>Ga0209166_10000755_pt1 | contig 31366 bp, 29 predicted proteins | sample Coa_R1_3_FD_187151 | JGI IMG/M metagenome (GOLD analysis project Ga0209166, IMG submission 187151) | Surface soil microbial communities from Centralia Pennsylvania, which are recovering from an underground coalmine fire - Coalmine... | ecosystem: Environmental > Terrestrial > Soil >...
CGCGCGTACGCCCATCGGGATCGGTGCGGCGCCGTGCGTCACCCCCGGCACTTCGAGGATCTGGCGTTTGCCCATCGTCCCCTCCGCGTGTCCGCCGCCGGACGGCTCGTGTTCCGCATCGCATCATACGGCGTTGCGTCGCGTTGCGGCGCTTGCGAAAGCATTACCGCGACGGCAAGCGTCCGGCGGCGCGGCGCGGCCAGCGTAGCGCCGCGATCGTGGCGTATCAATGTACAATCCGTTCGTGAGAACTCACGGATCGTTACTGGTTGATCTCTCCGTGCGCCAGTTGCGGGCGTTCGTCACCGTGGCGGACAGCAACTCGTACGCGGAGGCGGCCGAACGCCTGCACTACACCGAGCCGGCCGTGCACGCGCAGATCAAGCGGCTGGAGGCGATGCTCGGCCTGCGCCTGTTCGAGCGCTCCGGCCGGCGCGTGCGCCTCACGGCCGAGGGGCGGGCGCTGCTCTCCCCCTGCCAGGCGGCGCTGGCGGAGATCGACCGGCTGGACAACGCCGCGCAGCATGTGCTGCGCTCGCGGCGCATCGTGATCGCCGCCGGGCCGGTCACGGGCTCGTACCTGCTGCCGCCGCTGGTGCGGCACTTCGCACGGGGCGAGCCGGACATCCTGGTCGAGCTGATCACGGCGCCGGCGAGCGAGATCCTCGACCTCGTGGCCACGGGCGCGGCCGATGTCGGCGTCTCCGGCAGCCTCGACCAGTTTCAGCTGCCGGAGGGCGTCTCCGTACGCTTCTGGCTGGACGAGCCCTTCTCGCTGCATACCGGCGGCGAGGCGCGGCAGGAGCTGAGCGGCACGCCGGTGGTCTACAACATGGCCCAGGCCAACGGCCCGCTGAAGCGGCTGCGCGAATGCCTGGCCGAGCGCGGCATCATGCGGCTGGAAACGCGCTTTCTCAGCTCGGCCGACGCGGTGAAAGGCGCCTGCGCCGCCGGGCTTGGCTTCGCGTTGCTGCCGCGCCGCGCCACGATCCTCGAACGCCGCGCCGGCTTGCTGCGCGAGGTCGAAGGACTGGCCGGCGCGATCACCGGCCACGTCTGGGTCAGCGAGTCGGGCGCGGGCGAGCGCCCGCCGGAATGCGAGCGCTTCGTGCGCTTTCTCTACGAGGCGGTGGACGGGCTGGGCGCGATCCTCGCCGGCGGCGAGCCTGAGGCAGAGCCGGTTGTGGCGGGGGCAGGCGCACGGCGCACGCCGTGACAGAGAAGCGTTGACGGCGAGCCAGAAGGCGGACGATCTGCAGGCACTGGAGCACGGAGTGCGGTGTGGGTAATAGCTTCGGCCAACTGTTCCGGGTGACGACGTGGGGCGAGTCGCACGGCGCGGCGATCGGCGCGATCATCGACGGCTGCCCGCCGCTGCTGCCGCTCTCGGAGGCCGATATCCAGCCCGATCTGGACCGCCGCGCCCCGGGCCAGAGCGCTCTCGTCACGCAGCGCAAAGAGTCGGACACGGTACAGATTATGAGCGGCGTGTTCGATGGCCAGACCCTGGGCACGCCGATCAGCCTGCTGATCCGCAACGAGGACATGCGCCCCGGCGACTACCGCGAGGTGCAGGAGAAGTACCGTCCCAGCCACGCCGATTACACCTACGACGCCAAGTTCGGCGCCCGCGACTGGCGCGGCGGCGGCCGCACCAGCGCCCGCGAGACTGCCGGCCGCGTGGCTGCCGGCGCCGTGGCGCGCAAGCTGCTCTGCGGGGCCGGCGTGGAGATCGTCGCCTGGGTGTCGAAGGTCGCGCGGATCAGCGTCGAGTGCGACGTCGAAGCGGTGACGCGCGACGACGTCGAGCGCACGCCGATCCGCTGCCCCGACCCGGCCACGGCCGCGCGTATGATCGCGGCGGTCGAGGCGGCGCGCAAGGACGGCAACTCGCTGGGCGGCGTCGTCACCTGCGCGGTGCGCGGCGTGCCGCCGGGCTGGGGCGAGCCGGTCTTCGATCGCCTCGAAGCCGACCTGGCGAAGGGGATGCTCAGCCTGCCGGCGAGCAAGGGTTTCGAGATCGGCTCCGGCTTCGGCGGCACGGACCTCAGCGGCAGCGAGCACAACGACGCCTTCTACATGGAAGGCGGGCGCGTGCGCACGCGCACGAACCGCAGCGGCGGCGTGCAGGGCGGCATCAGCAACGGTGAGACGGTCTACTTCCGCGTCGCCTTCAAGCCCACGGCCACGATCATGCGCGAGCAGGCCACGGTGAGCCGCGCCCATGAAGAGACGACGATCCAGGGCCGCGGCCGGCACGATCCCTGCGTGCTGCCGCGCGCCGTGCCCATGGTCGAGGCGATGGCCGCGCTCGTGCTCGCCGACCACATGCTGCGCCAGCAGGCGATCCGCGGCGCCGGCTGAGCGGCCGTGCTCGCGCACTCCAGCAACAGACGATCAGGCGCCGGGGCGGCGTGGCTGCCCCGGCGCCGCTCCGGCGGTCACGTACGGCACGGGGGGCGTAGCCTCCGGCCGTCGCAGGCGGTAGGCCAGCGCCAGCCCGAGTCCCGCGGCACATAAGAGCGCCTGCACGGCGAGCGTGGGCGAAACGCCCAGGCGATCGGCCAGGTAGCCGCTGGCGGCGCCGCCGAACGGGATCGTGCCCGTCTGCAGCAACACGTAGATGCTGATCACGCGGCCGCGCAGCGCGGGCGGCGCGGTGAGCTGCAGCGTCGTGTTTGCCGTGGTGTAGAGCGCCATCGTGGCCACGCCGAGCGCAACCAGCAGCGCGGCCGTGAGCAGATAGGCGTGCGACAGCGCCAGCAGCGCCGTGAGCGCCGCCACCGCGGCGCCGCTGACCACCAGAACCCGCGCCGAGCGCAGGGGCATGCCCGCGATCGCGAAGGCGGCGAACAGCGAGCCGGCGCCGAGGCTGGCCGTGAGGAAGCCGAAGCCGGCCGCGCCCGTGTGCAGCACGAAGCGGGCGATCAGCGGAATCATCACGCTGAAGTTGTAGGCGAACAGGCTGGTGCAGCCGACGAGCAGCAGGATGAAGAGGACGCCGGGGGTGCCGAACGAGTAGCGCAGACCGTCGCGGATGTCGCGCAGCACCCCGCGTGACTGCGGCCGTCCCTTCGCTTCGTAGAACTCGGCGGGGCGCATCAGGGCGTAGCCCGCCAGCACGGCGAGGAAGCTGACCGCGTTGACCTCGAAGGTCGCGGCGATGCCGAAGACGGCGATGACAAAGCCGCCGATCGCCGGGCCGATCACTTGCGAGGCGTTGAGGATCGTCGAGTTGAGCGCCACGGCGTTGACCAGCCGCTCGCGCCCCACCAGCTCGACAAAGAAGGTCTGCCGCACCGGCCGCTCCAGCGCGTTCATCACGCCGAGGAACGCCGCCAGCGCGTAGATCTGCCAGAGCTGTACCACGCCCGTGACTACGACAAGGCTGAGCAGCGTGGCCTGCACCGTCTCCAGCGCCAGCAGGGCCATGATCGCCGGCCGCTTCGGCAGGCGATCGGCCAGGGCCCCGCCCAGCAACGACAGCAACGTCACCGGCAGGTACTGCAAGGTGACGACGAGGCCGAGCGCGGCGGGCGAGCCGGTCAGTTTCAGCACCAGCCAGGCCTGGCCGGTGGACTGCATATAGCTGCCGATCAGCGAGATAACCTGGCCGCAGAAGAAAAGCCGGTAGTTGTAGCTCGCCAGCGAGGAGAACTGCCGCGCCAGCAGCCGGCCGGCGAGCCCGTGCCGCGGCGGGGCGGACGACTGCTCCACCGTCTCCACGCCCGCCTCCGCACCCGCGTCCGCGGCCGGCATCGCGCGCAGAACAGCGCCATGCGCCGGCCCGTGTCAGTATGCGGCAGGGCGCCGGAGCCGGTCATCCTGCGAGGGGCGGAACGGATGGCCGCGGCCGTGCGTCTAGAAATTAACGGAATGGGGTCTACGCAACGGTAAGGTGGCTGTCCGTAGCCGGTATGCTTGGGAAGTAGCGTACAATTCGCGGAGTATGGCCGGCGGTCGGGCGGGCACGGAAGGGGGGAGGCATTCGATGCGCACCACGCGGCGGCGGTTCCTGGCTCTGTCGGGCGGTGTCGGAGCGAGTCTGCTGGCGGCGCCGCGTCTGCTGCGCCTGGGCGCGGCGCCCGCACGGGCACAGGCGATTCCCGGCGCACCCAGCTTCCGCGGCGCCTCCGGAAAATCGGTGGTGGGACCGGTCACGCTGCTCGCCGGCGTCACCGTGCTGCGGGCACAGCACAACGGCACAGGCAACTTCGTCGTCAACCTGGCGGTGCCGAACGGCGGCTACAGCCCGCAGGACGCCTTCGACATGGCGCAGACCACGGACAACTCGCTGGTTTACGACATCATCGGCGCCTACAAGGGCGGCGCCGCGGCCATGGCCGCGCAGAACGCCGATTACTACCTCGCCGTGACCGCGAGCGGCGCCTGGCAGGTCGCCGTCGAGCAGCCGCTGCCCGAGAACATCAGCCCCGTGCAGCAGACGAGCTTCTCCGGCAAGGGCCAGGACGTGACGCCCTACTTCATGCTGCCGGACGGCATCTCGCAGATCTCGCTGGACGCGCCGCAGGGCGCGCCGTTGCTCGGCTATCTCTACCACGTGGACGACCTGGGCGGCTCCGCCGTGCAGGCCGGCGCCATGAGCTATGACGGGCGCATCTTCGATTTCAGCATCCCCGACAACCCGAACAGCTATGCGATCGGCCTGCCGGACGACGGGCCGTACGTGTTCTACGTCACCAACGACATCCAAAACCAGTCTGCCTGGACCGTGTCGTTCGCCTGATCCTAACCGCGGCGCCGTGCCCATCGGCGAAGGCGCTGGGACGTGCGGCTTGCAGCGCGGCCGTGCCGTGGCGGCCGCTGGCCTATGCTAGACTGGCCCCGCCCCACGCCCGCCGGCAGCGCAGGAGGATCGCTATGACGACCGCGACGACGACCGATCTCTGCTTCACCAGCGCCGCCGAGTTGCTGGCCGGCTTCCGCGCCGGCACGCTCAGCCCGGTCGAAGTCACCGAGGCCGTGCTTGCCCGGATTGGACGGCTGAACCCGGCGCTGCACGCCTTTCTGTACGTCGATGCCGACGGCGCCCTGCGCGCCGCCCGCGCCGCCGAGGCGGCCTACCGCGCCGGCAACGCCGGCGCGCTCGCGGGCGTGCCGACCTCGATCAAGGACCTGGTCCAGGTGCGCGGCATGCCGATGACCTACGGCTCGCTGTTGTACAAGGACTACGTACCAGAGGCCGACGCCTGGAGTGTGGCGCGGCTGCGCGCGGCCGGCGCCGTGCTGCTGGGCAAGACCAACACACCCGAGTTCGGCTCGTTGCCCACCAATGAGAACCGCCTGGGCGAATCGGCCCGCAACCCCTGGAACCTGGGATGCACGCCCGGCGGCTCCAGCGGTGGCGCCGGCGCGGCGGTCGCGGCCGGCCTCGGCCCGCTGGCGCTGGGCACCGACTTCGGCGGCTCGATCCGCATCCCCGCGGCGATGTGCGGCGTGCCGGGGTTCAAGCCCTCGCTGGGCCGCATCGCCCGCGACACGTCGTTCAACCTCACCGGCGAGTTCTTCTCGCACGAGGGGCCGCTGGCGCGAAGTGTGCACGACCTGGCGCTGTACATGGATGGCTGCGCCGGGCCGGATGTGCGCGATCCCTTCTCCCAGATCGGCCCCGCCGCCGCGTTTGCCGAAAACGTCGATGCGCTGCCGCGGAACCTACGCGTCGCCTGGACGCCGGACCTCGGCTACGCCCGCTGCGACGGCATCTATCTCGAAGTCTGCGAGCGGGCCGTGCGGCGCTTCGAGGGCGCGGTCGGCACGATCGCGCAGGCCGCGCCCGAAGGCGCCGGCGAGGGGCTTGAGGCCTGGCGCGTGGCCGGGGCCGCAGGCAACTTCAGCGCCGAGCGCGCGGCGCTGCAGCGCGAACACGCCGAAGACCTCACACCCGTCGTGCGCCACGGCCTGCAGGAGCTGGAGAAGACCTCACTCCTGCAGTACTTCGACGCCCTGATCGCGCTGCGGCAGTGGCGGCGGCGAGCGGCGACCTTCTTCGATCAGCACGATCTGCTGCTCACGCCGGCGCTGCCCAACGCCGCGATCCCGATCGGCGCCCGCACCTTCACGATCAACGGTGAAGAGCAACCCAACACCTTCGGCCTGATCGCCTTCACCGCGCCGTTCAATGGCACCGGCCAGCCGGTGGCCAGCATGCCCTGTGGCTTCACGCCGGACGGCCTGCCGGTGGCCGTGCAGATCGCCGGCCGCTTCGGCGACGATCTGCTGGTGCTGCAGGCGGCCCGCGCCTTCGAGCTGGCGATACCCGAGGGCATGCAGCGCCCGCCGTTTGACGGCTAGCCCGCACCGGCTCCGCGCGGCGCGGCGAGATTACACCGGCGCGCTCCGACCGTTGACGCGCCGGAAGCCGCGCGCTCGCCGCCGCGGGCCCGGTGCGCGGGCGTCTGCCAGTGTCATGGCAATCACGCTACTCACATACAGACGCAATTGCGGCTGCTTGCAATTAGACCGTATAGTGGGAGTGGCGCGCCGCGGCCGCGAGCGCACTCCTGCCTGTACGGTGGCCACCGATGTCTGCTGCGCTCCTTCGACGGCCCCGCCGCACCGCGTGGCTGCTGGCGTTGCCCGTTCTGCTGGCGCTCTGGGTGCTGACGAGCTGCTCATCCAGCTCGGCCAGGCCCGGCGCCGGCGAGGCAGGGACGGACGACAACTTCACCGCCCACGACGGCAGGCTCAAGGTTGCGACGACGGTCGCGCCGCTCACCAACATCGTGCTCAACATCGGCGGCGACCGCATTCACGTCCACGGCCTGATTCCCGACGGCGTGGACTCGCATACGTTCGAGCCGAAGCCGTCCGACGCCGAGGTGCTCTCGCGCGCCTCGATGCTGATCATGAACGGCGCCCATCTCGAAGGCTCGACGGAGAAGGTCGCGCAGCAGAATCTCAAGGACAAGAGCAAGATCTACCACCTGGCCGACAATACGCTCGCCGGCGACGCCGAGAACTGTGACACCTGCTTCCTCTACGATTTCTCCTTCCCGCGCGCCAAAGGTGATCCGAACCCGCACCTGTGGATGAACCCGCAGTACGCGCTCAAGTACGCGCAGTTGGTCGAGGGCTGGCTGGCGCAGAACGACGCGGCCAACGCGGACTACTACAAGGGCAACCTCGATCGCTACACGGCGCTGCTGACCAGGCTCGACGGCGCCATCGCCCAGGCGACACAGACCGTGCCCGCGAACCAGCGCAAGCTGCTGACCTACCACGACTCCTGGGCCTACTGGGCGCGGCGCTACGGCTGGACCGTGATCGGCGCCGCCCAGCCCTCCGACTTCAAAGAACCGAGCGCACAAGAAGTCGCGGCGCTGATCGACCAGATCAAGCGGCAGCAGGTGCCGGCCGTGTTCGGCTCCGAGGTCTTCCCCAGCAAGGTGCTGGAGCAGATCGCGCGCGAGGGCCACGCCAGGTTCATCGACAAGCTGCGCGACGACGAGCCGCCGGGCGCCAGGGACTCGGCGCAGCACACCTACGTCGGCATGCTGCTGGACGACATGCGCATCATGCTCCCGGCGATGGGCGGCAACACCGACGCGCTCAACGGCATTGCGCCGGACAACACCTTCGTCAAATGATGGCGCCGGGGTCTGCTGCCCCGGATCGAGGTTCTATGGCACTCGCCAAGCCGCTGCCGCAGGCTGTCACTCCCGGCCAATCGCGCGCGCTGCCCGTCGAGGCGGCCGCGCGGCCGCTGGTCGAGCTGTGCGGCGTCTCTATCGGCTACCAGGGCACGCCCGTGCTCAGCGATGTGAACCTGGCGATCGCGCCCGGCCAGTTCGCCGGCATCGTCGGACCCAGCGGCTCCGGCAAGACCTCGCTGCTGCGCGCCATGCTGGGCGCCGTCGAGGTCTACCGCGGCGAGGTGCTGGTGGACGGCAAGCGCGTCTCCGGCCGGCGGCGGGCGCACGTCGGCTACGTGCCGCAGCTCGAAACCGTGGACTGGAACTTCCCGGTGACCGTGGCGGAAGTCGTGCTGATGGGGCGGACGATGGAGTCCGGCCCCTGGCCCTGGGCGCGGCGGCGCGACCGCGAGCGCATGTTCGGCATCCTCGAACGGCTGGGGCTGGCGGATCTGCACAATCGCCACATCCGCAACCTTTCCGGCGGCCAGCAGCAGCGCGTCTTCCTGGCGCGGGCGCTGATCCGCAGCCCGAAGCTGCTGTTGCTGGACGAGCCCACCAGCGGCGTGGATATCCGCACGCGCGACGACATCCTGCACATCCTGGCCGACCTGAACGCCGAGGGCGTGACCGTGATCATGGCCACGCACGAGATCAACGCCGTGGCCGCGCACCTGCCCTTCGTGGTCTGCGTCAACGGCGCCATCGTGGCGCAGGGCCATCCCGACGACGTGTTTACGCCGGAGGTGCTCAGCCGCACGTATAAGGCGCCGATCTTCGTGCTCAAGCAGGACGGCCTGACGCTCGTCTCGGACATGCCGCACTTCCTCAAGGAGGCGCTGGCGCGGGGCCAGGGCCACGTGCATGAACACGAGCACAGTCACTCGCACGAGCACGTCCACGCCGGCGCTGCGGGCCACGTCGACGGGCACAGCCACGACGGATAGAGACGATGTTTCTCGACCTCTTCGCCCCGTTCGACTACGAGTTCTTCCGCCATGGGCTGCTGGCCGCCACGCTGGTGGGCGGCTTGTGCGGCCTGGTCGGCGCCTTCGTCGTGCTGCGGAAGATGAGCTACATCGGCCACGGCATGTCGCACGCGGTGTTCGGCGGCGCCGTCGTCGGCTACGTGCTCGGCTGGAACTTCTACCTGATCGCCGGCGCCTGGGGCTTCGTGGCGGCGCTGCTGATCAACCAGACGACGAAGCGGCGGCAGATCGGCGCCGACGCGGCGATCGGCATCGTGACCACGGCCAGCTTCGCCTTCGGTGTGGCGCTGATCTCGCGCGCCCACTCCTTCACGCGCAACTTCGACGCGGCGCTGTTCGGCAACCTGCTCGGCGTGACCAACACGGACCTGGCCGTGATCGCCGGCGTCTCGGCCGCCACGCTGCTCGTGATCTTCTTCGCCTACAAGCAGTTACTGTTCCTGACTTTCGACCCCGAGGTCGCCGGCATCTACGGCGTGCCCACGGGCGCGGTCGACGCGTTGTTTGCCCTCGTGCTGGCGGCGGCGATCATCGTCTCGATCAACGTGATGGGCGTGACGCTGATCGCGGCGGCGCTGGTGATTCCGCCCGTGATCGCGCGGCTGTTCACCGACAGCTTCGCGAAGATGCTGATTCTCGCCACGCTGCTGGGCGCGCTGACGGGCTTCGCCGGCATCTACACCAGCTATTACACCGACGTGGCCTCCGGCGCGACGATCGTGCTCTTCTCGGCCGCCCTGTTCGTCGTCGTGCTGGCCTTCGTGATCTTCCGCGCCCGCCTCCGCCTGCAGCGCGGCATCGTCAGCTCGCGCCTGGCGCTGAGCGTCGAGGAGCACTGAAGGCTTTCGGCCCTCATCCTCACCCCCGTGATCTTCTACTGGTCCCTCTCCCAATCCTGGGAGAGGGAGTGGGGCGATCCGGCTGGAGAAGTACCGGGGGCGTCGGGTTAGCTGTCGATTGTGGGTGCGCGACTTGTGCGCCCTTCGCGCCGCGTGGCGCGACCTACGGCGCACCGGAAAGCCGCAGCTCGGCTCGGTCCGCTTCTCTCGCCCATACGCTCGTTGAGCGTGGTGGATCTCCTATCGCCTGTGTATGGGAGTAAGGGCAGCTCACGCTGCCAGAAAGCCCAGCCGGTCGAAGTGGGCGCCGAGCAGGGCGTCGGCGTCGGCCTGCAGCCAGCGGTCGAGCAGCGTGGCGTAGACCGCGCGAAAATCCGTGGTGAAGCGCAGGTTGCCGGCGTCCAGGTTGGCGAGCGAGGGATAGTCGCCGTAGAAGCCGCCCTTCACCGGCCCGCCGACGACGAACAGCGGCGCGGCCGAGCCGTGGTCGGTGCCGTCCGACGCGTTCTGGCCGGCGCGGCGGCCGAACTCCGACCAGGTCATCGTCACCGTGTTCTGGGCGCGGTTGTGCTGCGCCAGGTCCTGGTAGAAGGCCGCCAGCCCGTCCGAGAGCTGCTGCAACAGCGTCTCCTGCGTGTTCGCCTGGCGCGAGTGCGTGTCGAAGCCGCCGATCGTGACGTGCGCCACGCGCAAGCCGACGTTCGCGGCGAGCACCGCAGCGATCATCTTCAGGCCGTTGGCGAGGCCCGACTGCGGATACTGCACCGTCGTCTTATAGTCGTTGACGATGCCGGTCAGCTTCTGCGAGCTGTCGAACGAGTCTTCGACCGTGCCCTGCAGGAGGGCGCCGTACTTCGCCTCGCCCGGCAGCAGCTCGTAGAGTTGCAGCACCGAGGTGTCGCGCTGCTTGTTCTGCGCTGCCGGATCGGAGCCGGGGCGCAACTGGTAGTCCTGCGGCCGCTGGAACGAGGGCACGGGCGGCAGCGCCGAGTAAAACTCCGGCGGCGTCGAGGCACCGATGTTGAGGCCGATCAGCGAGTTGTGCTCGGCTGCCTGCGCGTCGAGGTACGTGCCGACCCAGCCCTCGCCGGGGACCGTCTCCGGGTGGGCCGACTGCCAGATCTCCATCGCACGGAAGTGCGAGTAGTTCGGGTTCGGGTAGCCCACGCCGTTGACGATCGCGACCATCTTCTGGTCCCAGAGGGCTTTGAGCCCGGTCATCGCCGGATGCAGGCCCAGTGTGTCGTTCAGGCGGATGACCTTCTCCGGCGCGATACCGAGCGCGGGGCGCAGCGTGTGATAGTTGCCGTCGGCGTAGGGGATCACGGTGTTGAGGCCGTCGTTGCCGCCGGCGAGCTGCAGCACGACCAGCGTGCGCTCCGGCTGGTCCGAGGCGTCGTAGTCGGCCAGCGCCAGCCCCTGGCGGAAGATCCTGGGTACGCCGGCGCCGAGCGAAACCAGCGCCGCGCCGGTCTTGATGAAGTCGCGCCGTGTAAACATGGCCTCACCCCCTGGCCCCCTCTCCATGAAATGGAGAGGGGGAACTGCGGTGTTGTATTGGTTAAGGCGGTGCCACAGTCCACCATTCCTTAACCCTTACACGAGCTGGCCCTCGGGCGTTGCCAGCACGAGGTAGAGGAACGACTTGACGTTCTTGTCCGTGACCTGCGCCGTGCCGCCGTTCGTGTCGCTGAGGAACTGCGTGATCACCTGCTGGCTGGAACCGCCGAGCTGTGTGCTCAGCAGCGTGGCCGCGGCCGTGCCGATCGCATCGTCGGGCGAGAGGCCGGCGTAGTCGCCCAGCAGCTGCGTCGCGTCCGGCTGGCTGGTCGGGCCGCCGGCCTTCGCGTAGATCAGGCCGTTCAGGAAGTTCATGCGGGCAAAGAAGGTGCTGCTGCTCAGCCAGGCTGCGCCACCGGGCCAGCCCGCCACGTTCGGCGGATCGAAGAGCAACTGATTCATCAGCGCCATCTGCTGCGGGAAGGTCGAGGCGTCGGTTTGCAGGCCGAGGCTGCGCACGGCGCCGACCACGAACTCGGTGGGGCTCTTGATCAGCGCGCCCATCGCCGTGTCGCTGTAGAACTGCGGCGTGGTGAACAGTTGCCGCAGCACCGCCTTGATGCTGTAGCTCGACGACTGGAAGGTGTCGGCCAGGGCGGCGATGACTTCGGCCTCGGGGTTCGGATAGGCGAAGAAGCTCCACAGGCGCTTCACGATGTACTCGGCGGCGGCGCGTTGCTGCAGGATGATGTCGATGATGTCGTCGCCGCCCCAGTTGCCCGTTTGGCCCAGATAGGTCTTCGCGCCGTCGTCGTGCTGTTTGGCGTTGTAGACGAAGTTGCGATCCTTATCGAGCTGGTAGCCGGTAAGGGCGCGGGCCGCCTCGCGTACGTCGTCTTCGCTGTAGTTGCCGATACCAAGCGAGAACAGCTCTTGCAGCTCGCGGGCGAAGTTCTCGTTTGGGTGCGCTTTCGTGCTGGTTTGCAGATCGAGCCAGACCATCATCGCCGGGTCGCGGGAGATGCCCTTGAGCAGCACGTCGTATGTGCTGGTGGCGTTGGCGCGCAGGAACTCGTTCTGCGCCAGCAGCGTGTTCAGGTAGCGCTGGCCGACCTTGGACACGGCCGAGGTGAGAATGCCGTGCCAGAAGAGCGTCAGCTTCTCCTGCAAGGGGCGGGTGGTGTAGATCATGCGCAGCAACCACCAGCGAATCGCGTCGGTGGTCTTGCTCAGGTCCAGGCCGACGCCGTTGGCGTAGTCGAGCGCCGGGTCCGCGACCTGGTCGTAGTTCAGCAGGAAATCGACGGCGCCGGCGATGCCGAGCGGCAGCAGCGCGTCGACCTCGGCCGGTGTTGCGGAGAAGCCGGCGCGGCGCAGCAGGTGCGCCATCTGTGCGCGATCGTCCGCGGTCTGATTGCGGCCGCCGTCGCCGCCCTCGGCGATCCAGGCGTTATGCGATCGCGAACGGCGCGCGGCGCCATCCAGCGCCATGGCGGCCTGTGCGCTGCGCACCCGCCCCAGGTTCGCCGGCTCCCAGAGCGTGACGAGCGCCGCGCCCACGCCGGCGGTCGCGGCCCCTCGCAGAAAGGCGCGGCGCGAGGCGATGCCGCCAGGCCGGCGCTCGGATCGTCCCTGCCCGTCCACTTCCCGACCTCCTTGAAAATGCTTCACGACGAAAATGCTTCACGACGAAAATGCTTCACGACCCGGAAGGGTCTGCTCGACCGGCAAGCTCCGCGGAGCCGGCGCGACGCCTATCGCCGTAGAGCACGACGACCACGGCGACCGCGTTTCAGCCGTCAGCGGATTGTTGCTCTTCCTGGAAGCCTGCGGCCCGGCGCCGCTCCGAACTGCCGCGGCCACCGATCACGTTGCCGCAGATGCAGCGTGGCCGCGGGCGATGAGAATCCGATGAGGGCGTGTCGAGCCGGCCCGGCGTCGCGTACACCGCGCAGGGGGTTAACAGATGGTTTCAAAACCGCGTTCACGTGCGATCGCGCACCTGCAAGGGGGAACGCGAGCCGGTATTGAAACCATGTCTAACAATGAGCATTGCGGCTGGTTCGCGGCGAAATCCTCTATTCGGTGCGTGCGTGAGCCGATGCTATACTCAAAGCACGCGCGTGAACTCTTGCCGTTTCGGCGCGCGGCCCGCCGGCGCCCGCGGAGGATCTCCGCCGCGCGTGGCGGAGTGGATCGGACGCCTTGAGCAGCAATTACCCTCCGCCCTCCGAAAACGGCGCTTCCGGCGATCGGAGGTATCTCCCTCTTTCCGCCGCGCCCGTCACCTCGCAGATCGAAACGGAATCCGACGATGGGCTGGTAGGCGCCCCGCCCCTGCCGGGGCAGCCGTCGCGGTTAGTGTCGCGCTTTCCGGACATGGCGGGTGGCCTGGAGCCGCCGCCGGCGGACGAGATCGGCTACCCTGCATCGCAGCTCGGCTCGGTGATCGCGGCGGACGAAGCGCCGGTGGACGAGGGCCCTCCGGCGCCGGAGCCGAAGCGCCGCGGCCGCTCGACGCTGGCGATCGTGCGCGAGGTGGTGGAGACCATCGTCCTCGCGGTGCTGATCTTCCTTGCCGTGCGGGCGGTGGTGCAGAACTTCAAGGTCGAAGGCTCCAGCATGGTGCCGAGCTTCATCGACGGCGAATACATGTTGGTGAACAAGGCCGTGTATGCGCGCATCGACCTGCGCACCGTGCACAAGTTCTTGCCGTTCGTCTCCGCGGGCAACGATCCGATGCACTACATCTTCCACGGCCCGCAGCGCGGCGACGTGATCGTCTTTCATCCGCCGCCGCAGGTTGGCGGCGACTCGAAGGACTTCATCAAGCGCGTGATCGGCCGGCCGGGCGACACGGTAGACGTGCACGACAACACGGTGACGGTGAACGGCCAGGCCGTGGACGAGCCGTACATCAAGCAGCGCACCGAGTGCCAGGGCCAGTACTGCCACGTGGTGCTGGGGCCGGATCAGTTCTTTGTGATGGGCGACAATCGCGGCAACAGCAGCGACTCGCGCTTCTGGGGACCGGTGCAGGCGAACAAGATCATCGGCAAGGCGCTGCTGATCTACTGGTGCGGCGGCGCCCAGTGCCAGCACGGCTGGGACAACATCGGCCTCGCGCCGAACCACGCCACGAAGCTCGCGCCCAAAGCCGACGGCCAGTAGCAGGCGTCTACGTCGCACACGGCGTACACTGATAGCGCTCGGCGCAAGTGCGCGGCGGGCGCCTTCCCTTCTCGCCTGGGGCCGGTAGCACAGCGGCAGTGCAGCGGACTTTTAATCCGTTGATCGTGGGTTCGAATCCCACCCGGCTCACCCGTTTGCCCGCGAATCGTGCGCAAGGCGGGGCAACGTGGGCGGACACGATGCGGGCGATACCGGCCCGACAGGCGCCGCGCCTCGCGGGGCGTTGATCACGGCGTCGTGGTTGCCGCCGGCGCGGATGAGAGATCGATCACCGCGATGCGGCCGTCGCCCGCGCTCAGGCTGCCGTCGCACTGGCGGCCCGGCCGCGTGTTGCCCGGCTCCAGGCTGCCCACGGTATAGCCGGCCTGCCGGAACTGGCCCGCGACCAGATCGCGCGCGGCATCGAAGGCACGCCCGACGTGACCGCAGGCGGCCGGATCGTCGCGGTGCACGCCGGCCAGCACGTACGCCTGCCCGCGCGCGTTCCTGGCGGCTTCGAGCCGCAGGTGATAGCGCGAGCCGCCGGGCAGCCCCATGCCGAACTGCGCCGCCGTGCGCCGGTGCTCGCCGCGGTCATAGAAGACCATCATGCTGCCCCGTACGGGCTGCCAGCCGAGCACACGCGGCACCGCGGCCTCGGCCTCGCTGAGGCTGCCACGGAAGATCAGGTTCACCGGGTCGGCGAGCGCACCGCTCGAGCGATGCAGATACGCATCGAAGCCGCTGCTGTCGCGGTCGCCGGCAAGGGTCAGGTGGGCGGCTGCGCTGCAAGTCACCGCGAGCGCTCCGAGCACGACGACGATGAGCAGCATGCGCCGCCGGGACACCGCAGCCTCCACGGGAAACCCGGCGCCAGTATAGCAGCACGGGGGCACAGATCTGCCATGCGATCCGGGCCGCTATACTGGCCGCAGGCGCCGGCGCCCGCCCGGTGCGTCGGCGGTGCACCGCCGAGGTAACGCATGCATGTCCACTTCGTCTGTATGGGCAATGTCTACCGCAGCCGGCTGGCTGAGGCGTTGCTCAACAGCCAGAGGCTCGTCGGGGTGCGGGCCAGCTCCAGCGGCATCCGCGCGGCGGAGAACCTCAACGGGCCGATCAGCTGGTATGCCCTGCGCCTGCTGAAGCGCGGCGGCCTGATTCCCTTCATGTCACCCGTGTGGACACAGACGACGCCCGATCTGCTCGCTGCGGCCGATCTGGTCATGTTCATGGAAGCGGCTGTGCGGGAGGCGTGCGCGGCGAGCCTTCTTCTGCCCGGCGGGGCGTGCGAGGTCTGGGACGTGCCCGATGTTGGCGACACGCGCTTCCCCGAGCAGCAGGCGGCGTCCGACGACGAGCGCCGCATCATGGCGATCACCGAGGCGACATTCACCCGGTTGCAAGCGGAGGTCGCGGCGCTTGGCCGGCGACTGGCGGCGGCAGCGATCGGCGCGGGACGGGGTGGGGCGGCACGCTGACGGCGGGCGCCGCGCGGCCCGCGGCAACGGCCCGTCACGGAGGTGCGGGCCAGGCGCACGCTGCGCTACTGCGCCGGCCCGCGGCGACTAGCGATCGCGGCCGTCGTCGTGCGGATGGTTGCGCTGGCCGCGGCGCTGTTCCAGCGCGGTTCCCAGCAGGGGGAGCGCCGCCGCGCTCGCGGCGTGGCCGCCGAGTCCCTCCGCGGATTCGACCTCGTACCGCGCCAGCATGGCGCGCGGTATCCTGTAGAGCCGGCCTTGCCAGTCCGCGATCAGCAGCGCGTCATCCGCAGTCTCGGCCACAATCGCCTCGTCTTCGACCTCGACGTGACGGGGCTTCGCGCGATGCCTGAACATGAATGGCCGCACACCAGCCGTCCCGCCGGCTACGCACTGCACATCTGAGAGAAACCGTACCGTGCGGAGAGGTCAGCCGGCGCGAGGATTATGATCATCCCCGCGCAGGATCTGTTCGACCGCGCGCAGCGCCGCCAGCGCCTCGGGATCGATCACCGTTGCCGCCTGCTCGTCGGCGGCGCGCAGCCGGGCCCGCAGGGCCACGAGCAGCTCGGTTGAGAGCGGGCCGAGATCGACGGCCTGCCCGCGCGGGATGGCGCGAATCAGGGCGGCAAGGAAGGCGAGCGGATCGCGCTCCGCGTAGGCGGTCACGGCCTCGCGCAGCAGCGGCGCCCAGTCGAACGCTGGCGCCGGCGGCTCGCCGCCGTGAGCGGTCTCCGGCGCGCCGCGGCCGCGGCCGTCGAGATCGGCGACGTCGGCAAGAATCCGCTCGATCCAGCGGCGCAGCACGGCGCAATCTTCCGGGGTTGGCGTCACACGGCTCTCCGGCTGCGATGCTCTCTGGTATCGTCGGCATCGTTGTGCGCCCGCGACAGCGAGCCGTCCGCGGCGCGGCGCGTTTCGCCTGCAGGAGCAGGCAGCCGGACTTCAGCGCAGGCGCTCGAGCACATGCACCCTCACCCACAGCCCGGGCAACAGCCAGGGCGCCGAGGCCGCGATATCGGCGGTGCTCAGCATCGGGTTCCGCGCTGGCGCCGCTGCGGCACGGCGAGCAGACGGCGCGCCGCGGCCCGGGAATCGACCGGGCCGAGCCTGGTCGTGGTTTCCAGGCACGGTCCAGGGAAAGGCCGGCTCGGCGGTTCGATGGATCGCAGGCGTGGGGCTATGGAGATCGCGGGGGTGGTATTTCGACGGGGCAGGGCGCCCCGCACACCGTATCGGAAAGCGTGATATCAGAATGTAACCGCCGGCAGCTTGAACTCGGCCGCATCGGCCGTACCGGCGCGATGGCTCGCGGCCGTCAGCCCGCCAGAAACGGCTCGACGACGCTGAGGAAGGCGTCGGGCTGCTCGGCCTGGGGCGTGTGGCCGGCGTCGGCAATCGTCACCAGGCGGGCATGCGGGATCAGCCCCGCGAAGGCCTTGCCGTACGGCGCCGGGATCAGCTTGTCCGAGGCGCCGCGCACCACCAGCGCCGGCGCGGCGATCAGCGGCAGCCGCTTGTGCAGGCCGCGGTCGGGGATCGGCCAGAGGAACTTGCCGGCGGCCGAGAGGTTGCTGGCGCGCTGCACCGCGGTGGCCACGGGCGAGGCGCCGTTTGTGCCGCCTCCGAGCGTAGTCTGCGCCGCCACCGACTCCGGGTCGTGCCAGGCGGCGCGGGCGAGCTGGCCGGCGCTCATCGCCAGGAAGTCCGGGATCTCGGCCTCTTCCAGCCAGAGGCCGAAGGGCGAAACCAGCACGAGCCGCCGCACGTGCTGCGGGCAGATCGCCGCGATCTCGGCGGCGAACATGCCGCCGAGCGAGTGCCCGATCAGATCGACCTCGCCAAGCCCCAGCGCTTCGATCAGCTGGCGATAGAACAGCGCCAGGTCGAGCACGTCGTCGATCTGCTCGATGTCGGCCGATGCGCCGAAGCCCGGCGCCTCGGGCGCGATCACCCGCCGGCCCTGCGCCAGCCGTTGCAGGAAGGGCGCGTCGCCGGGGTGACCCTCAAAGCCGTGCAGGTACAGCAGCGCGCGGCCGGCGCCTTCGCTCCAGACGCGGATGGTGAAGGCCGCGTTTGCCAGGGAAACGGACGTGAGCGTCGCCATCGAGAGCCTCGTGCCCGCGGCGTCTCGGTCGGGCCGGACGGGCGCGGCGCCCGCGGGCGGCATGCAGCCCGCTGCGCCGGATCGATAGTACACCGGGCAAAACGATTGCGGATCACAAGATCTTGCGCCGATCCGCTTCGCTATTTCTATAATGCGACGGCGCACCACGGCGGCAGCCCCGGCGTGGTCCGTGGCGCGCGGCGGGCAAGGAGGCAGAAGCCATGGCTGACGGACGGCTGGCCGGCAAGGCGGCGATCGTGACGGGCGGCGCCTCGGGCATCGGCCGGGCTGTGGCGCAGCGCTTCGTCGCCGAAGGCGCCCGTGTGCTGGCCGTCGATGTCAACGGCGCGGGGCTGGAGGAGACGATCGGCATGGTCAAAGCCGCCGGCGGCACGCTGCACGGCGCCGTGGCCGACGTCTCTCGCGGGGACGATGCCCGCGGCGTCGTGGCGCAGGCGATGCAGGATTTCGGCGCGGTGCACCTGCTCGCCAACATGCACGGCGTCTCCGAGTTCTCCGACACGAACATCCTCGGCGTCTCGGAAGAGGTCTTCACCCGCACCTGGGAGGTGAACGTCAAGGCGCTCTTCCTGCTCTGCAAGGCGGCGTTGCCCGAGCTGGAGCGGAGCGGCGGCGGCGCGATCGTGAACATGTCCTCCGGCGCGGCGCTGGGCGGCGGCGGCGGCACGGCCTACACGGCGAGTAAGGGCGGCGTCAACGCGCTGACCCGCGCGGTCGCCTACCAGTTCGCGGCGAAGAACATCCGCTGCAACGCCATCTGCCCCGGCCCGATCGACACGCCGATGATGCACCGCAGCTTCGAGAAGCTGGGCATGACCAACCTGCCGATCGCACCCGGTCGCGTGCCGCGCATCGGCCGGCCCGAGGAGGTCGCCGCGCTCGTGACCTTTCTGTGCTCCGACGAAGCCGCCTTCATCACCGCCGCCACCTACACGATCGACGGCGGCGCCACCGGCCATTAAGAAACCAAGTACCATAGCCTCCCCTCTCCATCCGAGATCGCGCCCCGCGCGATGGGAAACTGGAGAGGGGGCCGGGGGGTGAGGCCATGACCACGACTGCTGGACGGCTGGCGACGATGGACGAGTGGCGCGCCGTGGCGGAGCGCGTGCGCAACTGGGGCCGCTGGGGCAAGGACGACCAGCTCGGCACGCTCAACTTCATTACGCCGGAGGTGATCACACGCGCCGCCGGGCTGGTGAAGCAGGGCAAGACCTTTGCGCTGGGCCTGAACATCGATCGCTACGGACCCTGGGGCGGCGACGGCTTCCGCCGCAACGCCATTCACCTGATGTACGTCGACGGCGGCGACGCCAATACGCTCAGCGAGCATTTGAAGGGCTGGGGCGGCCCCGTCGAGGCGGGCATGGTCCACGCCTGGGAGGCCGGGCCGCTGCGCTGGAACGACGACTTCGTGATCATGGCGCTGCAGGGCAGCACGCAGTGGGATGCACTCTCGCACGTCTACTACGACGACCAGATGTACAACGGCTTTCCGGCGGCCGCCGTCACCAGCTTCGGCGCGACGAAGGACAGCATCGACCAGGTGGACGTGAAGGGCATCGTCAGCCGCGGCGTGCTGCTGGACGTGGCTCAGTATCGCAAGCTGCCGCACCTGCCGCCCAACACGCCGATCGAGCCAGAAGAGCTGGACGCCGTGGCGCAGGCCGAGGGCGTCGCCGTCTCGTCCGGAGACATCGTCCTCGTGCGCACGGGCTGGTACAGCTTGTTTGAGCAGACGAGCAACGCCACGGAGTGGATGATGGGCTCGCCCGGCCTGAGCTGGCGCTGCGCCGAGTGGCTGCACGAGCACGAGATCGCCGCCGTCGCCTGCGACAATATCGCCGTGGAGGTTGCGCCCTCGCAGGTGGAAGGCGTCGGCGTGTTGCCGCTGCACCTGCTCTGCATCCGCGACATGGGCCTGATGTTCGGCGAGTTGTGGCGCTTAGACCCGCTCGGCGCCGACTGCGCCCGGGACGGCGTCTACGAGTTCCAGCTTGTGGCGCCGCCGCTGCGCGTCACCGGCGCCGTCGGCTCGCCGATTAATCCGATCGCGCTGAAGTGAGAGGTGAGGAAATAGAAACCAGGAAATAGGGGAGTGCCGTCCCTATTTCCTATTTTCTTCATTCTATTTCCTGTTCAAGACTATTTCCTGCTCACGAAGGTTGTTCGTAGAAACATGGAAGCACAAACCGGGTCCGCGCTCGCCGGCCTACGCGTGGTCGAAGCGGGCAGCGGCGTCTCCGCGGCCTACGCGGCGAAGCTGCTGGCCGACCTCGGCGCCGAGGCGGTCAAGGTCGAGCCGCCGGACGGTGACGAGACGCGGCGGCGCGGACCCTTTCCGCGCGGCCTGGAAGGCAACCCGGAGGCGAGCGGCCTCTTCCTCTACCTCAACGCGGGGAAGCGGCTTGTCACACTTGACCTCGCGGCCGACGCCGGACACGCCGCGCTGCATGACACGCTTGCCGGAGCCGACGTCTTCATCCACAACTTCAGCGTCGAGGAGATCGAGCGGCTGGGGCTGCGTTACGACGCGCTCGCCGCGCGCTTTCCTCGCCTGGTCGTTACCTCGATCACGCCCTTCGGGTTGAGCGGGCCGCACGCGCGCTGGCAGGGCGCCAATCTCACCGTCGTCTCCGCAGGCGGCTGGGCCTCGATTACGCCGGGCAACAGTCCGCTCACCGATGAGCCGCCGCTTGCCGCCTTCGGGCAGCAGGCCGAATTCCAGGCGGCCGTCCACGCGGCTGTCGCGTCGCTGGGCGCCCTGCACGCCCGCCGCCGTGACGGCCGCGGCCAGCTGGTCGAAGTCTCCGGCCAGGAGTGCATCGCCGCGGCGCTGGAGCTGGCGCTGGTGACCTACACCTACACCGGCCGCGTCGCCAGCCGCCTCGGGATTCGTACCAGCGCGCCGATGGGCATCATGCGCTGCAAAGACGGCCTGATCTTCGTAATGACCACCGACCCGCACCAGTGGGACGCCCTCGTGCACGTGATGGGCGACCCCGAGTGGGCGAGCTGGGAGATCTTCGGCGATCGCTTCAAGCGCGGCGAGCACCACGACGCGCTCACGCCGCTGATCGAGGAGTGGCTGCAAGAGCGCACGGTGCAGGAGGTCTTCGACCTGGCGGCGCAGGCGCGGCTGCCCTTCGCGCCCGTTTCCACGATCGCGGACATCGTGCACTCGCCGCATCTGCAGGAGCGCGGCTACTTCGTCACCCTGCGCGATCCGGTCGCCGGCGCGATCACCATACCGGGCGCGCCGTACCTCCTCTCCGAGACGCCCTGGGCGCCGGCTGCAGGTGACAGGTTACAGGTGACAGGTGACAGTGGGGCGGGATCCGTCCACTGGCAGCCGGTCGCGCCCCCTGCGCCCTACACCCCACGCCCCACGCCCTCAACGCCCCCCCTCGCCGGCCTGCGCGTGATCGATATGTCCTGGATGTGGGCGGGGCCGTACTGCACGTTGCAGCTCGCGCACCTGGGCGCCGAGGTGATACGCATCGAATCGAATCTCCGGCCCTGCATGAACCGGCGCGTGCCGCCCTACGCGAACGACGAGCCGGGCTTGAACCGTGGCGGCAGCTTCAACCAGTGGAACCAGGGCAAGGGCAGCGTGCTCTTGGATCTCAAGCAGCCGGAGGCGATGCAACTGGCGCGCGAGCTGGCCGCCACGGCCGATGTCTTCGTCGAGAACTACGCCGTGGGCGTGGTCGACCGGCTCGGCCTCGGCTGGGACGCGCTCTCACGCATCAATCCCGGCCTGGTCATGGCCTCGCTCAGCGGCTACGGCCTGACCGGGCCGTACAAGGATCGCGTCGCCTTCGGTACGCCATTAACGATGATCAGCGGCCTCGGCCAGCTTACGGGCTACGCCGGGCGCGGGCCGGCGGAAGTGGGCATCTCCTACGGCGACCCGAACGGCGGCCTGCACGCGGCCGTGGCGATCCTGGCGGCGCTGTGGAAGCGGCACGAAACGGGCCGTGGGCGGTACATCGACGTCTCGCAGTGGGAGGCGATGCTCAGCATTCTGCCGGAAGGGATTCTGCCCTGGACGATGCGCGGCGAGCAGCCGGCGCGGCGCGGCAACCGCGACGAGTGGCTGGCGCCGCACGGTATCTTCCGCGCGAAATGCGACGACCGCTGGGTGAGCATCGTCGTGCGCAACGAGGCCGAGTGGGCGCGGCTGGCCCCGTTGCTGGGCGAGGCGGCGGCGGACCCACGCTTCGCCACGCGGGCCGGCCGCAAGGCGCACGAGGACGACCTGGAAGCGATCGTCACTGCCTGGACACGCGAGCGCGACGCCTGGGCGATCACGGAGCAGTTGCAGGCGTTGGGCGTCCCCGCCGCGCCGGTGATGGACATGCGCGAGGTGGCCGAAGACCCGCACCTGAACGCACGCGGCTTCTACGTGCGGCTGGAGCATCCCGAAGCCGGCCGCCAGCAGCACGCCGGCATCCCCTGGCAACTGCACGGCACGCCGCTTTCCGTGCGCAAGCCGGCGCCCTGCATGGGCGAAGACAACGAGTACGTCGTGATGCAGCTCCTGGGCCGCTCCCGCGCCGAGTACGAGCGGCTGCTGGCGGCGCGGGTGCTGTACTGAGGCTCCGCCTGAATTGCGCTATGCGCGGGAGCGGGGAATGACGCGCAGAACAACGAGCGTTCGTCATGCTGCATCTGGTTCGAAGCGGATACGCGAATCGCCGACCCGAAGCCGCCATTCGTTCGTATGGCCCGCAAGCTTGCGAACGTCGCCACGGAACGGCCCGTCGCGAAGCCTGTCGATTGCAGTCGAAAGTCTGACAACCTCCGATCTGGGAATGCTCCGCAGATCCCGTTCTGCGCGCGGCGAGACGATTACCGGCCAGCGCTGCTCCTCACTCACCAAGCAGCTCGCGAAGTACGTCTCCCCAAGGGCGTCCCTCGCCACGGCGGTACTGCTCGCGCGCCTCGGCGGCGCCGGCGTCCTCTTCCGGCATCGTGGGCTCGTCGTCCTCCGGCGCATCGAGCAGCACCTGCATTAGCGGGTCGCGGAGCGTGCGCAGCAGTCGGGCAGCCTGGGCCGTGGCGTTGTCCGGCAGTTCGTCGATCAGGCGGTGCAGTTCAGCCATAGTAGTCACGACGCCTCGCTCCCTTCGCCGTTCCAGTCTACCGGCACCACGCGGACCAGCCATTCGCCGCGCTGCCGCGCTTCGGTTTGATCGTCTCGCGGTAGGGGCTTCGTCACGGCCAAGCTGGGCGGGCCGCCGCGTGGCCTGGGGCCGGGCGCGCGGTCGCCACTGCGGTTGTCGCCACCGCCGGGGCCGAGGTTGTGCGCGAGCTTGCCCAGCGTGCCGAGCAGCAACGGCCGCACCGCTGGCTCGGCGGCGCGCAGCATGCCGGCGAGCCGTTCCTCGGGCCACTGCGCCGCCCGGCAGGCGAGCGCCAACCGCTCGTTCGGGTCAAGCGGCACGAACGAGGCAGTAGATCGGTGTCGGGCCAGCAGATCGAAGAGGCGGATCACGCCCTGGGCGGCTTCGGCCGTCACCGGCTGGCCGCTGGCGGCGTACTGCTCGATCTCGCGGATCTCGTCCGGCGTCATGCCCCCGGCTCCTCGCACGTTGCAACCCGCATCTACGCCCCTTGTCGCATGGCCGGGGAGCGGTATGGCCGGCGTACACTGGCAGTGCCCCGTGCTTGCTCAGTCCTTGGTTCACTGGAGGCCGGCCATGCCTCGCACGACGCGTTCGCAGCCCGCGATCTACCAGCTAAAGGTCACGTTGAAGGGGATACGGCCCCCGATCTGGCGTCGTTTCCAGGTGCGCAAAGAGATCAGCCTCGGAGAACTGCATGACGTGCTGCAGGTCGTGATGGGCTGGTACGACTCGCATTTGCACGCCTTCCGCATCGGTCGCACCGAATATGGCGTACCGGACCCGGAATGGGACGATTGGGGAGAGATGAAGGACGAGGAGAAGGCACGCCTGAACAAGGTGCTCCCGCGCGAAGGCACAAAGCTGCAGTATCAGTATGACTTCGGCGATAGCTGGGACCACGAGGTTCTGTTGGAGAAGATTCTGCCGGCCGAAGAGGGCAAGCAGTATCCAACCTGCCTGACCGGCCGCCGTCGCTGCCCGCTGGAGGACTGCGGCGGCGTGTGGGGCTGGGCGAACCTCATCGAAGCCGTGGCTGATCCCGCTCATCCGGACCATGAAGAGCTGCTCGAATGGACCATGGAATGGACCAATGAGCGGCCGCTTGACCCCGAGGCCTTCGATCTCGCCGCCGTCAACCGCGGCCTGCAGCAATTCGCGCAAGCGGAAGTGGTCGGACCTCGATAGGGCAGAGATTGGCGGCGCTCACCCCGAAGCAGTACGCTGGCACCGAAACGCTGGCGAATGAGGGGATGCTTCGATGACGACGACGCGATCGACGCTGGTAGAGACGAAGTACGGCAGGCTGCAAGGCAACGAAGAGAACGGCGTGCAGGTATGGAAGGGCGTGCCCTTCGCCGCCGCGCCGGTGGGCGCGCTGCGCTACCGGCCGCCGCAGCCACCCGCGGCCTGGAGCGGCGTGCGCCAGGCCACCGCCTTCAGCCCCACCGCGCCGCAGCTGCCCTCGCCGCTCAACAACCTCTTCGGCCGCGAGCAGCAGCCCAGCTCGGAGGACTGCCTCTACCTCAACGTCTGGTCGCCCGCGGCGGACGGCGCCACGCGGCCGGTGCTCGTCTGGATTCACGGGGGCGCCTTCACCGGCGGCTCCGGCTCGACGCCCTGGTACGACGGCGCCGCCTTCGCCCGCAACGGCGATGTGGTCGTGGTCACGATCAACTACCGGCTCGGGCTGCTCGGGTTTCTGCATCTGGCCGAACTGGGCGGCGAGTCGTTCGCCTCGACCGGCAACCTCGGCATCCTCGACCAGGTGGCGGCCCTGCGCTGGGTGCACGAGAACATCGCGGCCTTCGGCGGCGACCCGGACAACGTCACGGTCTTCGGCGAGTCGGCCGGCGGCATGAGCGTCGGCACGCTACTGGGCACGCCGAGCGCCAAGGGCCTCTTCCACAAGGCGATCCTGCAATCCGGTGCGGCGCACAACGTGCGCGGCGCAGAGGCGGCCACGCAGATCGCCCGCGAGGCGCTGAAGACGCTCGAAGTCGAGGCGAGAAACGTCGCGGCGCTGCGCGAGCTGTCGGTCGAGCAGATCCTCGCCGGGCAGGCGAAGCTGGCAATCAGCTCCGCGGCGAGCGGTGGTGGCCTCTTCGCGCAGCCCGTGGTGGACGGCACGGCGCTGCCGCGGCAGCCGCTGGCGGCGGTGGCGAGCGGCTCGGCGGCCGGCGTGCCGCTGCTGATCGGCACGAACCTCGACGAGATGAAGCTGTTCTCGGCGCTGGACCCAGGCATGGGCACGGAGGATGGCTTCCGCAAGCGCGGCGCCGCGCAGGCGGGCGAAGCAACGTTTGTGAAGCTGGCCGACGCCTACGCCGCCGGCCGGCCGAATGAGTCGAAGGTCGAGGCGTGGACGCACCTGCTCAGCGACCGCGTCTTCCGCATCCCGGCGGTCCGCCTGGCGGAGACACAGGAGAAACAGGGCGCGCCGGTGTGGATGTACCGCTTCGACTACCAGTCGCCGGCGCTCGACGGCAAGCTCGGCGCCTGCCACGCGCTGGAGATTCCGTTCGTCTGGAACAACCTGAATGCGCCGGGCAGCACGACCTTCACCGGCGAGCGCCCGGATCGCCAGCCGCTGGCCGACCGCATGCAGGCCGCCTGGATCGCTTTCGCCCGCGGCGGCAACCCGAACGCGGCCGGCCTGCCCTCGTGGCCGGCCTACGAGAGCGGCAGCCGCGCAACGCTGATCTTCGACGTCGACTGCCGCGTGGAGAACGACCCGGACGGCGCCGAGCGGCGGCTATGGGACGGTTTGCTCTGATCGCTGCGCCGTCGCGGTTGTCAACCGCTCGGTGATCGGCGAATAGAACCAGGCGACGGTGCGCCCGGGGGTGAGGTCTATCGAAGGGTCGATGTACAGCCCTCCACCAACGTTCTCCGCCATGGCGCGGCGGGCTTCTTCGACGTTGTCCGCCTCGACCTCGTAGAGCGCCAGATAGCCATACGGCGGCGGATCCTCGCTGAGCTGCGTCTCGGAGAGCTTGAAGCGCTGCGCGGCCACGTAGCCGGGTATCTTGAGAATGTCTCCGAGATGCCGTTCGGTGTACCACGTGTTGAAGGCCTCGTCCTGTCCTGCCACCGCGTTGCTGAGCACGACGAACAGGTGCTTTGCCATGGCCTCACCCCCTGGCCCCCTCTCCAGGGCTTTCCATCGCGCGGAGCGCGATCTCAGATGGAGAGGGGGGAACTGTGGACCGTTAGGACTCCAAGCTACGCTCTGCGCACTGCGCACTGCGCCCTATCCAAGCTTGAAGACGTTGAGCGCGTTCTCCCGCATGTACTTGCGCAGCATGCCGTCGCGCAGCGGCATCTCGTGCGCCTCCTTGATGCAGCGGTCGAAGGTCTGGATCGGGTAGTCGGCCGACCACATGACCTTGTGCTGACCGCGCGTGTTCATCAGGTGGACGATCTCCGCCGGCACGTGCTTCGGCGCCCAGCCGGAGGTCATCAGGTAGGCGTTGGCGTGCTTTTGCAGGAGCGCCACGGTCTCCAAATGCCAGGGGTGGCCGACGTGCGTCATCACGACCTTCGCCTCGGGCAGGCTCACCAGCACGTCGTCCAGGTCCATCGGCCGCTGGAATTTGGCGAAGCGCAGCGGGCCGGGCACGCCCACGTTCACCGTGATCGGCACGTCCAGCTCGATCGCCTTGCAGTAGATTGGGTAACAAAGCGGGTGGTTGGGCGGCGTGTTGGTGAGCGCGCCGAACAGGCGGCCGGCGCGGAAGTCGTACTCCTTGACCGCGATCTCCAGCATGCGCACGGCGTCCATGCCCTGCGTGGGGTCGAGCATGCAGGCGCCGTAGAAGCGGCCGGGGAACTGCTTGCAGACGTCGGCGATCTTCTGGCAGATCTCGCGGAACTTCGCGATGGTGAAGTCCTCGAAGCCGCCGAGATAGGGGTTCTTGTAGACCGGGCCGATGCCGCTGGTGAGCAGGCCGGTCTGCACGCCGGCCGCGTCCATCTTGGCGAACATCTGCGCCGGCGTGACGCCGCCCAGCACATCCGGCGAGCTTTTGGCGAACCAGCGCATGATGTTGGGGTCCATCTCCTCGCGGCGCTCGGCGGAGGGCATGTTCACCCAGACGTCGATGTATTCCCCCGGCGAGATCTCGGCCATGTCACCTCACCCCTGCCCCTCTCCATTCCATGGAGAGGGATACGTCGATCGGCTTGGGATTCCCATGCCCTACGCCCTTCAACCTGCGCCTTGCTTCAGTGCTGGCTGGCGCCGCCGTCGATCGCGTAGATCGTGCCGCTGATGTAGGCGGCCTCGTCCGAGGCGAGGAAGGCGGCAAGCGCGGCGACCTCTTCCGGCGTGCCCACCGGCTTCAGCACGCCCGGCCGCGGCGCCACGATCCCCTCGCCCAGCTTCCGCTTCGATTGTTCCAGCATCGGCGTCTGCACCGCGCCGGGCGCGATCGTGCAACAGCGGATGCCGTCGCCGGCGTGCTGGCGGGCGATGCCTCTGGTGATTGCGTTGAGGCCCGCCTTGGCCGAGGCGTAGGCCGTGCCGCCGCCGAAGCCCGCCTGCGAGGACATGTTGATGATCACGCCGCCGCGCTGGGCGATCATCACGGGCAGCGCGTACTTGCACACCAGGAACGGCCCGCGCAGATTCACGGCGATCACGCTGTCCCACGTCTCCTCGGGGATGTCCACGATGCGCGTGTCGTCGAGCAGGGTGATGCCGGCGACGTTCACCAGCACGTCGATGCGCCCCGCAGCCGCGTTCACGCCGGCGACCGTGCTCTTCACCTGCGCCGCGTCGCGCACGTCGAGCTGCCGCGCCTCGGCCGTGCCGCCGATCTCGGCCGCGACCGTTTGCGCGTTCTCGATCGCGCGGTCGAGCAGGAAGACGCGCCCACCCTCGGCGGCGAAGCGGCGGGCGATAGCGGCGCCGATGCCGGAGCCGGCGCCCGTGACCATGCAGACCTTGCCAGCGAGCCGATCGGGCATGTGCTCCTCCGGAGGAAATAGGAGATAGAAAATAGAAAATAGGAACGAGGATTGCACTTCCCGTATTCCCTATGTCCTCCGTTTTTCCTCCGTTCTATTTCCTCGTCCCTATCCCCGCGGCAGCCCCAGCCCGCGCGTGGCGATGATGTTGCGCTGGATCTCGCTGGTGCCGCCGCCGATCGTCGAGGTCAGGTAGGTCTGCGTGCCCAGGCCGAAGCGGCCGCGCAGCTTCGCGTACCTGTCCGTCTCGCGCAGGTGGCCGTAGAGGCCGAGCACCTCGAAGCCGGTCCAGGCGAGGCGCGCGCCCAGCTCCGACGAGAAGACTTTGCCCATCGAGGCCTCGTAGTTCGGGATCTTGCCCGCGGCCTGAACCGAGGCGATGCGATACGAGAGGTTGCGGCCGATCGCCGTCTCGATCCAGCGGTCGGCGATCTTGCGGCGGATCTGCTCGCGCCGTTCCGCCGTGGCGGGCCGGCCGACCGCGGCGTTTTCCTTGACGAAGGCGATCAGGTCTTCCAGCGTGCGGCGCATGCCGGCGGCACTGCCGATGCCGGAGCGCTCGAAGTCGAGCAACGCGGCGCCGATGTACCAGCCCTGGTTCTCCTCGCCCACCAGGTTCTGCCGCGGCACGCGCACGTCCTCGAAGTACTCCTGGCAGAAGTGGACGTAGTTCGTCATCGACTGGAGCTTGATGACCTTGAGGCCGGGCGAGTCGATCGGCAGCAGGAAGAAGGAGATGCCCTTGTGCTTGGGCGCCTGCGGGTCGGTGCGGGCGAGCACGAAGATCCAGTCGGCCGTGGCGCCGTGGCCCGTCCAGATCTTGCTGCCATTAAGCACGTATTCGTCGCCCTCGCGCACGGCGCGCGTCTGCAAAGACGCGAGGTCTGAGCCGGCGTTCGGCTCGGAGTAGCCCTGCGCCCACATCACTTCCGCCCTGGCAATACCGGGCAGGTGCTGCCGCTTCTGCTCTTCCGTGCCGTAGAGCATCAGCACCGGGCCAAGCATGTTGAGGCCGTTGGCGTTGAGCACCGGCGCGCGGCGGTAGGAGATCTCCTCGCGCAGCACCACCTGCTCCATGATGCCGAGGCCGAGGCCGCCGTACTCCTTGGGCCAGTGCGCCGTGAGCCAGCCGCGCGCGGCCAGCTTCTTGTTGAAGGCGAGCGCCGCCGCCCACTCGTCCGGATCGCCGCTCCACTCCGTGCCGACCGGCGACTCTTCATTCTCGGCCGGCAGATTGTCGCGCAGAAAGGCGCGAATGTCGGCGCGGATCTGCTCCTGCTCGGCGGAGAAGTGGAAGTCCATGAGCTGGCCCCTATCCCCTTCCCCTTTCTCCCATCGCGATGGGAGAAAGGGGCGATCCTGGGTTGGAGGATTCAGGCGATTCCGATGCAGCGGCGCGCTACTGGTCGCGGCTGTGCCGCGACGGGCGGTTCACGAACCGCCCCTGCCAATCTTTGGGAGCCCAACCCAACTCAGCGCCAACACCCCACGATCGCCCCTTCTCTCCCCTTCAGCACTCAGCCCGTCGCGGTCTCAACCCGGTTATGTATGGGAGAGAAGGGGAAGGGGGCTATGAGGGCCACCCTCCTCGCCGGCCCGCTTCTTGAAGTAGGGGATGATGTGCTCGCCGAAGAGGCGCAGCGACTCCATCACCTTCTCGTGCGGAATGCGGCCCGCCTGCATCAGGCACATGATCTGGTCCACGCCGATCTCTTCCCAGTGCTTGATCACGTTGATGCAGCGCTGGGGGTCGCCGATGCAGACGACGGCGTCGTTCACCATCGCGTCGATCTCGTCGGCCGGCGTCTCCACCTCGGTAAAGTAGTCGCGGCCGTACCAGGCGCGCCAGGCGCCCTCGGCCTTCGCCCACTTGCCGTAAAGCGACTGCGCCCCCATCTTGTAGGCGCCGGCCGCGAAGCCGCCCACCTGCTTCGCCTCGGCGTCGTCTTCCAGGCAGAGCGTGACGGTGAAGGCGGCGACGTTGTTGTTGACGAAGCTGCCGGCCGGCTCGGCGTTCTTGATCCGCTGCTTGTACATCGCCACCGCCTTCTCCGACTGTCCCGGCGCGCTGAGCGAGAAGGAGAGTACGCCCAGCCCCTTGTCGGCGGCGATCTCGAAGGTCTGCGGGCTGACGCCCGAGACCCAGAGCGGCGGGTGCGGCTTCTGCACGGGCTTGGGCAGCACGTTGCGCGGCGGCACCTCCCAGAAGCGGCCGTGGTGCTCGAAGCTGTCCTGTGTCCACATCCTGGGAATGATGTGCAGCGCCTCTTCCCACATGTCGCGCGAGATCTCGGGGTCGATGTTGAAGCCGCCCAGCTCCGCCTCAGAGGTGCCGCGGCCGGTGCCGAACTCCAGCCGGCCGTTGGAGAGCAGATCGAGCACGGCGGCGCGTTCGGCCGCGCGCACGGGGTGGTTCATCGTCAGCAGCACCACGCCGTGGCCCAGGCGGATCTTCGAGGTGCGAGCCGCGGCGGCGGTGAGGAACAGCTCGGGCGCGGAAGAGTAGGAGAACTTCTCGGTGAAGTGGTGCTCGGTCTCCCAGACGTACTCGAAGCCCATCTGCTCGGCGTACTGGATCTGCTCGAGCGCCTGCCAGTAGGCGCGTTGCACCGCCTCCTCGTCGTGCGGGCGCAGGGCGATCAGCTCGTAGAACAGGCCGAACTTCATGGCGGTCCTCTCTCGCCGGCCGGCGCCGGGCGTCGCCGTGAAACCAGCCGTAGCCTACCCACGACGCGAGAGAAAGTCAATTCATCAGGGGGTAATTCGCTGAGATTCGCAAATGGTGGGCCGTGAGAAGCACTGAATCACAACAGCCGTGCCTGTACATTTGCGGCGCCCGACCGGTATCATCGCAGCGAGAACGAGCCGAAACGGCCGGCTGCCGAGTGCCTGCCGCGTACAGGGGCGCAGCATGAAGTTCCACTGGTTTGCCGAGGTCACCTATCCCCACCTGCCCGCCGACTTCGACCGCAGCTACCCGACGGCCTGGGTGACGCCGCCGCCGCAACTGCTTGACGGACGCAAGGCCGGGCAGATGTACCGCATGTTTTTGGACTTGATGGAGTACGCCGACGAGGTCGGCTTCGACGGGCTGGCCGTGAACGAGCACCACCAGACGGCGGGCGCGATGACGCCTTCGCCAAATTTGCTCGCCGCCTCGCTTGCCAAGAACACGAAGAACGCGGCGATCCTCGTGATCGGCGACAGCCTGGCGCTCTACAACCCGCCCACGCGCGTGGCCGAGGAGATGGCGTACCTCGACTGCCTCTCGGAAGGCAGGCTGATCGCCGGCTTCGTCTACGGCACGGCGATGGACTCGGTCTACTCCTACGGCGTGCCGCCGGCCGAGCTGCGCCCGCGCTTCGCCGAGGCGCGCGAGCTGATCCTGCGGGCCTGGCAGGCGGAGCAGCCGTTCGCCTTCAACGGCAAGTACACCAAGCTGCGCTACGTGAACCCCTGGCCGCGGCCGGTGCAGAAGCCGCTGCCGCCGATCTGGGTGCCGGGCA
>Ga0209166_10000757_pt1 | contig 31317 bp, 30 predicted proteins | sample Coa_R1_3_FD_187151 | JGI IMG/M metagenome (GOLD analysis project Ga0209166, IMG submission 187151) | Surface soil microbial communities from Centralia Pennsylvania, which are recovering from an underground coalmine fire - Coalmine... | ecosystem: Environmental > Terrestrial > Soil >...
GACCGGAAACAGTGTTCCTTGCGTTCGGCCTTCTCCCTGCACAAAACCCATAGAAAATGCCCTCGCTTTCGCGAGGGCATTTTCTCACTTCCCTACAATTCTTCAAGAGAGTTTCGTAACAGTCTGGCTTTCCGCGCCCCTTCTTTCTTGAGTTCTCAACCCGTAAGCCCCCCGCCACGAATCATCGCATCACACCAATGACGACGGAGACTACGGAGATGTATATGAAAGGCCCTCAACCCTTGACCTCCCGCCGGTCCGGCCCGCTGTCCGGCACGGCCCGCGTGCCGGGCGACAAGTCGATGTCGCATCGCGCGCTGATGCTGGCCGGGCTGGCGCAGGAGGAAACGATCATCGCCGGATTGCTGGAGGGCGAGGACGTCATCAACACCGCCGCGGCGATGCGGGCGCTGGGCGCGCGAATCGGCGCGGGCGACGACGGACTCTGGCGCGTCCACGGCACGGGCGAGAAACACCTGAAAGCGCCGGATCATGTCCTCGACATGGGCAACAGCGGCACGTCCACCCGCCTGCTGGCGGGGCTGGTGGCGGCGCACCCGGTCACGGCGACTTTCACGGGCGATGCGTCTCTCGTCAAACGGCCCATGAAAAGAATCATGGAGCCTCTGACCCTGATGGGCGCGCGGTTCGAGTGCCGCGACGGCGGCCTGCTGCCGATGACCGTGCACGGCACGGGGCAGGCGAAAAATATCGAATACCGTCTGCCCGTGGCCAGCGCGCAGGTCAAATCCGCGATCCTGCTGGCGGCTCTGAACACGCACGGCATCACGACCGTGATCGAGGCCACGCCCACCCGCGACCACACGGAGAACATGCTGCGGCATTTCGGCGTGCCGGTGTCGGTTGAAACGCTCGCGGACGGCGCGCAGGCCATCCGCATCGACGGCCCGCACGTTCTGCGCGGCTGCTCGGTCGACGTGCCCGCCGACCCGTCCTCGGCGGCGTTTCCGGTGGTGGCCGCCGTGCTGGCGGAAGGATCGGACATCCGCCTGCCCGGCGTCGGGATCAATGACCGCCGCATCGGGCTTTACACGACGCTGCGCGAAATGGGCGCGGAGATCGTCTTTGAAAATTTCCGCGCGCAGGGCGGAGAAAAAACGGCCGATATTATCGTGCGCGGAATCGGGGCGCTGCGCGGAATCGCCGTGCCGCCGGGGCGCGTGCCCGGCATGATCGACGAATTCCCGGTGCTGGCGGTGGCGGCGGCGTGCGCGCAGGGCGTGACGAAAATGTCCGGGCTGGCGGAGCTGCGCGTCAAGGAAAGCGACCGGCTGAAAATGATGGCGGACGGGCTGGCGGCCTGTGGCGTGAAGCTGGAAATGGGTGAAGACTCGCTGACCGTTTACGGCTCAGGCCAGCCGCCGCACGGCGGCGTGATGATTGAAACCGCCCTCGACCACCGCATCGCCATGAGCTTCCTTGTGCTGGGAACGGTAACGGACGAACCCGTCAGCGTCGACGACGCCTCCCCCGTCGCCACCAGCTTTCCCGGTTTCGCCGATCTGATGAACGGGCTGGGGGCGGATATTACGGTTATAGGGCGCCTCTAACCCCCTTTGTCGTTCTATGGACAGTGGTAGCGTCTTCAGAAGTTTGGAGGCCGAGCCAGGGGCCCAGTCCAGACCGTTGATATTTCTGACGGCAAGCCTCGCACGAGTTGCGAACCTTTGCGCCGTCCAGGAGCCGCTACGCCCCTGGCAAGGATCACTTTGGCGGCGATGCAGGCCGCCGGGTGAGTCCTTACGCTCGATTCCTTTCGCTCCCTTCTGGAGCGCGCCTGCGCCGCAACGTCAAAAGGTGCGGCTCGTGTTTTCGGGATCGATCTTGATCACGTGAGCACCGGCCCTCGCAGCCTTGTACTCAAGCATAGTGATGAACGTTCCCCAAGCATCGTCGTGGTTGGTGGATTTGGCGATGCGGGATTTCACCAAACTCCATGTCTTCAAATCATCGACCAGAATCGTGCCGTAGCTGCTGGTGAGGCGCGCGGATAGCTGGTGAAGAAAAGTACGCCGCGTATTCTTGACCTTTTGATGCGCGCGTGCGACCGAAGCGCTGACCTTGTCTCGGCGCCTGCTCGTTTTACGGCAGCGGGCGAGGGCGCGTTGCCGCCGGCGCAAAGCGCGCTCGTGCCGGCGGATGATGTCGGGATCAGGGATGATTTCCCCGGTGGACAGGACGGCGAAATTATTGAGCCCGGCGTGGATGCCGATATCGCCGGGTTTGCCGTTGTTCGCGGCGGGCGGCAGAGCGCAGTTAAAGCAGACATACCAGCCTTTCGGATCGCGGCGGAACATGCAGGATTTTATTTGCGAACCTTCGGGGAGCGTGCGGTGCATATGCACGCGCAGGCCACCGGGGAGGCCCTTGAATCTGAGCCTTTTTCCGTCGAAGCGAATCCCTGAGAATTGGCTAAAGCCGAAGGATTTCCAGCGTGTGCGAGAACGGTAGCGAGGCAATCCGGCTTTTCCGCGCCCCCTAACGCGCCTGAAAAAACCCGTATAGGCATCGTCGAGCCGCCTGAGCGTCCAGTGCTGAATCTTCCGAGGCAAGGCGGCGAATTCCTGGTCTTGCCGCAATTCGGTAAGGGCCTTGGACTGGTCGAAATAGCTGCGGCCCTTGCCTGTTCTCCTGTAGCAGTCGATCCGTTCCTGGAGAGCGGCGTTGTAGAGCTGGCGCTGCGCTTCGGCGATTGCGCGCAACGCCTGATGCTGTTTCCTGTTCGGAAGGAGGCGATACTTGTAGGTGAGTACCATGGTTGATGTGGTCGTAGCGGCCATGCGCACCCAGATGCGTTGCGGAGTCAGAAACAGCGGACATTATGGCGTCCGTCGTTTCGCAGATTGCCGAAAGCGGTGATGAAAGTCAAACAGAGGCGATCGCGCCCCTTTCCCGCCATTCCGGTGGGCCGTGGTAGGGGGCTGGCGCCCCCGCCGTCATCATCATCAGCCCCACGAGCTGCCCGCGCTCCTCTAGGGCCACTCAAGGCCCCTCTGAGCCCATCCCCACAACCAATTGATATAACTAAAATCTTCTTCTCCCCATTTTGCAAATGCGCGACCGACATCCACACACAAATTTTTTGCAAATTCGAGACTCTGGGGCTGCGGACGCGGACTCAAGCCCAGGCTCTTTCAAAAACAATCAAGCACAATATGAAAACAAAACCGCCGCCCCGCAGAGCATTAATTTCCGGAAGACAATGTAATGAGGTTTGTGACTGGTCGCAGATGACAGTCCGATTCACACTGTCCTGTCGATCGTAACAACAAACAAATGGAAGGGCGAGATGACTCATTACGTTGGACTGGACGTATCACAGGAGCAGACGGCGGTCTGCATCGTCGATGAAGCAGGGGAGATCAAGTACGAAGGCATGATCGCCACCGACCCTGACGACATCATCGTATACCTGGGCTCGACAGGGGAGGAGTATGGCCGCATCGGCCTTGAAGCCGGATCGTTCACGCCCTGGCTTTATCACGAGATGATCGCTGCCGGGCTGCCGGTGATCTGCCTGGAGACCCGGCATGCGAAGGCGGTGTTGAAGGCGCAGAACGTAAAAACCGACCGGAACGACGCGCGGGCTCTTGCGCAGATGATGCGGACCGGGTGGTACAGGCCGGTGCACATCAAGAGCAAGGAGAGCCAGAAAATCAGGATTCTGCTGAACAACCGCAAATGCCTTGGCAGCAAGCGGATCGACCTGGAGAACCAGATCCGGGGAACCTTGAAAATCTTCGGGCTGAAGACGGGCAAGGTCACGACGGCACAGTATGAGCCGCGCATCCGGGAATTAATCAACCACGATCCGGAGCTGCAAACCTATATCCTGCCGTTGCTGGAAAGCCGCCGCGTCATGCTGGAGCAGGGGCGCCTTCTTGACAGACAGATCAGAAAACTGGCGGCGGGCGACGAGGTCTGCAAGCGGCTGATGACCGTTCCGGGAGTGGGCCCGATCATCGCCCTGATGTACAAGGCCACCATCGACAACCCGCACCGGTTCACAAAATCGCATACGGTCGGGGCGCATCTGGGCCTGACGCCTCGAAAATACGCCTCCGGGGAGATCGACTACGACGGGCACATTACAAAATGCGGCGACGCGATGATGCGCACACATTTATATGAGGCTGCCAAGGTCATGCTGACGCGGTCGGCGAAATGGAGCCGGCTGAGAGCCTGGGGCATGCAGATTGCGCAGCGCAGCTCGATGAAGATTGCCTGCGTGGCAGTGGCCCGAAAGCTGGCTGTTGTGCTGCACCGCATCTGGATTGACGGAACGGAGTTTCAGTTCGGAGCCCAGGAGGTGGCCGCATAGTTTTTTCAGGGTTCCCGCAAGGGAAAACTGTCCGGCAGGACGGGAGTGTCGGGATTGACAGCGCAATAAACCTGGTGAGAAGGCGGCACTGACAAACACGCCTTGATCACGGCCGAAAGACTGCTGCATCCGGCTCTTTGAGGACATTGTTATGTGGCTACCGGCAACGACAATCGGGACGACCACGGAGAGAAGCATGCGCTGCCGGCCAGAAAAACCTGATGGCTCCAGAGTGATAATTAACATTCCGGAAAGAGGGAAGGGGATTCTGATGAAAGAACAATGAGATAAGACTGACGCATCGATATGCGTTACAGAAAGAAGGGGCTTGACAACGGACCTCATTAGAGAAGGTTTATTATCACACTGAATTACGTAAACTCTTTTGCTCCTCCCTGCAACTTACCGCGATAAATCAGTAGATTTTTACCACGCTATTCCGTTGAAAAATGCCTCGCTATCCCGGTGTTCGCAGCCAGCAGCGCTGCGCCGCATACTCAACCTGCACGTCGAGCACTGCGAGCCGACGGAATAAAGTGGTAAAGCCGCGCCGAAATAGCGTGGTGAATTACAGATGATAGTTTAGATCTCCCTGTTCGGCCGCGTTCGCTTGACACGATTGCGCCACAGGTGTTATTCGAGAGCCGATATGGCAAGGCGCGACGACGAACTCCATCCCCCAGAAGTAATCGACGAGTACGTCCGCCTCAATTATGAGGGACTTGGCAACCACGGGGGAATCTCCATCGGCTTAGTCGGCGGTATCTACCGGGTCGCCGTCACTGACCTTTTCCACGTAACTCATACCCTCAAGATAAATCCCAAGGAAATCGACGCCTGGCGTGAAGCGCAGATCAAGAAGATAGCCCGCACCGCCACCGCGAAAGCCAGCGCCGACAAGAAACTTGACCGCGCTCGCAAAACTGCGGCAGCTTTCAAAGCTAAGCAAGGGCGCAGCACCGATCGCGACCGTGACCGCGAACGTTGAAATGAGCACGCTTGGCTTGGCTGAAATCGTCCGACTTCCCTCCAGCCTGAGAACACAGACGAAACGCCAGTTTTGTCGGTAGCGACAGCGCACGCGGTCACTGTGGCCGAAGGCTGATGCGATAAGAATACTTGCGTAAAATTAGGCTCGATTCAAAATTGGGTTCCCAAACGCATTTTTGGCCTTCGCTCACCTGAAGGCATAGACAAAACGCCAGTTCTGTCGGGAGCGAAAGCGTACGCGGTCACTATGGCTGCAGGCAGAGCAACCGTTTCCGTTCTGGCATTCTCTGCGCTCAAAACCTCCCTAGCATTTCGTTCCCGTGGTACAAGCTATATCACGCCCGCTTCTGCGGCGCGGAGGCCAAGATTCGCCTTTCGTGGAATGAGATCAGGCATCGGGCCACGAAGTTCGCCCAGGATTGGAAAGACGCTCACTACGAAAAGGGCGAGACGCAGACTTTCTACAACGACTTTTTTGAAGTCTTTGGCATTCAGCGCCGCAAGGTTGCAACCTTCGAAGAGCCAGTGAAGCGCGCAGGGTCGAAAGCGCCAGGCTTCATCGATCTGTTCTGGAAGGGAACGCTTCTCGTCGAGCAGAAAAGCGCCGGCCGCGACCTGACAAAAGCCAAGGAGCAGGCGCTCGAATATTTCCCCGGCATCAAAGACACCGAACTCCCCCGCTACGTTCTCGTTTGCGATTTCCAATCCTTTGAACTCTACGATCTTGACACCCGCGAAGAGGTTAAGTTCAAGCTCGCCGATCTTCACAAGAACGTCCATGCCTTCAGCTTCATTTTTGGCGGCGCGCCCCGCGTTTTCAAAGACCAGGACCCGGTCAACATCGAAGCCTCCGAGTTGATGGGAAAGCTCCACGATGCCCTGCTCGCTTCAGGCTACGCGGGCCACGACCTCGAACGCTTCCTCGTCCGCCTCGTTTTCTGCCTCTTCGCGGACGACACCGGCATTTTTGCTCCCAAGGGCATCTTTCTTGATTTTGTCCGTGACCGCACCAGCGACGACGGATCCGACCTGGGGCCTCTGCTCGGTCAACTTTTTGAAGTCCTCAACCGGCCAACGGACAAACGGCATAAAACCCTCGATGAGGACCTCAAACAATTCGAATACATCAACGGCGACCTTTTTGCTGAACGATTGCCGATGCCTGATTTCGACAGTGCTATGCGGCGGCTACTCCTGGACGCCTGCGCTTTTAATTGGTCAGCAGTTTCCCCCGCAATCTTCGGCGCGCTCTTCCAGAGTGTCATGGACAAACAAAAGCGCCGCGCGATCGGCGCGCATTACACGACCGAACAAAACATCCTGAAGCTGATCCACCCGCTTTTTCTCGACGATCTCCGGGCAGAACTCGACCGTCTGAAAGCCCGCCGCGACACCGGCCAGACCGCCGCCCTCAAAGCATTCCAGAAAAAGCTGGCGGCAATTCGTTGTTTTGACCCGGCGTGCGGCTGCGGCAATTTCCTCGTCATCGCCTACCGCGAGCTGCGCGTGCTCGAAACCGAAGTGCTCGTGGAGCTTAATCGCAACCGGGCGTTCGACGTGATGGACCTTTCCCAGGTTGACGTGAACCAGTTCTACGGAATTGAAATCGAGGAATTTCCGGTGCGCATCGCCGAGGTCGCGCTTTGGATGATGGACCACATCATGAACATGCGCCTCTCGGAAGCCCTCGGCGGTTACTTCCCGCGCTTTCCTTTGAAAGCCTCCCCAACCATCAAGAACGCTGACGCTCTTGAAATGGAGTGGGCAACGGTGCTCGATCCTGCGCAGTGCACTTACGTTCTCGGCAATCCACCGTTCGGCGGCGCCAAATATCAAAGCGACGCACAACGAGCGCAGGTCGCAAGGATCGCCGCCTTCGTCAAAAAGCAAGGGACGCTCGATTACGTCACAGCATGGTTTATGAAGGCTGGTGGCTACATTCAGGGCACAGCAGCCAAAATCGGATTTGTTGCCACTAACTCAATTACACAAGGCGAACAAGTGGCCGAGCTCTGGCCAGTGCTTTTTGACCGCTACCATCTTGAGATTGCGTTTGCCCATCGGACATTCGCCTGGGGAAGCGAAGCGCGCGGGAAGGCTCATGTACACGTCGTCATCATCGGCTTGACGCTCCGGGACCAAACTCCGAAGGACAAACGGCTGTTCGACTATCCAGATCTCAACGGCACACCGATTGAAAACTCCGTCAAAGCGATTTCTCCATATCTCTTCGATGCCGGTAACCTTGCTGATCCGCATACCGTTGTCTACGAAACGAGTTCCCCCGGCCCCGGCATGCCGCCTATGATCATCGGCTCAAAACCGATCGATGACGGAAATTACATTTTCACCGACGAAGAGCGTACATCTTTCCTCGCGGACGAGCCCGGCGCTGCAAGCTACTTTCACCCCTACATTGGTTCCGTAGAATTCATAAATGGCGAGCGGCGATGGATTCTTGCGCTCCAAACAGCTACACCGGCACAAATCCGCTCCATGCCAAGTGTCTTAAAGCGGGTCGAAGCCGTTCGCGCCTCTCGGGCGAAGAGCAAGAGCGCGCCGACGAAAAAACTGTCGAACACGCCCACGTTTTACCACGTCAATGTAATTCCCACCGGCCCCTTCCTGGTTATTCCGGAAGCAAGCTCCGAGCAGCGTGAATATGTTCCCATCGGCTATCTTCAACCGCCCGTCATTCCCAGCAACCTGGTCCGCATCATCCAGAACGCCTCCCCTGCCCTTTTTGGGCTCATCACTTCCCGAATGCACATGGCGTGGCTCCGGTACATCGGCGGAAGGCTGAAGAGCGACTATCGTTATTCGATCGGGATCGTCTACAACCCTTTTCCGTGGCCTTTCGTCGACTCATCCACGGAAACAAAAATCGGCAGCCTTGCCGATGCCGTTTTAGCAGCGCGTCAAAACCACGCTGACTCCACACTCGCCGATCTCTACGATGCAACGGCCATGCCTGCTGACCTGCGCAAGGCTCACCAGGCTCTCGACGCCGCTGTCGACAAGCTCTATCGTAAAGACGTGTTTAACAGCGACCGCGAGCGGGTCGAATTTCTTTTGGCGAGATACGAGAGGGAGCGTGCGCCACTGGTAGTCGCCGCCCAGCCAACAACAAAGCGACGCCGCAGGCAATAGCCACCGACGAAACTTTCACGGCCTCAGTTTTTATTCGACCCAAACTACTGAATCCGCCCACGTCGCGCGCCAGTTGAACCTGGTCCTTGTTGATGATATATGCACATTACCGCGATTGACCGTACACGCCCTGGTCTCCGCCATCGAGGGACGAGCAAAGAATGAGCTGGGAAGACACATTCAAATCTTGGTCGTCTCCACCCGGAGCGACAGAGCAAACAAAATGCGACAATGCCGTGCGAGCAATCCGCAAGGCGATTGATGCGCATTCGACGCTGAAGAACAGAAGCATCAAAGTCTTCGCCCAGGGCTCCTATTGCAACCGCACGAATGTCAGGGCTGAAAGCGACGTGGATGTCTGCGTGTATTGCGATGAAACCATGTTTTTTGATTTGCCTGAAGGAATGACCGCGGCTGAATTTCAAATCTCAACACCGGCTTCCTATTCATACGTCCAGTACAAGAACGACGTGGAAACCGCCCTCACCGACTATTTCGGCCAGGACGGCGTTACCCGCGGCAACAAGGCCTTCGATGTCCACGAGAATACTTACAGGGTCGATGCAGATGCGGTCCCCTGCTTTGAATACCGGCTGTACTGGAAGGATTCAACTTATCGGAAAGGAACAGCATTCGACCCCGACAAAGGGAGCAGGATTAAAAACTACCCGGAACAGAATTACGCGAACGGAGTCCAGAAAAACACTGACACGGGCGGACGTTTCAAGGACATCGTGCGCATTCTCAAGAGGCTTAATTACAAGATGGAGGAAGACGACATCGCGGCTGCGCCGATCCCGTCTTTCCTGATTGAATGCCTCGTCTGGAATGTGCCGAACGAAGGCTTCGGGCACGACACTTATGCTGGAGATGTCCGGTGGACGTTGGCTCATCTCTTCAACAATACGAGAGAGGTCGAACAATCCAAGGAATGGGTCGAAGTGAACAAGTGCAAGTACCTGTTTCGATCATCGCAGCCTTGGACGCTCACGCAGGCCCATGCTTTTACGTCTGCGGCCTGGGACTATATCGGCTTTGAGTAATTCATGCGAAACATAAAACATGAAATCCTGCTCTGGGTTCACATCGTGAGTATCGTGCTCATCTGGACGGTCATTCTTTATGTCACAGGGACAGGGTTAGCAATAAATTGGGAAGCACTGAAGAAACTTCCAGACGTTGTCACCGTCTACGTGATTCTTTCAGTTGTTTTCACGAAATGGCTATGGCGCTGGCGGATTTTCAAAGGATGGCTTGTGCCTTTCCCTGACTTGCAGGGAACCTGGCAAGGTGAACTGCGAAGCAACTGGAAGGACCCTCGGACCGGCAACGTGCCGCCGCCGATACCGATGATTCTGGTCATCAAACAATCTTTTGTTTCGATCAGCTGTGTGATGTACACGAGCGAATCCGAAAGCTATAGCACCGCAGCTCAAATGGATGAATCGACCGGAGTCGTGCGACTAAATTACAACTACACGAACAGGCCCAAGGCCACCCTCCTTGATCGCAGCACGATGCACGACGGCGCCGCCAGCCTGCGGGTTGTCACCGCGCCCCAGCCTGCGCTCGAAGGGCCATACTGGACGAGCCGCTGCACAGCCGGCGATATCTCGTTAAAGTATCGATCCGCGGAATTGCTTGAGAGTTTTCCGCCAGAAGAGAGTCGGGCAGAACTCCAGAACTGATAACACCCGATGAGCGAAGAACTGCTATTCAATACGTACGAAATCTTCTCCATTGTGCAGGGGCACAGCGAAGCCCTCAAAAAGCGCGTGCAATCCATTCCCGCCAATACTCTTCTGAACGCGAGTGAGCAGGACCTTGTGCAAGCCCTCGTCGAGGAGTTTCGGCTTAACGTACCGGTCATCAAGGACGAGGAAATTTATATCGCCAGCGCGGGTGAGACCCAGGTTGATGTAAGCGGCGATCCCATGAGAGGCATTTTCGACCGTTCACAACCGTTCTACGTACCGGGCAACAAGACAGTCATCGCTGTGCCGTTCGAAGGCGATGTCGAGTTCTTCAAAATTCAGCCCCAGAGCTACACACTCAATCCGCCCCGCGGAGAGGTCACGAAAAGCGAGATTCTTCTTACTTATGTCAGAACGGACCAGAATGCAGAGGCGATCAAGCAGGACTACCAGCGGACCGTCAGCTCGATTAAGCAATATCTCACCTCATTAGCAGAATCGGCGGCACAATTTAACGGCCAGCTTGAAGGCAGCGTCTCATCGCAAATAAAGGCAAGGAAGGCCAGGCTCCTGGCCGACGCCGGCATGACGGCGGCAATCGGCCTGCCTCTGAAAAAGCGCGAGGGAACCCCCCTCACCTATTCCGTACCGGTAACTCGTCGCGTTCCGAAGATCGAGCAGCTCAAGCCCGCCGGCGCATTCAAGCCGGAGCCTGCACTCGCGAACGAGGATTACGAAGAAATTCTGCGGATTATGCAGAACATGGTGCAGGTGATAGAACTCAGTCCCCATGCCTTTCATTCGATGGGCGAGGAAGACCTCCGGTCTCACTTTCTCGTGCAGCTCAACGGCGCGTTCAATGGTCAGGCTACCGGCGAGACTTTCAACTTTCAGGGGAAAACCGATATCCTCATACGCGTCGAGGGCAAGAACGTCTTCATTGCCGAGTGTAAATTCTGGAAGGGTGAGAAGGTATTTCTTGGCACGTTGGACCAGCTGCTCTCGTACCTAAGCTGGCGAGACACAAAAGCGGCCGTCCTTGTTTTCAATAGAAACGCCGATTTCAGCGCTGTCCTCGCAAAGATTCGTGAAACTGTGCCAAAACACCCGCACTTCAAACGCGACCTCGGCGCATCCGGAGAGAGTGCGTTCCGTTATGTTTTCGCTCAGCCCAACGACAGCAATCGCGAGATCATTTTGACTGTCCTCGCTTTCGATATTCCCACGCAAGACACCGAGACAAACACCAAGTAGGGCACTACTGACAGAATCTGCCGGACATGCGAACGCAAAGAGCCAGGTTACTGCTGGTATGGCGGCAGGGCTGGCGCGGGCGGACCAGCTGGACGAACCGCGCGCCACTGCCTTACAGCCTCGCGCACCATGGCGAGTTTCCGTGCGTCGTTACCCATTAGACGGAGCAACGTCGCATCGTCCGCCGCGACAAGAGCTTCTCGCTCCGTCAACCGTGCTTCACACAATCGTCGATAATCGGCGCGACCGAGATCGCGACCGGCATACCGTGCGAGGTCTACCGCAGGGCCCTGAATTCCAAGGTCAAGCCGCAATAACAGCCGCGCCATGCGTTCCTGCAGATCAACGCCGTTATGAAGAATGGCGGCTGCCCGCGCAATCATCGGCAGCACGTCGCAGGTTCGCGATGTCACTGAGCGGATCGGCCCCGCCGCTCCATCGAAGGCGCCGCCAAACTGAGCCGTGGCCTGTTCAATCTGGTCCATGCTCATTCCCGCGACGTAATACAGGCAAATGGCCGCTTTTTTCGCACGCGCCGTGTCCTGCATCGGCTCCGTCACGTGACGACGCAGGTTCGCAAGAATGGTGTGGGATATCCCCTGCCTCTGCAACTCACCTACCCAGTGCTGCGGTTCCTTGTGGATGCTCTTTTTGTTGAACGGAAAATAAACTGCGTCCAGCTCGACGCTCGCCTGCACGATGGCAATCAAGGCCGGGTCAGTCACTTCCTCCGGCCGCAGGCCGCGAAGACAATCGACGGCGCGAATCAGCGTCTCAACCTCGACGGCGCTCTCGCCAGCCAGCCGTCCAAGGGCGGTGAGATGAATGTGGCCATCTGCCGCGCGTTCCACCAAGCCATGCCGCGCGAGATCATCGAGTGCCTGTTCAAGGCCGCGTCGGTCCCAGCCCCCGCCGCCCGCTTGCTTAATCTGGAAGACGCCAAAACTCGACTCAAGAAATTCTATGATTTCGTCTCCGGAGACGCCTCCTCCGGCGCGTCCTGCGGCGACTAGCACCCTGATAATCAGGGTCCGGGGATCAGCATTGAGGAAGCGAGAAACCAAATCTTCTGGCGCCGCCGAAACGTAATGCTGCCAATACTGATGCTCCTCATGCGGACTTGTCGCAATCAGGTAGGATGCGCCGCGCTCGGCGTAACCAAGCCGTCCGGCACGGCCGACCAGGTTTTTATATTCTGCGACGCTGTATGGCGTCGGTCCCGGATGTTCCAGGCCGACAATCACGACAGCAGATGCCGGAGTGTTAACGCCCATTGCAAGCGTCGTCGTTGCGACGATGACGCGCAGCCGCGTGTCGCGACGACGAAAATGCTCCTCGATGACCCGCCGTTCTTCCCGATCGAGGTGCGAATTGTGAAATGCGACACCGCGCGCGAGGACCTGGCGGAGATGGCCCGACGCCTGCGACGGATCACCGGCAGGGAGATCAGCCAACGCTTCGTTGGCCGATGGAAGCCCAAGCGCGTCAGCCAGGTATTGTGCTCCGTAACGCGTCTCTCCCGTTGTCTCGCGGAAAACGATGACCTGCTTGCCCTCCTGAATCAGCTTCCGCACGAGCGGAATGACCCAATCGCGATGCTTGCCTTCTCCGTAAATCGGCTGGATGTACCTCGCACTTGAGCGCTCCTGTCCGCCGTCACCATCGAGATAGCGGAAGCTACCATTGGAGCAAACCACTCCTTCGTCGAGCGGCACCGGCCGTTCGGTTCTGCGCAACAGCCGGCCACCAAGCCAGCGTTCGAGCCCGTTTGTATTTCCAATGACCGCAGACAATGCGATGAGTTGCGGTTCCACGCCGTCCCGCCGTCGCATCCGCAGCAGAGTCAAAATGAACTCCAAATTCGCTCCCCGGCTTTCATCCGCGATCATCTGGACCTCGTCGATAACGATGGTGCCGACTTGTTCGAGCACGTGCGGATTCGTCAGTGCGATCGCACTGAATTTCTCGTAAGTAAGCAGAGCAATGTCATATCGCCCACGCAACAACGGACTAATATCGTCGGTCTCACCTGTTGCCTCGATCGTGCGGATGCCAAAAGGACCGTAGACGCGCTGAAACTGCCGAAGCTTGTCGTTCACCAATGCCTTCAGGGGCAGAAGGAAGAGTGTTCTACGCCGGTCGAGCGCACCACGAATTGCAGCGAGCTCACCCAACATCGTCTTTCCCGAAGAAGTCGGCGCCGACGCCACAACGTGCTCGCCGCGAAGGATGCCAAACTCATTGATCGCATCTAGCTGCAACTGGTTAAGGCGCGGAATATCGCCGGCCCATGCGTCGATCACTGCTTGCGGAAATCCAAACGCCGCCAGGCTTCCGATTTCCGCCGTCGCGACTGGTCTGCCCCGATCCGGAAACGCGGCGTTATATATCGCGCCGGGCGACAACACCGGCCACCGAAATTCCCCGTCAAAGGTCCCTCGTATTGCGGGCTGTTGCTCGTGGCGGATCTGGCGGGCGGCATCAACCACCCGCCGGACAACGTAATCCAGTACGCGGAGGACCGCGATCTGGTCGCCTTCACGAATTTCCTCTGGGCCCAGCAGCGCTTCGATCAGGTGCAAGGTTAGAAAACCATGCCCCAGCCGCGCGCTCTCCCACGCCCTCTGCGTGGGACCTGAGGCGGTCAGCACCACGCGGCCGGCACCTCCAATCTGGTTCAGCTTGCCGTCCACTGACTGAATGTCGCGCGGCACAACCTCGACCTGCAAAGCCTTCGCTCCCATACCGCCAGAAAAGCAGCAGTCCAGCACGAGCAAAAGTCGACGCGACGGAATGCGTGAACACCATTCACCAAGTGTTGTCAGCGGAATCGTAGTTCTTGCAAGGTCGTAAGGGTCCGTATCATGTCCGACGAGTTCATGCGTCTCCGTGCCATGCCCGGAAAAGGCGATGACCACGACATCCTCTGCGTCGCATGTGGATAGCTCTTCGAAGCGTTGCCTGATCGCCGCGACCGTCGCTTGTTCATCCGTAAGAAGCCTGGTCTCGCCGCCAAACGTGTCGGTGAAAAGTCCGTGCAGCGCCTTCGCGTCACGGCTTGCACAGCTAAGCCAATTAATCTCTGGTGACCCGTATCGATCAATCCCGATGAACAGCCCTTTGAACGCCATAGGACCTCTGTCCCCCGCACTACTTCAATCCGTTTGCCAGCAGTAGATCATCATGTTCAAAAGCTGACGCCATCCGGTCGATCTCGCCTTTGCTGAGGCCGTGCCGCGAGGCTTCATCGCGCCATCTTGAGACGACGTTGCCGACCTGAGCCGCTATTTCGCGCGCTTTTCCTTCGTCCAGTTCGAAATACGCCGCCACCTCCATTGCCAGAGCGAGAGAGGCGGTGCTGTCATCTTCGTTGATCGCTGTCGCGAGAATGCGCGGCTTGATGTCAACCGGCACCGGGTTGAGGTCGTAGGCCGGCGAAAGTCGCCAGCCATCCCGGCCCTCATACAGAAAACCGTGATTGCGCAGGTGGTCGTCGGTATTGGAGATCAGAATATTGAACACCACGCGCCGCCACAGCGCCTCCATGTCGGCTTTCGGAGAAGCCCCGTGCTGCCGTAGCGCATCCACGATTTCCAGATAGCTTCGGGTTTCGTTGTCTTTTGATCCAAGCATGCTCATGGCCGAAAGAAACGGAATGCGCCGCTCGCCATCGCGGTCAAAACGCCGCAGCAAAAGCACAGGCTTTTTCGCTATCAGCTCGACGCGGCCCGCGGGAACCGCGATGCCCGCTTGCTTCGCCAGCGTCAGAGCCACCATTTCCCACACGACTGTGTTGATTTCATCGTCCTTGCGCGGAAACTTTGCAATCGCGAGATGGCCGTCCTTCTCAATCACCGAGGCCTTCGGCCGTGCGCCGCCGAGCGACGATCCCGGCGCAAACAGCAGGCGCAGATCTTCCTCGGTATCCTTTTCCTCCATGACGTGTTCGGCCGCCGAGAGTAATTTGGGAAGTTCCACCAGTGGCGGAATGCGCTTGACCCCCTCCTCCCGCACGAACGCGCCACCCTCACTTTCCGCGAAGCGCAGCGCGCCCTGTCGCGCCTCATCATCCACCAGCAAGAGGAAGTCGATTTCCTGAAGTGTGCGCGGGGCGCCTCCCTCCCGTTCCGCCCGCCTTCGTTCCATGCGCCGCATCAGCGCTCGTCCCCACCGATCCGGCGCGGAGTCGCCGATCGCACCGAACATCGGCGTATCCGCCGGCGTGTGGAACGGGCCAGGACCAAGCTGCAGGGCCGGTTCCAGAGAGAACCGCGCGGGATGTTGCAGCCAGCCCTCGTCGTATTCGAAGGTCGCGCTCTCCTTATTCTTGCGCACTCGGGCCCACAGCCGCCCCATCAGGTGGGGAACACCGTCCAGGTCCACATACACATAGGCTTCTTTGTCCATCACTTACCTTTCGTCGGCTTCTGCTTCCGTGCCCCGCGAATCCGTTGCGGCAGATTTTCCTCTTCAAGCTGCAGCCCCACCGGGTCGTTCTTCGAGTCGACGAGATCGGCCAGCCGGTCTGCCATCCCCATGACAAATAGAACCGTGGCATAGCTTCCGATTGAAACACTGGCATCGCCCCGCTCCACCCGGATGAGCGTCGGCTTGCTGATAGACGCCCGCTGTGCCGCGATGGCCATGGGGATGCGGCGCCGGCGGCGCGCATCCTTAATATCGTGGCCAAGCTTACGCAGGGCGCGTGTGACCGGAATGGGCAAAGTGACCAAGGCTTGACCTCCGTAAGTTAAGGTAAACTATAAGCGACCATACAAGGCATAAGGTAAACCATAAGACACCTTAAGTCAAGCCCGCTTCCGCCCGCCAGTCGCAAGCCCGTCACCGCCTCCACAGCGGCCGGATGTGCGGCCCCGCACAAGCGAAGACTGCCGTCAGCCCTTCAGATATCGCCAGTATCGGGGCCTCGGCATCGCCCGGCACCCCCCGCGTCGTACATATCCACATATTTCTATCTGAAGATGTAGGGGCGTGTGTCGCACCAATTCCAGCGATTCGCGGCATTCCGGCGACTCGAGTTCATTTTGTTCAAGGACTGTCAACATTGATGCCCTGCCACGACTCAGGGCAGAGTCTTACGCGAGGGCACCGATTCCGGCGCCCGATCTTTGCGCGTGACCAATTCGAAGGAAAAAACTGCGATGACCTAAAAAAAAGAAAACCCGCCGAAGCGGGCTTTAGAAAAGTCGAATTTCTGTAGAGATTAGTTGCCAAACCCAATCTCGCAGAATTCAGACTTCGGTGCAAGAGGTTTCTTGCCACCCCTTTTTATTGCCTATTTTTCAGCGGGTTTTCTCCAACAGAAAGGGAGAACAACTCATGCATCACCACCCGAATCACCTCGTCTCCAACGCCGATCTTATGGCGCGGGCGGCGCGGAATCTGCGCGAGCGCGCCGCCGACACGGCGGCGTTGCGCGAACTTCTCGGCCCCGCACCCGAAAATTTCCAGAAACCGACCTACAACACACCGCCGTATGTGCTGGCCCTGCGTTGCGGATGGATCTCGGCAGAAGAAGAAGCGGCCGACCGCGCCGCGTGGGAGCAGCGCCGCCTCACGTCGCTGCAAACGTGCCACCGCTATTCACTGTATGAGCGGCCGCGTGCGGCCCCGCCGAAAGACAGCGGCGCCTACGTCCCCGAACTCGCCGCCCGCCTCGACGACGACGCCAACCTCACCGACGGCGCCCGCCGCTGCGCGCGCAAGCTCGCCGAGTACACCTACCGCCACGCGCGCGCGCACCGCTCCAGCGAAATCACCGTCACCTGGCTCATGCAGGCGCTCGGCAAGTGCCGCCGCACGGTGCAGCGATACCTGCGCTTGCTCGAACGCGAGGGCTATATCCGCGTGGACGTGATCCAGAGCCAGACCACGCGCATGTGCGCCGGGCTTCTCGTGCATCTTCTGCGGCCGCTTTTTCCGCAGCACCACAAGGACAAATGGCCGCGGACCCTAGCAAATCCGGATGCGACAGCAGAGTCACACAAAAAGAATTTAATTAAATACAAAGGACAGAGAGGACCCGCCATACCCTGCCAGCTCTGGGCTATCAGGTGCATGGACGGCGTTTTCCGCGCCCTGACCAAGACCCTGCCCCTCTTTTCCACCCCTCTTCAAGCGTCTTTATAGCCCCGCGTCCATCACCATCAGCCCCCTGCCCGCTCTTATTAAGCAGCGCTGAAAATCCTGTGCGCTTTTTTATGAAAATCCCAGAGTAATTCAGAGAATAAATTCCCAGCATTGCACCTAGCCTGACCAAAGTTTGCTCGGCGAGGGGAGCAAGGGGCCGCCAGCGCGCCAAGGAGGCGAACATCACGCTTAAACTCCCCCTCCCCGGCCCGTCCTTCAGCGCCCGTCACGGTAAACCATCTCTTGCGGCATCGAACTCACAGGAATCTGCGGCCTCTCACCACCCTCCGCGCCCACCACCAGCAGCAGCGCCAGCACCACCACCGCCATCATGGGCGCCGCCTTCGGCGGCGGCATCATCGTGATCGGCGCCATGGCGGTCATCATGATCATCGGCGCCGACATCGCCATCATGGCCATGGCCGTCGTGGTCATCATCTTCTTCTTCTTCTTCTTCTTCCTCCTCCTCCTCGCCTTCCTCCCCATTCTCCGCCGCCGCGTCGGCTGCCGTTTCTTGCTTCTCCGCAACCTCCATCCCGTCGTTTTTTCTTTTCTCACCAAAATCCCTCGGACTTTATTGCGGCCTTTTATCGAGCCGCGCGCGCCCGTCAAGGGTCTGCGATGAACTTCGGCTGCGCCTTCGCCCTGTGACTGGCGCGCTTTTTCGGCTCGAAACCCCGGCCTCCATTCCGAGGGATTTCGGAAAGAAAAAACTTTTATCAATGGAGGAAACAATGCAGAACACAGACCGTCAGGACGTTTACACACGCATCACCGGCCAGATCGTGGCCGACCTTGAGAAAGGCGTCAGGCCCTGGGTGAAACCATGGAACGCCGAACACGCCGCCGGCCGGATCACGCGCCCGCTGCGGCACAACGGCCAGCCCTACAGCGGAATCAACATTCTTTCGCTGTGGATGTCAGCCACGGCGCAGAATTTCGCGGCGCCCATCTGGATGACGTTCCGGCAGGCCCTCGAACTCGATGCGCATGTGCGCAAAGGCGAAAAAGGCTCGCTCGTGGTTTACGCCAACAGCATCACGCGCACCGAGCACGACGAAAAATCCGGCGAGGATGTCGAGCGCGAAATCCCGTTTCTCAAGGCATACAGCGTTTTTAATGTCGAACAGATCGACGGCTTGCCCGAAATCTACTATGCGAAAGCCGCCGCGACGCTCGACCCGGTCAAGCGCATCGCGCGCGCGGAGCAGTTTTTTGCGGCCACCGGCTTTGATATCCGGCACGGCGGACTCTCCGCCTTCTACAGTTTCAAGAACGACTATATCCAGATGCCGTCCTTTGAATCATTCCGCGACGCGGAAAGCTATTACGGCACGCTCGCGCATGAATCCACGCACGCCACGGCGCACAAGACGCGCCTTGACCGGGACTTCGGCGGCCACCGCTTCGGCAGCAACGCCTACGCCATGGAGGAACTCGTGGCCGAACTCGGCGCCGCGTTTCTCTGCGCTGACCTTGAAATCGCCACCGAGGCCCGCGAGGAAAACGCTTCCTACCTGTCGCACTGGCTCGAAATCCTCAAGTCCGACAACAAGGCGATCTTCACCGCCGCCGCGCACGCGCAGCGCGCCGCGGATTTCATTAATTCAGCGCAACCCGGCGAGGCCGCCGCTTAGGCGGCCTCTTTCATCCTCCCGCCATTCACTCCCTTTCGCCTGGTTTCCTCGAACTCTTGCCGCAGCTCTAAGCCGGACGCGCCGGCGCGTCAACGGGCGGCCCGCACCGAAAGACCGGGTTGCCCGTTTCCCCTCGGAATTCTCGGGTGACCCGCCGGCTTTTCCGTCCGGCTTTTTGGTTCTGCGTCTTCGAGGAAACCAACAAGCGAAAGGAGAAAACATCATGGAATACGACGATCACGACCTCTGCAGCATGGAGGCTCTGGACATTCTGCGGCCCGCGTCCGACTGCCTCCTGCAGATGGCCGCCTCCGGCCAGATTGACCTCAACGCCTTGGCCCGCATGGAATTCAATGCGCGCCGCGCTTTGCCTGCAACACGTGACATCAGTCCGCGTTGTAACAATTCGTGATTGGACAGAATACGGAACAACCCCTATGGATCAGGAACTCAGAGGTAACAGATGTCTATAAGATCTCGACTGCGGAATTCCTTTATCGGCGCGGCGCTGGCCGGGAGCGCCGTCATCGGCCTCGCGCTCGCGTGCGGGGGATGCGATAACCGTGGCAAGGACGACCGGCAGGAACAGCGGGACGCCATCCAGCTTCTGGAGCAGCGTTATCCTGACAGCCCCCGCATCCGGGCCATTCTGGAACAACAAGAGGTCTTTTCATCCAACCCGAAGAGCATGAAATTTCTGATCGACAACGGCATACGCCTGGACCTCTCGCCGGACGGCCTCCCCGACGGCGCCGTCATCCAGTTGTTCAAGGACCACTGGCAGATCAACGCCATGCTCCCGGCGCATACGCAGGCATGGGCCGTTCATCAGGCGGCGGATTATTCGCAAGGCCAGCTCAGGGATGGCCTCCCTTTCGGTGCGGGTGAAAGTTTTGCCATCGTGAGCGGAGCGCTTTCGCCTGTCGGAACTCCGCGAGAAGTAGTGCGTCCCGTTCCTGCGCAAATGCGCCCGTAAGGCTAAAGTCACGGAACAATTTCAGTTTTACCTACGCCCTGCACGGTCACCTTGAGGCTGTTGCTGACTGCGTACTTCGCTACGGCACCCGAGTTTTGTTGAACAGTCCACGATCCGTCGTTTGACTTCTGGATGGTCAGAACGATGTCCTTATCGAATGTAGCGAGCCGCGACGCAACGATGGGAACCGCGAACAGGAGCAGAAGGAATCCGCTCAGCAGCTCGCAGATCACGATCTTGCGACCGCTCTGCTCGTGGGGCGAATAGTCCCCGTAACCTACCGTCGTCATAGTCACGAGGCTGAAATAGGCGGCATCCCATGGCTTTTCCAGCGTTTCCGTCGAACTGTCCGGCAGAACGCGCTTGATGTGGTTGTCCTTGATGTACAAATCTGCGAAGGACATCACGAGAACGAGAAAGAGAGCCGGGATCATCCCGAGAGCCACGAGACGCTCCGGGAGCGGGCCCAGCCGCTGCACGGCCGCGCATATCAATAGAATTATGAGACACCCGTCGAAATAAATGATGCCGGCCACGGGTATCCATATCGGCGTTTTGAAGAACAGGTGACAAGCGCTTGCGATCAGGGCAGCGACCGGCAAAGCAAAATTGAAAAATATATTGGCTCCGGAAAGTATTTTAGCTTTGGTCGCTGGCTTGCACACTGGCTCCTGCCTTTGCGGACATGCGGACGGCACGGTGCTCAATTCTTGAGAGTAGCCGTCGAATTCCGGCGAGTATATCTGCGCTCTTGATCCGCAGATGCGGCGATCATATCATTCGCGCTGCCCGGCCGCGGCCGCCAGACAGAGCGCCGCCTGCGTCCTGTTCCGCGCCCCGAGCTTCCGGAAGATATTCCCGACATGCCTTTTCACGGTCACGACTTCGATGCCAAGCGCCCGCGCAATCTCTTTGTTCGAGACGCCCTTCATCAGCAGCCTCCCCACGTCCTCTTCCCGTGCTGTCAGCTTTCCATCCATCTTCGTACCGGCTTTTTTGTTTGAACCTTAGCCCATCCTCTCGCCGCCGCAAGGAGCCTTGGGTTGTCCCTCTCTTCGTTTCGGCATGGGTCAGCGTCTACGCCACTCTCGCCGGACGCGCGGGGCTGTCAACGGGCGGCCCGCACCAGTGACCGGGTTGCCCGTTCCCCTTACGGTGACAGCCCCGCTTTTCCGTCCGGCGCTTTCCTTGGCGTACTGACCCACAACCGAAACGAAGAGGAGAACGACGATGAAAACCTACTCAGTCCTTTACGCCGAAGACGTGCCCCATTACGGGAGCTTGGAGATCGAGGCGAAGAACGACGCCGAGGCCGTCGCGAAAGCCAGAGCCATCAGTGAAGAAGATCTCGGCAACACGACGACCGACCCCGACCACGGCAGCACCGTCTGCAAGCGCATCGTCCACATCCAGGATGCGGCGGGAAACGATGTCGCCCATGATGTCAGGCTCGACAGCTACAGCCTCGAACTACTCACCGACGAGGAAATAAACATCAGGAAACACGCGAAAGAACTGCTGGAAGCTCTCGAATGCGTCCACGCCCTGCTGGATCGCATCAGCGACACGCTTCATTACGAGGATGGTCTGCCCGTAACCGCCCTTGAGGCCCGCGATATAGAGATCATCTACGGCGATGCGGTAACCGAGCTTGCACCCGTCGAAACCCTCATCAGGAAAGCACGGGGGCAGCCATGACCGACATTCCCAACACAAACTGTCTGGCCGGCATGCAATGCCCACATTGCAAATCGACCGGCCCCTTCAAAGTCTCCGCCACGGCGATGTTCACCATCGGCGATGATGGCACCGAGGACTTCGGCGATATCGAATATGATGGCGGCAGCTATTGCGTCTGCCCGGAATGCGACCACGACGGCATAGTCCACGACTTCCAGGCTGGAGGACGATCATGACGCCGGGCAAATCCTCGAACAAATCGCCAGAGAACATCTGAGCATCCCGACGCTGCACGCCCCACAGCGTCGCGGCGGCTCCTCGCCTAAGTCTTCATTATCATTCTTTTTTTCGGCGACGCTAATATACAACTTGCGGTATAAAGCTGTTCTTAACCGCAACTTTTTATAATTGTAATTATGATCCCCAAAGGCAACCAGCGCGCGGGCGGTCAGCAGCTTGCTACCCATTTGCTTAACGCCTACGACAACGACCGGGTTGAAATCGCCGACATGCGGGGCGCCATCGCGCAGGACCTGCACGGTGCGTTTGCGGAATGGTACGCCGAAGCAAAAGCCACGAACTGCAGCAAGTATCTCTACTCCCTGTCCATCAACCCTGACCACAGGCAGGGCCCCTTCACCCGCGAGCACTATGACGATTTCATTCGCCGCACGGAAAAAACCCTCGGCCTCTCCGGCCAGCCCCGCGCAGTCGTCTTCCATGTCAAACATGGTCGTGAGCACTGCCACGTCGTCTGGTCCCGCATCGACACCGACAAAATGAAAGCCGTCCAGCTTTCGCACGACCGGCAGAAGCTCCGTGCCGTCGCGCAGCAATACGCCAAAGATTACAATCTCACCCTTCCGCCCGGCATGAACAACAACCGCGGCAAGGACCGCTTCAACGCAGCGGCGAAAAACGAGAACCTCGCCGAGAAACAGCAGGAAGAACGCAGCGGCACCTCCAAAAAACAGCGCATGGAGCAGATCACGCAGGCCTGGCGCGAAAGCGCCGACGCCCGCTCTTTCATCAAAGCCCTCGACGCCAGCGGCTACTATCTGGCGCGCGGCGACCAGCGTTCTTATGTCGTCGTCGATCTTTACGGCGAGATTCACAGCCTTTCGCGCCAGCTCACGGGCGTCAAATCGAAGGAACTCAAGGCCCGCCTCGCCGACCATCCCGTCGAAAAGCTCCTGACTGTCGCCGCCGCGCAAGAGCGCGCGCGCGAGCAGCGTCAGGCGCTCCTGCTCCAGAACCAAAAACAGGACGGCGCGGGAAAAGAGCCCTCGCTCGCCGAACGCACGGCCGCGGCGAAAGAAACCGCGCGGGAGCGGCGCGCCGCGCTGCTTATAGCGCAGTCTGTACGGCACGCGGCCCTCGATACAAAACGCCAGCAGCTCGCCGAGCGCCATATTGCCGAACGCAAGGCTCTTTCCGACCTGCAAACCGCACGCAGCGCGGACACCGCCCGCGACCGTGGCACGAAACAGCCCAAAGGAGTTTTCGCCTTCCTGGCCCGCATCACGGGCTACAACGCCCTTACCGCTTTCCGCCACGCCCGGCAGGACCGGAAAACCGAACAGGACTTCCGCCTGCAAACCGCCGCCCTCGCGCGCCGCCACGGGCGCGAAATGGAAAACTTCAGCCACCAGGAGCGCGGACTGAAAGCTCTCGACAAACGCGAGCGCCGCTCCCTCGAAACCGGGCTGCGCCGCGACGTTTTCCGCCGCATCGCCGCGCCCGTAAAAACCAGGACGGCGGCACCGGAACTGACGCCCGAGCGACGGGCCAGGACCGAAAAAGCCAGACAAATGGCCGAGCAGTTCCGCACCGCGTCCTCCCTGCCCCTGCCCGGCGCGCGCGAATTGACGCCGGAACAGCGCGCCAAAATCGCGGACTTCAAACGAACGGCCGCGGAAATAACCGCGCCCGCCAAAACACAAAAGCGCGGGCAGGAATCCGTCCGCGCGCCAGAGCGCGGCGAACAAATTCCTCTGGAACGCGGGCGCCTGAGCGCCGCGGCGGGGCTTACGAAAAAACCGGAGGACGAGATTTCAGCGAAATTCAACGAAGCCGCGGGCATCGAGCCCGCCCCGTCGTCCGGCAGCCTGTCGGCAAAGTTCAAAGAGAAGGCAGAGAAAACCGCCGAAAAGAAACAAATCCCGCCGCCTCCTGAAAAGCCTGCTTCCGAGAAAGCGGCCGACCTCAGCCCGGCGGCCCGCAAAGCTCTCGATCTGGCCGAAGAATTCAGGAAGCGGGCCACGCCATCGCGCCCTCAGAAGCAACGCGACCAGGAAGGCCAGGATCGCGGCGGCGGCAGCCGCGACAAACACTACCGCCGGCCGCCGCCGGATCTCTCTATCCGCCGTTGATCACGGCGCGCACCTGCCGATGCGCGCGCGTGTGATGTTTTCCAGTGTGGCCAGCGCATTGCGCCGTTCCGGCGTGCCGCGTTGGGTCAGGACCAGTCCCTTCGATACTTGCCTGAACAGGGCTGAAAGTTCGTTGTCGCTGCGTCTGTGAAGCTCGAATGCTGAAATCAGTTTCATGTTTTCCTCCTCGGTTTTCAGGCCCGCAACGGGCCTTTGTGCCAGCGGAAAAAACAGGAAGCCGGACCGGAAACAGGCTCTGCCGTTCGCGGAGGGTCCGCTTTTGCGGAAGCCGTGAACGCAAGCCTGTCTGACGACGGCCCTGTTACCGTGGCTTTCAAAAGGCCAGTGAGGACTGAAGACAGCAGGAGAGAATTGACGGCTGATTTTTACAGAACTTCACAACCCGCAAGAGACTGGACCATCAGCCTGCAACCGGGCATCATCACGGAATGGCATCGCGCAAAACGCAGAAAAAATCGCCCACAAGAGACAGCATCCGCGCGAAGCTTGGATACACTGGCGGTCCCTGGACGATTGAGGAACTCCGCGCCATGGTCATCGATGCCCTTGACCAGGCCGCCGCCACCGGCATCACCCATTTCTCCCGCGCCAACCTGTACCTGAACCCCGTCGATGCGCAGGGAAAGATCGTCAACCGCGTAGGCCGGACGCCCCTGCCGGACATCGATGTGCCCCATCCTTACCGCAGCGCGGCGGACGAACACGGCCTTTAGCTTTTGAACCCCTGCCCCGCTCTCTTTCGATTGCCGTCTTACATCCCCACTGACAGCGCCCGGTTCTTGTGGTTTCAGGTCTGACCGGTTTCTCCCTGCGTTTTTTACGACCCTGGCACATGCCTGTCTGTTTTTCGTGATCCGATGCACAGCCGCGCGTCCAGTCAATCTCCGGCCCGCTCCTTCGCGGCGAAAACGCCGCTCCCGTGTAGTCGTTGACAGCCCGCTTGTCCGGCCGTGCGAAGGAGGTTCACGAAGACAGGCAATGGTGCCGGTCTCAAACAAAAGGAGAAACAAAATGTCAGACACAACCGAAATCAAAAAGAACGCCCCGGTCGCAAAGGTCAGCGTAGGACTTCAGACGGCCAGCATCTGGAAGAACGAGAGCGAAGGACGGGCTTTCTACAACGTCACTTTTGACCGCCGCTACCGCGATGCGAAAGGCGACTGGAAATCATCGGACAGCTACGGCAGGGACGACCTTCTCGTCCACGCAAAACTTTCCGATCTTGCGCACACGAAAATTCTGGAACTCCAGAACGGCGCCGGCGAATAACCGGATAGCGGCGGCGGGCTCGCAAGGGCTTGCCGCCGCCGTTTTTTGCAGGCACGAAACCGCGCGGAACAGCCCTTCGGCGTGCTAGAATCCGCTTCATCTGCCGTGAGCGACAATTCCACAAAACGCTCAACGTCTTTCGCCAAGACCGTTAACGACCTGGTTCATGAGGAGATCGCCCTCGATCGCGCCCGCGCGCTCAAGGCCGAATTCGACCGCGCAAAAAACGCCCATGAGCATTCCGCCGAAAAAGAGAAAACCCGGCAGACCCAGGAAACTGCCAGCCTCTCCCACGCCCCTGTTCCGGAACCTCACTTAAGACCCGACAGCCAGATTCGCCGCGCCGTGGACAGGCAAATCGACAAGGAAAAGCAGGATAAAGCGGGCGGGCGTCCGAAGGCTGTTAGCGACGCCTACAAAGCGCGCTTTAACCAGCACAAAATCCTGAACCGGGATCACGACCGGGACAAAGATTAACTCTGAACAACAGTCGATAAGCCTCACCACCGGAACGTCACCGATTCCGCCCGCCTTCCAACACTGAATGCGTAGAAAAACTAAGGGCCCGATGGAGATTTAGGACTTGAATTGAAGATTCTCTCGCGTCTCCTGATGGCTGCTTTTATCATTAGGCCCTGATAGAAAAAGTAACTCAGAACGGACAAGCTTATGAGGGCTCCGATGATCGCCAGCGAGCGGAGTGACTTGTTCGTGAACGCGAGGACGACAAACGCCAACACAAACCAAATGCAACGGTCGACCACGCTAGACTTCGCCTCGAAGTCTGTCTTCAGCTTCTGATCCAACGCCTTTAGAACGCTCACGAAGTCCTGAAAAGGGTCGACCTCGGGAATGCCGTTTTCGTAGTATCGAACTGAAAACAAAGGCCCCGCTGGAATGCAATCTTGCGCATCCTTTCCCGGTACGCTCACAACGATGCCAGCCCTCGGCGCTCTTATGTGACCAAGGGTACTTCCGTTGGAAAAGGCCACAGTCGCGACCGGCTCCCCTGCAGAAACAGTCTGGCTTGCACTGACCAGCCATTCCTTCACCCACACTTTTTTTTCCTCGAGCGAAAGTAATTCAAAGTACGGCAAAAGGACCTGGCCAACGACGCAGAGATCCTTCGCCTGAAGCTGCGCATAATCCGGATGAGGCTCGAAACGCCTCATAAACTCATAATCCTCGTAATAATTGACGCGGCGCACGGCGACCGTCCGCTCCCCGGAAATCACGACGAGGGCCAGGCCGGGATAGGCGCCATCTTCACCGTCGTCGATTCTGGCGAAGAGATGGCCGATTTCATCAGGAGAAATCAGCGGGCGCTTGTGGACCGTTTCACTGGCCCCCGTCGTGCGCGATCGCGACGTGCCGTGCGTGGTGCTGGTGGTCTCGCTTTCCGTTGTGCCGTAGGTGTCTGACGTGCCATGGGAAACGCCTGCCGTGTCCGAATGGGACCATCCGCGTGACGTGCCTTCGGTGCCCGATGTCGACCGGTTCGTGCCACGGGAATACTGCCTGTTTTTCTGCGACAGGCCGAAGATGCCGGCGGCCGCCCACGAGGTGTTGAAAGAACGTCCCTTTGAGTGTGAGGTCGAGCTGTTGATACCCTTGGATTCCGAATCCGAAGCCGACCGGTTTGTTCCATCCGATACGGAGCTGCTTCTGGAGACCGAGGTTCCTTTGCTTTCCGAATAACTCTCCGACTCCGAAAGGCTGTCGCTGGCCGAATGCACCTCTCGAATGACCTCGGTTTCGCCGATAAGTTTCGAAACATAGTCGCGGGAGAAATGGTCATCCAGGCTGAAGAATATTTTCAGGCCTGAATTGGAGAGGAAGGTTTCCCAGTTTTCTTTATAGGCCGCCTTTAACTGCTCCAGGCTTTGCAGCACGAAAAGCAGCTTCACGCCATAGCCGGCGATCTGGGCCACGGCATGTTCGATGACTTCCATGCGCTTGAGGCCCGCGAATTCATCCAGCACCATCAGCACAGGGAAGCCAGCCGCGGGTTTGCCGCGAACGATCTCCATTTCCGTCACGGTCAGGGAAATCATCATGCGCAGCCACCGGTAATGCGTGGTCATGTATCGCTGTGGCAGGCACAGGTAGAGGCTCATCCCCTCGCGCTTTGTTTTCAGTCCCGAAATCTCGAAATCGGAAACCTCCAGGCACCGTTGCATCGCGGGGCTGTCGATAAACTCCGTGTTCCGGTTGGCGACCTGAAGCACGCTTTCAAATTGCTTCGGGGAATTCAGCAGCATATTGGTGAACGTGTCACCAATTCCGGCGACCAGGCCTTCAAAAGCTGGATTCATCTGGAGCCGCGTCCACAATAATCCGTGGCCGGGAGGAATGTCCTGTTCCCCGTCTTGCCTGAGAACTTCCACAGCCTCCCAGTCACCGCGGGTGATTAGTTTCCGCAGCGTAATCAGGTTGCGCCGGCCTTCGTATTCTTCGGCCGTGAGAATGTGCAGGAGCAGTCCCTTGACCAGGGAGCGCGCCGATTCATCCCAAAACGGATCGTTGCTTTCATGGATCACAACGATGGCGTCGGCGATGCGGCCGGCCTCGTCGATTGTCTCTTCCTGTTCAGGGTTCAGGGCATCGAGGGGATTGAAGCGGCTACGGTAGCAGTCATCGACCTGCGCGGACTTGAAGGGATCAAGAACATGGACAGCCTGCCCCAGGCCTTCGCAATGTGGTGACCCCTTCCCTCGACGCGGCACGGTGACGGTCGCGTTTTCCCCTTTGGGATCAACGACAACAACCGACCCCGGCCAGACGCAGAGATTGTTGATGATGGAGCTGGTGCCTTTGCCTCCCCGCGATCCGCTGACGAGGCAAACATGGCGGTCATCACGGTAGCCGAGCGGGATCTGTTTATCACTGGCGGATCGTCCCAGCCACACATCACCGTCCTGGTAACGGTATTTCTCCTCGACGAGGCCAGGATCAGCCCACTCCGCTGTGCCAAGACGCGCTGCCATGGAAGGACCTCAAGCGATGCGGGGAATGACGCCCGTTTTATCACATCTGCGCCCTGCCCTGTTAACGCTTCTCGAAAGTTCATGGCGTGTGGCAGCACCCGGTTGATGCCGGGTCTTTGGCCAGCCGATGGGCGGCAACAGGGCTCCGGCTTTTTGCACGACATTTCCCGCACCGGATTTCTCAGGCCACTCCACGGGCTTCTGCGGGCAAAACAGACCACATCCGCATTACGAAAAAACCCCGCCCTCGCCTAGCATTTTTCTTTAACGATTCATTTACGATTGGCGAAATTTTTTCTGGAAACTTCTCCGCTGTTCCCGTATTGTTCTGCTAACGAACTCACGTTACGGCACCCACCGCAGTACAGCAAACATCACCGTTGAGACGGTTCGCAAGATGTGCGCGTGTAATACCGCGCATGCCCCTAAACGGGCATCTTGGCAAGGGGGCTTTCCGCCCCCGTTGCATCCCCCGGCCAGGGCCTTCAGCCCGTGGACCCGACCGAGGCCTTCAGCCTCTGGACACCAGACCAGGGGGGCCTTCGTGCCCGCCCTTGGAACCCCCAGACCGAGGGAGCCTTCGTTGCTCCCTCTGGACACCCATCGACCAGGCGTCCGCCGCCGTGGACCGCGCGAAGGGGCTTCGCCGCCCCCTCGGCCCCCTACCCTTGCTCTCCGCGCCAGTGGCTGCGGTTGTAAACTCAGCGTTAACGCAACCTGACGTATTATGAAATTAGAGCAAGGGGGCATGTCTCATGACGCGACGCAGCGGGAGTGAGAAACGGCAACGAAGCCGGATGTTCACTGTCCGGCTCTCTCCGCACGAGGCGGCCACTGTCCGCCAGAAGGCCCAGGCGCACGGCCAGACCGTCGGCGCCTTGCTCCGCAGCAGCCTGCTCCACGTCCGGCTTCACCCCTCGCGCATCGACCTGCAAGCCGTCGCGCGCCTGCTCGCGCAGCTTGGCAAAATCGGCAGCAACATCAACCAGATCGCCCACCATCTCAACGCCGGCCGCCCCGGCGACCGCATCGAGGGCAGCCTTGAAGAAGCCCTGCGCGACCTGGGTGAGCTGCGCATTGTCTGCCTGCAGGCGCTCGGCAAGGAGCCACGCCGTCGCGCGCGCGACGACGAGGACTAAGCTCTCCAATCAACACTCAAACGTGACAACACCCTCACACCCTCGCAAGTAAACACGTCACCACGACTGAAGAACCCGTCCACCGGCGTTCGGAAACAGCCCCATCCGCCCCCGCGCCGGCCACCAGCACGATTCATCTCGCGCAACAATCCAACGTGCCAACACGTTCACACCTTTTCATGTGAAGGTGCCCCCCTTGACCGTCCATCCTGAATCAGCAACACTGTGACGTGTTGGTTTCTTCCCTCCTTCACGTGTAAACACCCCAACACTGCTTCCTAGAAACACCCAGACACTCGAACACAAGAACTCTGTCACTTCCTAACCTTTCAACACAGCGACACCCCAACACAAGAACACTGCTACGTGTAAACACAGCAACACACCATCCCAAGAACACGCCAACCCCAAAACACTGAACCACGTCGGCACAGAAACACTCCAACCAGTTCACAGGTGAACGTATGAAAGTGATAGCTCTTCTCAGCCAAAAAGGCGGCAGCGGCAAAACCACACTGACCGAATCGCTTGCCATCGCAGCCATTAACGACGCCAAGAACGTCGCGGTCATCGACCTCGACCCGCAGGCCACCGCCTGCAAGTGGGGCGACCGGCGCAACGCCGACCCGGTCATTATCTCGATCCAGCCCGCGCGACTGCCTAACGCCCTGGCCACGGCGCGCGAGAACGGCGCGGATTTTATCATCATCGATACGCCGCCGCGGGCGGCTGACGCGGCCATGGCCGCAGCCCAGGCGGCCGACCTGATCCTCGTTCCTTGCCGTCCCACGATCAATGATCTTGAGACCCTCTCCACCACCATCAGTCTCATCGGCGGGGCAGGGGCCAAGGCCAAGGTTGCGGTCATTCTGAATGACGTGCCGGCGCAGGGTCAGCAGCGCCAGCAGGCGGAGGAGGCCATTCGGGACTTGATGATTCCGGTTCTCCCGGTCGCCCTTGGCCATCGTGCGGCGTATACCCACGCGGCAGCACTGGGAATGAGCGCGCAGGAGTACGACCCGACAGGCAAGGCCGGGCAGGAGATACAACAACTTTACAAGTTCACGTGTGAACTCTTGAACTCCTTAGAGCAGGGAAAGGGAAAAACCGATGCCGCCAAAATCCGATCTGCGAAAAGCGCTTAAGCCGCTCGACAACAGCAACGCCGCCGCCAAGGCTGCACCGTCTCCTGAAAACCCGCCTCCGTCTCGGCGGCCGGACAATCCGCATTACCGGCCGAGCAGGCAAGGCATGGAAAACCTGACCGGCTATTTTCCGCCGGCCGTGAAGAACCAGATGTTGGAACTCTCGATCGAACGCCGCAAAGCCATGGCCCACAAGGTTACGATCCAGGATCTTCTCGCCGAAGCCATCAATGACCTGTTCGCCAAATACGGCAAGCCCGAGATCGCGCCGGTGAACAGGAAGGAAGGGCAGGGATAGGAGCAGGGGAGGGACTCCCCACCATTCTGTCAAGGTTTTTGGAAGGGTGGGTACCCTTCCGGCGGGCTGCCCCTTGTGGTAGCGGTGCAAGGTTAGGCTGCAGAGCGCAGTGCTCGATGACGGAGGCTGGCATCAAACAACGTTCCCGAACGCAGCATGGCGCACAGCACGGCCAGCAGCCGATCCGCCACGCCGCGCAAAGCACGTCCGTGC
>Ga0209166_10000758_pt1 | contig 31254 bp, 25 predicted proteins | sample Coa_R1_3_FD_187151 | JGI IMG/M metagenome (GOLD analysis project Ga0209166, IMG submission 187151) | Surface soil microbial communities from Centralia Pennsylvania, which are recovering from an underground coalmine fire - Coalmine... | ecosystem: Environmental > Terrestrial > Soil >...
TGACGGAAACGGTCGTGATCCCCTTCGCCGAATCAATAAAACTCACTTGCCAGAGCGGGCTTGCATTGCTCCCGCTGTTGCTGGTGCCGTCGAAGGCATAGATGCTGTCGTTCTCCGTGGCTACGTACACTACCGTGTGCGCGCCCTTGCCCGCAATCTGCACGTTGTAGACGACCAGAGGTTCGGCGTAAATCTGTCCATCGACGGGTTGCGCGAAAAGCTTGCCGAATGTATTGACATTCACCAGAGCAGGGGTCAACGCAGTTTCGTGAATATTTTCTCCGGAGCGCAAATTATCGAAATGATAGGTCGGGATACTGACTTGGGAAAATCCGGAGGCCACCAACACCAACGCGACGAACCACGCCGCGGAGATATGTATCGGGCAGTATTTCCCGCTCGGCGATGCAAACAAGGCGTTCACGCCCTTTCTACCTTAGCTGAAAACAACAACACAATGTCAGGCGCGAGAAAAGCTCGTTGCGCCAAAAGACCTTCAGCAGGCTATTGGGGGATGAACCGAAGAGGGTTGCGGGCTTTATGCCGCCGGCTGGGACTTGCCGCGCTTGCGTCCGATCATGATAAACAGCGCCCCGTCTTTGCCTCCGCTCAGCAGCATTTCCATTTCAGTGATCCAGCGGGTGAATCCTGTGCCTTTGTCGTGCGGCACAAACAGCTTCTCTTCGTCGGTGAAGGGGCCGGGATCAATTTTGGGAATACTCGACAGGTAATCGAAACCATTCGACTCGAACCAGTTCAGCACCTCGCTGTAGGTGTGCTTGCTTTCGTGAGGATGTTTGTACTGGTCGAAGAACCAGGCCCGTTTTCGATCCTGGTTATAGTTCTTGTTGCGCATATGCGCGTCGAGAAAACTCAGTTTGTCGGCAGTGGCGCGGAACAGCAACCGCTTGAAGTCGGTGGTCAGCCGCCCAATTTTGTTATAGAGCCCAATAATGATGACCCCATTCGGCTTCACTAGCCGCGCGATGGACTGGAATGCTCCCAGTGGATCGGCGGTGTGGTGCAGCACCCCGTTGGAGACAACCAAATCGAAGACTCCCTGCTTAAAGGCCGGGCGGAACAGGTTCATCTGCACGAAGCCCGCATTCTTGATTCTGCAACGTTCGCTAAAACCATTGGCCAGACGCAAAGAATGCAGGCACATATCGGAGCCGAATACGCGGCGGTTATAGTGCATGCCCAGAAAGTTCGTGAGCTGCCCGGTGCCGCAACCCACCTCGAGCACCAACGCTCCCTGGGGAATTTGCTCGTCCAGAAGCCTGGCGAACACACCCTTCGTGGCCTTCTCCATCAGCGTCTGTTCCGAGTCGATGTCGTCGTAGTTCGGAAAGGGATTCTCTTCGTAGAAGGCTTTCACAATTTCCGTGACGTCACCCGTTTGCTGTGCCGGATCGTGCGGAGCGAACAGTTGCGGAATCCCGCTATCGAGATTGAATCTCTTTTCACAACCCTGGCAATCAATCGTTTCGCCATCGTAGCGGACGCCGGCCCCGCAATACGGACAGGCCATCACATCAATGGCACGTTCAAACAAAGGTTGCAGTCGCGCCGGTCTCGGTGTTGCGTACGTGGTCATTTGCGTCCTCTATGCAATCTGCTTGTCGATGATGAAATTGCCCAGAACCAGGGCGTCCATTTCGCTCTTGGAAAACGTGTTGAAAGCGTTCGCCGGAGTGTTCACGATGGGCTCGCCCTTCAAGTTGAACGAGGTGTTGAGTATGACCGGCACTCCCGTGGCTTGTCCAAAGCGCTCAATCAGTTTGTAGTAGCGCGGGCTCTGCTCCTTGAAAACGGTCTGCAGGCGCCCCGTACCATCCACGTGCGTGATCGCCGGCAGAGTCGCATGTTCCTTCTCACGTACCGGAACCACATACTGCATGTAGCGTGCCGGACAGTGCCGCGTCGCGTTGGGCAGCTCGAAGTACTTCTCTGCCGCTTCGGCCAGAACGGAAGGCGCAAATGGACGATAAGGCTCGCGAAACTTAATCTTCGCGTTGACGATATCCTTCATGTTCGGATTGCGCGGGTCGGCGATGATGCTACGATTTCCCAAAGCGCGCGGCCCCCATTCGAACCGGCCCTGAGACCATCCGACTACCTTCCCTTCGGTCAACTGTTCGACTACCCGATCCAGCAACTCATCTTCATTAGCGCAGTGGGTGTGGGGAATGTTGTTTTCAACCAGGAAATCGCTGACTTCGCCGTTTGAGTTCTCGCGTCCCCAGTAGGCGTGCTGCATGGTGAAGGTGCGAGGCTTGCCCAGCAGCGTGTTGTAGGCCCACAAGGCAGCCCCCAGCGCTCCACCGCCGTCTCCGGCAGCCGGCTGGATGTACAGTTCATCAAATCCCGCTTCGTTCAGAATCCGCGTATTCGCTACGCTGTTCAGCGCTACTCCTCCCGCCATGCACAACCGCGTCATACCGGTTGTCTTCCGCAGGTGCTTCGCCATTGTCAGCAGCACTTCTTCGGTGACCTTCTGGATGCTGGCGGCAATGTCAGCATAGTGCTGGTTCAACCGCGAAAGTTCCTGAGAGTTCCCCGGGGCCGAACCAAAGTACTTCGGGAAGCCGGTGGCCTCTGTGAAGAACAAACTCTTCGGTGCCCGTGGAACCCCGAACAACTCTTCAAACTTCGAGCTGTAGGTCTTATGCGTGGAGTGATGGAAGCAGAAGTAGTCCATATCCAGCGCGAATGAGCTGTCCTGGTTCTGTCGAATCATCTTCCAGACTTTGTCGACATAACGCGGCACGCCGTAAGGCGCCATGCCCATCACTTTGTACTCGCCCTCATTGACCTCGAAGCCGAGGAACGCGGTGAACGCGCTGTAGAGCAGGCCAAGAGAATGCGGGAACTCGATCTGCTTCTGCAACTTGATATCGTTGCCGCGGCCCACTCCGTAAGTCGAGGTCACCCACTCGCCCACTCCGTCTACCGTTAGAATGGCCGCCTCGTCAAAAGGAGAACACAGGTAGGCGCTAGCGGCATGCGAGAGGTGATGCTCCGAGAATAGAATCTTCTCCTTGGGCACCCCGATTTCGGTCTGCAACTTCGTTCCCACCCAGAGTTTGTCGGTCATCCATGCGATCATGGACTCGCGAAAGACCTTGTACGACTTAGGATAGGTCTGCAGCGTCATCATCAGGATGCGGTCCAGCTTGCGGAAAGGCTTCTCAAAGAAGACTACGTAGTCGATATCTTCGCCCCGCAGGCCTTCTTGATCCAGACAGAACTTGATGGCTTTCTTGGGAAAGTCGTAGTCGTGTTTGATCCGCGAGAAGCGTTCTTCTTCGGCAGCGGCGACTAGGACGCCGTCCTTCAACAGCACCGCGGCCGCGTCATGGAAATAGCAGGAAACTCCAAGGATATACACTGGGTTATTGCCTCATTGCCTGCTTCAGGTCGCAGGCGTCATCAGGATGGTCAAGCCATTGGGTTGGCAGACGTTTAATGCGCAGGGGATCGGAGAACAGCCGGGTTCCAAGTCCAAATGGCGCCAGAACACCGTAGAACACTGTCAGGAGGATGCGCGCTTGAAAGTTACCAATCTTGTGCGCTAACTCCTTCCAAGCTTGCCATGCTCGTTTCAGCATATTTGTAGCTTCCTTTTTCGTTCCGAGGATTCCGACGCTTCGAACCGTCCCGGTAAATTATTTGTTAAGGCTTACCACTTCATCGGTTGCGTTTCACTTCACCTGTTCAGCGAGTTGAGACTGCCGTCCTCGCCTGCGTTGGCGACATTGCCTGCGCCGAATTCACCTGCGCCGCAGGATTCGAGCACGCCGCATTGTAGGCCGGGAGAGTTGAGATGGTCTTGATCAGTTGATCCGCGATGATTCGATGTCCCGCCACCGTAGGATGCGCGGGATCCATGAACATTGTGTTCTGATCCTGGGTGCTGATGATCGGAATCATGTTCACCATCGGCACGTGCTCTCTGGCCGCGAAATCCAGCATGGCCTTCTGAAAAGGATGCATGGGCATCTGCGGGGTCTGCCCATCGGAACCCAGAAGCAGGAACACCAGTTCGACATGGTGCGCCCGGCAAAGCTGCAGGCTCTGCTCCAGGTTTTGATTGAACTGGTCCAGGTCCAGATCGTCCATCCCCTTTAGCGTGTCCAGGGTCCCCGCCATGATCAGGTGGCGCAGCCGGTAATAGGCAAACTTGCGAAGCAGATCTTCGATCAGAAAGTTATAGATCGCGCTGCGGCGGGCGATGGACTTCCACTCCACCCGGCGGAGAAATTTCTGGCGGTCTTCTCCCTGCAACTTGGTCAGCTTCTCGAAGTTGCTGTTGTAGCTGTACGCCACGATAGCGACATCAGGACGGGTCGCGTCGTTCTCCACCACTTCCTTCAGCTTTTCGGCGACCAACGAATTGGGATAGGCATTAACGCCCGCTGAAACCACCTGGAAATGCTCCCGCGTGCAGCTTCCGTGGTTCAGGGTTTTTTCCATGATGGAGCTGTAGTGCGAGTCGTCATCCACGCCCCAGCCCTGGGTCGAAGAATCTCCAAAGGCGATCACGCGAAACTGATCGCCTTGCTTCGGCGTCAGATCAACCCCGTAGCGGAAGCCCTGGTTGTTGATAGTTATCGGCAAATGATTGACCACGGTCAGCGTGCGTCCCGGCTCGGGCACCCAAAGCAGCCGCTGGTCGGGACGATAGATCGTATAGTGCCCATAGCCGAACTGCCGCAATACCATCTCGAACAGCAGGCACATCACCAGGAACCACATTACGGATTTCAAGAATCCGTGCTTCCTTGGACTTCCACTCGTCGGGCTCGTACTCATACGAAAGATCCACTCCTCTGTTTGCCGGACTGCTTCCCGCCCCGATCACCGGGTATACAGGAAGGCCGCGAGGGGCAAATTCGCGTGCTGTTTGAAACCACGTCCAGAACCAGGTTCCTAGAACATGGTGTAGATGAAAGGAGCGAGCGAGGAGCTTTGCGCAACCACAATGAAGGCTCCCAGCAAAAACAGGATGACGATGATGGGCAGGACCCACCAGCGCCGGCCGCCAAAAAATGAAAACAACTCGGCCGCGGTCTTTAGATTTCGAGTAGCTGTGCGAACAAACTTCATCGACTTTCTCCTGTGGGAAATGGCGGGTTCAAATTCCCGCATACGCCGAAGTTGGAATTACAGCTCCGCCCTCTGAGTCACATTCTCTGACCCTCGAAGGGAGGATGGGGCAATACAAATAGCGCTACCCAACAAATAGTCTTTGATACCTGAAAATATGGCGGAATGATTCCGTCTCTAAATCGTTTTGGGGAGAGGATACGACCGATCAGAACCAGCTTGCTCAGTTGGGTCGAGATTACGTGGCATCGCAATTTACTGCAAGAGGTAGGAAGTAGAGAGAAAAAAGACCCTATTTTCGATCCACCTGACGCATCCAGGTTACCTCTGGCGCGGGCGCTGGTTACGCCTCTTTTCTTGCTCCACCCGCCACGAATGGGCCATCCCTGCGCTCATGTTCCAATGCTAGAATGTTCCCTCTTAGGGGTCTTGCAGGCGCATGAATCAACACCGGGCCAAGTTTTTGGGCATGCTTTTGGGGCTGAGTATTCTGGCGGGTTGCAGTTCAGGAGGAGGCGGGACTGCACCTCCGACCGCAACCTTGACCGCTAATCCCACCTCGTTCACCGCTAACCAGGGAAGTTCTGTTCTTTCCTTTACCTCTACGAATGCCGATTCGGGCTCGATCGACAATGGCGTGGGCGTGGTTGGAATTAACTCCCAAGTCAGAGTGACCCCTGCAAAGACAACCACCTATACCTACACCGCCACCGGACCAGGCGGGAGTGCCACGGCGACGGCCACGGTCACGGTGACTCCGGCGACACCTCCCACCGCAACCTTGACCGCCAATCCCACCTCGTTCACCGCGAACCAGGGAAGTTCTGTTCTTTCGTTTACTTCTACGAATGCCGATTCGGGCTCGATCGACAATGGCGTGGGCGCGGTTGGAATTAACTCCCAAGTCAGAGTCACCCCTGCAGTGACAACTACCTATACCTACACCGCCACCGGACCGGGCGGGAGCGCCACGGCCCAGGCCACGGTCACAGTGATTCCGGCCGGCCCGCCCCCCACGGTAACGCTCAGTGCTAGCCCCACATCGATCTTCGCTGGTCAAAGCGCCACTCTATCGTGGACTTCGACCAATGCAACGTCCGTCGTCCTCGATAACAACCTGGGTGCAGTTCAACCGCTGAGCAGTGGCAGCATCACCGTGTCGCCGACTCAGACCACGACCTACACCGCCACCGCAACCGGAGATGGACAGCAGATCACGTCACCAGGCACGACCGTCACAGTCTCGCCGCTGACTTCTTTCGATGGAATACCAGCGGACACCTCGAATCTCGGGACGTTTTCGCAGGACGTAGATCCAAACGGCGCGGTCGGAACCAAGCAGTACATGGAGTATGTCAACATCGAATACCAGGGGTTCGACAAAGTCACGCATGCGCCGGTATGGCCAACTCCACAGCTCATTGGCACGCCGTTTACCAACTCCTTGAACAGTGGTGATCTCTACAACTGTGACGGACACACAATTTCCACCGGATTGAGCGGAATCCACCTTGATGCTGTAATCAACTTTGATCGTCTGGCAAAGCGTTGGGTCGTTATGGGCAGATCTGACTTTTCCGGACCCGCGTATTACCTTTGCCTTGCGGTTTCCAATACCGATGACCTAAGTTCTCCCTCGCTCGGCTGGTATGCCTATCAATACCAGCTTACAAGCATTGTATTGGGACAGACCTCGGGAGTGCTGAACTTTCCAGACTGGGCTAAACTCGGCACCTGGACCGACGGCTACTATGTCACCATGGATTTACAAGATGCCTCCCCTAACGGTAACCATGCCGAAATTGGCGTCGCCGTGTGCGTATTCGACCGCAATGACATCCTCGCTCAAAATACGGCGTCCCCTCCTGCTGTGCTGGGCCCAGTGTGCACTACACCTTCAGTCACGTTAGATTCCAGTTCTGGAACCTATCTGGGTCATAGCATTATTCCGGCCGATATTGACGGTACCACCGCTCCCCCTGCGGGGCGACCCGAGTACATGGTGAGCATTGAAAATCCCAGCATCACTTCAAACCAGACGACATCCAGCGCAATTAATTTGTGGGAAACACAGGTGAATTGGGCTGCCAATCCACCTACTCTGACCGTAACCTCCACTCAACCTGCGGTGCAACCTTACACCCCGGGCTGCTATCTCTACGCCCCAAGTGCTCCCGCAATAACGAATTGCGTTCTCGAACCGCAAAACAATGGTCAACAGATTGTTGACTCTGTCGGCGACCGCCTCATGCCTCGCTTTCCGTATCGCAACTTTGGCTCGTACGAATCTTACCTGGTCAGCCATGCGGTACAGACCGGTCCTGGATCGTCGGGCACAAATCCCGACGCCTATCAGACCGGCATCCGCTGGTACGAAATTCGCGTGGACGGCAGTGGCACACCGTACATTTATCAGCAGAACACGGTCAACCCTGATTCGCTTCTCTTCCGATTCCTCCCCAGCATCGCTCAGGATAAGAATGGCAACGCCGCGGTTGGCTACAGCGTTTCCAGCCTGCTTACCAATCCCGGAATCAATTTTTCGTTCTGGAATCTTGGCTCCAACGCAGGTCCAACCGAGGTCCCCATCCTTGCTGGTCCTGGAGAACAGGTCACCACCATCAACAACGGGGTAGGATTATGGGGCACGTACTCCAGTATGACGGTCGACCCATTCTCCCCCTCGAATGACTGCACTTTCTGGTATGTCAACGAATATTACCCGGCTGATTCCGACGTCGCCTGGTCGACCCGCATCACTAATTTTGCGATTCCCGGGTGTCAGTGAATATCGCGATTCGACAACACAGGCGAAATGAAATAACAGGCAATTAAAAAATGCTGCCTGCGCAACAGAAGTGATCGCGCAGTTCATCACGAAAAAAGGCTCACCCGACCGAAGCCGGGTGAGCCTTAAGCTATGCGCGATCAGCGAACCTAGTGCAACCTGAATCCGCCAACCTCGTCCTGTGAAACGCCGCTCCGTGTATCCATCCACGAAGCCAGCAGGGATGTTCCGTTCCAGCTGTTGCCCGTGTAGTCGCCCATGAAACCGCCACCGAACCCGTCGTTATTCGGATTGGAGGAAGCACTGGCGATCGGCCGGTTGACCCAAGTCGTGCCATTCTGCGACAACCCTACGAACGCCCTGTAGCTTAAGTTGCTGGGATCGTTGCGCCGATCAAGGAAGGATACGCCTACGGTGCCGAAGGAACTCACGTTCAACCAGGGGAAGAATTGGTCATGAGTGTCGGTCGCCGGTGCCACCGGTATCTGAGCGCTCCAGGTCGTTCCGCCATCGGCGGAGCTGATCACGCGAACGCTCATGAAAGCACCGGTCCAGCTGTAGAGCCCGATGTAAAGCTTCCCGGCGTTTGCCCCGGAGCTGTTATCGACGGCGATGACCGGAATATCGCTTACCCGCTCGAAGGTGTTCGGAATGCAGCCATAGTAGGCGCCGCAACTATCCGGAGCAAGGGTCACTTGCGTGGCCGTCACCGGGCTGCTCCATGTGTTGCCCCCATCGGTGGACTTCGAGACCAGGACCTTGGTCTTAGTGCCTCCGCAATCGCCGGTCGGACCCGTGCCTGGGCAATTGATGTAACTGACATACACAGTTCCGTCTTTGCCGATCGCCAGGTCAGTGAACGTGTTCACCGCAGGAATCACGGCCTGCGATCCCACCTTCACCGTCGTAAAGGTCGCGCCGCCGTCGGTGGAGTGCGAAACCGTTATTTGGGAGTTGCTCGTCGAACTGAAATCGGTGAGCGAGATGTAGATCGTTCCAACAAATGGGCTGCTCGGATTGTTATCGATCTCCATCCATTCTTTGTCGGTCAGGCCACCGGAAAACGTGCTCGATACCGCGACGTGAGGTGCCGGGAAAGACACGCCGCCGTTGGTCGATTTTGCGATCACGATTTGGCCAGTGGTGAAGCTGGAGTTGGTGTCAATACCGCCCACGTAAACATTGCCGCTGAGGTCATATCCCACAGTCGGATCTCCCGCGCCGACTTTGTTCGTCAGTACACCCAGGCAGTTACGGCTAAATGTGCTTCCATTGTCGCTGGTGGCAAAAAAGCCTTGCAGCGAGCCGCAGTTGTAGTCGTTCCCTCCCGTGATGAACTGGGATGCATTGTTGGGGTTGACGGCGATGGGGTCCTCGTTCACAGGGTTGGAACCGCCCTCAGACGCGTCCACGTTCGGAAGAACACAAGGCGCCGGGCTGCAGGTCACTGCCGGCGTCGCGAAGGATTGCGAGATATGAGCGGCAGGCAGAATCACCCTGCCGGCTGCGATCGCCCGAGCCATCAAGACGGCGCCGGAATATGGGAGTCGCTCGAGCACCGGAGTTTTTTGCGCCGCCCCTCCAACCACGGCCAACAAACTGCCCAGTGTCACGAGAATAGTGAGGCAAGCCACGATCTGTAATGCTCTCTTCAAGATTCTTCCTCCTTGGCTGGTTCCTTCGCGGCAGGCCATCTCGGCTCGATCAGGGAAGCTCGAAGTCCGCCAGAACAAGCTCGGTGCGCACTTTAGTACTCCATAGAGTAACTGTCAACGTGAAGAATTCTGCACACCTCGTCAAATCACTTAAGCCGATGTGCCGCGCACAGCGCGGATTGCGCTGCAATACAGCGAATACCTGAATCCTCGGTTTCAGGCTTATGCAAAGCTGCAGGAACGTCTGCCAGGTTTCGTTTTGTTTTGCCGCTCGACTGCTCTCGTTCTTCCAGCGGGAAGTTCTTTCTATTTTTCGGAGTCTGGGCAGATATGGAAGGCTTCGTTACAACGTTAGGGGCTAACTCGAAGACTGGGTGAACCGGATAGTGACGCGCGTTTGCCGCTCAACCGGTTTGCCATTCACCGAGAACGGCTGATAAACCCATTGTTTAACTGCCCGTACCGCAGCTTCAGAAAGCGCTGGATCACCTGACACCACATTGACACTGCCCACACGGCCGTCGCCCTCAACTTGCACATCAAGGACAACCGGTCCTTGGATTCCTTTCGCCCTCGCCTCTGGCGGATACTCCGGCTCCACTTGGTGGATCAAGCGATTCGCAGAAGACTTCCCCGCGCCGCCTCCGGCCCCAGTTCGCACAGGATTCACGGGCTCGACGCGGTAAACGATCTTCCCATTTTCCGTGACCAGCAATCCTCCCACCGGAACCGAGCTCGCCGCGCGCGGTGGCTTCGGCTTTTCGACCGAACCCGCCTGTTCCGATCCAGTGCCCGCTGACGCAGTTGCATTATTCGCCGGGGCTGCAGAACTCGCCTGCGGATTCACCCGCGTCGCACTCGACGCCGCAGCTTGACGACTTTCAACAGCTCTCCTGCCGAGGACTGCGCGGCGCCAACCAATCATCACTCCCAGCAACACTGCAACTGCGATGATGAGCACCACCAGCACCGAGGTCCAGGCTTCACTCTTCTTGACCGCTTGTGGGACGGCTATCGGTTGCTCGGGTGCCGGTTCGGATGAAAGCTCCTGTGCCGAAAAAGGCTGCTCAGGACGTTCCTGTCGCTCACCCCGAATCTCCGCCAGCGCAACCTCGGGCGCCTCTGCCGGATTCAGAGTGCCCGCTTCGGCCTCTTTCTTATTCTCCGCCACTCGCCGCGCCAGCACGCGCAGCGTATTGACATCCTTTGCCCCAAACGCATTGGCCCGCGGCGACAATACTTCCAGAATCCCAAAGCATTGTTGTCCATCGCTGACCGGCGCCACCAGCATCGAACGCACTCCCAACTGCCGGCACGCCTCCGCATTCACTCGCGGATCGGTTTCGGTGTCGGAACATTGCTGAATCTCTCCCGACTTCAGGCAAGCGCCCGACAAGCCCGCATCCGTCTCCGCTCGCACCCCAAGGTCTGGGGCGTTTACCCCGCAGGTGGCGCGGCACACCATTTCCCCATCCCGCATGAGGGCGATGGCCGCCCCGGTTGCGCCCGTTGCACTCCGTGCTTGTTCCACGATTTCGTTGAGCACCAGGTCTAGCGCCAGATCGAATGCCACGGCGCCGCCCCCATGCTCGGCGAGCGTTTTGGCCACCTGATTGATTTCGTCGTTGTCCGCGCCGGCCAAGCGCAAGTTAGTACTGCGAGAAGGCTTTTCTTCCCCGGAGGGTGTCTCGCTGGATGGGTCCGGCAACCTGAAGGGCTGAGTCATCGAATCACCGGGTATTCGAACCGCCGGGTAATGCCCATTATGGGGCCACTTTGGGGTAGTTTCAACCATTGCTTTAAGGCCGCGGTCTTCCTCCACTTCCCCGTGACTATTCCCATTTCCGGCTCGCCCCCCAAATTTTTCACTACATAAATCCAAACCCAGGCGTTAAACTCCTGTAAAATCGGATATCGCAGTTCCCCCCGCTTCGAAGTCCACAAAGGAAAACTGATGCGCATTGCAGTCGTAGGCTCGGGTTACGTAGGTCTGGTCGCGGGTGCGTGTTTCGCCGATCTCGGCCACGAAGTCATTCTCGTCGACAACGATCAACAAAAACTGACAGCTCTCCGCAATGGCGAAGTGCCCATCCACGAAAAGTTCCTGCCCGAACTTCTCAGCCGGCATCGCGGCCACCGCCTCACCTTTTCCGATGACTTGAAAGAATCCGTCCGCCTCAGTTCGGCGATCTTCGTCGCCGTGGGCACTCCGCCGACAGAAAAGGGAGACGCCGATCTTTCTTATGTCGAATCCGTCGCCCGTGAGATTTCCGGCGGTATCGACGATTACAAGGTCATCATCGAGAAGAGCACCGTGCCTGTGTACACCAGTGAGTGGGTGCGAAAAATTATTCTCCGCAGCGGCACCGATGCCGAATCCTTCGATGTCGCCTCCAATCCCGAATTCCTCCGCGAAGGCACCGCCGTCACCGACTTCCTGTTCCCCGACCGCATCCTCATCGGCTGCGACTCCCCGCGTTCCGCCGAACTTCTCCGCGAAATCTACGCCCCTCTCACCGATGGCAGCTACTACCAACGCCCCGACGCTATTCCTCAACCCGACCGCGCTGCGATTCCTCCCGCGCTCATCATCACCAGCACCAAGAGTGCGGAACTGATCAAGCACGCTTCCAACGCGTTTCTCGCCATGAAGATTTCTTTCATCAACGCGGTTGCCTCCGTCTGCGAATCCGTCGGCGCCGACGTGAACCAGGTCGTCCGCGGCATCGGCGCCGATTCGCGCATCGGCCGCCGCTTCCTCAATCCCGGCATCGGCTATGGCGGATCCTGCTTTCCCAAAGACGTGATGGCCTTCCGCGCGGTCGCCCACGAATACGGATACGAGTTCCGCCTGCTCGACGAAGTCATGCGCATCAACGAAGAGCAGCGCCGCCGCTTCCTGCGCAAAGTTCATAACGCTCTCTGGACGCTTCGCGGCAAGCGCCTCGCCGTCCTCGGCCTCGCCTTCAAAGGCGGCACCGACGACATTCGCGAATCGCCCGCCATCTTTCTCGTGCAGGAGTTACTGCAGGAAGGCAGCAAGATCACCGCCTACGATCCCGCGTCGATGGATCGCGCCCGCGACGTTCTCAACTCCAGCGTCACCTTCGCCAGTTCTCCCTATGAGGCCGCCCAGGGTGCTGATGCCCTGCTGATTCTCACCGAATGGGAGGAATTCTCCAATCTCGACCTCGCCCGGCTGCGCCAGGAACTCAAATATCCCATCGTGATCGACGGCCGCAATCTCTACGATCCCGAGGCGATGGCCGCTCAAGGCTTCACCTATTACAGCGTCGGCCGCCCCGCCTGCCTTCCTGATGGCGTGCCTACCGGCGTCCTCAAGAACGGCAAGAAGGCATGAGTTCGCAACGCGCTCTGATCACGGGCGGCGCCGGCTTTCTCGGATCTCACCTCTGTGACGCCCTTCTCGCCGAGGGCTGGTCCATCGTCGTGGTCGACAACCTGCTCACCGGACGCCGCGCCAATCTCGCGCATCTTAGCTCGGAGCCTCGTTTCGAACTCGTCGAGAAAGACATCTGCGAACCCTTCGACGTCGGCAAAGTGGATTACGTCTTTCACTTCGCCAGCCCCGCCAGTCCCGTGGACTACCACACGCACGGCATCGCGACGCTCAAAGTCGGCTCCCTCGGCACCTTCCACGCGCTCGACGTCGCCCGCCAATACAACGCGAAATATTTCGTCTCTTCGACCTCTGAATGCTACGGCGACCCGCTCGAGCATCCGCAGAAAGAAACGTACTGGGGTAACGTCAATCCCATCGGCCCGCGTTCCGTATACGACGAAGCCAAGCGCTTCACCGAATCCGTCACTGTGGCGTACCGCCGCTATTACAAGGTAGACACGCACATCGTCCGCATCTTCAATACCTACGGCCCGCGCATGCAGCTTAATGACGGCCGCGTCGTTCCCAACTTCATGAAGCAGGCCCTGCGCAACCAAGACCTCACCGTCTACGGCGACGGCAATCAGACTCGCAGCTTCTGCTATGTGAGCGATGAAATCGACGGCTTTGTGCGCCTCTCGAAATCGGACGAGCATCTGCCCGTGAATATTGGCAATCCCAACGAATTCACGATTCTGGAATGCGCGCAGCTGGTCTTGAAGGTGACGGGATCAAAAAGCAAAATTTGCTACGAGCCGCTGCCGCAAGACGATCCGAAGCAGCGCCGTCCCGACATCACCAAGGCGCGCCAACTGCTGGGCTGGGAGCCCAAGATCGATCTCGAAGCGGGCCTCCGCCTCTCTCTCGACTACTTCAAAAAAGCAGTCGCCGAAGAATCCCAGTAGCGCCGGCATCTCGCCAACATCATGCTCCGGAATTCTCCGCGTCCTCTACGGCCTTCCTCAGCGTTCTCAGCGGTTTAAGATGTGGTAATTATCGCCATGCACGTCCGACATCTCTGAGCGTGCAAAGCTCCACTAAGTTGTAAAGGGATTAAATCAGAACTAGGAAGGATCCGTCGTAGACGCGACGAAGTCCGTCAACTTTTGCACGTTTGCCTGTTCATCTTTCGTCTTCAACTCAAATCCAATGCCCATGCCGTATCCGGGATGTGACGTCAGCACCGTTCCCCGCAACCGCAACTTCATCTCATAGGTCCGCACCAGAATCTCAATCGACGAGCCCTGCGGAAACGGCAGCGGCACCTCGAGATAACATCCGCCCGAGCTCAGATCGGTCAGGCAGCAGTGGTTCGGAACGGATGTTCCCGTACGATAAACCTCCGCGCCCAAACGACAACTATAACGTGTCTGCAAGCGCCGGTTGTTGGCATCTTCTACTTGAACGGCGGCCGCGGGTTCCGCCTGCTCACGCGTTTCACTAACCGACACCGTGCGCGCCGTCGAATGCTCCTTCTTGCTCTCGTGGCTTGTCTGCGGTACCGCAACAGTCGCGGCTGGCAACGGCTCTTCCATCTCGACGGTCACGTCTGGCAATTCCGGAGGAGGCGCTTGCTGGTTCACATTTGCCCCCAGGAACTCATCCAGCAGCCGTCGCGAAGCCTTCGGCACATCCACAAACTGCACTCCTCCGCGTCCATTCCAGTCTTGCCACATCACCTGGCCGGATAGGCGCACACTAGCGGCCTGCCCCGGCAGCTTGAACTGGAAATAAACCTTGCTCGTAGGTGGCAGCTTTTTCCCGAACAGCACCGCCATCCCGTTGTGGCCCAGGTCGACCAGGGTGGCCTTCTCCTGCTGCACGTTGGCATAGTCAACCGTGGCGTGGGTATGCACTGCCGCGCGAGAATCCTTGCGCTTTTCCTTGCGCATCACCGCGCGCGCTGCCCGCAGGCTGCTCAAGGCTCGGTCGTAGGCGACCGGCTTGTAGAGGACAAAGTTAACGCCCAGCGAAAATAAATCGCGAATGCTTTCCTGCGTAGGCACTACAGCCACGGCAAGCGTCGCATCGTTCTTGCGGGACAATCGGGTTTCGCGCAGTAATCCAGTGATCTCGGCGCTCGACCCGTCCACGATAATCACGTCAAACCGCTCTTGCGCCGCGCGCACTCCCGCTCGCGCGAAATCCGGGCACGCCTCCACCCGAATGCTGAGCTCCTTCAACACCCGTTGCAAAACCTCAGCCGCTTTCTTGTCCAGGCACACCAGTAGCGCAGATAGAGTCATACCTGCCCCTCATCCTAGGTTCCGCCAGTGCTCGGAACAAGTTACCAGGGTCATGGGCCGACTTCTCGCCCCCGGGAGTCGACAGGATTCGTTAGAATTGCGTAATTGTGCAATTGGGTAATTGGGAAATTGAGTTATTGTGTAATTTTTCACTGCTAGAAGCGAAGCCGAACGCTTTTTTAAATTTCTCAATTACTCAATTTCTCAATTACCAAATCCCTATGAGCTCCCCTTATTCTCGCTACCGTCGCCGCCCCTTTTCCTGGCTGATTTTTTTTCTTTCCTCACTCGCCACCATGGGTTTGTTCTTCATTCCTGCCTTCATCATCCGCCCATTCAGTCATCAAGCTCCCAGCGCTCTCGCCTTCGCGATGGCTCTCCGTCAGCGCGCTCCGTGGGGAACCCTCGGCGGACTCCTCATCTGCATTGTCTTCGCGCTGGTGCTCTGGCAACCGGAGAACCTGCGCCGCAAAATCGTCCTCAGCACGTTTCTGTTCCTCGTGGCTGCCTCAGCCGTAATGTCCCGCCTGAACTATTTCGAATGGATGTTCCATCCGGTCGACAGCGCGCAGTTTGAAGTCGAGTCCGCCAGCAAGCTCAATCCCGGCGAAATGATTATGGCCGTCGCCTTCCCCGGGGACGAGCGCGCCTATCCCATCAGCCAGATGGCCTATCACCACATCCTCAACGACGTCGTCGGTGGAGTGCCGATCGCCGTCACCTATTGAACGCTTTGTCACACCGGTCTGGTGTGGGGGCGAACGGTGAATGGACGAGTGCTGCACTTTTATCTCGCCGGCATCAACAACCAGAATTTTCTGATGCGCGACAAAGAAACCGGCACCTGGTGGCAGCAGATCACCGGCAAAGCGCTCTATGGCCCGCTGAAGGGCGCCACGCTCGAACTTGTTCCCAGCGACGAACTCACGTTTGGCGAGTGGAAATCGGAAGTCTCCGGCGGCAAGGTCCTCGCCCCCGTCCGGAAATATGTCAAGGAATACGACAGCAACTGGGAACCGGAAGTCGCGAAGCTCCCGGTGGTGATCAGCTTCCCCGGCACTGAGCTGAAATCCCGCGACGTAGTGGTCGGCCTCGAACTTGAGGGCGCCAGCCGCGCCTATCCCTGGGACACGCTGCTCAAGCAATCGCCAGTGATGGACCGCGTCCACGGCATCCCCGTGCTCGTAGCCGTAGGCCCCGACAAGAAATCCTTCCGCGTCTTCAAAGCCAGCATCAACAACCAGGACGCCGAATTCTTCCTGAAAGGCGAAGAGTCCTCGCCGAGCCCCGCACCAGATAGCGCGGCACCGAGTAGCGCCGGCGTCCCGCGCACCGACCAGCCAGCCCCCCCGCAGGCCACTACATCGGCATCGGCGAAACCGTGGTCCCTGCTCGATACCACCACCGCCAGCGAATGGAACTTTCAAGGCTGCGCCACTTCCGGCCCCTCGCAAGGCAAATGCCTCGACCGCCTCCCCGCGCTGAAAGATTACTGGTTCGATTGGCGCAACTATCATCCCGATACCACCATCTACAAGCATTGAGCGAGTTCGAGCCCGGCGTTCCACCGCGTGACGCCCTTGATCTAAACTCTCCCTAGCAATTTGCACCGGAGGAATTCTTGCCCGAAATTCGCGCAATTTTCTGGGACGTCGGCGGCGTCCTGCTCACCAACGCGTGGGACCGCATCGAGCGCACCAAAGCGCTCCAGCAATTTCATCTCGATGCCGACGAATTCCAAGCCCGGCACGAAATGGTGGTCTCGTCATTCGAACGGGGCAAGATCACCCTCAGCGAATACCTCGACCGCACCATCTTCTATCGCGAGCGCCCTTTCACCTGCGACGCTTTTCGCGAGTGCATGTTCTCGCTCTCGCAACCCTTTCCCGAAGTCCTCGCCTTCGCCCAATCCATCGCCGGCTCAGGCAAATACTTCATGGGCACGATCAACAACGAATCGCGCGAGCTCAACAATTTTCGGATTGAAAAATTCGGACTGCGGAGGATCTTCCGCCTCTTCGTCAGCTCCTGTTTCGTGGGCCTGCGCAAGCCGGAACGCGATATCTACCGCGTCGCTCTGGAAATTACACAGTTCCCTGCCGGCGAATGCTGCTTCATCGACGACCGCGCCCTCAACCTCGAATGCGCCGCCCAACTCGGCATGCACGCAATCCAGATGCACGGACTCGATCAACTCAAAAAAGATTTGGCTAAACTAGAAGTAAACCCGTAGGAAGAGTAGAGCGACGAAAGCGCCGACCCCAACAACGTAGCGCCGGCGTCTCGCCGGCTATCGCGGGGGCGTCCCGCCTCCGCGCCCTTACGAATTTTTCTTCGGCCCAGTAGTGGTCTTAACCGCGATATTCGCCGGAACATCCGCCTCCAGCGTCGTCAACATCAAATCGCTCGACCAGCAATCCGCGGCCAGCCTCCACTCTCCATTGCTCTGCCGGGCGCACACCCACAGATATTTCCCGCGCTCTTCCCGCCGCTTGCCCATCGAACTCGGAATCAATGCCTTGCAGCGTCCCGCCTCGTAGGCCAACTCTCCCGCAATCTCCACACGCAAGGGCTCCAGTTCTACCTCTCCCAAGCCCGAATCCAGCGCGCCAAAGAAGAACTCCCGCACCGCCGCCTGACCGCGAATCGGAGGATAGTTCGACCGCAGCACCAGCGCGTCCGAAGCATACAACTCGAGCAGGTCATCCAGATGCTTGGTGTTACAGGCCAGCACCCACTCCTGCGTAACCTGCCGTACCGCCGCCTCCGCGCGGCTCATATCGCCGCGCATGGCCGCGCTCGGACTCGAACGCAACTTTTCTTCCCGCACCGGTTCGGCGCCAGTTCGTGGATAAGTCCCTTCTGCCCCACCCGGAAAATAATGGTGATGGTAGTGATGATGATAGTGGTGCGTCTCGTATCCGGTGGGTTGCGTCGCTGGGGGCCTGCCCACGTGTTCCGGAAACTGATTTGGAGCCGGCACGATCGCATTCGCAGGCGGACGCTCACTCGCACCCGCCCCCGTTCCTGGCCCCTTTTCACCGGCTGCGACGCCGCACATCCCGCAAAATTTGTTCCCCTCACGATTGGGGTATCCGCAAACTCGACACACCACCCTCACTGGCTCCGCCGCCAGGTCGTGGGCCACATCCGCCGCCGCATCTTCCGCCTCGGCTTCTGCGGCCAGCCGTTGCGCCGCCTCCAGCGCCTCTGCGATCGCGTCCGGACCAGGCTTCTGCCGCCGCATCGACGGCTGCAGCCGCCGGTACAGCTCTTTCAACTCCGAACTGTCCACCGGCGTGTCCATCGGCGCGCCAAACGTCTTTGAACCCTTATTCTCTTTATCCACCAATCACGTCCCCCATCCACTTGAGGAGATTCTAGTCCAGCAGTGGGGAATGCGGCTATCGGTTGGAGAATTCGACCTTGCCTTCGGTCTCGGTGGGAACTCCGTTGCACGTTGCCGGACGATATCTCCAGGTGCGCACCGTCTGCAACACATGACGATCCCCGGCCAGCCCTGCGCTTTCCAGAATCAGCGGGCTGTGCACGCGGCCGTCAATCCCAATGATAAAACTCACTTTCACCTTCAACCCGCGCCCATCCGCGATGAACAGAGGATCCGGCGTCGTCAACTCTTCCGGTGGCTGCACATCCTGGCACGCCGCGCGCGCGCTCACGTGGAACACATTGACGAATTGCGACGCCCGCGCCAGCCTGCGCGAAAGCTGCTGTTCGCGCTGCTCGAACCGCGCCGGGCGGTTGCTGCTAGTACTCACCGCCCACGCCATTGCCGACACTCCGAGTAGCAAAATCGCAGGCCAGATGCGACGCATCCCGTGTCTCCTAATCCTGATGCCCCGCAAGAACGCGGCAAGTTTAGGACCAGCCCAACCCCAGCACACTTCCTTGCAGTGCAGCAACTTACAACCGACGCCTCATCCGGCGGGTGAGCGCCTTGTGAAGTAATTTGCACAACCAGGCCGGATGCTGGACAGAAAGCCAAGGGATTCTGAGTGTAACCTGGTTTCGACAGGTATTTCGCTTCGAGCACCGAAAAAGTGTGCCCGTGCTGCCACTTGTCCCATCACCCGCCAGCCTCCACACTTCGTAAGAATCGCACAAGACAAGATAGGGGAGATGCTTCGACATGAAAACCTTCGCATTTGCACTCGGCGCACTCACCATTGCGCTTTTCACCCTTCCAGCGGCGTCACAACCACAGAAACCCCCTGATGAAACAGCAGTTCGGGACACCGTGGCGGACTACATCGAAGGCTATTACACAGGAGATGCCAGCCGCGTGGAGAGGTCGCTGCATCCTCACTACTTGAAACATATGATCATCACTGGAGTTGATGTACAACTTAGGATAGTCGACAAAACTGGATTGGAACTGGTGCAGGAAGTGCGGACGCATGGTCCCTCTGATCTGCCTGTGTCAGAAAGAAAGGAACAAATTTCGGTGCTCGATATAAAGGACGATATGGCTTCGGTGAAACTCGTAGCAGCGCACTGGATGGATTACATGACATTGTTGAAGTCGAATGGACGATGGAAGATCGTCTCTGTTGTGCTGCGGAGAATAGATTCACAAGTGCATTGATATTTTGAAAAAAATGAAGTGCTCCCGAGGCTCCCCGTCAGTTGGCGCAAAATCGCGATTACACTCACAGACCAGCGGTCACTTCCTTCTTCGAACTGTCAGCATGGTGATCTCCGGGGCGCAGTTCAACCGCACCGGAACCTGTACGGTTCCCAGCCCCGCGTTCGTATACAAAGTCAGTTCGCCAATTTTGTACAGTCCCCAAACGTACTTGCGCGCCAGCTCCGGCAAATACACTGGACCTATAAGCGGAAACCGAACCTGTCCTCCATGCGAATGCCCCGACAGCTGCAGGTCCACCGGATAGCGCGCTACATGGTCCGCGTAGTCTGGCTCATGGGCCAGCAGAACCACCGCCTCGTCCTTCGGGACATCGTGCAGCGCTGCATCCAGATCGGCCCCTTTGGCAATCACGTCATGCACTCCGCTGAGCCAGAATCGCGCCCCGTTCCGCTCGATCGCCACCGAGCGATTCGAGAGTACCGGAATCTGCGCGCCCTCCAGCGCGCGGGTCACGCGATCCGGATCGGTGAAGCAGTCGTGATTTCCCAGCACGGCCCACAAGCCGTGCGGCGCCTTAAGATCCTTTAGCAAATTGGCGCACGGCTCCGCGGCGGCCGCGGCGTCGGCGTTCTCCCGCAACCATGGCATGGAAACGAAGTCGCCGGTCAGCGCGATCAGATCCGGCCGCAGATCGTTGACCATGCCAATCGCCGCTTTGATGGGATGAATGGAAAAATACGGGTCGTAGTGAAAATCGCTGAGCACCGCGATGGTAAACCCGTCGAGGCTTGCCGGCCACCGCCGCAGCGCAATCTCGCGGCTGATAACTTGCGGAAAATTCGGCGCCAGCAGCAAAGCGTCGGCGCCCAGCGCCATCACGCCTGCACCTGCGGCCAACCCAATAAACTTTCGCCGGTTAATCGGAAGACGAGCCAATCGTTCTCAAGCCTAACACCGCGTCCGCGGCAACCCCACACTCCAGCATACCGTGACTGAGATAGCGCGGCATAGAGATGCAGATGTTCGGGCCGACATTTTTTGAAAAGCGGCGCAACCGCGCAGCTCGTGGCTCGTAGTTCGAAGCTAGAAGTTGAACGTCGCCTGCAGTTCCACGCGACGGTTAATTGCATTGCTGGGCGAGAACGGTCCTCCCTGCAGCGAATTGGAGACGCCAAACAGCCTCGATCCCAGGACTCCGTTGGGATTGGCCACGTTCACATTGTTGAAGACGTTGCGCACACCCACGCCAAGCGTGAGGTTGTAGCGCCGGTCGGAGTTCGAAGACATCATCATCGGCCCGCCCCCGCCGTATAGCGGTCCGCCATGCCGATGCCCGCCATCGCCTCCTCCCGGCCCCCCCCCTTTATTGCCTTTGGTCTTGCCTCCCAGCCCAATCGTCTTGGTCAAGCGCAGATTCAGCACAAAATGCCCGGGGCCGTTTTCGGAATTGATGGGCAAAGCAGTGCCCGTCGCTCCCGTCGCATCGAACGTTCCCAGCGGCGTGCAATAAATGTTCGTCCCGCTGGTGATGGTCGAAGTCGCACAGGTTGCGCTCGACACCAGGCTCGGCCGGTTGTTGTAGATCTGGTCGCCATTCAAATCGATCGGCGAAAGTATGTTGTACGGCGCCCCCGACTGCACCACCATGAACGGATTCAGCCGGATCAGGTACGGCAAAGCGATGCTGCCGCCCATGAATAGCCGGTGCCTCACATCGAACGACGCGCGCCCGTAGTCCTGGCTGATGTTGTGCGAGTTCGTCGGAAAACTGTTCACCCCCGACGTATCGCTGTTCGCGTATCCGAACGTGTAGAACCCGAACAGCTGCACCTTCGAACCAACTTTCACATTCGTGTTTACGATCAGCTGGTTTTGCTTGAAGTTCCCCTCCGACACATAACGGTAGACATTGCCCCCGCTGAGCGCGGGACAATTGGGATAGCACGGAGTCCCCGGATATGGCGCACTCGCATTGATCGTGAGGAACTGGTCGAAGCCGCGTGAATTCAGATAGGTCGCCGTCACTGTCGCCGACTTCGTAAGCTGCTTTTCAACGCTCAACGCCCCTTGCAGCGTGTACGGAGCATGCAACTGCGGGCTGACCTCGTAAATGTTCGACACCGAGTTCGCTACCGGCCCGCAATTGGCGAAGCCGCTGGCAGCCATCGGCTTGTCAGTTCCGGGGAAACACGTGGGATTATTCACGATGAACTGCTGCTGGATCACTCCATTGAGCCGCTCGGCTTGTAGCAGCGGTCCGGTCTGGAAGCGGTCGTAGAAAATTCCGTACCCGCCGCGGATCACGACCTTCGGAGGGCTGCTTTTCCCGCCCACCGCCCAGGCAAACCCCAACCGTGGCGCCCAGTCGCCGTGATCGTGAATCGCATTCTGGGTTTCGAAGCGCAGCCCTGTACTCAACGTGAAATTCGGGAGCAGCTTCCAATCGTCCTGAAAGTACAGTCCGGCATCGTAGTACTTCACTTCTGCGGTCGGAAGCCCGGTGGTGTAGGTCAGCTGCGTCGCATAGGGCGTGCCGCCGGAGCTCGAGGGATGCAGCTCGGCATAAGACAGCGAGATCGGACAGGGTGCGGTGCCGCCCACCGTGCAATTGTTTCCCGGCACATCGCTCGGCGAGTTCAGCGACGAGAAAGTAAACGAACCGTTGAATCCTGAGGTCGTCAGGTTGGTATCCTGCGTGGCCCGCACCCGCGCGCCAAATTTCAGCATGTGGTTGCCGTGGATCACCGACGTGTAGTTCTGCAGTTCATAGCGGTTCTGCTGATCCGTCTGCGTGCCTCCTCCATTGCCGCCGCCCACGAAGTTTCCCAGCACGTTGACCGTCGGATTCAGGTCGTTCGGATTCTGCTCGTCGGTGTCGCGCACGTACTGGAAGCGCAGTTCATTGATGATCTTGGACCCGAAGACCTGCGTGTCGCTGACCTGGAAGGTGTGCTCCTGTTCCTTCGAGTAGTAGGCCTGCGACGGAAGACTCAGCACCCCGACCCCGTTGTTGGTCTCGGTATTGCGCCAGTACTGGTAGCGCGCGGTGAGAGTGTTGTTATTGGTGAGCGCCCAGTCAAGGCGCGGGCTGATATTGGTGCGCTGCCGCGGATTGGGAATCGATTCAATCAGCGCCTGCGGCTGGGTGAGCGTCGGGTCGAGTTCATACGCATTCACCGCCGCCAGCTCGTTGATGTTCCTGCGCTCGATGTTGAAGAAAAACGAAGCTTTCTTCCCAATCGGCCCGCCCACGTTCCCGTTGTACTGCGTCGAATAATACGGCGGCTCGCTTCCAGCGAACGGGCTGGGAGCATTGAATGACGAGTCGTTGCCGATGACAAAAAATTGCCCGTGATACTTGTCGGTCCCCGGCTTGGTGAAGATTTCAATGCGCCCGTAACCCAGCTTGTCGTACTCAGAAGAAAACGGATTCTGATTGATGCGGATTTCCCGGATCGATGATTTCGGCGGCAACTGTCCCGCCGTGAAACCATCAATGTACATCTGCCCTCCATTCGGTCCCGCCGATGGTCCGGCCAGCGCTTCCAGATCCGACTGCAATTCGTCGGGATCGTCGGGCAGCGCCTCCAGTTCTTTGCCCGAAATTACAATCGCCCCGGCATTGCTCGCAGGATTGACGTCGATGGTAGGCGCCGTATCGGAAACCTGCACCTTCTGCGTCTCCACCTCAATGGTCATGGTCACGTTCAGGCGCAAGGGCTGATCCGCCACGGAGACATTGTCGTTCTCATACAGCGTGAAGCCCTGGGCCGCGACCGTCAGCGTGTACTTGCCCGCGGGCAGCGTCTTGAACTCAAATTGCCCCTGCCCACCGCTCTGGACAACAATCGGAGATCCTGTCACCGGAGTCATGATCACGCTGGCATTGGGAATGGCGGCTCCTGAAGGATCTGTCACCTGCCCATGAAGGCTTCCCGCATTCTGCGCAAATAAAGAAGTGCTGAGTGGCGAAAAGCACAGCAAGCTAAGAAAGATACTTATATATTTCGGAAACTTCATTTCTATTCATTTCCATTTCTGATTACTGGATTAAGCACGAAATAAAATATGTATGACGCCTTTGCTCCGCGTTCTCTGCGAGAATCCTCAGCGTCCTCTGCGGTTAAGATCTTTTCTATTGCCGGGCCGGCCAAAATGCCGCGGGAAACAAGAACTACTGCATCGCGTCCCCGCCGGGCGCTCCACTCAAGCTCCACGGCGTCAGCATCATCGCCTGACTGGGCGCTGCCTGCAGAATCGGCTCCACTCCGCTGAGCAGGGTAATGGCCGTGCTACCCGCTGCCGAGCCTTCGGTCGCGACGATCAGAACCGCATCGCCTTTGTGCAGATCAGCCAAAGTGACCGCCGGCATGCGATTGAGCATTTGCTGGAAATCACGGCCTCCGCCCTGCCGGATCCCTCCGCCCATTCCGCCACCGCCCGCAGCAGCTCCTCCTGGACGCGCCCCCGGGGCAGCTTCCGGTTGCGCCCCATTACCCGCCTTCTCTGCTCCCGCACCGCCGGCGCCGGGGGTCGCCGCTGCCATACTGCTCTTTAACCTCACAGCAATCATCTGCGCCATTTCCGGCGGAAGCTTGTGCAACTGCGACTCGGAGGTGATCTTCACTACCACCGGCTTCTTGCCCAATAAATCCTGAACATTGATCGTCCCGGCGCTTGCATCTACAGAATTGACGGTTCCCGCTACATTCCGAAAGCTGCCCGTCACAATTTCTTCCGCCGTTACCTCCGAACCATCGGCGCTGCGCTCTCCTCGCGCGCGTAGTTGATCTCCCGCATGAATCTCGGCCAGCGTGCTGGGCTTGGCGTCGTCAAACTTGATCGAATCGGGCGCATAGCGGCGAATCACTGCATTCTTCGCCGTTTTCACCGTTACTTCCTTTTTTCCACTCAATCCTGTGACCGAGATCGTCACTGTGCTATTCGCCGGATCCACGCTGCTGACGAGTCCTCCGATGCCGCGCTTTTGCCAATCCTGGCTAATCCGCTCGCGCACCGCATCGACTGCCGAACTGGTAATAACCAGCACTTCCAGGGCGTCGATCCCCTGCCCCGCCGCATGGCCTCGCACCCGCACCTTGTCGCCAACCTTCAAATCCTGCAACTGGATCGCCGTGGCGTTCTTCAGATCCTTGTCGCCTGGGTTCAGCCGCAGAATGCGCGCGCTGTCCTCCACGGTGACCGGAACGTCCGTGCCTGACTCCGGGGTTAACGTGATCGCATTCCCGTTGATGGCCTTGATCGTCCCAATCTGCTTGGCAATTGCCGACTGCCCGGCCGTCTGCGCCATCCCTACCGCCGCCCACAAAACTGCCATGAAGATTACGCTGTGATGCTTCATTGCCACACCTCTAATCTACCCTGCGCAACGGGTTGCATCCTCGTGATTTACAAAGTTTTACCCAATGCGTCAGAACATTACAAAGGGATCATTCGTAATTCTAAAGCGCAGCGATGATCGAAAAGTGCTTAGATGGAATTCCTCCGTGAGCCTCTGTGACCTCCGTGGTGAGAATTAAAATCTTCACCACAGAGGTCACAGAGGTACACAGAGGGAACGGCGAGAGGTTGGCAATCGGCCCGATGGAGGATTCTTTGCTGCGCTGCTCACGTTAAGACATGCCCGCTGCGACTCGTTCGGAGGCGCCAGAGCGCGGATCGGAATGATCCCTGAGGCTTGCATCGTAAGCCATCGGGCCAGCGCTGGCGGGGAGTTAAACCGATTTAGCTACGGTATTCATGTGCCTTGTAATCATACAGATACAAGCGATATTTTACACAGCACTTCACGCCAGAAGTAAGCATTGAATCAGCTACTTACAAACTCATTGCACCGTTTCTGATGCACCCGTGCCAGAAAAAGGGCTTGACTTTTTGCTCCCGCGGAAAGACACATCAAATTTCTTGCTTACTCGGCCGCCGCGCAATGCGATCGCTCACAAGATTCTCTCGTGCGTATACCCCGCGGCCACCAGCGCCGCCAGCAACTCCGCGATATGTTCCGGCCCGCGCGTTTCCATGGTGATATCAATCGCCGTGTCCCCCAGATTCACCCCGTGATACGCGCGGTCGTAAGCTGTTTCCACGATGTTCGCCCGATGCTCCGCCAAAATTCCTGTCAACCGATGCAGCGCCCCGGGATAATCCGGCAAATGCACCCGCAACCGCACCAGCCTTCCATCTTTCACCAGGCCGCGCTCGATGATGCGCGCCAGCAGCGTGACATCAATATTTCCTCCACACACCAGCACCGCCACACGCTTCGCATCGAGCCGCACCTTGCGATTGAGCACAGCCGCCATCGCCGCCGCCCCCGCGCCCTCGGCCAAAGTTTTTTCCCGCTCAAGCAGTAACAGAATCGCGTTGGCGATCTCCTCTTCTTCTACGGTCACGATCTCATCGACGTACTTCTGCACCAGCGGCAGCGTTCGTTCTCCCGCGCGCCGCACTGCAATTCCGTCGGCGATGGTCTTCGCCGAATCGAGCGTCACCGGTTTCCCCGCTTCCACCGCCGCCTTCATCGAGGGAATCTTTGCCGGCTGCACCCCATATACCTTCACCGCCGGACGGATCTCCTTCACGGCGCAAGCGATTCCGCCGATCAGCCCTCCACCCCCAATCGGCGACACGATCGCCTCAATCTCCGGATGCTGCTCCAGAATTTCCAGCCCCAGCGTCCCCTGCCCGGCGATCACCGCATCGTCGTCGAACGCGTGAATCAGCGTCAGTCGTTCTTCCCGGCTCTGCTCCACCGCCTTTTCATACGCCTCGTCGTAATTCGCTCCATGCAGCAAAACCTCCGCGCCATACGCCCGAGTCGCCGACACCTTGGTTAACGGCGTCGGCAACGGCATGACGATCCGCGCCTTCACCCCATGCCGTCCCGCGTGATAGCTGACGCCCTGCGCATGATTCCCCGCCGACGCAGCAATCACGCCGCGCCCGCGCTCCTCCGCGCTCATGGTCAGCAATTTGTTCAGCGCCCCGCGTTCCTTAAACGCGCCCGTTCGCTGCTGGTTGTCGAGTTTGAGAAAAATGGAATTGTGCGTCAGTCCGGAAAACGCCTCTGAACGCGGGCACGGCGAGACGCGAATGTCCGCCCGAATTCTGCTTAACGCCGCCTGTATGTCCGAGAGTTGAATCATGAAGCGGAGAAGATCACTGGTGTAAGACCGTGGAAGAGCGGCCCTTCAGGGCCGCGTCAGACGGATGCAATTGATGGGGCTTTAGCCCCGGTTTGGAACCAACAAGCCGGTTAGAAGCGCCAATACGCCCCGCCGCCCACAAAAAAATTATGCTGGCGGCTTTTTCCTGTATCCGCCAGAGGAAAATCCGGCTCCCCGGACCAAAAGTCGCGAACTTGCCCTCGAATGTAGACCCGCTTCGACAGCTTCACATCCAGCCCGAGGCCAAGCTCGAGTACTCCGTTGGTCGTCGATTTCCCCGGATTACTCCCTCCATAAATCAAACTGCTGGCTTGGCTGAAATGTCCGAAACCCGCTCCTACGCTCACCCAGGGCGATACCGCCGTCGTGGGAAAAAGGTTCACGCGTGCCGCCGGCGTGATAAATAGTTCCTTCATATTGGGAGGCACGATCGCATTCCCAAAACTCCCCGCATTTAGATCTTCATCAGGGTTGTACGCAAACACCACTTCCCCCGCGACCGCGTACAGCGGCGTCACAAGAAAGCGCCGCGCGTAATCTACGTCGAAGGTCAAACCTTTGCCGAAGGCAATCACGGACGGCATGCTCGCGTTTTTGATGCCCTGGTTGCTGATGAATGTGCGCCCCAAAATCCCGCCGAGTTCGTTTTTCTCATCCTGCGCCATCGCTGACGCCCCCAGCACCGTCACCACTGACAGCAACGCCACACAAAGCCGTTTGCCAGACATTTCCCCTCCAGCGAGGTTTTGTTCCCTAAATTGTTACGGCGGTAAGGCCCTAGCCTAGCACGACAACAGCCTGTTTGAATCCAGAAATCCTACCTTTCGTGGTCCCTGCAAGTCCAATCATTGTGGATTAGATTTCCACCTTCGTGTACCTTCGTGCCCTTTGTGGTTGATGAATTTGGGAATGAATTTGGATAGCCGACCACCTGCGAGAAATGCCCCTACTCAATGCTAAAATAGAAAGATTGCATGCCTGTGAATGACCTCACTGTAAGCGGTTCCCCCGAGTCTAAGCAGAAACATTCTCTGGAGAAGCCGCACTCTGTCCCCACGAACCGTCCGCAAAAGGTCGGCTTCGTGAGCCTGGGCTGCCCCAAAAATCTGGTGGACAGCGAAGTCATGATGGGACTGCTCGCCCGCTCCGGCGCCGAACTTACCCGACGGGCAGAAGACGCCGACATCATCGTCGTCAACACCTGCTCGTTTATCGAGAGCGCACAGCAGGAATCGGTCAACACCATCCTCGAAATGGCCGGACACAAAACTTCCGGCAAAGCAAAAAAATTAGTCGTTGCCGGATGCCTGGTCGAGCGCTTCCGCGACCAGATTCGCAAAGACATTCCGGAAGTCGATGCGGTGGTTGGCACCGGAGAATTGGAAAATATTCTGTCGGCGACCGGAATCGCGCCTGCCACAGCGCCTGCCAACTCTCCGTTCGTGGTGCTTCCGTCGCGTCCCGAAGGCAATGCCCGCGCCGCCCAAGGCCGCTTCTCACGCGAAAGCTGGGACGGCAGCGTCAGCGATCTTCCGAATTATCTCTACGACGATTCCACGCCGCGCGTGCTCGCCACCCCGCGCCACATGGCCTACATCAAAATCGCCGAAGGGTGCGATCACCCGTGCACGTTCTGCATCATCCCCCAACTGCGCGGTCAATTCCGTTCGCGCCGCTTCGAGTCGGTCATCGCCGAAGCCGAGCGCCTCGCCCAGTCCGGCGTCCGCGAAATTACCCTGATCGGCCAGGACACTACCTGCTACGGCGAAGATTTCGGCCTCAAAGACGGGCTCGCCCTGCTGCTCGAAAAACTCGCCGCCATCGAAGATTTGCGCTGGATCCGTTTCCTGTACGCCTATCCCAACAAAATTACCGGCAAGCTGCTGGAGACGATCGCCGCCCACGAAAAGATTTGCTCCTACATGGACGTCCCTCTGCAGCACGCCTCCGCCTCGGTGCTGAAGCGCATGAAGCGCGGCGGCGGCGCGGACGTGTTCTTGAAGTCCATCAGCAAGATGCGCCGCGTCATTCCGGATCTGACCCTGCGCACCTCGTTCATCGTCGGCTTCCCCGGTGAGACCTCAAATGAATTTGAGGAACTCTGCGACTTCGTCCGCGAAGCCCAATTCGATTGGATGGGCGCCTTCTCCTACTCCGATCAAGACGGAGCCGAGGCCTATGCTCTCGACAAGAAACTCTCGCCGCGCGAGATCGAGCGCCGCCGCAAGCACCTGATGTCGATCCAGCGGCAGATCAGCAAAAAGAAAAAGAAGGCGCTGCTCGGCCGCGAGTTCGATCTTTTGCTCGAAGGCGAATCGGAAGAAACAGAGTTGCTGCTCGAAGGCCGCACCGCCATGCACGCCCCCGAAATCGACGGCAAAGTCTTCGTCAACGACTTCCCCGAAGACCAAAAGCCCGAACCTGGACAGTTCTACCGGTGCCAGATCACCGAAGCTCACGACTACGACCTGGTAGCCAGGATCGTGTAGCCGGGTTTTTCAATCTGAAATCTGCAATCTACAATAGATGTTTCTATGCCCTCGAAGCGCTCGCCCAAGCTCCGCTGCCCAATCTGCAAAAAAGCGGTACAGCGCGCCAACCCGGACTTCCCTTTCTGCAGCGACCGGTGCCGCCTCATCGACCTCGGCAAGTGGGCCAGCGGAGGCTATGTGATCTCCTCGCCGGTGACCGACGCTGAGGAAGGAATTCGCGACCGCACTGTGGAAGATGAGGACAAAGACCGCTGATGGATGCGCCTGCAACGGTCATTCAACCGCGAGCCCCGCTCTGGGCAAGCCTTACCGCCACTTTCTTCGGCATCGGACGCCTTCATCCCGGCCCCGGCACCTGGGGCTCGGCTGCTACAGTCCTGCTGTGGGCCGCAGTGTCGCACTGGTTAAGCCCTAATCTCCGCACACCAACAGCCATTGCCTTAGCCATCCTCATCACGCTGATCGGCATTCCAGCCGCGACCCGCGTCGCGCGCGCCTCCGCCAGCAAAGATCCCCAATTTGTCGTCATTGACGAAGTTGCAGGACAATTGATCGCTCTCATCGCCGTCCCTCTGGCGTGGCAAACTTTTCTCGCCGGTTTTATACTTTTTAGAGTCTTCGACATCCTCAAGCCTCCTCCAGTTCGCCAACTGGAAAAACTTCCCGAAGGCATCGGAATCGTGCTCGATGACGTCGCAGCCGGACTTTACGCTCTCGTGGTAATGCAACTTCTGCTCCGCTCTGGTTTAATAAAGTAATACCGCGTTGCGACACCCGGTGCTCGCAACTCGATATTCGGTACTTCGTTCATGGGATTTTCCGACCGCATTCTTGGCAGAAAAAACGTCAACGGTGGACCGCGCATTGACTCCGTCGCGCCCTCGTGCGCTCTTGCTGGAGGTGAAGTCCGCATCATTGGATCTGGCCTGCGCCCGCAGGAACTCCTCCGTCCCAAAGTAAAATTCGGAGACTTCGAAGCTCCCATCGTGGTCAGCTCCGACGCGTTTCTTGTCACCCGCGTCCCCGAGGGCGCCACCTCCGGCCCCGTGATCGTGGCCACGGACGGCCATAGCAGCAACCCGCACAACTTCAAAGTCGCGGTTCCCATCGCCGAGAATCTTCATCCCGTCACCAATCCCGCGCTCGACCCCGATGGCAATCTCTACGTCACGTTCTCCGGATCGCGCGGCCAGAAAGTTCCCGTCGCCATCTTCAAGATCGATACCGACTACGCCGTCAAGCCATTCGTCTCCGAGCTGATGAATGCCACCTCCATCGCATTCGACCGCAAGGGACACATGTACGTCTCCTCCCGCTTCGATGGCGCGGTCTACAAAGTCGCTCCCAACGGCAGCATGACCACTTATGCCGAAGGCATGGGAGTCGCCACCGGCATCGCCTTCGATCGCGAACAGAGCCTCTACGTCGGCGACCGCAACGGCACTATCTTCAAAATTTCTCCCGACCAACAGGTCTTCGTCTTCGCCACGCTCGAGCTCAGCGTCTCTGCCTACCACCTCGCCTTCGGACCTACCGGAGACCTCTTCGTCACTGGACCCAACGATCGCGTCTACAAAATCGATCCCAACGGGAGCGTCACCACCTTCTATAAAGGTCTGGGCCGCCCGCAAGGCCTCGCCTTCGACGCGAGCGGCAATCTCTACGTAGCCGCATCGCTCGGCGGGACGCGCGGCATCGTCAAGCTCACTCCCGACGCCAAACCCAGTCTGGAAGTCTCCGGTCAAGGCCTGGTGGGCCTCGCCTT
>Ga0209166_10000759_pt1 | contig 31143 bp, 34 predicted proteins | sample Coa_R1_3_FD_187151 | JGI IMG/M metagenome (GOLD analysis project Ga0209166, IMG submission 187151) | Surface soil microbial communities from Centralia Pennsylvania, which are recovering from an underground coalmine fire - Coalmine... | ecosystem: Environmental > Terrestrial > Soil >...
TAACTTCATCCGAGTCTACCCGGATGGATCGATGGCCAGCCGGCAGCAGACAATCGACGATCTGAAAGGTTCGTTCAAATATACATCCATTGAAGTTTCCGAGCAGCAGGTGCATGTGACTGGAGACGCCGCGGTTTCGGTGTTTAAAGCAAGCGTGAAGGGGACCAGAAACGGACAACCCATTGACGGGGACTACCGAGGTGTCCGCACCTGGGCCAAAGAAGGAGGGCAATGGAAAGCGGTGGCATTCTCGTCCACGAGAATTGGCGGAATGTAACTATTCCACATGGGATTTTCAAAGCTCAAGGTTTAAGCAGACCTTGGGCTTTTTTCTTGCTCCGCTGGATGGCGACTCGAAGCGATGTTTGGCGAGCGACCAGCCAGTCCGATTTCCGGTTTCGGCCAAAAGCCTCGGAACCGGAAAAAATCGGAACTTGACGAAATGAACCCGCATGATCACTAGATGGAATGGCTTCCGGGTACACATGTAAATGAACCGGAAGCGCGCGGATCAGATGCAACAACCAATACCGTCCTAATCATTGGAATAGCGGAATTCCAATTGCTTCAAAGTATCTCTTGCAAGCGTCGCAATCCATGCGAAAGTTCTGAGCGATATTGAGGCAAATGAGACCAGCGATCTGCTCGACACTGCATTTGACGGGTAACGCTAACTCTACAGTTGATGGACCAGTCCACCAAGATAGCTTGAGAGGATCGTCGTGAACAGCCTCGAGATTTCACGGCAATTATCCAAGCTGCGCAGCGGGATGCCTGGTGCTCGACCGAGCCGAGCAAGTTAAGGAGATCCCATTTGCCGAGGTTCACCGCACGACGCGCCTGAGAAGGGGACCTCGCTTGGAAGCAGATTCGTGCAGTCATTTTGAGGCACCTGCGCTTTGAGCGTCCCCTTAAGGAAGCGTTGAACTACAACCTCCTCGGTCTCGCCATGTCTCCATCAATCACGTCAGTGTTTCCGTGGATAGTGACTGTTTTTGGCGGGCAGCAATCGGCACGCACGATCCACTTTTTTCTCGCAAACATCCTGCCTTTGTTCTTAATCATTCATATCGCGATGATCTGCGTCGCGGGTTTCACAAACCGTGTTAGGGCCATGATTACAGGGCATATCTCCGGATCGAGGGAGGATACATGAGTGGGGCTATCACCCGCCGAAAGCTGATCACCACCGGACTTGTCGCTGCCGCAGGAGCTGCTGGTATCGCCACCACTGCGCGCATTGCGGACCACCTCGGATTCCTCGCGCCCGACCACTATGGCCTCTTTGGTGTCGGAGAGGCGCTCACGTACGCGTCGCAGCGAGTACTGATGGCACACCACTCGCTTGCCCGGGAGTTCAGTCATAGCGAGATTTCGAAGTTCACTCCCGTCAATGGTGAGCCTCCTAGCACTGTCGCATATCGAGAATTGCTCGCTGCGAGCTTTGTCGATTGGCGACTGAGAGTCGATGGTCTTGTCGATCGCCCTTCCAACTTTTCGCTTGCTGAGCTGAAGCGCTTACCATCCCACACCCAGATCACACATTTGGCTTGCGAAGAGGGCTGGTCATACATTGCGGAATGGGCTGGCGTGCCTCTGTCGTACGTCTTGAAGTCGGTTGGCGTAAAGCCTGAGGCTAAATGGGTCGTTTTCTTTGGCCTGGACGGCAAGTGGGATAGCGTCGACATGCCCGAAGCATTTCATCCGCAGACGCTGTTGGCGCTCGGCATCAATGGGGAAGAGCTACCACGGTGAATCAGGTAGCAGAATTGGTGCCCGGCGTCCAATTCGGCATGGCGCACCACTCCGCGTCCGCGTTCCACGGCAGCTTGGCCAGAAGAGCAAGAAATACCTCTCGCGCATTTTGATCACCGATACAGTTGAAAATATCGGGAAAGGATTGGGGGCAAGCGCTCCGGAAAAGGGATTTTCCTGGTATATGGGGATTTGAGGCATCAAGCGCTAAGCCAGTCAGTATTGTCACGATTCCCGAGCTGATCAATATCCGTGAAATCCAGATACGCGCTCCGATCTTGTGCAGGCAGCAAATTGCTGGGTATCTCAAGAATGAAATAGCGGAAAAAAGAATATTCCCGAAAGGAATCCGAACTGTTGGTTGGTGATAGCTATTTCCTTATGGTCGTCTATTCAACCAACTCCTCCTGTGGCCGCCAAATGAGAATGTGCGGAGGACGATTTTGGTGGAGAACGCTGCAACGCTATATGCTTTTTGAACTGAAGTCGATCCGAGCGATGTCTGCCATGGCTGCCTGAATCATTGACGTGTCGGTAACCCTACCCTCCCTGTTTCTGGAAGGGTTGCCCGTGATTCGCTCACACCGCAAAATTCCCTGATCTATTTCCAGGTCTTTCTCCCTCGTGTATCGTTGCCTTGACTCTCCAGACTGGAATCGCTGCAATCTTGACCCAGCCGGAGCCAAGAAAGAAAAGATTCTCCATGAAGATCTCCATATCACTCCTGAATGTGGCACTCGCCGTGATATTCTCCGCCACTCTCTTCGGCCAAACACGTCAAACTGGCTATCACACTGTTGCCTGCTTCAAGGTGAAATCTGACAAAGGCGCTGATTTCCGCAAATTCATGGGCGACGAATCGCACAAACTCGCTCAGGGCCGTGTAGACGACGGCGAAATCACTACCTGGTATCTTCTCCGCGCCGTTCTACCACAGGGCAGGGACGTCGATTGCGACTACATCTCCATTGCCTTTTTTTCCGGCACCCCGCACGTTCTCGGAACACAGGAGCTTTTGGCCGCCATAAAAAAATCTGGCATGTCCATCAGTTCAGACGACTACCTCAGTCATCGTGACGCGGTCAGCACCCTCGTATCTGTTTCCCTCTTTCAAAACGACATTTCAGTTGGTTCGCCGATGAAGGGCGACTACTTCCATGTGAGCTACTTGAAAACGACCAATAGGGAAGAGTTTGTGGATTGGGACAAGAGGGTCTGGTTGCCAGTTCACGAAACGTTGATAAAAGACGGCATTGAAACAGGTTGGTTCATAAACACACAAGTATTGCCAGGCGGAGCAGATCAACGCTTCCAGGCTATTGCCATCGCTGTTTTTCCGAGCATGGACGCGTTTCTTTTACGCGACTTGAAAATTGTGGACGAATTTAGGAAGGCGCACCCAGATATGGAAGTTGGCACCACTCAGGAGCAATTCGGCAGGTTCATGGCGCAATTTGCGAAGATGAGAACCGTCCAGAACGTCCAGCTCTATCAACTTGAAGATTCCATAACAAGATAGGTCACATTTTGGCTTTCTCCTGCGAGCATTGTCGGCAAAGCGGACACAGGGCGTCCCCACACCCCTTCAACCCGGCGGCTCTATTCCGATTTTGTCGTTCACGGCATCTTGAATCCGCTGTTTGCAACCGAGATATCGTTCCGTTGTCTGAATCGAAACGTGACCGAGCAGAAATTGAATTTGCTCCAGTTCGCCTCCGGCGGAGTAGCAAAGCCGTGCACAGGTTCTGCGGAGATCGTGCGGAGATAGCTTGTCGATTCCAGCCTTCGTGGCGTACTCCCGAACCACGTGCCAGACCGCCTTTTCTGTCAGCCTCTCTCCCCAGGTTGTCCCCGTCTTGTGTACCCGACGAAACAACTTGCCGGATGTAATGTTCGCTGCCTGGATCCACTGGTCGACGACATTCTTAACCCATCCCGGCATCGGGATCGTGCGGGTGTGGCCTGCCTTTCCCTTCATGTCGACTATGGCCCAGTGTTCTTCCCGCCGCTCAATGTGGCCGAAATTTAGCTCAACTGCCTCGTGTCGCCGTAGGCCACACGCAAGTAAGACGGCCAGAAGTGCTCGATCACGTTTTTCCTTCAATCGCTCGCCGCCGGGAACCTGCCACAGTCTCTGCGACTGTTCAGCGGTGAGCCAATTTCCGAGCCTCACGCCAATTTTCTTAACGCCCTTCACTCGTCGGATGCCGGCAGCTAGGTCAGAGCTTAGGAGGCCACAATCAGCGGCCTCATAGGCCAAGCGGCGGACGGCTCCTAAGCGAAGATTGATTGTCCCCGGAGCGAGATTTCGCGATTCGAGATGGATTCGATAGCGGAGCACAACAGTCCTGCTGAACGAGAGCCTCGGCTCCGAACAGTACCACTCCACGAATTCTTCAATGGCGTGTCGGTAACCACGCTGTGCGTCTGCAGAGGTCAGGCTGTTCAGAACGGCGGATTTTGCCTGGTCCAAATCAGGCAGGCGAAGAACTGCTTTTGGCTGGGGGCGAGTTCGTTTCGGGGTATGCTTGCGAGACATCGTTCGCGGTCCTCCTTAACCGCGCTACGATGGTCTGCCTACCTCAGCCACTCTACGGATTACCCGTCATTCTCCAGGAAAAGCAATGCAGGTAGTTCGTCGAGTATTGCTTCGGCATTAGCGCTGGCTAGAGCAGCCTTGCGTATTCGGCTTTTGCGGTTTTAAGTATCGCAATTCCCGGGTCAGCATCTTTCCATAGATCGAGGAACTGTTTGTATTGCGTCAAAGCGCGTACACGGGCGGCGTCCGCGACTGCACCCTTTCCATCCTTCGATTCCAGCGTATTTGCGCGAGCCAGACCAAGATGAGCTAATGCTCCAGTCGCACAATTCCAGACCATACCCGTGTGGTCGATTACCTTTTGAAATTCAGCGGCTGCTTCTGTGGCTTGTCCGGAAGCCAGATAAGCCTGAGCCTTAATGTAAGTTGGATATAAACACGAAGAGTTGCTTGTGAACGAGATCATCCCGTACTCCATAGGCGACTCAACCGTCTGCAGAGCGCGAAGTGCCTGGGCTGGATGCTTTCCATTCAACGCCATTTGTGCGCGAATCGCAGGCAGCCAAAGTGACTGCACCTGGATATCCAGGGGATACCGCTTATCCAAGTCTTCGGATAATGATTGGGCTCGGCCATTCTCCAATGCCATAGCAAACGCCAGCGCGGCTTCAACACCTACTCCCTGACTCTCCGGAGCCAGTTTAAGTCCATCGGCGGCATCTTGCACCGCTTGTGTCGCGTCTCCAGATGCCGCTTCGCGCAAGGCTGCATTCTCCCACCAGATTGCCGCATTTTCCTTGCTGTCAGTAGTGATTGCAGCTTCTGCCGAATGCTTCGTTAGCTCTCGTGCGGCCATCAATTTGCCTCTATAGGCCTCAGTGTCAGACGCGATCGAAAGAGCATAGTGCTTCGAATCGGGATGAGAGGTGAGCCATTGCTGCTGTTCGGCCATACCTGAGGAGTCGCCAGCAAGAAATGCCATCGCATAAAGCGGAAGGTGAAACATGTAGCCATCCATGTTGCGCGCTTTCGCTCGCTCGATTGTGGCGCGGGCCTTCCCCAAGCGCTGCAGCGCCAATTGATAATCCACTAGATTGGAGTAAGCCGGGACTTCGCCGGGGCCAAGCTCCTGCGCCTTGGCACTCATTTCAGCGGCAGTTTCATATTGTCCCAATGCGGCATATTCTTCGCCCAGACTGAAATACGCTGTTGCGCTCCGCGGGTACGTCTCAATCATCTCGTGAAAAGTTCGCGCCGCCTTGTCGTGCTCGCCCGTCACGGTGGAATAGTAATTCCCAGTGATCATGAGCTTCGAACGATCATTAGAGTGTTGCCTCAGTTCGAAGGCCTTAGTGTAGTACTGGCTGGCGCGCCCGAGTTGGTTGAGGCTGTAGTAGCCGTCGCCCACGTCGTAATACGACATTGCAAAATTGGGATCAAGTTCAATGGCGTGTTGATCGAGCGCGAGAGCTGCCTGCACTCCTTGTTCGTTGTATGCCTTCAGGGCGCTCGCGTATGTGCTCAGTGCCTCCAGAGAGGGAGTTGTCGCCTCTGACAAAGGCACGTCGAACTTCTGGACCGTGGACGGTGGCTCTCCCAGTTCAGCGCGCAATTTCCTGGAAACTCGCCCGATGGTATCGAGGACGTCTGTCTTGCCGGTCGCAGTCATCTCCTCACGGGCTACAGTCTTGCCACTTTGGCAGTTCACGGTGTTCAGGGCCACGATGTACTTGCTGTCCGCGCTGGCAATCGAACCTGCGATGTACATCTTGCTTCCCGCCCGTTGGCAAAGTTCGCGGGCTACCGCGGCGGTGAGGTTCGCATTGGCGGGTTGACCCATCTCCTTCGATAGGGCACTGACCCTGTCATTCGAAAGCACGTTTACGAAGGGTGATTCGGCGAGAGCCACATTCAGCGCGATCTTCAGCGTACCGTCGAACAACGGGTCCCCCGTGTTGTTCGTGAAGCCCGCCAGGAGTACGGTATCCGCGTCGGTGAGAGTCTGTTTTGCGCCCATCCGAGAGTAGAAAGTTCGAGCGATCAGGGAAACGAGTAGCAGCGCTGCCAAACCACCAATGAATAGCCACTTTCGTCTGGCAGGCATCCGTACCGTCAGCTCCCGCGGTTTCGCAACGGCCACTTTCGAGGCGGATGGGGTCGTTTCCGACCCATATCCTGCAGGCTTTTGATAAGCGCCACTCTCGGTATCGCGCTTCAGCCTCTGCAGGTCGGCCCGCATTTCCGAGGCGTGTTGGTAGCGAAGTTTGCAGTCCTTCTCCAATGCTTTTCGGATGACTGCTTCGAGGCCCGCAACGATCTGCGGATTTAGCTGAGAAGGTGATGGAGGTTCATCGCGCAGAATCGCGCTGCAAATCTCCCCCGGACTCGATCCCTCGAACGGGAGCTTGCCGGTTGCCATCTCATAGAGTACGGCGCCGAATGAGAATATGTCTGTGCGGGCATCCAGATCTTTGGCTTTCACCTGTTCCGGCGACATGTAACTCACGGTTCCCAACATCGCTCCGGGGCTGGTTAAGTGCAGAGCATCCGAGTGTGCAATGGTTTCCGCATCGCTGCTGGACGCGGTAGTCTTGCCCGTCACCTTTGCCAGACCGAAGTCAAGTATCTTAGCGTGGCCGCGCCGCGTGACGAAAACATTTCCAGGTTTGATGTCGCGATGCACGATGCCTTCGCAGTGCGCCGCGTCGAGAGCGTCGGCGATGTCAATCGCGATCGGGAGAAGTTTTTCTGCTTCAACCGGACGGCCCGCGATGAGGTGACTGAGTGTTAGGCCATCGAGGAACTCCATGACCATGAAAGCCCGGCCAGCGTGCTCTCCAATGTCGTGAATGGTGCAAATATTGGGGTGGTTCAGAGCGGAGGCCGCCCGAGCTTCACGGCGGAAGCGTTCAAGTGCCGCGGCATCATGAGCCACGCTATCGGGCAGAAATTTGAGGGCGACAAACCGGCCGAGGCGAGTATCCTCCGCCTTATAGACGACCCCCATCCCACCCGCACCTAGCCGGGACTGGATTTCGTAGGGCCCAAGTTTCACGCCCGAGGTGAGGTCCATGCGTGGGCGCAATTATAGCCCCGGCCTTCACGCTGCACATCGAAGGCTAGGATTGCGGGTGTGTGGTCGGCAATCCGGACACTGACAGCGAGCTAAAAACTCCAAGCGCGTCCAGGGTGTCTCAGCCGCATTTACAAAGGGGTTACGCGGGCTCATTTATGCGGGCGGGAATAGTAGTTTTTCGCCCGGTTGGTCGTGTCGCGGCGCACAGGGGCGCTCTCGAGTAGTGTTCGCGAATCCGCTGCTTGACATGCTGTTGGCGATCTTGCAGCATTGTGACTTGGTCTCCTACTCCTTAGCTTCAAACGAACTGTTCTTTGCTTGTCCCACGTCGAGTCCTGATGCCCGTTCGGCGCGCACGCTCCACTGCGGTGGAATAACATGCGAATTAGCATTTCCGGAAAAGGCATTCATCGCCGCGAAGTTGCGGGCGTAGAAAAACTTCGCGGCCTGCCTAAGTCGTGGTATGCGTTCACGAACCTGGAATTAATTCAGCCGGGATCGATGCCGCACCAGATCGATGTTGTCATCGTCCTAGACGATCGCATCCTCATTGTGGATCTGAAGGATTGGCATGGCAGGATCACGAGTGATGGGGAGCACTGGCTGCAAAATGATCGCGTGGTGGACACCTCTCCGGTCAAAAAGATCCTTGACAATGCTAGGACAATGGCGGCCTTGCTGTCGGGTTATCTTTCCAAGGAGGCCGCCCGCAACGATCGAAGGTTTAACCGATGGGAACTTCCGTTAATTGAGGGATGTGTCGTCCTTACAGGCCGTTGCGATACCAGCAAGCTCCCAGACTCCGAGAAAAGTCGCGTGTTTCCGATTGAAGAGTTCTGCCGATTTATTCAGGACTCTGGCGAGCGAAACCGACGTCTTGCAAAACCCAATTGGATCGATAAAGCGGACCCTATGTTGTGGGATTTCTCAAAAGCGGACCCTAGATACGCATCAGAAGAGGCTAGAATCGAGGCCAGCCGCACTTCCTCTTCTGCTTGCCCCCGCACACCGTCGACGATCCGCTCGAACGGAACACGCCACCGGGTATTTACTCCCGTGCGCCAGCAGCACCAAACACTTACTCTTCGCAAGAAGCTTGTTCACATCGTCGCTGGAACGCGTTGAATTTATCTCTTTCATGGGGCCCTATTCGCCAAAAACAGTCCGCTGCACTCAATCATGATGACCCGAACCGCAGTCGAATCATGTCGCTACGGTAACCAAAGATCTGCCTTAACACAGGAACGATGAACCAGCGGTTAGCAAGACGTCCCAGCTCGCCGAGAGGTGGCGCGTGGTAATGATCCTCCATGACGGTCCGGTTCAGGATCTGGTATTTTTTTTTGAGGTCTCATTAGCCAAAGTCCAACAGCAACACTCCGCCCCCAATGGAAATGCCGAGCCGATCCAGTTGCAAACAGCCATCGGGCCTTGATTGCGCTGGATTAAGGAGGATACAGTTAACTGATACCAGATCTGCGTCGAATGGAACCGTTCCCTCCGGCGAAACGCGATATCTGGCACCGCGCGTATTCGCTAGCTATCTGCAACGACGTTGACCTATACTTGAGCGCACCCCTCCAACAGATCTCCGGACTTTTTGGCCAAAGCACTCTGCGAAAGAGGAATGATGGCAACACTCGCAACACCTTCGAACATTTCCTCGGACCCGTCCATCGGCTTGCCCGGCCGACGCTATGACCATTTCTTCTTTTCGGGTATGGCCTTGCTCATTCTGGCCACAGTTTTTGCGGGCTTTGCCCGCACCTATTTTCTTGCGGGGATCTTTCGCGCACCGCTGCCAAGCCTGATTATTCATCTGCACGCGGCGGCATTCACTGCCTGGATTCTTTTGCTGGTGACCCAGACCTCGCTAGTCTCCGCCGGTAGTCTCGACGTTCATCGCCGATTGGGCATTGCGGGTTTTGTATTGGGCTGTCTCATGGTAATCGTAGGAATTATGGCAGCCACTGATTCACTGATCCGAAGAGGAGGGCCGGCGGGCCGCGACCCGCAATCGTTTTACATTGTTCCGCTGACGGACATGGTGTTCTTCGCCACCCTCCTGTTTTTTGCTTTTCGCAACCGGCAGGACTCGGCTGCACACAAACGCCTCATTTACGTCGCCACCAATGCGCTTCTGATTGCCGCGATCGCGCGCATACCCATTGACTTCAGCTACCGGAAGATTTTCATCGCTACACTGCTGTCCGACATCTTTTTGCTTGCCTTGGTCACCTACGACCTATGGTCCACGCATAAGATTCATCGCGCTACGCTGTGGGCGGGTGGCTTCCTAGTTTTCATCCAGCAAGTCCGTTTGCCTATCGGCAAAACAGCCACGTGGCACGCATTCGCCGGTTGGGTTCAGCGATTACAGTGGTGAAGATTTGTGCTAACAATTAATAATCACTATGCGAGCACTGTTTTTCGCACAAAGTGCCGCCTGAATGGGCTGGAGCCCTCTGACCGATGAGCGTGTCCCAAGGTGAACATTGGCTTCGCAAAGTGCATTATCAAGTTCGGCAAGACTTGCGTGATCTGCGATTCGGATACTGAGCCACACCCGTGTAGCGATCAACTCCCTGTTTGTCGGCCAACCAGAACTTGGATGGCACCGTTGCTGAAGGCTCTCTCCAACCTTCGAATACCATGGTTGGAATTTTAGTGATAATTCCTTATGTGGCTGCTGCCATTGCAATGATCGCTGTCTCGCGCAGTACGGATCGGGCGCTCGAACGGCGCTATCACGCAGCCATTCCGGTAATGGTCGCGGCAAGCGCCCTGCTCCTGCTGGGCGCTTCTGTTTTCTTTTCCGTCATGCTCTCTGTGTGTCGCCGCTGCAGGCGCATGGTGCCTATTTGCCCTTTCTGGTCAATGACAAACGAGTTGTTGTCGGGGGTTCTCGGCAGCTGCCGGGATCGCGTTCATCAACTCGGTCGGCAATCTGGGCGGCATCGTCGGGCCATACGCAATGGGAGTGATCAACAGGCGAACTGGAAACTTTCATGGCGGACTCGTATTCGCTGGTATTTCGCTGTTCACATCGGCGGTGCTGCTAATGGTGCTACTAGAAGAACGGGGCAGCAGGTAGTTGGCGTGACTCCGATATTGCAGCCCAGTCGGCAGTAGTGCTCGATCTGGATGCGTTCCCTGGGATCCGCGGAAACGCATGAAATTCCGGGGACCGATGGCGGCTATGCTCCGCTGGGCAAAATGTCGTAACCCGACGCGCCGATGCTGACGAATTTCCACGCGGCATAACTGGCCCCACCGCGGAAATGCGTATTGAATCCCAGTGTGGTGTAGGGACGAAGAAACAGGCTCGAACAGTGGTGTTCGCGAATCCGCCTTCGAGAAACGGTGTCAACCTCGAAATGGAATGATCTATGTGACTCGTCCAGTCAAATGTCGCCCCTCCTGTGCTCAGACCTTGTTTGCTGTTCCCGACTGGCGCCATGCCCGTCAGAAACGTCGCAAAGTTGAGGATCTCGTTCGGATACCGCAAATGAAGCCCAAGGAACGGATCTCCAAGTCCAGTCGCTGAGGTGCTTCCGGTAGATGACGACGGCCTGATGAAATAAACCGGTGCGCCGACGGCCATACCGAAATGCGTATTGAAATCGTAACCGACGCTCGGGCTCAGTGCGTAAACCTGACCATCGGAGTTAGCGGTCCCTCCAAACTGCAAGTAGGCCGTGATACCGCTCTGCTGCGCTGCAGGTATAGGGATCGTCTGCGCTGAGGCGAGACTCGCAAGAACAATGGAGGTGACGCTGGCGAACAGAGCAGTTCGTCGTGTCATGGATACTTTGAACCCCGAAACTGAATTTGAGTTGCGAAGTGGCCAAAAATAACTGACATTTCGGATTTCACCCGCGAAGCGTTGCCGGAGGAACTACAATAGCGCAGGAGATCAGTCATGGAAATTCCAAAACGAATGTGGATAGCGATGGTAGTTTTGGGCGCCGCCGCGCGGTTACTTCCTCACCCATGGAATTTCACGCCAATGATGGCTATTGGGCTGTTTGCAGGAAGTCAAGCTCGAAAGGCTAGCACCGGTGTTTTGGCCACCCTTGTGGCCCTCGTCGTCAGTGACGCCGTGCTGGGCTTCTACTCCGGATTTTGGTACGTATATGCGGCCGCGCTGATTCCAGTGCTACTCGGCAGGCTGATTCGTACCCGAAGTCGTGCGGCCGCAATTGCAACCGCTGCCCTTTTCTCCAGTCTGACGTTCTTCATGATCACCAATTTCATGGTCTGGGCTACGGAGCGATTGTACCCGCATACGCTCGGTGGTCTGTACGAATGTTTCCTGGCTGGCATACCGTTTTACCGAAATCAAGTGCTGGGCGATGCGGTCTACACCGTTGCTATCTTCGGCGGTTACGCACTCCTCAACCGCTTGTGCCACCCAGCACAGCAGGCCGCATAACATGCGCATTGTTTCTCTCCTGGCGAGCGCTACAGAAATCGTCTGTGCCTTGGGTGCCGGTGAAATGCTCGTTGGGCGGTCGCATGAGTGCGATAACCCCGAGTGGGTGAAGCGACTTCCAGCATGTAGCGCTCCCGCCTTTGACGTATCGGTTTCCAGCAGAGAAATTGATACCGAGGTTCGGCGTCGCCTGCGATCAGGTGAGCCGCTCTATCACATTCACGGAGATCTGATTCGCGAGTTGCAGGCGGATCTGTTGATTTCACAATCGCAATGCGAGGTGTGCGCGGTCACGCCCCGTGACATAGAGCGAAGTGGCGCCTGCACAGGTCCCACGCGGCAAGTGGCGTTGTCGGCCACCTCTTTGGAGGAAATCTTTCAAGGAATTCTGCGTATTTCACAGGAGCTTCGGTTACAGCAGAATGGCAAGTTACTTGTTCGCCGCGAGCGGGAACGCTTGGATACGGTTAGGGAGATGACTAAGCGCTGCCGCCGTCCAACCGTGGTGATGGTTGAATGGACGGACCCGCTGTTCGCGATGGGCAACTGGGGTCCGGAGTTGGTAGAAATTGCCAACGGTGAACTACTGCTTGGGGAAAAGGGCAAGTATTCGGCAGCCATTCCCGCCGAGCGGCTGCGAGACGCTGATCCGGAGTACATAATTGTGGCGCCCTGCGGATTCAACCTGGAGCGCAGTTTAAAAGAACAAGCCGTACTAGAGCGATATCCGTGGTGGTGCGAGCTTCAGGCTGTGCGTCAGGGCAATGTCGCGTTTGCCGACGGCAATCTGCTCTTCAACCGTTCCGGAATGACCGTCTCTCAAACCGCCGAGGTGATTGCAGAAATCCTCCACGGCATCTCGTTCGGCGAGCGAACCGAAAGAGTGCGTTGGCGCCGTATCGAGACGCATGGCCAGGGAGATTCGCAGCTGGTGACCATGAGCCGCGCGTGACGAGGGTTCTCCTATCGTGGAGCAGCGGTAAAGACAGCGCCTGGACGCTGCACCTTCTCCGGCAACAGCCGAACATCCATGTAGCCGCGCTCCTCACCACCTTTAACTCCGAGGCGAACCGCGTGGCCATGCACGCAGTCCGGCGCGTTTTGGTGGAAGCTCAGTCCGAGCGGACCGGGATCGAGCTCTGGCCTGTGGAACTGCCGTGGCCTTGCTCCAACCTGGAATACGAAGACCGAATGCGCATTGTGTGCCAACGGGCAGCAGATGAGGGAATCACCGCGGTCGCATTCGGAGACCTTTTTCTTCAGGACATTCGTAATTATCGAGTGCGGCAGCTGCAGGGGACCGGGCTCACACCTCTGTTTCCAGTCTGGCAAATTCCAACGGATGAACTGAGCCGGGCTATGATCGCAGCGGGCGTGAAAGCAAAGATTACGTGCGTGGACCCATCGAAGCTCGCGAAGTCGTTTGCCGGCCATGAATACAACCTGCAGTTGTTGCAGGCATTGCCTCCGGGAATCGATCCATGCGGGGAGAACGGAGAATTTCACACGTTCGTGTACGACTCGCCGGTGTTCTCTCGTCCCATCGGGGTACGGACGGAAGAGGCCATCGAGCGGGATGGATTTGTATTTGCCGACTTGGTTCCGCAATGACCCATCACTGCGGGCGGCTGCGCTCTTTAAGATCGTGAAGTTCTGCTTCCGACAGCGTATACACTTTGTCCATGGAAGCCTGTTCCACCCTTCGATGTCAGATACCAGGGTGTGAGGCAATTCTTCGGATCGAAGGATTGGCGGGAGCGACAGGACTCGAACCCGCAGCCTCCTGCGTGACAGGCAGGGGTTCTAACCAACTGAACTACGCCACCGCTTTGAACAACAACTCCCTTTGATTACTGCGTTCTCATCGCGCTGCCTGTTGATTCCCAAGACTTCTTGAAAATGCCGTCACAGCGCAGAGGCGCCCGGCGAAAATGGAACCTCACTTCTGCAGTTCCCAGTCTTTAATTATTAGCACCAATGGCAAACGCCAAGCCCTTCTGGTCTGCGCTCTACCACTCGTTAACCCTAAGGGACGCAGAGGGTTACCAATATCGAAGATCATCGATTTACCCAAAAAACGACACAATGTTTCGCATTAACAATGACCGGTAAACCGTTGAAAGTGAATGATTGTCGTGGCCAGGGAGGGAGTTGAACCCCCGACGCCAGCCTTTTCAGAGCTAAAATTGACAGTGATTACAACGACTTCGTGGCACGGGTGGCGCTAGAAAGTTGTTGATGGTTCGTGGTGGAAGCATCAACTGCGGGTAAAAAGTGCGGACACCAGAATAACTTCCCTCTCACTAGAATGAGGGGCATCAGGCCAGCCGTTATTCGCCTTCGCGTAGTTTCCGTGCCATCCTTTTTCCGCAGCAGTCGTTTCTGGTGGTGTCTCGACGCGCTCGAAGCTGCCGGGGCCGCCTGAAGATGCGGGGAACCGCCTCGAAAGCGAGTCCCGTCCCCGACGGGATTTGACCCCGTGTTACCGTCGTGAAAGGATGCCGCCAAGTTGTATCACCCGTCGCACCCTCACTGCCCGCATAGCGCCACCGGCAAGACGTACTTGTGTATCGTCCTTGTATCGCCCGTTTTGCGACAGAATTACAAGAACCGGAGACAAGCACCATGAGGTCGAAGACGATTTCGAACCAAGCTGAGGTGACGAGAATGATTGGCTCTGTATAGTCGAATTCCCGCCCCGTGACAATCCTGAGCCCCGGTTGCTTTCCGCTGGGACCAGCGGCCTCGACACGTTAAGGAAAATTTCCTGATGACAACGAACGTTGCGGTGGCTGCTGCTGTTCCGCATTCTCAGAGCAAAAGCGGGCGCGGCGGGCGAAATACGCTTAACCTGCGAAGGGTGCAGATTAAGCGGATTCACGTGCCTCAACCGCTGTCGCCAAATCAGCCGCCGGCCATCTGAAATATTCAGCAGGTAACTTCATAGCTACATTCAGCCTCGCGCCACTGTGTGATTCTCGATCTGCTGCACAATCATCTCAGCCGCCGAGTTCCCCATTCCGCGCAGGAGCATCCGGCTTTCGGGGGTCGTGGGTTGCCTGGAATCGGCAATGCCGAATTCTACAGACGTAATCGGCATTTCCAATTGCGATGGAACCGGCACGTCGATTGCTACCAAGCCTTCAATACCTCTCTGCTGCAACTGTGCCGCGAAATGGTTCCTGTCGGCAAAGTCGAAGCCTCCGAGCGCAAGGAGATATCCCTGCTCATGCAGGCGGGCTTGGGCGCCGGCGATGACCAACGCCACCGAGGCTTGGCCAAAATCGGATGCGAGGGCAGCGATCATTCGCGTTCGCTTCGTTCGCAGAGATCGTGCCCACATGTTTGGGCGGTAGTCCAGCTCCGCGACTGCTCGAAACACTCTATTCTTAGTCCTCTGCGGAATTACCTTGGCAGCCAGGGTGTCATTCAAAATTGCGGAGACCGAGCACGGGGCGAGGCCCACATAATCCGCCACCGTCCGTAGGTTCACTGGTTTCGCTGCTGACATCGTTCCCCCATATATATTTAGAACTCTGCATCCGCCCACCGTGGTTGACGGGTGCAGTGATTGCCTTGACGACTCGGTCAGATCAGTTTTACGAAACCCAGCGGGGGGCACCAAAGAGTTTGGCGCATTCTCCGCGCGTGGCGGAGAAGCACAAACACTTTGCCGCATAACGAGCAGGTAGTCCAACGCAAAAATTCCATGGTAACGATCGCTTCAGTGAGGCGCAGGAGTTTCCAGAGTCTTAGATGGACATGCAAGGCGCGTTTTCATCCTCATCCGGCTCTTGCCGAAGGAGAATTTCTCCAGATGGAAAGAACGTGGCCTTCACTGGCTGCAAAAGTCAATCCGCCGCCCTGTCCCTAGCTGTCGGCAACGCCTGCTCGATCTGGGTGCGAGCCTTGCGCTCATCGGAGACACATGAAGTCGATGGAACCGCCGGTGGCTTCGCGCCCTTCTGGTCGCCCGACAGCCGCGAGATCGGGTTCTTTGCCGAGGGAAAACTGAAGCGCGTGCCAGTTGAGGGCGGTCCGGTGCAAGTCATCTGCGAAGCTCCGGACGGCCGAGGCGGCACCTGGGGAGGTTCCGGTACGATCTTATGTGCGGCAACGCGCGGCAGCCCAATACTCCGTGTCGCCGCCAACGGCGGGGCACCGGCCGCAGTCACGAACTCCGCCCAGTATTCAGATCTGGCTTACACTGGCAGCCACCGTTGGCCTTATCTTCTTCCCGATGGCGAGCACTTTCTCTATTTCAACTCGCATTATGGCGGATCCTGCGGAGAACGCAGCCATATCCAGTTCGGTTCTATCGATGGCAAACAGAATCTGTCAGTTCTGAAAGGTTGTGGCAGCGCTGCCTTTGCTGACGAAGGGGAGAACCTTGTGATCGCAACTCGTTTTGCGGACGCGAGTTCAACGGATGTGACGCGATGGGCAGAGAGCTAAAATCCCGAGTTGAATGCTGGGTTTGCGGCGCCGCAAGCGCAACATGAGTCGACTTCGAGTCCCGCCCCTTTGCGCGAGCACAGCTCACGCATTGCATCGAACATGTTCCACATGTCGAAGATTTCATCGAGGTTTGCTCTTAACCCAGGCAGTGTACGAACAAAGGACGCCCAACATCGGGCTACGCCAAAAGGGTGTTCACCGCCAAGATCTCGAAGCCCAACCGCACGTCTTCTTCTGTTTGGGTTACTGGGGTAGTGTCCTAACAGTGCGTTGCAAATACGTCAGTTTTGGGAAATCCGACACCATCAGGCGTTCTACGTTCCTCTTTAGCTGTTAGAAACTCGCTTTCCGTACAGATCAACACCGACCTGCCGAGGTCAGCAACCACTGTCCTTTCAAATATTTCCCCGCCCTAACCTTTTCTAACCCGAAATCTGCCATAAAGTTGTAACAGTCAAGGATGGGAGAGCAAAGGCTTGCATTCTGCTGTTTCGGGTGTAAACTTCCTGTCATCTTTTCTCCGTGAGTGAGGCCCAGAAACCCGCGCCAGCGGACTGGGCCTTTTTGGGTACTTTCAGTACCAATAGCATCTTCGCGCCATTGCACACCTAACCCTTCCGATCTAGCTTGAGCCTGCTTTCCAACGCGCTTCCCCCAAGGAGCGCAAATGGTCATCTACAAGTACTCGACTCACATCCATCACTACTCAGGCTCTAACGAGCAAGAGTTCGACAAAATCTACGAACCCGGCATGAAAACTTCATGGTCGGGGATATATCGGTGCACGGCATGTGGACATGAAGCCGTCCACACTATCGACAAACCTCTGCCGCCACAGAATCATCACCAGCACAACCCGGGACAGGGGAAGATTCAGTGGAAACTGATAGTGTCTGACTCTCCTCCGCCGCGATAGCGAGGCAGACATTCAAACCTATACAAGGCTCCTGCTGGAAGTGGCCCCACAGGAGCTTTGCCAATTCCGGAAGGCATTTTGCCACTCCGATTAGCTTTTCTGCAGGAATGCGGCACTGCATGTGTTCCAGTACATCCCTCACGTGTTCATCCATTACGACTTCCTTGTTCAGTCTCTTTTTACTGCAACGCAGTCTTAGGACACTACCAGGCTTCCTAGAAGTCTGTTCCTGACCAATGTTCCAGTTCGCGACCACCAAGAGTTCACCCAGCATCACGAACTCTGCGTCGTGAAACGGTCAAGTCAGGGTATAATCCGGCGCAAAGATGCCACTTTCGGCGGGAACCCGGCTCGATTCATACGAGATCATTGTGCGCCTGGGCGCAGGCGGCATGGGAGAGGTATACCGGGCCCGGGACAGTATCCTGCGCCGTGATGTCGCCATCAAAATCTTACCCGCTTATTGGTCACGTGATCCCGATCGCCTGCGGCGTTTCGACATCGAAGCGCAAGCTGCGGCAGCGCTCAACCATCCCAATATCGTTTCCATCTTTCACGTTGGCCAGTTCGATGGCAGTCCTTATATCGTCACCGAACTGTTGCAGGGTGAAACTCTTCGAACTCGCCTTAACCGCGGATCGCTGCGGGTGCCAGAGGTATTGGACTGGGGCATGGACCTCGCCCGCGGTTTGGGTGCTGCGCACGATGCTGGAATCTTTCACCGCGACCTGAAGCCGGAGAACGTTTTCGTCACCAAGGACGGCCGAATCAAGATTCTGGATTTCGGACTAGCGAAACTGGATCCCTCAAAACCTGCTTCAGGCGATGGATCTACCGTTACGTTCCAGCAGGTCACTAGCCCTGGGCATGTCCTGGGCACAGTGGGCTACATGTCTCCTGAGCAGGTGCGTGGAGAAGCAGCCGACGCCCGCAGTGATGTCTTCGCTTTCGGTGTGATTCTCTACGAGATGCTAGCCAGAAGGCGCCCCTTCCAAAGAGACACGTCAGCCGAGACGATGGCGGCGATTCTGAGAGAAGACCCTCCCACATTATTAGACTCCGGTATCGCGGTAGCTCCGGGCTTGCAACGAATCGTGGACCGCTGCCTGGCAAAAGCTCCCGAGCAACGCTTTCACCACGCGTCAGACTTGGGTTTCGCGCTAGAAGCACTCTCTGACACCAGCAGTTCCACGACCCGCGTACCCGCTGTTCCAGGCGTTCCGGCGCGCTCACGAGTCGCTCGCAAACTCCTCTTGGCAGCCACCGCTCTCCTTCTTCTCGTAAGCGGAGCGGTGATGAAACGGTGGCTGGTAAACCCCAGTCCCGACCTTCCAGGGTGGATCGGCACCCAACTCGGTGGACCGGGTATTGCGATGCGGCCCACCGTCTCGCCCAATGGGCAACTGCTCGCATTCTCGGCAATGATCGATGGCCAGACGCAATTAGCGATAATGCAACCGGACTCCGGAAACTGGACTGTGCTGACCCATGATCGCAATGCCGGCATGCAAGCGCAGATGAGTTGGGCGCCGGACGGAAGTCGCATCTATTTCGATCGAGTGTGGGGCCGGCCACGCGGTGTCTATTCGATTTCTCCCCTGGGCGGCGAACCTCGGTTGTTGCTCGACAACGCGCAGTGCCCGCACGCGCTGCCGGACGGCAGTCTTATCGTTGCCCAGATCGATGAATCAGCGCGTTATCGCCTATACCGGTACTGGCCCGATTCGGGCAAGCTGCAGGGGCTCCCGGCTCTAGTGGGTGGCGGAGTTAGGCAGCTTGTCGATCCGCTCGCGGCGGTGTTTCCCGACGGCCGCGAGGTTGTATACCTCGGAACTCCTGATTCCACGCCGGGCGGAGCGCCTCGCTATTACGTACTGAACTTGGAGACGCTCCGCAGCCGTGCGCTTAAGGCCTCGCTTGGGCTAAGCGTCTTCAGTGTAGGCGTGTCCCCTGACAACCAATCCGCTCTGATCGTTAACGCAAGCGGCGACGAATGGGAAATTGTGGCCGTACCGAGGTCAGGCGAGGGCGCATCTCATGCACTGATCTCTTTCCCGAAACCAAGCGCTATTTGGGGAATCGATGCGGCTCGTGACGGTTCGGTGTACTTCGATTACATGATCCGACCGAGGTCCGTGCTCCAGTTCGACACAGCAGCAAAGGCGGTTTCGGAGACGGTGGTCTCGGTCGGAGGCTCAGCGCTTCTTCCGCTGGACGCGGGTTCGTTTCTGATTGATCGCTTAGAGGGTGGGAAGGCATACCTGAAGGTTTTTCGCCCAGGTGTCGCCGAGCGAAACCTCTTGGAGTCTTCGGAGGAGAGCGCTGCCCCGGCGGCGAGGGTCGGTGCCGAGGCGGTTGCGTTCGTCTTGGACCCGCAGAAGGCGCCGCGAATCGCGATCGCAACGCTGCGCGAAGGGCGAATCGTCAAGCGCTTCTCTTTCGACGCCTCCTCGATAGAGTCAATCGCCGCCACGCCGGACGGCGAAAAGCTTTACTACTGCGATCACGGACAGGTGTGGTGGTTCGGTGTCAAAGATGAAAATGCTAAGCCCGAGCGCGTAACGGAAGGAGATTCGATCGCGATCGATGCTGCGGGAAAGTACCTGTACGTGAAGCGAATGCAAAAGGGCCAGCGAGAACTGGTGCGCATGCCGCTCGCTGGTGGCCCGGCCGAAACGCTTGCGATTCCGCCGGAGTACACCATCTCCGATGACGAGCTGTCTCCGGCTGCTGCCGACGCCTCAGGGAGGATCTTATTTGAGGTGGATTCAGCCGACTCTTGGTACGAGCGTGTCGCCGTCATCGATCCATCGCGAAAAATGTTCGCCGTGATATCAACGGGATTCAGCGGCGACCTGTGGATGCCCGGATGGCAGAGTGACGGACGGATCGCCGCCGTTGGCGCGCGCCTCGACTCCTCGCTCTGGCGCTACAAGATGTCGCCCTCCGGCCGGAAGTGACGGGCGGTCCTGAAGTAATCCAAAGGTAAGAGTTGCCGCCGACCCGGAAGTACTCCCATGGAAGCTCGAATCGAAATGCCGAGTAAGCTTTTGATCCTCCTCAATAGTGCTCACTGCAGGAAATTAGGAGCACGCGGGTGCGTGCTCCTGGTGCAAAAGACGAAGATTATTTTCCGGGCACATAACTGAGATCGGCGCGATACGCGGTGGATCGCCGGAATGGCAAAAGGAAAGCCCCTCGATTCCTATCCCCGAATCCTAGATTGGAACCCAGGAGTTTGTGTGGACGCCTCTTACTTCCTTTCTTGAAGTAGACGCCCGCCGACACTCTCACGCGGTACTTGGGTAAGACGGGCCACAGGGGCGCTTGAGCGTGGCCTGCCTCACCAAGTGTGGAACGAGGGGCTAAGGAATTGACAACCGCTGGAATGAGCGAGGATCGCGGGACTCCGAGGGCGGAGTCAACTTTCATCATTGTTTCTCTGCCCAGCGACTCGTCCAGCATAATCAGACCGTTCGAGAGCGTCTCCGCTCTCGAGACCCTCATGAAGTAGTTTCGACTTTCTTAAGCCACTGCATGAAGGCTTCGCGCCTCTCTGGGTACTCATTCCACTTGTCAGCGAAGTTCTCGTCGGGATCAACGGGATTCTGGACCCACCATTTGCCGTTTCGATTTTTCAATGAACGTACTCATTCGGGCCGCGATGCACGTCAAAGCGTCAAAAACATCCTCTTGATTCTGATAGGCATGCGCCGCTAGCGTTGTGAGAGTGATGGACACGAATAAATGTCTCGATGCCTCTTCAGGATCTGCACGGAGCGCTGGAGCGGGGTTTTCACGCGCCATTCGGGAACATCCTCGATACTGACTCGCATTGACTCCGCAAGCGCGGTTTCCCTGATCTTGAAAATAACTTCCGTTCGTTTTGTGAACCAATCGGCATATGCTATCGGTTGCTTTTCTGCCATTTGGTTAACTCCGTATCGGTGAGGAGTATTCCTGTTGGTCTGCTTTCTTCATTAGGAATGGAAGGAAGAATATAACATCCATATGGGAGCCGGGCATCCCCGCTTGGGAGGGATTTAAAGTCGAATCTAGTTCGGAGGCGGCTTATTTGCTGCAAAATCTCCGTTGGGGGACGAGGTTCGCAGCATTCTCATTGCAAATCAGGATGAGCATACAAACGGCATGTAATCGATCACGTTCTTCTAGCGTCATGGCGACACCTCTTGGGGACGTACTCGGTAGGCGTAAAGATTATAACGCTGCTGTAAAGCCGTATGCTGGTTAGGCGACTTTCGGCGTATCCCCTTGAACCGTAGCGAGTAGAGTCTTGTTCCTTCGAAGAAGAAGCGATGGCACGAAGAACTAAATTCAGTTCGAATTGGCTTGGTCTAGCTACGCCATTGTTTTAGAAACGGCCCGTCGAAATAATGTAGGCGAAACCGGCCAGAGCAATGGCGATAAGGATGTACGGCCAAACCTGCGTGATCCACTTCAAGACGGGCATGCGTCAATGCTACCTGGTTCGTTCATCTGCTGCCTACCCTCCGCTGGCGTCATGGTGACACCTTGGGACGTACTCAATAGACGTAAGCATTAACGCTGCTGAGGACAATGCCACTCCATCACAGTCTGGAGACTTTGGGATTCTCGCCAGACAACTCACGGTTCGCGTTCACGGATGGGGCAGGCGGCGCAACAACACTCTACATCATCAAGACGGACGGCAGCGGATTGCGGCAGGTCCGGTTGGCGGGGGCTTTTCTTGGTGCTGCGACGTGGAGCTGACGCCGCCGGGACTTGCCGGAGCGACGGAATGCCAAAGCAAAGGCCTCTCCTTTTCGGAGCGGTGCCTGACTGGCCGTTTCCTCTTCCGAAGCCGCCGGGTTTGCGCACGTACGGACCTCGGAGTAGTCAAGCAGGAATTCGCCCATCTCTTGGTTGAATCCGTTCTTGCCCCGGAGAACAGTCTTGTTGAGTCCACTGGTGCGGGCACACCTTCTAACAGGTAAAGCTCGTGAGGGCTGGCTCGCTGCCAGCCCTTTCTTTTGCTCTGTGTGTCATGAGCCACAGTGAGCGACTTGAAAGCGCGATAATGATCTCGTCAATGAATTTGTAGGGTGCAGCACCATACTAGGAATTCTGTATGGTGCTAACGTAACAGCTCAAATAGCGTCGATCTGTAGAAAGAATATAGTCCTCAATGCCGAAACGCATCCTTATCGCTGACGATCACGCATCGGCGTTGCGCACAGTTCGCACGATAATTGAATCACGACATGGATGGCAAGTTTGCGGTGCGCAACAAGCGGCCGCGATACCATTGCAAAAGCGATAAAACTTAAGCCTGATGTAGTCGTCTTGGATTTCGCGATGCCTCAATTGGATGGATTGAAAAGCGCGTTAGCCATTAAAACGGTTTTGCCTGAGTTGCCGATAATTATGTTCACGATGTATTGTTCTGCCGTCAGGCTGGAGGCCGAAAAACACGGAATCGGCCGAGTCATAGACAAAGCGGAATCAGCAGCTCTAGTCGTTGCACTTGAGGAATTGCTCGGGACACAGAACCACGAACTGGTTGACCAAAATCCAGAAAAAGCTGTGCCAGTTTCACCATCAATGTTAGCGATAGTTGGAACCGATATAAACGAGGCCGCCATTCGCAAGGCAAGGTGAGAGTCTCGCCTGGGGGTACGATTTTCAAGCGAACACCGAGTTCATCAGACAATGGACTAAGACGACGCTCCACAAGTTTCTTGGCATCGCCGATCCTGAAAAATATCTCGCAGCCGGAGGCTCGCAATGAAATGTATCCGCATTCTGGTTTCGATTGTGTGCGCGTGTCTCGTGACCGTGGCATGGGGGCAGGAGGCTGCCTGCACCGGTTGCAATAATTGGAGCGAGTTCCACCGCACCAACATGCTTCGCTGGAACCCCTATGAAGACGTGCTGAACGTCGACAATGTAGGGAGACTCACGTTGAAGTGGAGCTTCACTACTGGCCAGGTGGTGGTTTCCTCGCCCGCTGTGGTGAATGGGATGGTGTATATCGGTTCCGAAGACGGCTACATGTACGCGCTGGACGCAGCCAGCGGCGCCAAGCTCTGGAGTTATAGGACCGGAAACGAGGTTGCTTCCTCGCCCGCCATGTCCGAGGGCGTGGTCTATTTCGGATCGCAGGACCACAGCGTATATGCGCTCAATGCCAAGAACGGCGCGCCCTTGTGGAAATTCAAGACGGGCAACTGGGTCTCCTGCTCGCCCACAGTGGTGAATGGGGTAGTGTATGTCGCGTCAGACGACGCCAACGTCTATGCACTCCAGGCCAGCGACGGCACCTTGCTGTGGAGCTACAACACCGGCTTTTATATGGATATCTCGCCAGCGAACTCGCCCGCCGTTGCCAACGGGGTGGTTTATATCAGCAATGGCACCGACGACCTCATCTACGCCCTGGATGCGAATACCGGCAGCCCGATATGGACCTACAACGCTGGGTTCTTCACACAATCCTCGCCTGCGGTAGCGAATGGAATGATGTATGTCGGTTCGAATAACGGCAGCTTGTCGGCACTGGACCCTGCCACCGGCGCCGTGCTGTGGAGCTACTCTGCCGGATCGGTCGTGTCGTCACCGGCGGTCTCGCATAATGCGGTTTACTATGGCGCCGCCGATTTCAAGGTGCACGCGCTGGATGCCTTCACCGGGGCCAAAGCATGGGCTTTCCCCACCGGCGGCAATGTGCACAGCTCGCCTGCGGTAGCGAACGGGGTGGTCTACGTCGGCTCGTCGGACCACAATGTTTACGCGCTGGATGCCGACACCGGCGCCAAGCTGTGGAGCTATACCACCGGCAACTCGGTTGAATCTTCCCCTGCAGTGGTGAACGGCATGCTTTATGTCGGCTCGGATGACAAGACTATTTACGCGTTCGGTCTGAACTGAATATCAACATGCGGCGCAATTGTCCGGTCGGCTCAGATCGAAGAGGTCTGTTACGAGCACAGTAAATCTGCTCCTTTGCTACGCTTTCGTCGCCACGCGAATCGTTCGTTGAGCAAAGGTCAGTCATTGAGTTTCCTTTAAAGGGGAAGATTGAACTTCTTGGTGTGGCATGATACGGGATTGAAATGGAAGGGAGTGTTGTTTGTGGATCGCCTCGCACAGTCCGTCGCGTCCGCCTCTTTCCCACGCTTCAAACAGATTTTTAACCTGGTCTTCGGTCGGGTAGCGATCTTCCAGGTGTGTTTCCTTCTTGGGTTCTGGTGTGGTCATAGTTTCCAGGATGAAGGCTCGCATGCGAGAAGCGGTTATTCCAAGCCTTGGATTAGGGTACCACGCGGGGTCATGTCACTTTCGCCACAGCGGAAGTAGACGAGTCGCCATCCCTGACCGGGTGACATACACGTTGACCGTTGGCCATCGTTGACCTAACATTCCCGGCAATGGAGACTTCCTCCCACACAAAGGGGGCGGCCCCCCGGAGGATCATCCCCTTTGGCAATTGAATAAACTATGCAATCTCGATAAACACAAGTTTTTCCCGATTCATTGCAGGGGAATGAACCCATTCGTCCCCCGGGTTCCCGGAGTCAAGGTCGAGAATTTGGACCAAGAAGATGCAATTGAAGTGAGCGTGCCCGAAGAGTACAAAGACCACCTCGATCTTAAACCAACATTGCCTGACCCGATAGAAATCGGCGAATGGAACTCCGATTGGAGGCTCCCTCTCTACAGGCTCAGCGATATACACGGCCTCATCACTTGTACAGTCATTCCGCGATTTGTCCCTTTCAATCTCGCGGATGTACCTGCTGACCCGCTTCGAATCTACAAAGTCACTCCGATTTATTGACTCGCTCTCTGCCCGTTTGGGATCGACCCCAAACCAGAAAATGGCAACGGGAAGAAGGTCTCGAGGCGAGCTAAGCCCGCAGCCGACGAGAAGTACACGATCGGCAATACGGACACTGTCAAGCGTGGATTCCTACTGAAGTTCTGCGACTTCACTCGCAAGAAAGGAACGGTGGACGCGGAGACGCTAGTGAAAGAGTTCAGCGGACTACAGATCGACGGGCACAAGGTGGACGCCGCTCGCGTTGCCAGGTACATCCGCTACTGCGTCAACAATGGGCAGTTCAAGGTCGCGAAATGAACGACTACACTATTCCCTGTCGGTCAGGTTCTGATGACACCGGGAGCGGCAGCAGCGTTCGAAGCCAGCGGCGATGACCCGCTGGCTTTTCTCATTAAACATTACAGCAAATGGGGGCACTTCACATGCACAGGACCAGGTTTCGACCACCGATCCCGATTCTACCTACGCCACCAAGGGCGGCACACCGGCGCGGCTGGGATACTACGACAACTATCTGGTCGACAACGACAGTTGCGTGATCGTGGGGGTGCAGGCCATAGCGGCGCGCATGAGCCAGGAAACGGTGGCCGCGCAAGACATGTTGACCCGTTTCGCCGAGTGGCAAGGACAAGGACCAGAATCGGTGGCCGCCGACACGACCTACGGGAACGGGGAGTTTCTGCACTGGTTGGCGGAGCGGAGCATCACTCATTATATGCGGACCCGCGACAGCATCCACAGAAAGAACAGCCCATTCTTCGGTCCCGAGAGTTTCACGTATCAACCCGAAAGCAACAGCTATCGCTGTCCCGCGGGACAGCAACTGAACTATGGTGGCCGCAGCATGCGGAACCGCACCTATGCCTACATCGGGACCCGCAAACGTTGCGGAGCGTGTGCGCTCAAAGCCCAATGCACCAGCGGAGTGTTTCGCTTTCTTGCCATCCACATGGACGAACCCGCCCGGCAACGCGCACGGGAGTTGGCGAACACGCCAGAATTTGCCAAGGCACAAAGGGAAAGAAAAAAGGTGGAAGCCCTGTTCGCAGAACTCAAGAATCAGATCGGATTGCGTCGCCTGCGTTTGCGCAGATTGAAGTTCGAGCGGGAGCAGTTCTTCCTGGCGGCAGCCGCCCAGAACATCAAGCGACTGATGCGGTTCCTCAGCCAGCCGACCACCCCTGTTCTGCCAGCCACTACTTAGCCGAACGCAGAGAACAAACGCGGCAGCCATCTACTCGCTGCCGAAAAGACCTCCTGTTGCCGTACTTTTTCAACACCCACTCGCGATTTCACTCATCATGGCCCGGCGGAGGTTCTGAGTGAAATCGCTTTCCATGAGAAGGCCGGTCGGAGTCAAGTGGGTTCTTTTGTTTTTTCGTTGGACAAGGTTTTCTCCTCTGCCGAGTCGCCACTGACGCCATCCTTCCATCCGCACTCTCGATGAGCGATTTTTGTTCGCTCGGTGCAAGTTGGGCGTTCTCGTTACAGCCGGTGCTGCCACCTGATTGTCGACCTCCCGTTCCACCTCTAAGATGAAAGTTGGGCCAGGCCATAGACGCAGTCACCGGAACTCGGCGTTTGGGCTTTTGTTATTCCCTTCCTGGGAAGATTTTGACTTTATGCTGCCGCCGGCAGCGCTCGCCGGTTGCTGTTGTGCAACGGTTCGTATGCTTCGCCGCTCACCCACAAGTGATGTAACAGCACCGCCAGCTTGCGCGCGGTGGCAATGATGGCGCGTTTCTTGCCGCTCTTGCCGCCACGCTCGGCCAGCTTCAGTCCCCAGCGTCGCAGGTCGCAGTCGATGCCGAATGGCCCCAGAATGTGCTGTGCTCCCTGCACCAGTAGCGTGCGCAGATAGGGATCGCCCTCCTTGCTGATGTGCATCTGCGACTCGCTCTGGCCAGAGTTCCTTCGCCCCGGCTGCAGTCCCAGATAGCAGCCCACATCGCGGCTCTTGCGAAAACGGTGCGGATCTTCCAACGTCAGCAAAAACGTCAGCGCGATCAGCGTACCCACTCCCTTGATCTGTTTCAGTAGCGCCACCTGCGGATAACTTTGCTGTGCCAGATTCTCGATCCTCTCGTTGTACTCGCGAATCTGCTCACTCAGCGATTCCAGCGCCAGCAGCAACGGCTGCAGTGCGGTTTGCAGTTCCGGGCTCAGTCCTTCCGCTTTCTCCGGATTCATATTGCGAACGTTGCAGCCGCGCAGCCGCTCGCCGTACGACTTCGCCAGTCCCCGCGCCGTATTCACCAGCGCGGTCCGGGCTCGCACCAGGCCAGCTCGCGCCCGGATTACCGTCAGATCGGCTTGCGCCTTCGCGCTGCGATGCTTCACCGGACACAGCAACTGCGATCGATCCTCGCCAGCCGCGCCAAGGTCTGCGCGTCCATCCGATCATCTTTCTTTCGGCTCTCCCCGATCAGGCGCACGTTGCGCGCATGTGCCACGATCACTTCATGTCCCAACTCGCTCAATACCCGGCTCACCCACGGCGAGTGCATTCCGGTTTCCAGGGCGATTCGACAGCGCGGCATCGCGCCAAACACCTCTTGCATTGCTTTCGGAGTCGTGCTCAGTTTCTGCTCCAGCCGCACTTCGCCCACTTCGTCTAATACGCAATACCAGCTCGAGCGATCCCCCAGGTCCAATCCGATGGTTAACTTCTGCTGCCAGATTTTCTTGCTCAGCTTTGCCGCTGTGGTGCTAACCTTCTTCATTGCCGGTCTCCTTTTTATCTGTGCCTTGAGCACGTCGATAACTTGGGAGCGTACACCGCATCCCGTCCGGAGACTGGCCTTCTCCTTCGAAAACAGTCCGCTCATGCAGTGCGGGGTTGAAGTAACACTGAGTGCCCGAGACTTTCCAATCGCTTGACGAGGTATCTTTTCAAACCATCTGCGTGGAGCCGATCGAAATAACTACTGCCCAAGTCGGCATAGGTGCAGCGCTTTTGCTCAAGGTGATACCCAATCACCAAGATGCTGTGCGCCACGGCAATGATGGCGCACTTTCGGCCGCGGCGGCCCGCGAGTCTCTTAAACTGGGCCGAAAGATACGTGTTCTTGGTGCGCGCTGCAGCCCATGCAGATTGGCAAGCCATGCGACGCAACCAGGGGCTCCCCTTACGTGTCTTGCTACTCAGACGCTTACCTGCACTCTCGTTGCTGCCTGGACAAACCCCAGCCCAACTGGCCAGATGGGCAGCGGTTGGAAACTGAGTAACATCGGTGCCCATCTCCGCGATGAAACTCCAGGCGGCCACACGGTCTACACCTGGAACCGTAATCCAACGATCCACCGCCTCTGCCAGATCGAGGTGCTCTCGCCCGATTTGATCGAGTCGAACATCCAGCAACGCAATCTCTGCTTCCAGGAACTGCAACTGGCGAAGCAAGCTCTGGAGGAGAAAGCGGTGATGATCTCGAAGGTGGCCTTCCAGAGCTATCTGGAGCTGAGGAATCTTTGCTCGTAAGTGACCGAGAGCCAGCTCAGCTAGTCGCTCCGAGCTCTCTTCTCCCTCAATCATCGCTGCCAGCATCGCTCTGCCACTCTTGCCAAGCGTCTTGCTCGCTACACTCGCCAGCTTGATGTTGGCATCCTCGAGGACTTTTTGAATGCGACTTGCAATGCGCGAGTGTTCCTGGGACAGGCTGGTCCGGGCTCGGGTGAGATCTCGTAGATCGCGAATCAACACGGTTGGGATGTAGCTGGCCCGCAGGAGCCCATGCTGTAGCAGTTCAGCTATCCACTGACAATCCTTCGTATCCGTCTTGCGTCCGGGAACCGCCTTGATGTGCTGCGCGTTGGCCAGCACGATCTGAAAGTGGCCTTCAAGTACGTTCCACACAGGCTTCCAATAAACGCCTGTGGATTCCATCGCCACGTGCTCAACGTCAAATTCCTGCAACCACGCGACCAACTCTCGAAGCTCGCGGGTTGTGCACCCAAAGCGGCGAATGTGCTTCAGTGGTTTGCCGGCCTGTGCGATAAGAACACAAGCGGTAATCGACGACTTATGTACATCCAGTCCGCAGCACCGCCCATATAAAACTTCCATGACCGCCTCCTTCCGCCGTGTGACGTAAGGATGCACAAATCGCGAAAATCTCCCTCGCGTGCTCTCCTCCGAAGAGAAGGCGACAGTCTGTTGTTCTTTACGGCATCCAGGGTCAAACTCATCCACGGGCTCTTGGCGCCACTAAGGCCGACGACCACATACGTCCACGGCTCCGTCAGCTTACCCCGTTTTCATAGCCAGTTGTGCTTGAAAGAGCATGTAGAACTCATCCCATCTGTTTTCATCACTTGTTTGAACGGCTACAATCCAGCCATTCGAAAGGGACTCGGGATTGCACTCATTTTGCTCGGTGCAATCGGAATTGAATCTGCGGGATTGCTCTTTGGGAATGGCCGCTTCCGATTCCCGGATTCATACTCCGACGTCTGGGCACTTTCGGTTTATTCGTCGATCCAGTGGAGGGACCGATATCGGCGATTGTTTTCCTGACAATCGTTTTTTCCTGCTACTAAAACCGAAACTGACGCGCTTCAAAGGTCAATGAGTGAAATGGCCTGTGGGTGTTGAAAAAGTCACATCGATTAGCAGGATGAGATTCAGCAGAAGCATGTTAGAAGAAAGCATCTGCGCATGCTCTGTTTGATTCCGATCGCTGGAGGCCTGCTGATCATGATGGGGCAACACGACCGCTCAGAAGCGTTGTTCTATTACTTCCGCCTGGAAGATCAGATTCCCGAAAACCATCTTCTGCGTCTGATCGAGAAACACATCAGCTTTGAGTTTGTGCGACAGCGACTGAAAGACAGCTACAGCGAAACCGGACGACCGTCGATTGATCCCGAACTCCTGCTGCGCATTCTGCTGGTTGGTTATTTGTACGGCATCACTAGCGAACGCAAGTTGGTGGAAGAACTGCGCATGCATTTGGCCTGGCGCTGGTTCACCGGGCTGGGCTTCGATCAAGAGATCCCGCACCACTCGACATTTTCCAAGAGGTCACCAGAAAACGCCACGGGAGACCTTGGCATAGCCAAGATCCCCCGAAGCGATTGCTTCTTTTCTGGTTAGTAGTTCAACTCGCGATACGCGATCAGGTGCAGGTACGAATCCGGCGTGTACTGATTCGCGCCGTTGGTGTCGTGCCACAGCGTACCATCACCGTTGATGCTAGTGGCGTATGAGATGATCGAACCATACGATGGACTGTTGCCGCTCACCGCAACGTTATCCATGGGTGCATTGACAACGGCAAATGCGGAGGCATTCCCCGCAAGCGATACCGTACCGCATGGCGCAGCCGCACAGGCGGTCGGTTGGGCCAGACTGAATGTCAGCATTTCCGGCATGCCGCTCAGGTTACCCCACGCCTGCCCGGTCAGGTCTAGCGGAGTGCTGGTTCCGTTGCCTCCGATGATCACGTTGACGTAGCAGTATTGACTTCCTCCGCACGCGCCGCCGTCTTTCGGTGAAATGGCAAGCCCCGCCTGCCCCGAGATGCTCAAACTGTTCATCATGAAGATAGCCGGGTTGGCGGCGGTTCCCTGTCCGTCGGGAACCTGCAGCGTCAAAGTTGTTTGGCTGTTGAGCGAAATGTTTCCGTAGACGTTGCCCGGCGTCAGCGGGTTGGGCAGCGGATTCTTGTTGTTGTAGTTGGTTTGTGGTGTCGGTGGATTGGGCTGCGCCGTCACCCGGTAGTTGGGAGGATTCGCGATGTTGGTCGCGGTAGCAGGCTGCATCATTTTGTCAGGTGTGAAGCAAGCTCCGCCAAGAATGTCGGCGCCGCCGGCGATCACACCATTGCCGTTCATGTCGATGCCGCCATTGGAACCCACGTCGGCGCCGGTGGTGTAGTTGGGGTTGTTGGGCGGAGCGTTGCCGGAAGGTTCGGAGCCTGCGACCGCCGTAAAGCTGGCCGTCGAAGCGTTACCGTTAAAGATCACGGATGGGCACTGCTTGGAGGTGGCGTAAATCCCATAATTTGGATTAAACGTGATGCCGAGCGAAACTTCTTCCTGGACCAGCCGGCGCGTGGTACCGCCCGGGCTCACAGCCAAAGCGGTGACCAGATACACCGGGCGATCCAACGGCTTCGATGCCGGCACGGGAGCGCAGTTGGCG
>Ga0209166_10000760_pt1 | contig 31116 bp, 25 predicted proteins | sample Coa_R1_3_FD_187151 | JGI IMG/M metagenome (GOLD analysis project Ga0209166, IMG submission 187151) | Surface soil microbial communities from Centralia Pennsylvania, which are recovering from an underground coalmine fire - Coalmine... | ecosystem: Environmental > Terrestrial > Soil >...
CGACCCTCGAAAACCGCACACTCTTTGACGGAATCTACGTCTTGCCGCCTGCTTCCGCCTGGGACTTTCGCAATGCGAGCCTGAAGGAAAGAGCTGCTTACTTTCACCCGCGTGAATGGGAGTCACAAGAGAAACTCCAACCCGAAGCCTACTATCAAACGTTGCGCGAAGTGTTCTCGCGGAATCTTCCGCGCTACTTCAGCGGCGATCAGCGAATTGGCATGTCGCTGACTGGCGGGCTGGACACGCGCATGATTGCGGCCTGGCAGAAATCCGCTCCCGGCGATCTTCCTTGCTACACCTTCGGAAGCATGTTCCGCGACAACCACGATGTTCGCGTGGCGCGGCGTGTCGCCAAGGTCTGTGACCAGCCTTTTCAGGTTCTCCCCGCCGGCGGGGAATTTCTAGCCCGGTTTCCCCGTTACGCGGAACGCGCTGTGTACCTCACCGATGGTTGCGTCGATGTCGGCCGCGCCCCAGACCTCTATCTAAATGAAAAGGCTCGTGAAATTGCTCCAGTCCGAATGACCGGCAACTACGGCGGAGAAATCCTTCGCCGCTTCCGCGCTTTCAAGCCCGAGGATCGAGTTCCCGGCTTATTCAGTCCGGAGTTTCTCGGACACGTGCATCGCGTGAAAGAAACTTACGCCGGGCTCATTCAAAGCCATCCGGCTACGTTTGCCGCGTTCAAGCAATGCCCGTGGCATCACTACGGCATCCTCGCTCTCGAACAGACGCAACTCTCCCTTCGCTCTCCTTACGTTGACAACGACTTGGTTCGCACCGTCTTTCGCGCTCCGGATTCCGCACTGGCGAACGATGACATTTCTTTGCGCCTGATTGCCGACGGCAACGCGGCGCTGGCTCGCATTCCAACGGACCGCGGCGTTGGTGGCAAAAGAAACCGCCTGATGAGCAAAGCTTCTCGCGCCATCCTCGAATTCCAGTTCAAGGCGGAATATGCCTACGACATGGGCATGCCTCAATGGGTTGCACGCATTGACCATGCGTTCTCGGCTTTTCATCTCGAACGCCTTTTCCTCGGGAGACACAAGGTCTTCCATTTCCGCGTTTGGTACCGCGACGCGCTGGCCGGATATATCAAGGAAATGCTGCTAGATCCTCGGAGCCTATCCCGGCCCTATCTCGAGCGCGAAGGACTGGAAGCAGTCGTCCAGGGCCATCTAAAGGGAGATCAGAATTACACGAACGAGTTACACAAGGTGCTCACTCTGGAACTGGTTCACCGCCTCTTCATCGAGAACCATGCAAGAAATAGCGAGCGGAGAGCGCCTGAAATTCCGTTGGCTCAGGCGCAGGTCACTTGATGATGGCCGCTGGGTCCGTCGGCGGCGCCGGAGGTGCGCCTGCACTGCTAACGAGCGGATGCGGGTAGGTGTAAGGTTTGTAGAAGTTAGTCCAGGTGTTCGTGGCAGTGCAGGTATAGAGCGTGTTTGTGTCGGTAGCCCAATAGCCAACGACAGGCTTACAAGTGCTCGGGCGCGCTGAAAGTAATCCTTGGCCAATTCCAGCGGTCCCATTGAAACTTACAGGTTCTTTGAAATTCGGCAATTCCAGATAGTAATCGCGGTTTTCTACCGCGACGGAATCGGCATTCGCCCAATAAGCATCGTTGGTGTATCCCACGCGATTGAAAATGTTGTTCCAAACGTAGACGGGTTCGGAAGCCTGATGCGGCCACGTGATTTTTCCCGTCACGCTGTTCACGAGATTGGGCCACCACTGGCCAGTGACCAAGTCTCCTTTCCCCCGCCCGACTTGGTCGATACAGGGATACCCAGTGGAATTCGTATTCCCGTCCCAAGGGGACAGCGATCCGTTAACCAAGGGACCGCAATAGCCCCATCCATTTGGAGGCGGTGTTTGGGTATAGGTGACGCTCTTTGTTCGGACGGTGTCTTCATGAATAAATTGGACAAATCCTGTGATCGTGTTCCCCCACCACAGCCCTGTTCCCGATTCGAACTGCACAACAAACGCAAAATTATCCGTGGACGGATTGCTACTGTAAGTCAAAGTGTTGTTATAGACTTCCATCGCACGACAGCCCCGTATGACACTAGAAGTCAATCCGTGAGTCTGCAAACCCGTGTGATAGCCAACCGTGTTATGCCGGAACACCAAGCGTCCACCAGTAATGCAATCGAACGCCCAGCCGCCTCCGACAAAAGTATTGTCTTCGGCAAACATGAAGTTGCCGGTCCCAAAATTCGGGCCGTCCGCCCACGAAGAATTGCCATAGCTATCCGGGTCGCCCTTGCCGTTCCAGCCCGGCGAGGAGAACTCGATGAAAAAGAGATTTCCTCCTTGATCGAAAAGGTTGTGATCGATGACTCCGTAAAGCCAGCCTTGCGTTTGCAGTCCATGCGTCCCGTTTCCCCCGATGTGGAAGTGGTTGTGGTCGATTCTTACCGCTTTCGAACTTCCGGAGATGCCTACAACCCCGTTGTAGGCGACGGTGCTGTTGGCGGAACCGGTGTAAATGGCTATCCCGGTAAGACGGAAGGATTTCCCCGCGGCCGTGGTGATCGCAAAAGCGGGCGATCCACCTCCGCTTCCATGATTCGTATCGTCATAAATAATCGTTTCGTCTTTGCCTCCGCCGGGCGTCTGTGCCCCGGCCCCCTGAATCGTGGTCGAGTGAGTTTGATTGTAGGAAACCGGCACCGTCCAGTGGCACGTTCCCGCTGGAATGGTTACGATCGCGCCATCTGCTGCGACTTTGCGTAGAGCTTTTTGTACGTCGGTATTGCTGCAACTTGCCGCGGTTATTGTCTGCGCATTCGTTCCACGGGGCGCGTACAAGCAGAAAATTGCTGCCAGCCCGACTATCTTTACGGACGTTATTTTCATGGAGCAATAGATCTTAAGCGAGGCGCGGTCACCCCGCCACCGCTTCTTCAAGCGTAGGTCAGTTGACGATAGCCCCTAGGCCGCTTGGCGGCGCGGGGCGTGTTCCGGTTGCGACGGGAGCATTTGGGAAAATATGGTTGGTCCAGTCGAGCATTAAGTTTTCATAGTAGGTCGTCGTCCCGCTCGATGTTCCTGTCTCTGCGTTCCCGAATCGGAAGCTGGCAAAATCAAATCCGGTGTCCTGAATTAGAGACAGAGTCGAGCCAACTTGCGCGAAATTGTTGCTAGGGTCGAATAGCGCCAATTTAGCCGTTCCATTAATTTCGTCAAACAGAAGGGAGAAGGAATAACGATGTCCTTGCGCAACTGGGATGGTGGAGCTCCGATGCGACCCGTTAGTTCCATTGGTTTCCATATCAACGCAATAGCAGGGGTTCCCGTTGTTAAATTGTAATATCACGGCAGCGGCGGAATTTGTGTCGTTTAGCAATACAAGGTCGGAATATTTACCGCCAACCGTTCCGGCGTTGGCATACCCGAGAGTGATGAACCCATTGGCGACAACTGTTCGAATGCCACTGGGAAAAGAAGCGCTCGTCGTGACGTAAGTGAAATTCGAATTGTTGTTTAGCGCCAGGGATTGCGTCGGAGTTCCAACCGGATAGGTCACTCCATTGACGATAATGGAGCCACCCATGCCGCCTTGGCTGGCAGCGACGGTGAACGCACTCGTGGAACTGACCACAGCGCTGGATTGGTCCAAGGTCCATGATGACAAGGAAGGGGTACCCACAGAGCCTGCTGCCAGGATAGCCGAGGTCAGAGGAGTTCCTGCCACGGATGTGTTCATTTGCAGCCATTCATCCATGTGCCCCCAGGTTCCTGAAGAACTTGTGAGGGGGTGTGGATAAGCGTAGGGCGTGTAATAGGAAGTCCAGGTATTTGTGCTCGAGCAGCGGTAGAGTGTTTGGCTCGTTGTATCCCAATATCCTACGCCGGTCGTGCAGTTGGGAGCATTCGTGTAAGCCCCAGCAGTCGATGGAGTCTGCGTTCCACTGCCGATCCCAGCTGTCCCATCGAAAGTCGTCAGGTTGCTGATATTGGGGAGTTCGAGGTAGTAGTCGCGGTTATTGACCGCCGAAGCGTCTGCCACAAAATAATTCCCACTCGCAATCGTGTTAGCCCACACATACACAGGGTCCGCCAATTGATTCGGCCACGTTTGCGTTCCGGTCACTTGGTCGGTCACGCTCGGAAAGGTGCTGCCTACAAGCAGGTCGCCTTTTCCGCGCCCTACTCCGTCCAGGCAAGCTTGTCCAGTGGAGTCAGCGTTCTGGTCCCAAACGCTCGGACCGTGGGTTGTGCCACAGTAACCCCAACCATTCGGAGGGGTTCCTTGCGTATAGGTATCTCCGGTTTCCCTGCGGTAGTCGACTCGAATGAAGGTATTAAATCCCGAAACCGTATTGCCCCAATAAAGACTCGTTCCGCCTTCGTAGTCCATCAAGAAGGCAAATGGCCCCACAGGGTAGGTCACGCTATTTTTGTAAAATTCCCAAGCCCGCGGACCTCGATCACGGCCTGTCGTCCCATCGTGTCCGAGGCTGTGAGTTTGCGTTCTCGTATTGAGCAGCGTGTTGTACCGGAAAACCGCGCGCCCGCCTTGTTCTATGTCAAACGCAGTCGCGCCTGCAGGTGAACTGAACGTGTTGTTCTCGGCAAACAGAAAGTTTCCGCTTCCAAAATTGGACAAGTCTGCCCAGGACGCGTCCCCGTACGAGTCGCCGCTGCCGTTCCAGTTCGCTCCGTTAATCTCGATTTGGTTTACATTCGTGCCGTTGGCCACATCAAAAAGATTGTGATCGACGACGCCCCAAACGTTTCCGCTTCCGATGTTCACCATGCGGAAACCAATCCCGGCGTTGAAGTGGTTATGATCCATCCGGAAAGAATGAGAATTTCCCTTTACGCTGACAACTCCGCTGTTGCGCGCGTTTGTTTGAGAGGATGTGAACAAAAACGAGATGCCGGTCATGCGGAAGGACTTGTTCGCGGCCGTGTTGATGACAAGAGTGGGATTCGAGCTATTCGATACCATGTCAAAGATTACGGTCTGGTCGTTGTAGAGGGTCGGGTTGCCCAGGCTATCGGGCGTAGACGTCGTTCCTTGGCCCTGGATCACTGTGGAGAAGACCTGATTGTAGGTGACAGTCGTTGTCCATTGGACGTTTTGAGAGGCAGTGCAGACCGGCAAAACAACGGTTGTGTTGTCCGCAGCTACGGAGTTTAAAGCGGTCTGGACATCGGTGCTGGAGCAGGTTGCGGCGTTAATCGTGGCCTGCGCCTTGGTGCTGAGGGGAAGGCACCATAGAAACGCAAACAGCCCCCAAATCATTCGCCAGGACACTCTTATCCTCATCGTCGACACAATGCTTGCCCCCTCATCCCGAGTCCATCATGCGCCCGGAAAATGCCCCAATACACTGTCTTGGGGGACAGTTTTAGGACATGGTACCACTACTAGTGCACAACGGCGGCGACGCGTCTCTTAGTAACTTTCTTTTCATGGAGTTGCCGCATCGCGGTCAGTCTTAGACCTATTCTGAGGTTGCGCAACCAGGAAACCATAAGCTAGCTTACGGTGTAAGCTACTTTGCAGCGCAAAGTCACGTTCCACTTTCGCTATGGAGATAGCGGCGCTATCTAGATAGCCAAACTATGTACTTTGCGTCACGAAGTGCGTTTTCGCCAACCTAAGTCAGGAGGAAATCCTTTAGAATCTATGCATTCCATGCAACCACTCGTGTCCATCCTCATTCCTGCTTATAACTGCCAGGAGTGGATTGGCGATACACTTCGCTCGGCAATTGACCAAACCTGGCCCCGCAGGGAGATCATCGTTGTTGATGATGGCTCCAAGGATCGCACGGCGGAAGTGGCTCGCCGGTTTGCCTCGAAGGAGGTCTTGGTTGTTACTACCAACAACCAAGGTGCGGCAGCTGCCCGCAATCATGCCTTCCGGCTCAGCCAGGGCGATTACATCCAATGGCTGGACGGCGATGATCTTTTGGCACCTGACAAAATCGAGAGCCAAATGAAGGCTCTTCGGGAAGTTGACGGAAACAAGCGAATACTCCTCTCATCTCCATGGGCCTTTTTTAATTACAGGACACATCGCGCGCGGTTCGTCCCAACTCCACTTTGGCAAGACCTTACTCCAACCGAGTGGCTCCTCAGGAAGATGGGCCAGAACCAGCACATGCAAACTGCAACCTGGCTGACTAGCCGGGAGTTGGCTGAAGCGGCGGGGCCTTGGGATACGCGGCTTCTAAGTGACGACGACGGAGAATATTTCTGCCGCGTGCTTTTGGCATCTGAAGGCACGCGCTTCGTCCCAGAAGCGAGAGTGTTTTACAGAATCACCTCCTCGGGGCGACTTAGTCGTGTTGGCACTTCCGATAGAAAACGGGTGGCGTTATTGCTTTCGATGCAATTACACGTTCGGTATTTGCGTTCGCTCGAAGACAGCGAGCGCGTTCGAAAGGCTTGCCTGACTTATTTGCAGAATTGGTACGACAATTTTTATCCCGAGCGGCCGGATCTGGTGGCCGAGCTGCAGAACCTGGCGGAGCAGCTTGACGGTTCCATGGAGGAGCCGCGCCTTCGTTGGAAGTACGCCTGGATGAAGCCGGTGTTTGGGTGGGAAGTTGCGAAATGGGCACAAATGGCGCTTCCGCAGTTCAAGGCGTCCTTGATCAGGCGCTGGGATAAGGCAATGTATAAGCTTGAGGCTGCAGGCGCGGCTCACGGCCATGCCCTGAAGGCCGCAGACACGCAGAGAGGTTAAGCAAGGAGCGCGAACGGCGCAATGTCCGGCCAACACATAGACAAGATCAAAGCAATTTGGAACGAGCACCTGGAAGTGGCTCGAGCACTTCCTCGGCTGGCATCCGATGTTGCCAAAGCCGTAGAAATGATTCACTCCTCATTGAGCGCCGGCGGAAAGCTTCTCATCGCGGGAAACGGAGGTTCGGCCGCGGATGCGCAGCACATTGCCGCGGAACTGACCGGTCGCTTTCTGCGCGAACGGGAACCGCTCCCCGCACTCGCCTTGCACGCGAATTCGTCCGCACTCACGGCCATTGGAAATGATTATGGATATGAGCATGTGTTTGCGCGCGAGCTGGCGGCGCATGCCCGGCCGGGGGATGTGCTGCTGGCGATTTCCACCAGCGGCGGCAGCAAGAATATCCTGCGGGCCATTGAAGAGGCCCGGCAAAAGAGAGTTGCGGTCATCGGCATGACCGGCGAATCCGGCGGCGCGATGCGCACCGCGTGCGATTTGTGTCTGTGTGTCCCGTCAAAATCCACAGCGCGAATTCAGGAAATGCATATCATGATAGGGCACACGATTTGTGAGCTTCTCGAAGAGGGAATGACCCAGGCATGAAACCGGACTCGGAGAATCCAGACCGTTTGCAAACCAACGCCGGCGATCGTGAGATCGCTTTTGACTGCAAGTTTTTCCTTGGCGATCGCCCCTGCGTTTGGCACAAGGCAGACGGGGTCCTTTGCACCTGCGACCATTATCAAAAGGTGGAGCAGCGCCTGCTCATCATAAAGCTCGACGCTATGGGCGACGTGCTGCGGACCACCGCGTTGCTTCCTGCGCTTGCCGAGGCACACCCTGGCTTGGCCATCACCTGGATTACGCGCCGGGAGTCGCGCCCGCTGCTGGAGAGAAACCCTTACATCACGGAAGTTTTCGAATATGGGCCGGATGCATTACTTCAGCTTCAGACGCGAGCTTTTGATCGCGTAATCAATCTGGACGCGGGCAAGACCAGCGCCGCCCTGGCCAGCATGGCCAATGCGAAACAGAAAGATGGTTTCGTCCTCGACGCAGGAGGTTACGTACAGGCCACAAATCCAGCCGCGAGAAAATGGCTGGAGATGGGAGTCTTCGACGATCTCAAACGCCGAGGTACAAGAACCTACCAGGAGATCATGCTGGAAATCATCGGCTGCTCCGGAGCGGATCACCGCTACGTGCTCGAATTGACCGAGGAGGAGCGGGCGCGCGGGCGAGCACATTTGGAGCGCCTGGGAATTGATTTGTCGCGGCCAGTCATAGGGCTGAACACCGGCGCGGGTCAGCGCTGGCAACTGAAGCAGTGGCGCGAGGAAGGTTATCTGGAACTCGTCGAGCGGCTGGCGAAGTACGGCGTGCAGTTTGTGCTGCTGGGAGGGCCGGAGGAGCGGGAACGCCATCAGCGGCTCAAGTCTAGCTCGCGAGTTCCTTTAATCGATAGTGGCTGCGACAATCCGGTGCGGCATTTCGCTGCTATTGTTGCCGCGTGCAGCTTGCTTGTCGCCGGAGACACTCTGGCGATGCACTTGGCGCTGGCGCTGCGAAGGCGAGCGGTAATTCTGTTCGGCCCGACAAGCTCTGCTGAAATTGAAATGTACGGGCTCGGAGAGAAAGTCGTTCCGCAGATGGAATGTCTTGTGTGCTACAAACCCGCTTGCGATTTTGTGCCCAACTGCATGGATTTGATTTCCACCGACATGGTGGCAGCAGCGGTAGAGCGGCAGTTGTCCGCGATTCAAGCGAATCCGCCGTCCTCAAAAACTGGCGAACCTCTCCTCTCCGTTCTTAAGAAATAAACATGCCTGTTGATATCGATCAAAAGCAGTCGAAGCCGGTGGGCTCCCCTGGTTTGCAAGCTTCAGGCGCAAGCCGCGATATTTCGGTGAGTCTGCTTACGGGCGGAAGCGACAAACCGTACGTATTCGGATTGGCGACAGAGCTCAGCTCCAAAGGAGTCATGCTGGACCTGGTAGCCAGTGATGAGCTTGATAGCCCGGAGTTCCGCAGCATCCCTCGGCTAACATTCCTAAAGTTCAGGGGCGATCAGAATCCGCATGTCAGTCTGTGGAAGAAGACCGTAAGGATTTTGAGCTACTACTTGAAGCTGATCCGCTACGGTGCCACAGCGAAGCCGAGGATCTTCCACATTTTGTGGAACAACAAATTCCTGCATTTCGATCGAACGCTGCTCACGTATTACTACAAATTGCTGGGAAAAAAAGTTCTGCTCACCGTACACAATGTGAACGCAGAGAAGCGCGATAACAGGGATTCCGCTCTCAATCGGCTTACGCTGCGCATTCAATACCGGCTCGCCGACCACTTGTTCGTCCATACGGAAAAGATGAAGCAGGAGCTGATCAGCGAGTTTGGCGTGCAGCCAACGCGGATTTCAGTAATCCCGCTGGGGATCAATAATTTTGCTCCCCAAACGGACCTGACTCCGGACGAGGCGAAGCGGCGCCTGGGCCTTCGACAAGATGAAAAGGCAATTTTGTTTTTCGGAAGGATCACGCCGTACAAAGGCCTGGAAATCCTTGTCGAGGCCTTTCAAAAGAACTTGCCATCCGCCGATAACTACCGCCTGATCATTGCGGGCAGGCCGGAAGAGGCGACCGAAGCGACATATTGGGTTCCCATTCGAGAGGCGCTTGGCGCAGAGGTTCAAAAGGGTCGCGCGCTGCTTCGGGCGGAGCACATTCCGGATGCAGAAACGGAGCTGTATTTCAAAGCCGCCGATGTACTTGTGTTGCCGTATCGAGATATCTACCAGAGCGGGATTCTGTTTCTCGGATACAGCTTTGGGCTTCCGTCTCTTGCATCAGATGTAGGCTCCCTGAGGGATGAAATGGTCGAAGGCCGGACGGGCTTCCTTTTTAAGCCTGAAGACCCAACTGATTTGGCAAAAGCCATAGAAAAGTACTTTGCAAGCGATTTGTACAGAGACTTGAGCCCGCGGCGCCAAGAAATACAGGATTACGCGAGACAGGGGCACGACTGGAATATCGTCGGCCAAGCCACCACCGCCGTTTACGCCGGGTTTTTGAAAAGTCCCTCCTGAGCTGAACACTAGTAGGTTCCGCTTGGCCTTGTCACCCACCCCTAACCTGGTCCTGGACTTAGAGTTTGTCGACAAGCATCTAGGTGGGGGTTGCCCTCTTTTGGCGAAGGGTAGGGGAAAGGGGTTCGTACTTCGTGGTAAGGATTTTCCCCACCGGGTTTTTGGGGAGAAGGCCCTAGTCGAAGACCCTCTGAGTGTCAGAGGGGTCTTTTTAGTAAGTCGTGTATTTTCAATACGATACAAAAATTCAATCGTCAGTTGCCGGGCTCCTCTTAGGGAGATTCTGGTAGTTCGATTGCGCTAGTTCCTTCAGCGTGGCCTGACCAGCAATGGCGGTAGCTTGTTCGTCGTGCCCCTAAAGGCGGTTTTCGGTCGACGGTTCCGCCGAATCCTTTTTTGTCTGCACAAGGTAGCCCCTTTTTCGCAAGGTTTTGACTGATCGCCGAGGAGACAGCCTCAATGCCCATTAACTGCTCCATGGGAATCATGGCTTACAACGAAGAAGCCAACATCGGCCGCTTGCTGGAAGCGGTGACTACTCAGAAGTTCAAGGAAGTGGCGCTGACCGAGATCGTGGTGGTGGCGAGCGGGTGTACCGACAATACTGAGGCGATAGTGCTGGAATGGGCCAAGCGTGACTCCCGTATTCGCCTGATCTCTCAGGAAAAGCGGGCAGGGAAGGCCTCGGCGATTAACGATTATCTTCCCAAGGCGCAGGAAAAGATTCTGGTTCTGTGCAGCGCTGACTTGCTGCCCGAACCGGAAGCGATCGAGCGCTTGGTAGCGCCGTTCGCGGACCCCGAAGTGGGAATGACCAGTTCGCGGCCCGTCCCGGTGAATGACGCCAGCCAATTTATGGGCTATGCCGCACATATGTTGTGGGGTCTGCATCACGCGATCAACATGAAGAGCTTCAAAGCAGGCGAGATGATCGCCATCCGCAAGATCTTCGAGCGCATTCCTTATCACACGGCAGTGGATGAAGCCAGCATGGAACCGGTCATCCGCGGCCAAGGGTACCAGGCACAGTACGTGGCGAAGGCGATCGTTTACAACAAAGGGCCAGAGACGTTGGCCGATTTTCTGCGGCAGCGCCGGCGCATTTACGCCGGCCATCTGGCGGTGCGCGATACGCTGGGCTACAACGTAAGCACAATGAGCGGACGGAAAATTCTGATGACCCTCCTGCAAAATCTTGACTGGCGCCCCAAGCAGTTTGCGTGGACCTGGTCCATCGTCGGACTGGAAGTGTATGGCCGTTTACTCGGGCTGCGCGATTACAAGAAGCGCCGCGATCATGCGGTTTGGGAAATGGCAACGACGACCAAGCAGCTGAAAATGGCGCCTAGCACCAAAGGGATTCCCAAAATATGAACTCCGGGGCGGGAATCCTTGCACGGATTCCCTTATTCAAGCTTTACCGCAAGTTCGGCTGGCCGCAAATCCTGCCGTTGAATCTCACACTCTCTCCTTCTCCAAAGTGCAATTCGCGCTGCCTGACTTGCAATATTTGGATGAAGCGCGAGAACGAGCTGAGCATCGACGAATGGGACAAGGTTCTTGCGTCGCTGGGCCGCGCGCCGTATTGGTTCACGATCAGCGGCGGAGAGCCACTGATGTATCCGCACGTCGTGGAACTGGCGCAGTCGGCTTATAAACACTGCGCTCCCGGCGTCATCAACATTCCGACGAACGCCATCCTGCCGAACATCCCAGACCGCGTGGAACAGATTGCGAAGTCGTGCCCCAATAGCCAGTTGATCATCAATCTATCGCTGGACGGCATCGGGGCGAAGCACGACTACATTCGCGGCATTCCCGGAAACTTCGCAAAATTTGAAGAACGACTGAAACAGCTTTTGGAGCTGCGCAAGTCCCTGAAGAACCTGACGGTTGGAATTCACTCGGTGATTTCGGTGTTCAGCGTAGGACACTTGGATGAGCTGATCGCCTATGCGGACAAATCCGGCGCGGATCAGTTCATCACGGAAATCGCGGAGCCGCGCGTGGAATTGGACACGGTAGGCCTGCCGATCACGCCGGACCGAGAGGCTTACTCGAAAGCGATCGATCGGCTGATTGCCTTCGTCCAGAGCAAGCAGTTCAGCGGCATGGCCAAGGTCACTGAAGCGATTCGCGTGGAATACTACAAGCTTGTCAAGCGCATACTCGACGAGAAAGACCAGGTCATTGAATGCTATGCGGGCTGGGTAAGCGCCCAAATTTACGCGGACGGAACCGTCTGGCCTTGTTGCGTGCGCGCGGATAATCTTGGCAACCTGCGCGATCATAACTACGATTTCAAGGAGATTTGGTTCGGAGAAAAGATCAAGGAAGCGCGCCGGAGCATTGCCGCTCATGAATGCCACTGCCCGCTGGCCAACGCCACTTACACCAACATCCTGCACGACATCCCGACGCTGGCGCGGGTAGCCGCAAAAGTATTAAAGCCCGGAACGCGGCCGCAATTTGCTGCCCCTTCGCGCGCGGAAGCCACCAACGTCGAAGCCGAAACGTAGATTTAACCACCTTCTGATTCCACTTCTCGATTGCAATATCTTCAAATCCCATGAAACTAAGCATAATCTCACCTACCTATAACGAGGCAGAAAATGTTGTCCGCCTCATTAGCGAGCTGGAGAAGATTCTCCATGGCATGGACTATGAAATCCTAATCAGCGACGACGATTCTCCCGATCGAACCTGGGCTCGCGTGGAGGAAATTGGCCGCCACAATCCTCGCGTGCGCGCCCTACGCCGAACTTGCAATCGAGGTCTTGGCCCCAGCGTTGTGGACGGCTTCAGTGCCGCAACGGGCGAAGCTGTGGCGTGTATCGACGCTGACCTGCAGCACGACCCCACGATTCTTCCGAAGATGCTGAAGGAATTGGAGAACGGCTCCGATCTCGTCGTGGCGACGAGGTACATGCCGGGCGGCGGAACGGCCAACTGGGGATTGATTCGAAGATTGGGTTCTTGGGCTTGCACCAAGCTGGCGCAGGTGCTGCTCGGAGTGAAACTGCGCGATCCGATGTCCGGCTACTTTATGATGCGCAAGGACGATTTTCTGAAGATTCGCGACTGCGTGAATGTCCGAGGTTTCAAGATTCTGCTGGAGATCGCGGCCCATATGCGGCCCGGAAGGTTAGGCGAAGTTCCCTACACGTTTGGTCCGCGCGCCGTGGGAGAATCCAAGCTCTCCAATAAAATTGTGCTTGCCTATTTGTCACAAGTTTGGCGATTGTATCGATTGCCTCGAGCAGCCTAGGTACGAGGACAGGCAAGAATCTACGGGTTGGTGGATTTCGAGGATGAGACCGATGGCGTTCGATTGGTTGAACAAGTTTCACGGCGGGATGGAGAAGGAGCCGAATTACGCCGAAAAAACTTTGGCTGCTTATCGCCTGGGGATGAGAGGCAAAGGATCGATTGTCGGCGTCAGGATTCAGCGAGCGGAAGGCTGCTGTGATGCCGCACGGCAACTTCCGGAAGACAAAATCTACCATCCCGATGAAGCTCCCCGTTTGCCCCTGCCCGAATGTTCACAAGGACGGCGTTGCGGTTGCGTCTACCGGCCGGTGATGACTTACGAGCAAGCTAAGAAAGTATAGAGTTGTCCACCGTTCTGCCCGCAACGTTACCCGTGCAAACTCCCCAATCCACTGAATACGCAGTCGCGAGCCCGACAAGCGCTCCTTCGTCGGAGAAGCTCAGCGCCTTAACGCGTGCGCTTACACTGTTGCGCTCGATCGGCGTGCGCGACAGCTTGGTCATGGCGGTGGCCATGGGGTTGGCCGGCGTTCTCGACTACGCGGTCAACGTTGTAGCCGGCCGCTGGCTTGTGCCTGTCGAGTATGGAGTGTTCATCGCTGTCGCGGCGGTGATGCAGGTTTTGGCTCAGCTCACAAATGCCATCCGGAATGTCGTGGCGTTTTACACGGCGGAACTGAGTTTGCATCAGGATGGCTCGCACGGGGTCGGCGCGTTTGTGCAGCGGGCCTGGCGCTGGGGCTGGCGGTGGGGCTTGTTGGCAACGGCGGCGATGGCGCTGTTCAGTTCTGCGCTTGCGCAGGCGCTCAGACTGCCGAACGCTTGGCCACTGTGGGTGGCTTGCCCCGTTGTCTTGATGTTTTTCGTTCGAACAATTACGGACGGGGCGCTGCAGGGCCTGCAATCTTTCGGTGGCTTCGGCGTGGTGCAGGTGATTCAATCGTTGCTTCGATTGCTTTTGGCGGCGGGGCTAATCTGGCTGGGATTCCAGGCAGCAGGAGCTATCGTCGCATTGCCGCTGGCGATGGCGGTGGTTTTACTTCTTGCGTTATGGCTGCTGCGACCGCAATTTGCGGATCATGGCGGAGTCGATGCGCGCGAGGTGAGCTGGCACTACTCGGCGCATACGCTGCTGGGGCTTGCAGCCTTTGCGATTCTTGCGAATATGGATGCGCTGTTCGTGAAGCATTTCTATAGCCCCAGCGCAGCTGGCGACTACGGGCCGGTGGTTACTTTGGCGAAAATGAGTTTGTTCATTCCACTCGCGCTGGGGATTGTGGTTCTGCCGAAGGCCACGCAGCGCCGCGCCAGCGGACGCGATCCGCGCCCCATCTTGTTGCTCGCTCTGACCGCGACGCTGCTGCCGGGGTTCGCGCTGACGGCCATTTATCTTCTTTATCCCAACTTCATCGTTCGAACGATTTTCACGGCGGCTTACGCGAACCCAGGATTGGTCCTGGGAATGGCTAATCTTGCCGCGAGCTCTTACGCGGGACTGAACATCTGGCTGAATTATGCTTTGTCACTGAAGCGTTTGTCATTCATTTACATTCTGATGGGCGTGCTGATCTGTCAAGGCGCTGGAATGTATTTGCTTGGCCGCGACAATCTTCTGCATATGACCACGGTTATGGCGGTTTCCGGACTTATTGGGAACCTGGCGGGCTTCGCCACGACATGGTCCGGTTTCACGGCCTCCGAGGGCTTTACTCCGGCTGCGAATGGGTCAACGAAATAGATGAGCCAGTATTCCGTTCTGTTGACCGGGGCCAGCGGTCTGATTGGGCGTCACGTCGCCAAGAAAATTGCAGCACTCGATGGGGCGCGGCTGGTGTGCATTCTTCGAGAGGGGGAGCGGCACCCTCAGGCGCCAGCGCTGATTCACGAGGGTGCCGTGGTAGTTCCCGGGAATTTCTACGATTCGGCGGTCATTGAGAAGGTTTTCGAAGAGCACAAGATCCAGCAGGTCATCCATCTGGCGGCAATCCGAGGTGGCGGTAAGGCGGCTGCGGCGGATTTCCAGGAAGTCAACGTCAAAGGAACAGAGCGCTTGCTTCGTGCGGCGTACGAGCGGAAGGCGCAGAAGTTTATTTTTTGCAGTTCGGTCGGTGTTTATGGAACGATTCCCGCGAACATGCCCGCGGGGCTTGAGAGCCCGTTTTGCGGAGACAATCAATACCATCAATCGAAGATCGAGGGCGAAGAAGCAGTTCAGATCTACATTCGGAAGGGGCTGAACGCCTATATTGTTCGTCCGACGATCACGTATGGGGCAGGCGATGACGGCTTCCCCCATGCTCTCATTCATCTGGTCAGAAAGCGCCTTCTGTGGCTACCTCGGAGCAATCATCGAGTTCATTTAGTTGACGTGGAGCGGCTTGCAGAAGCGTTTTGCAATCTCCTGGCGAATGATTACCCGTCCCCACGGGTGTTTGTCGTTGGTGATATAGAGCCGACAACTTTGCGGGACCTGGCCGATTGGATTCATCTTCATTTTTACCGCCGTCCGTACCCAACCTACTTCCGCCTTCCTGACTGGGCTTTTAACCTGGCTTTTCGAGTGTTCCAAGGCATCCGAAACGAGAAGTGGATGGCGCGTGTAGCACTGCTTTCGAATGACTGGCACTATCAGTCCGCTGATGCATACCGTTTGTTGGGAATTCGGCCCGTGCCAACGCGAGAAGGTTTTAATCGTTTTTTAAATGAAACCGCAATTGCCCCGAGGTGAGGCTCTGTGACGAAGACCGCGACCATTACGATTTCGCATTGCTGGGAAGACTATTTTAAGAAGCACGATGAAGGGCTGGGCACAACATACGAACGCTTCATCCTGCACAATTATTTCGACTCGCTTAAAAATCGCTACAACATCCAGACGGTGCTGGAGGCTCCTTCGTTTGGAATGACCGGGGTGTCTGGAATTAACAGCCTTTGGTGGGCGTCGCAAGGTGCGAAGGTCACGATCGTGGATCAATCCACGCCACGCCTGGAGGCCATCGGAAAAGTATGGAAAGAGGCTGGTCTTTCTGCCGAACGCGTCTTTCAGTCGCCGGATTCCGCAGAACTGCCTTTTGCTGACGGCACTTTTGACTTAGCCTGGAATTTCGCCGCCCTTTGGCACGTCAAGGATGGCGAGAAGTATTTGTCGGAACTCTCCCGCGTGGCCAAAAAGGCCCTCTTCATCTGCGTTCCCAACAAGCAAAATGTTTGCTGGGTGCTGCGCCCGCACGATTCCGAAGAGTACGAGCTGAAGCACATCAATACAGATTGGATTCTTTCCTGCCTTACCCCGCGTGGCTGGCGATTGATGGAGACCGGGTTCTTCGATGTTCCTCCCTGGCCTGATATCGCCATGAAGAAGGAAAACATGCTGAAGATGGTCGGGCTGGGTGGTCTGGCAAAGTCGATGGAAACCAAGCAGACAAACGGCGGACTTTGCATTCTGGATTATTTCAGCGGCAAGTCTCCGGACATGGGGAAGAACATTCTGAAGTATGGATATCTCGAGAATTCGCCGAATTGGCTAAAGAAACGCTGGGGCCATCACCGATTCCTGGTCCTCGAGAAACAATAAGTTAGGCGCTTCACGGCTCTGAACCAGTTCATTTTATGTTTAACAAAACAATTTGAGAGAAGAAGGAAAAATCTCAATGAATTCCTCCGTCTCGCAATCGACCGCGGCTCTGAGCTCCGGCGCTGAACTATCTCAGGACCGCAAAAGCACGGCCTCGCACGTCTTGCTTCTCGGCGAGCCTTTGCGCGGTGCGTGGCTTTCTGTAACCGTGATTTGCCTCATGCTGGTTACGATGCTTGCGCTTTTTCAGTTTCCCGTGAAGCGCATCTTCGCAAATGTCGAGGTTAACTATAACGAGGGCTGGAACGCGTACCGCGCGGACATGGTGGCAAAGGGAATCCGTCTTTATGGGGAGCCTCCACACGGTTTTGGAACCGCTACGGCTTATCCGCCGATTTCATTTCATTTAATCAGTTGGCTGGGAAGCACGAATACCTATGTTGTGGCAGGCCGCCTGGTTTCTCTCCTGTCGCTCATAGCAGCTGGAGCGTTGATCGGCCTCATCGTCAGGAAAGCAGGCGGGTCGAAGTTAGCCGCCACTTTTTCTTTCTTGTTGTATGAACTCGGCATCGTGCTGTTAAGGGCAGACCGCGTGGGAATGTATGATCCTCAGTTGCTGGGCGAAGCCTTGTCGATTGCGGGCCTCTATTTCTACGTGCGCGACCCGGATTCCAAACGTCTTTTGTGCCTCTCAGCCCTCTTCTTCTGCCTGGGGGGATTCACAAAGCATAATTTGATTGCCCTACCTGCCGCGGTGGCTATCGACCTCCTGCTCCGCTCGTGGAAATCGCTCGCTACCTGGGTGGCTGCTATGGTGCTTTCCGCGGGGTTGCTTACGGCCGCCACCATGATGGTGGATGGCCGATATTTTTTCGTCCATTTGCTCGGGAATGGGGGCGGGCGAACGTATTCCGTCATGATGGCCTGGAGCCAATTCCACCATTACGTTGAAAAATTTCAGACTCTCTTGGTGATCGCAACGGCCTGGTCGGTTCGCTCTTTCCGTTCGCGAACGCTGCTCGTGGCGGCATTCGCCTTGAGCCACGGCTTGGCCTTTCTTCTTGGCGGCGGCTACGGTGTTGACTTGAATATCTTCTTCGACGGGTTCGCTGTGACAGTAATCATTTGCGGCCTTGCACTCTCCGATGTTGGTTCGGCGCTCGTTGCGCTACGGCCCGGCGGGCTGAACCCCACAGCGGCCATGATGTTCGGGCTGTTTATTATCAGCATCATGATTTTTGTTCCGGGGCAACTTAAGCGTGACCGGGCACAGATGCGCGCTCTTCCTGTTCTGGAAAAAGAGTTTCAGTCGGCGGTTGCTTTCCTAAAAACACACCCCGGCCCATCCCTGTGTGAAAGTCATTTGCTTTGTTACGAGGCAGGCAAACCTTTCGAGTTTGAGCCGTTTTCTGTGCGCGACCAGATGATGACCGGCAAAATTCATGAGGCCGACGTCCTCCAGTTGCTAGAGACGCATCACTTTCAGAGCGTGGAAGTCGCCCTGCGTTCCGACGAAGAGGAGCTCAGCGACGCCGAGCTGAAGACGAGCCTTGGGAACGACCAAAAAGACCCTGAAAAAATGCGGAGGTTTTCACCGGACTTCATGAAAGAACTCTTGACCGATTACCAGCTTTCGGAGCGGACCTCCGATATGGCGCTCTTTTCCGCGAAATAAGGGCAGCCTCGAGCGCATCTACCAAAAGCGCATTTTGTCCGCCTATCGAGTGGTAACTGTTTTCCCACAAGCAGCCTGGAAGGACTATAGCTACCCAACGTATTTCCTGGGAATAGGGTGCGTCCGTTTGTAACTACCTTATTTTCAAAGTGTTAGATGGCAGTTTTCCTCGGGCAAATGGTAGGGCGATTGCGTTAGATTTAGCAGATTCGCCGATGTGGCAATCGGCGGTAGCCTGTCCAGAAGTCAATGTAAGGTGCCACTTAGGCAGGCCGGGCCCCTCCTGTTAGAAAAAAGTGCGAATTCACGTCTTAGATCCCTTGCTGGACAGCCGTTGGGATGAATTTGTTGCCCGTCATCCCAATGCCTCGATATTCCACGATCGAGGGTGGCTCGAAGCCTTGGCGCGGACTTACGGTTACGAGCTCTACGTGCTGACCAGCGCGCCGTTTGGCCAACCCCTGGAAAATGGCATCGTGGTGTGCCGCGTTTCCAGTTGGATCACGGGCGCCCGCCTGGTGTCTCTGCCATTCTCCGATCACTGCGAGCCGCTGCTCCACGAAAGCGAAGAGTCTGAAGATTTCATCCACTGGTTGCAAGATGCGTGTGACCTGCAAAAGTGGAAATATGTGGAACTTCGGCCTCTATCCGCGTCGTACCGCGAAAGGCATGGCTTGCAGCCCAACCGTTCTTACTGGTTTCATGAGCTGGGACTGAGTCCGAGTCTGGATCAGATGTTTGAGCAATTGCATAAGAATTCCTTCCAGAGAAAAGTGCAAAGAGCGGAGCGGGAGGGATTGTCTTACGAATCAGGCCGTTCGGAACATCTGATGAACGAGTTCTACCGGCTGCTCATGAGGACGAGAAGACGGCAACAGTTACTCCCTCAGCCGCGCGTATGGTTCAGGAACCTTCTTGAGTGCATGCGAGACAAGCTCCGAATCCGGGTTGCCAGGAAAGACGGAACTCCCGTCGCGGCAATGCTCACGCTGCATCACGGATCGTCCGTGGTTTACAAGTACGGCTGCTCAGACGAGAAATTCCACAGTCTGGGCGGGATGCCGTTTTTGTTCTGGAAGCTCGTCGAGGAAAGCAAAGGCTCAGGCGCTGAAAAAATTGATCTGGGCAGAACGGATTTGACGAACGAGGGGTTAATCACATTTAAAGACCGGCTCGGAGCCAGCAAGCGTTTGTTGACTTACTACCGCTATACAAAAGCGGCAAAGCAGGGCGTTGCGGCCCTTTCGGATTCGCAGGCGCTTCGGCAGTTCTTTTCCCTGCTTCCGGAGACGGTTTGTTCCGCCGCAGGCAGAATCTTGTACCGGCACTTGGGCTGACTATGGCTGAATTCTTGTCTTTACGATATTGTAACAACCCATCAACCTGCCCTGGTGCGAGGGTTGCGCCGGTTCCTTTTCACGTGTCACAAAAGGAAAACCGATGAGAACTGGACCAGGGCTGGAAACCAGTTTGGTTCGGGACTGTCAGTTGACTTTGGCTGATGATGTTTCTGCTGCTTCTGAGGCATGCTCGGGAATTCAGGTTCTGCCGAGTGCAGCTGTGATTGAACGTTATCGCTGTCCCCGAGAACTCGTAGACGTCGTTTCCAGCGGGCCGCTATCGTCCAGCGGCGGCTTCTTTCGCTTCGGTCAAAACGGCATTTGCTACGGCCGCTCCCGTGCGGCAGTTCTGTCGTCCCGGCCTAACTCCAAGCTCTACGATGCGACTAGCGACGTCGCCGTTGAAAATGCAAAGCTTCTGCTGCCTTTCAATTTAAAAGAAGTCGTCGATAATCTTCGCCTGGAACGCTACACGAACGGAGAGGCTGCGGAGGGCACTCTCTTCCGGCTTTGCAAGAAACTGTATTACCGCTTGCGGCCGTTCACCAATCAGATGGTTCGCAAGCAAGTGCAGAAGTTTCACGCGCGCAACTGGAAGAAGCAGTCGTTTCCTCAATGGCCCATCGACACGACGGTTGAGAACGTATTCGAAACCGTCTTACAGATGTCCATGAAAGCCAGCGGACAGGAGAAGATTCCTTTCGTTTGGTTTTGGCCCAATGGTGCGAGTGGCTGCTTGACAATGACGCACGATGTGGAAACCAGCGCAGGGAGAGACTTTTGCCCGACCTTGATGGACGTGGACGAGGCTTTTGGAATCAAGGCTGCTTTCGGCATTGTTCCCGAAGAGCGCTACGAAGTCCCCTCGGGTTTGCTGAAATCTATGCGAAGCCGCGGATTCGAAGTCATTGTGCAAGACTTGAATCACGACGGCAGGCTCTTTGACGACAAACAGGAATTTCTTCGCCGAGCCAAAAGGATTAACCAATATGGGCGCGAATTTGAAGCGACCGGTTTTCGCGCAGCGGTTCTCTATCGCAAGCCGGAATGGTACGACGCACTTGATTTTGCCTTCGATATGTCGTTCCCAAATGTCGCGCCATTAGATCCGCAACAAGGCGGATGTTGCACGGTGTTGCCGTTTTTCATCGGAGACATGCTCGAGATCCCGGTAACCACGGTTCAAGACTACACGCTCTTCCACGTGATGAACGAACGCTCCATCGAATTGTGGAAGTCACAAATCGACCTGGTCCTCAAGAAAAACGGCCTCCTCAGTTTTATTGTTCATCCGGACTACACTTTGCAGCCCGACACGCTCTCTGTTTACAAGCACCTGTTGCGTCATTTGCAAGGGCTGCGTGACAAAACGCCGATTTGGTTCGCACTGCCGTCGGAGATCAATGCGTGGTGGAGAGCGCGGAACAAGATGTCCGTGGTCAAGGACGGAGGGTCCTGGCGAATCGTTGGCGAGGGTTCCGAGCGCGCACTCTTGGCTTATGCGAAGAACGTGGATGGCAAGATCGTCTACGAGCTCTCGCCGTCAGCGCGGCCTCAATGAGGTTCAATCACTAGGCGCATTCGGTCATGAAATTCCTCAAAACCAAGCTGCCTGGAGTTTTTGAAATCCGTATCGAAACAAAGCCAGACGAACGCGGTTTCTTTGCGCGCACCTGGTGCCGGACGGAGTTCGAAGCTCAGGGACTTGCCGGAAACCTCGTGCAGTGCAGCTTGTCGTTCAACAAACACAAGGGAACTTTGCGCGGCATGCACTATCAGATTGCGCCCTACGAAGAAGCGAAGCTTATTCGCTGCACGCAAGGAGCAATCTATGACGTGGTGCTCGACTTGCGGCCACGGTCTCCTGCTTTTAAAGACTGGATCGGTGTTGAACTGACGGCCGGGAAGCGCAACATGATGTATGTGCCGCAAGGCTGCGCCCACGGCTTCCTTACTCTGGAAGATCAGTCTGAAGTGATATATCAAATGTCCGAGTTTCAGAATTCGGAGTCCGCGCGGGGGGTCCGCTGGGACGATCCGGCATTTCAGATCAAGTGGCCGGCGAAAGTGGAAGTGATTTCCGAACGCGATCGTACTTATCCGGATTTCCAAGTCAATTGATGAGCCTGCTGACAGAATTCGATCAAAGAGATCGCCGCGCGCACGGCGAGGAGTTGCACGCTTTTGCGACTGAGCTTTATCCGATTTGCCGAAGCATTACCGGGGATGGCCTTCGCCGCACCCTGGCGCGGATTCAAGATCGGATTCCTCTGCAAATTACGGAAGTGCCGTCGCGCACCCAGGTTTTCGACTGGAACGTGCCGAGGGAGTGGAACATCCGCGATGCATTCATTAAGTCCGCCGGCGGAGAACGCGTCGTGGACTTTCAGAAGTGCAGTCTGCACGTGATGAATTATAGCGTTCCGGTGCACGCCAGCATGTCCCTCGAAGAACTCAGGCCGCACCTCTACAGCATTCCCGAGAAGCCGGATTGGATTCCTTACCGCACTTCCTACTACAAAGAAGATTGGGGCTTTTGCCTTTCGCACAACCAGTTGCTGGCGCTGAAAGACGGCCAATATGAAGTGTGCATCGATTCGACGCTCCGGGACGGAAGCCTGACTTTGGGAGAATGCTATCTTCCCGGACGTACAACCGACGAAGTCCTGATTTCGTGCCACGTGTGTCATCCTTCGTTGGCAAACGATAATCTCTCCGGCTTGACCGTCGCCACGCACCTGGCACAGCTTCTCGCAGGCCGCGAACTTCGTTATTCGTACAGGTTTCTGTTCATTCCGGGAACGATTGGGGCGATCACCTGGCTAGCCCGAAATCAAGCGGCTGCGGAAAGGATTCGCCACGGCTTGGTTCTGACGTGCATTGGAGACAAAGGCTCCTTCCACTATAAGAAGAGCCGGCGTGGAAATGCGGAGATTGATCGCGCGGTGATGCACGTGCTCTCTCACCAAACGGCGTCGCCAGAGTTTTTGGAATTTTCTCCCTACGGCTACGACGAGCGGCAATACTGCTCCCCCGGATTCAATCTGCCTGTTGGTTGCCTGATGCGCAGTGTCTGGGGAACTTTTCCGGAATATCACACTTCGGCGGACAACCTGGAGTTCATTCACCCCGCTCAACTTGCGGAGTCGCTTCGTGTTTGCACCGCGGTCTTCGATGTTTTGGAGAGCAACCGCAGCTATCGCAACCTCAATCCCCACTGCGAACCTCAGTTGGGCAAACGGGGGCTCTATCGCCCTACGGGCGGCGGATCAATAGAAGAAGAATTGAACGCGCGTCTCTGGGTTTTGAATCTGTCTGACGGGCAGCACTCTTTGCTTGACATTGCCGAACGCTCGCAGATTGCGTTCCCCATGATTCGCGGCGCCGCTGACCTGTTGCATGAAAACGGCTTGCTATCGGTTGTTTCCGAAGATGCTGCGAGAGAGAAATCCTCGCTCGAGGCCGCCCCTAATGCGGCAGTAGCTCGCCGAGGCCAGTCCTGAACGAGAGCCACACTGACTTTTTGCGTTACTTGAAACGCATTACAAAACGGTCTTGATCTATTTTTCCAGAGGAGCCGAACGCTGATGAGGATACTGCTTACAGGCCATAAGGGTTATATCGGAGCGGTCGCCGTCCCGATGTTGCGCTCTGCCGGCCACGAAGTCGTTGGATATGACACCGATCTCTTTGAAGGTTGCGAGTTTGGGGACGGGCTTGAGAGCATTCCCGAGATTCGCAAGGACATTCGGGACCTGACGGCATCCGATCTCAAGGGATTCGATGCGGTGATCCATCTCGCAGCTCTGTCGAATGATCCGCTGGGGAACCTCGACGGCAATTTGACTTATGACGTCAACCACAAAGCATCTGTCCATCTCGCCGAACTGGCAAAACAAGCGGGAGTAAAGCGCTTTGTGTTCTCCTCTTCGTGCAGCACCTATGGCGCGGCGGGAGATGACTTCCTGGACGAAAACGCCGAGCTGAATCCCGTGACTCCCTATGGAGTTTCCAAAGTCCTCGTGGAGCGCGATCTTGCCCAGCTTGCCGATGAAGATTTCAGCCCGACGTATATGAGAAATGCCACAGCCTACGGAGCGTCGCCACGCCTCCGGCTAGATCTCGTGTTGAACGATTTCGTTGCGTCAGCCATGTCAACGGGCCGCATCTACATCAAGAGCGACGGGACGCCCTGGCGTCCCATCGTCCACATCCGCGACATTATGTCCGCCATGCTTTGCGTGCTCGAAGCACCTCGAGATGCTGTTCACAATCAGACCTTCAACGTGGGCCAGACCTCCGAAAACTACCGCATCAGCGAACTCGCCCAGATTGTTGCAGAGGTCGTACCCGGCAGCCGCATCGAATACGCTCCCGGCGGCGGGCCCGACAAGCGATGTTATCGCGTCAACTGCGACAAAATCAGGAAAGCTTTGCCAGCGTTTGTTCCTCAATGGACCGCGCGTAAAGGCGCTCAAGAACTCTACGACGCATACCGGGCGAATGGATTGTCAGCTGACGAATTGCAGGGTGGCCAGTATTTCCGGATACACCATATCCGTCGACTTCTGGAATCTGGAAAGCTGGATATTTCACTGCGTTGGATTGTGTCCACGCTCCAAAGCTGACGTCCGAATATGTATTGCCTCCATCCTTTTAAGAATCGAAACGTCTCACCTTTCAAATGAAAGATCTGAAACATAAAGTCATCCGAGGCGGCGTCGCGAAAGCCCTCGCTCAAGGGACCGGGCTTGTCTTACGCATGGGTTCTTTGATGGTACTGGCACGTCTGCTTGCACCGAAGGAATTCGGCCTGGTCGGAATGGTGACGGCGTTCACGGGAGTGCTGAATCTCTTTCGGGACTTTGGTCTTTCCACGGCGACGGTCCAGCGGGGACATGTAACCGACGAACAGATTTCGACGTTGTTCTGGATCAACATCCTGGTGGGATCAATTCTGGCCCTTATTTTGGCCGGGTTGTCATCATTCGTAGCTGTTTTCTACCACGAACCTCGGCTTGTTTGGGTCTCCATCGCTCTAGCCACTTCTTTCATCTTCAATGGCGCGGGCGTGCAACATACAGCGCTGCTCGAGCGGCAGATGCGGTTTACGGCGCTGGCCACGATCGACATCATCTCGCTGGTTGTCAGCACGGCTATCGGAATCGGCATGGCCGCTACGGGCTTCGGCTATTGGGCCCTCGTAGCGTCCGCAGTGACGCTTCCTCTGGTCAGCACCTTATGCCTCTGGTTTGCCACCGACTGGAGGCCGGGAAGGATTCACTTGCATGAGGAAGTTCATTCCATGCTCCGTTTCGGCGGCGCGTTTACGCTCATTAATTTGATTGTCTACGTTGGCTACAACCTGGAAAAAGTTCTGCTGGGGCGATACTGGGGAGCCAACGCGCTGGGTTTGTACGGGCGCGCCTATCAGCTCATCAGTCTTCCCACGGAGAACCTCAATTCCGCTTTTTGGGGTGTCGCGTTCTCAGGTCTTTCCAGAGTGCGTCACGAACCCGAACGATTCCGCAGCTACTTTCTAAGGGGATACTCTCTGGTTCTCGCTTTGACCATCCCCATGACGATCGGCGCGGCCCTCTTCGCACACGACATGATTTTCGTTCTCCTCGGTCCGAAGTGGAATGACGTGGCTGGAATTTTTCGGTTGCTCGCTCCGACGATACTCATCTTTGCGCTGATTAATCCCCTGGCATGGCTGACTTTTTCGCTGGGTATGATCGGCCGAAACCTGAAGATCGTATTGGTCCTCGCTCCACTGGTGATTACCGGATACGTTCTGGGCTTGCCTTACGGGCCGCGAGGCGTTGCCATCGGCTACTCCGCATTGATGACGATTTGGTGCGTTCCCCACATTGCCTGGTGCGTCCACGGCACGGTCATTTCTTTGCGCGACATTGTGGTCAGCGCGAGCAAGCCTTTCATCTCGGGTATCGTGGCCGGAGGAATTGCCCTGGGAGTGCAATTCTTCCTCGGGCCTTCGTTGCCTGCTTTGCCCAGGCTCATTCTTGAAGTCGCCGTCCTTCTGGGTGCGTACCTCGGCATGTTGTTTTATGTGATGGGCCAAAAGGCAGTCTATTGGGACCTCCTTCGCGGATTCCGGCGGAGTTCCTCAGTGGAAGAAGATACGCTGGTCCCAGCCTGACCACGCCGACTGGCGTTCAACAAGATGTATAAAAGTGCAGCTATCGCCTCAAAGGAGAAGCACATTTCCGCCTTGGCTACACCGGTAGTGAACGAACTCAGCTCTTCGGGGGAGCAAACTCTCTCTCAAGAGCGTTCTTGGTTTTGGCTCACTGGCCTGCTGCTTCTTCCGCTCGTTGTTGCGGCTATTCGTTGGATGCTCGACCATCCGTACGGCATCCACTGGGATGAGGCGCTTTACTTCAATAACCTTTTGCGCGACCTCCATAACCTGCATAGCGGAAGCCTGCGCCAGCTTGGCTCGATTCTGATTGGCGGAGACGTTCGCCGCCCGCCCGCAAACCTGCTTCTCGCGCTCCCATTTGTCGCCACTTTTGGTTTTCACACTGTGATACCGAGGCTTGTGACGCTGGCTTGCTGGGGCTTCAGCGGCTGGCTCGTTTATCTCACTACGCGACGAATGACCGGAAAGGCTGCGGCAGCCCTTGCTGTTCTGATTTTTTGTTTGTCACCCGAAGTCGTTTCCGCGAGCATTTTCTTCAGCACGGAAGGCCCGTTTTTCATTGCGACGGCAGCCATGCTTTACTTTGCCTCTTTTTATTGGAGTGGTGAGCCACAGCTTCCACGTGTCTGGATTGGATTAGGGGCGGCCATCGGTCTCGGCTTATTGGCAAAAAGCTCGTTCCTTCTGATTGCATTGCCAGTCGTCGCCGTCACCATGATTCTGTTTCTCCGCCGCAATCACTGGGGACTTTCCGCATGGTTTTCATTCTTTAAAGCGGGCGCTCTCGCCTTTGTCGTCGCCGCTCCGTGGTGGATTAAGAATCTGGGACCCGCCTTGGCTTATACGAAATTTGCAAGAGAGCAGCCGCGCAATTCGTTGGGTTCCCCGTCGCCGGCAGTCTGGGCAAAATGGTTCTTCACTGTTGTGGTGAGTTTGATTGGTCCTGCGCTTGCCATTCTTATTGCAGTCGTCGCGGTTCTGGCGTTCCGGAAGCTCGTCTTCAAAAAAGAGATTAGCCTCGATCCCGTTCATCGCGCTGCGCTGACAACCTGCGGCTTCGCCATTTTGCCGCTCGTTGCCCTTCAACTCTCGGGGACCAATCATTTGCTGCGTTATCTGTGTCCCGTGCTCATTCCTCTCGCGATAGGCGTAGGAATCCTCGCGGAAGCGTCCGGTTGGATTCGTTCCAGGCGTGCCGTTGTAATTTCTGCCACGCTGGCCGCGGCGCAGTTACTCATGCTTGTGGCTCCAGTGGCTTTTCCGAACCAGCAGCCCGTGGACCCGGGCTTTTACAACGGCGGGCTTCCCTGGCGAATCATGGTTCGCTTTGAACAGTGGAATTGGAAGCCACTTCAGGAGATTTCCCAGAGCTGTGGTTTGGAGAAGCCCAAGATCGCTTTTCTCGGCATGGGACGTCCTCTGAATCCGCCACAGATTCTCTATCCTTGGTTTCTTAAGGGGGCTTCACCCTCGGATAGAACCGGTTTCTACGAACCGCTCTGGTTGTACCGGTATGAGCAAAGTTCGTTCGATTGGAACCAGGTCATGAGTTCCGCGGAGCTAAGCGATATTGTCCTTACAGCTCCGGCTTTTGTCGGGCAAGCCACCGACCGCCAGAATCTGGACAACGAGCACAATCGCGAATTCGCGGACCGGCTCGCCAAAGACCCGCTGTTCCAGCCTGCGATTCATTTACAGATGGGGCGCTTCGAACCTCTGGAAGTCCTGGTGTTTGTAAAGAAGGGATCTGTTTGTCACTCGATGGCGACAGCGCAAGCCGCAGTAAATTGATTCCGCAACTCGGTAGTGAAAATTCCGTTGCACTCTCGCGTCATGCTCCATACTTCTTCAGAGAACAATGCTATGAACCCGCTCGTTAGTTTTGTGGTGCCCTGCTACAAGCTGGCACACCTATTGCCACAGTGCGTCAACTCCATCCTGCGGCAGTCGTATAAGAATTATGAAATTCTGATCATGGACAACTGCTCGCCCGACAACACTCCGGAAGTAGCCACATCCTTTGGCGATCCGCGAGTAAAGCATATTCGCAATGAAACCAATCTCGGGCATGTCCGCAATTTCAACAAGGGCATCACGCTGGCCACCGGAAAATATGTCTGGCTGATTTCGCCGGATGACTGGCTGCGCGGCGACGATGCGCTTGCGAAATACGTTGACTTGATGGAGCGGAATCCAGGGGTCGGCTATACCTTCTGCCGCGCCATCGAGGTGCTTGGTTCGAAAGAAGCCGGCATTGCCAGCTGGACGAATCTCGGCGACCAGGACCGCGTCTGGGATGGCCCGAGTTTTCTCCTGTGGTTAATTCAGGGAGACTGCGTGGTCCTCTCCGCGGCCATGGTGCGCAAAGAGTGCTACGAAAAGTACGGCATGTTTTCGCTCGAGATGCCGCATGCCAACGACTGGTACCTCTGGTGCGTCCTGGCGCTTCATTATCAGGTGGGCTACATCGCGGAGCCGTCCGTGTTCGTCCGCATGCACGAAGAAAGCCTCACCTCGGCGTTCAATCAAGGCGGCAACCCTCTCTGCTTGATTGATGAACTTACCGCGCTCTGGCGTGCCGCGCATTTGGCTGAGGTCGCTGGCGTTATTTCCGACCGGAGGGCCTTCAATGATTCCATCGCAACCATGGCGGGCCGCGCCTTGACCTACGGGCCGCGAGGCCGTTCCATGCCGGGTCTGAAGGAGGCCGATTTCGAATCGCTCCTTCGTGAGCATGCCAAAGACGCGAAAGATGAAAAGGACATGCGCGCCCGCGTCCAAATGGTGATTGGAGACGAGGAATACTGGCACGGCCAGAACAAGAAGGCTGCGCAAGCTTATTGGTCGGCGCTCAAGCTCCGCCCCTGGTGGACGCGAGCCTGGGCGAAATATCTGCTTTTGAAAACCGGTGGATTCGGGAATTACGTCCGCCGCTTGGTTCTGGACGCGCGCGAGTCGCGCGTTGAGGCTCGCAGTTAGTTAAGGACCGCACCAAATGGATATCACGATCGTCCTGTGTACCTACAACCGGTGCAAGTCCTTGGTGACGGCGTTGAATAGCGCCGCAGCGTCTGTACTTCCGGAATCCGTCGAGTGGGAAATCCTGGTGGTGGACAACAACTCCAAGGATGCGACGCGCGATGTGGTTGAGGACTTCCGTAAGCAAAACCCCTCTCGAGTTCGTTACATTTTCGAGGCGAAGCAAGGCAAATCCAACGCGTTGAATACTGGAATTCGTGAGGCGCGCGGCCACATCCTGGCTTTTATGGATGACGACGTGCGCGTCGAGCCGGGTTGGGTACAAAAACTCACTGCTCCATTGCAGGATCCGCAATGGTCGGGGGCGGGTGGCCGCGTGGCGCCAGAATGGTTTCGCCCTGTTCCGCGCTGGCTCAACCCGAAAGCCTGGTATGCGGCCGGTCCGCTGGTCCAGTTTGATCTCGGTGACGAAGCCGGCGAGCTTTTCGAGCCTCCTTTTGGCACCAACATGGCCTTCCGCAAATCTGTTTTTGAAAAGTGTGGCGACTTCCTTCCTGAGCTGGGGCCGCGCCCCGGAAGTGAGATTCGCAACGAAGACACGGAGTTTGGCGCGCGTGTGCTGGCGGCAGGAGAGAGGCTGCGTTATGAGCCTTCCGCCATCGTTCATCATCCCGTGCCGGACAACCGCATTGACAAGAAATTCTTTCTGGCGTGGTGGTATCACAAAGGCGGCGCAAGCATCAGGCAATTTGGAGTCAGACCAGGCACGAAATATTACGTCGCGGGCGTTCCTTTATACTTGTTTCGCAATCTTGTGGTGTGGACGCTGAAATGGATGCTGGCCTTTGGCTCGTGGCAGCGATTCTCGAACAAGCTTAACGTTTGGACAAAAGCAGGCGAAATTCTGGAATGCTACCGTAACCCGCAGGCCGCGCGGAAAATGGAGAACTTTGGTCCTCAGGCGGCGCGCGTGGCGGTGGTGAGTGATGGGCGGTAACCCTGTGAGAGGGGAGTTGGACATTGCAGAGTAAGACCAGTTTGAGTTCATCCAGCCGCGCCGCGGGACTCGCGCAGAGCCTCCCGCCTCGCGAGAAGCTACTCTGGATGTACGAGCGCCTGACGCTCATCCGGGAGTTTGAAGAGCGGCTGAAGTGGCTCGTCGAGACGGGTGTGCCCGTCGGCGCGGTGCACTATTACACGGGCCAGGAAGCTTGCGCTGTTGGCGTGTGCGCTGCTTTGGAACCGACCGATTGGATCGCTTCCACGCATCGCGGCCATGGCCACTGCATCGCCAAGGGTGTGGAAGTCCATCGCATGATGGCCGAACTTTACGGCAAGGCCACGGGAAGCAATCGCGCGAAGGGCGGCTCGATGCACATCACCGATGTGCGGGTGGGCATGCTGGGTGTGAACCCCATCGTTGGAATGGGTGTAACACATGCAGTTGGCGCAGCACTCTCGGCGAAAGTTCGCAAGACCACCCAGGTGGCCGCGGCATTTTTCGGCGAAGGAGGCGCCAGCATCGGCGCCGTTCACGAAGCGATGAACCTGGCGGCCATTTGGAAGCTCCCGGTCGTCTTCGTTTGTGAAAATAACGGTTATGCGCAAGCGACTCCGGTGGAGTACGCGGTTTCTGTTCCGCGCATCGCTGACCGTGCTGCGGCCTACTCGATGCCCGGTGTGACTGTTGACGGCCAGGACGCCATTGCGGTGTGGGAAGCTGCTTCAACTGCCGTCGAGCGCGCCCGCCGCGGCGAAGGACCATCGCTCGTTGAGTGCATGACCTATCGTTACTACGGCCATCACCAGGGAGACGATACCGCCCGTTATCGCACGCGGGAGGAAGAGCAAGCCGCCCGCGATCGCGATTGCATCCGCCGCTTCCGCGAACAAATGCTCGATCAACATCTGCTCATGGCAACAGAACTCGACGCTATCGAATCGGCGAATCGCAAAAAGATTGACGAAGCTGTGGCTTTTGCTGAATCCAGCCCCTTGCCCCAGCCAGCGGATCTCTTCACCGACGTTTATGTACCGGCGCACGACGGAGAGCAGAAATGACCACGGCCGCCTTGCGAGAACTCAGTTTCGGCCAGGCCATCAACGAAGCGATTCGACAGGAGATGCGCCGCGACCCCAACATTATTGTGATGGGCGAGGACGTCGCTGGTGCCGCGGGCCGCGCGCATCTTGGGTTCGTGGACGCCTGGGGCGGGCCGCTTCGCGCCACTCGCGGCTTGATCACCGAATTTGGCCCGGAGCGCATTCTCGATACTCCCATCGCGGAGATGGGTTTTCTCGGCGCA
>Ga0209166_10000761_pt1 | contig 31081 bp, 23 predicted proteins | sample Coa_R1_3_FD_187151 | JGI IMG/M metagenome (GOLD analysis project Ga0209166, IMG submission 187151) | Surface soil microbial communities from Centralia Pennsylvania, which are recovering from an underground coalmine fire - Coalmine... | ecosystem: Environmental > Terrestrial > Soil >...
GCGCCTCTTTCATTCAAACCATACCCCGCCGAGGATACAAGTTCGTTGCCCCAGTCCGGCAAATCTGTTCGTCGAGCAACAGGAATGGGCTTCCGGGAAATGCACATGAAGTAATCGAAATTCGTTCTGTCCCGAGGGCGCCCGCCCATATTGGACATGTTGGGTTAAAGGTCACGGTGGAGTTCCCCGTTGGCATCAGTCAAGAGGCTGCGGAAAACGTTATTGCCTCTCTCATGAGTTCGGTGACCAGAGCGTGTTGCAAAAACGTGGTGACGACAATTCATGAAGCGGCCTCAGAAGCCGACGCCCCGATTTTTAAGGGCTTTTTGCGGCACGACTGAAGTGAACCTGCGGGAGAAACAGGCCCTGATACACGTCTTCAGATGTAAGAGTTTTACCCGCAACCTGATTCATCCGCGTGGCAGAGAATCCTTTGGAAATTGTGTAAGGGGCGGCAGAGCCGCCCCTTCATTGCAGTGCTTCTAGCAATCGGGAATAATTATTACCGAGCCATCAGGCGAGGCCACACCGCATCCACCAGGCGGTGGGGGCGGAGGTGGCGGGGGCGGAGGTGGTGGTGGGGGCGGAGGCGGAGGACTAAACCCAAAGGCACAGGAGCCTGCCCCGCTGTTGAGCCACAAAGCCTGCACGGAGAAAACTCCGGTTGGGAATTGCAGGTCGCCAACAATGCCGGCGCACTTGTCTCCCATTTCATTGCCACTGGAATCCACCCACGTATCCCCAGGCCGAGGATCGGTCAGCGCCTCCCCGAGCTCATGGCTCATGACCACGGTCATGGAATCGGCCGTGACATTTCCGTGCGCTGAAGACGAGAAGGAGCAACTGCCTCCACACCGGTTCGGATCGCCAACGACGGCGTATTTGATGTCCTGGTTAAAGCGAAAGGTATCGCTGTGATAGCCGCAATACTGAATGCAGAATTCGCTGTCGCCCATGGTTTGCCGGACATCCGCCGAGGTCAGAATGAAATAGACCCCATAGGGATCAGCGCCAAAGGTAGAAAGTGAGTTCGTCATCACCTGCTTCGCGCCGGTGTCATCCAGATGCTGGCCTTGGGAGTACCAATCGAAGAGTTGGCCCCCAAGCACTGCCTGGTTGGAGACAAAACCAGTGCCGCCGCCAACCTGAGCATCTCTGCCCCAGTAGGTCGTCAGGATATTCATGTAATCGGTCCCATTCAGACCCTGAACGAAGCTGGGGATAATTCCGGTTGCGGCGTTCCCTGACCAGTTGCCATACCAAATCAGGTACACATGGACCGGCTTGCCATCAATGATCCATCCGCCGTTATTGTTGATCCCGCTGCCGGCTACGCTGAATGCTATGGGCCCGCCGGCTGCGGATAGTTGTTGGGAATTAGCGAAAGAACTCCCGCTTAACAGCTTGCGCGTAACTGTCGAATCGATGGACAGGCGCACGACTGTCGGTGGCTTTGCGATTAACGTCGGCACGGCCTGACCTGCATTGCTGCTCTGCGCGTGCACGCCTATCGTGGCCAGGCAAATAGTAAGCAGGGGTATGAGACGTCGTACCCTTCTTCCTATCCACCCCACGCATCGTCTTGCAGTTGGTGACGGTGTCATTTGTGTCTCCATTTCTGGCTAGCTACGAAGGGCCGCGCAATCCGGAGGTTCTTGAGAAAAATGTGCACAGCCTTCGCTGCTGCGAGGCCCAGCATAGAAAGATTCACAGCTCAAAATCTTTAACCACCTGCTCAATTAATTCTCAAAATTCTCAATTACGCCTTTGAATGAACCAGGCAGCGATTGACTGCCTTGTGTTGGGGCGGGAAACAACAGCGAGTCTTATTTCGGGAAATGTTTTGTTTTGGGAAGACTATGCATATATTTGCGGTTGGACGCAATTTCTTGCAACATCGGCTCGGAACCCGAGCCTGATTGTGAGTTGCCTCAGATTAACAAAAAATTTTCTCTGCCTGACCCTGCTTTTGCTTGAAAGTCACAGGCGGTTAGCAGTACCATCAACACACTTTCTAGGTTCACGCCGGTGGGCCCACCCAGGGTGCCACATCGGTAAAAAAGAAAATCGCCACTGAATCGTTGAGTTTGAATATGAGTACCAGACGCGAGCAGCGTGTTGAAGTGAGTTTGCCTGTTCGAGTGTGGGGCTTGGATGGAAACGGAAATCCTTTCGTCCAGTCGGCCCACACCATCGACGTTACCAGGAATGGCGCGCGCCTGCGCGATCTGTTCTGCCTCTCCAAGGCGGGAGAGGTCATCCGCATTCAGCATGGGCTAAGAAAAGCCAACTTCCGCGTGCAATGGATTGGCAACCCTGGCACGGTTGCCGCAGGGCAGGTGGGCATCCATTGCCTCGACACAGATAAATACATCTGGGGCGTACCACTTCCTAAAACCGCTCCGGCTCCACGCGAACATCGGGTTGCGGCAGCCGCTGCCTCAAACTACTCCCGCGCTGGCTTCGCTTCAGAAGTCGCTAAACCAGCCTCCACCGAAAGCCAGCCTGAAGAGATGCGCGCCCATGCGCGCTACGCCTGTCACGGCACAGTAGAAGTAGGACCCGAGGGCGGCAGCATTCCCATCTGGTGCGGCCTCAGCGACATCAGCCTCTCCGGCTGCTACGCCGAGACCCCCACTCCTTTGCCCCCAAACACGCCTGTGTATACCCGGTTGAGGATCTTCGGAATGAAAGTGCATGCCCTTGGGGTTGTGCGCACCTCGCACGCCGGGGTCGGTATGGGAATCTCATTTGCAGAACTGAGCGATGAAGATCAGCGCTGGCTGCATTGCATCCTGAAAGCCATGGCCGCCAAGACAGAAAATGGACGTCCTGCGGTCGCACCTAATCCCAACTCTGTCTTCCTGTCGCCCCGGCCCTCGCCCGCTCTATTGCATGATCGCAGCCTGCTTGCCTTCCACAACCGCCATCCGGAGGAAAACGGCAGCAAGAAGACGGCGCCCTGTGCTGACCCTGAAATCGCAACTCGGCTTGAGCAGTTGAGCAAAGAATTAGAATCTCTGCCTCAGGCCCTCAGTGCGGGTACCGTGGATGCTCGCGTCCTGCCGGAATTCAAGAATGCCGCCGAGCACGCCCGCCACATCCTGGCCGCCGTGCAGCAATGGATCGAATTGCAATCGCAGAACCGCGATCCTTTCTCCGTTGTTCACAAACTGAACCAGGAGCGGGTCCGTGCCGCCTCTGGCCTCAATCACCGCCTCACCATGGATCTTGACGCCGCCGAAATCGATTTCGATACCCCCGGCCTCAACGAGCTATTCGAATCTACCCGCGACCTCTATAACCGCCTGCAAAGGCTCTTCAAGAAGGGCGAACCTGTATAGCGCTGGCGTTGCGCGCAGTCCTGTGGGGAATCCTGCCGTCTCCTGGCCGAGTGCTGTTTCGCTAATTACGAATTCACCCTAAAAAAATCTGTAATGTTTTCCCGAAAACCGGCATTAACTCTTAGAGAGGGAATCCTGCAGCTTGCCCGCCTGTTCAAAAGGGTCACAAGCGGGGCCAGGATTCCCTTCTCGGCAATGCCAGACGTAGCGTCGAAAATAGCACTCAACATTCAGCCAGGAGGCGGTAATAACTTGTGCAGAGTGAAGGCAGAGATGGGGAATCTTAGACTTTCTTAAAGAGCTAAAAGCTTAGGAGCTAAAAAGCTAAGGCTTATTTCGCTAATTAACTGAAAACACGGTTCTTCCGGCAATTTTTAATTCTTCGGACCTCGGGCCGCTTAGTCACTAAAAAAATATTTCCTATGTTTTCTCCAAAATCGCCACTTACTTATTAGAGGGGGGAATCTTGCTTGCTCTCCTGCCTGTTTAAAAGGGTCACAGGCAGGCCGAGCCAGGATTCCCTTTTCGTCTGCTTCCCCTTGCCTCCGCGGGCGCGAACAGGCAGACGTCAGCAAAAAAAACTTGTAATGTTTCACCTGAAACCGACATTAGTTAGTAGAAAGGGAATCTTAGCGCTTCCCACCTGTCAAAAGGGTCCAGGCGGCGAGGCTCAGGATTCCCTTTTCTAACCCAAGGGAACTACCTGTCTCAGGCTGATTATCTGAGTGCAGAATATTGAACTCTTCATCTCTCAATTGCCATGGCCACCGAGTTCCCGCCACCGAGGCACAGCGCGGCGATGCCTTTGTGGACATCACGGCGAATCATTTCATAGAGCAAGGTCACCAGAACGCGGGCGCCGCTGGCGCCAATGGGATGTCCTATTGCTACCGCACCGCCATTCACGTTGACTCGCGCCGGATCGAGGCCAAGTTCTTTTACTACGGCCAAAGCTTGCACGGAGAACGCTTCGTTGAGTTCATAGAGGTCAGCGTCGCCGGCCTTCCATCCGGTTTTCTGCCATAGCTTGCGCACGCCGGAGACTGGGGCCATCATCACCCACGCCGGATCAATGCCGCTGGTCGCCTGGGCTACGATACGCGCTAACGGTTCAGCGCCCAGTTGTTTGGCACGTTTGTAGCTGGTCACGACCACCGCGGCAGCGCCGTCATTCACACCGGGAGCGTTGCCGGCGGTAACTGTTCCATCTTTCTTGAATGCCGGCTTCAGCGCGCGCAAGGCTTCAATGGTCGCATCTTCGCGCACCGATTCGTCTTTATCAAACAGCACCGGCGCCTCGCCTTTTTTCTTGGCCGGCAACTCCACGGGAACGATCTGCGACTTGAAGCGGCATTCTTTCCACGCCTGCGCCGCTTTGCGATGTGAGTTCAGCGCATATTCGTCTTGTTGTTCGCGCGTGATGCCGTATTTCTCTGCTACGTTTTCGCCGGTCATGCCCATGTGGTAGTTGTTATAAGCGTCCCACAAGCCGTCGTTCACCATGGAATCAATAATCTGCGCATTGCCCAGCCGATATCCTTTGCGCGCCTGCGGCAGCAAATACGGAGCGTTCGTCATGGATTCCATTCCGCCCGCGACCACAATCTCGCTGTTGCCGGTCTGAATGGCCTGCGCCGCCAGAGCCACGGCTTTCAATCCCGAGCCGCAAACTTTGTTGATAGTCATCGCACCCACTTCGGGAGGCAGTCCTCCGTTCAGCGCTGCCTGGCGCGCCGGGTTCTGTCCCAGGCCGGCCGAGACCACGTTGCCCATGATGCACTCATCCACCTGCTTGGAATCGACATGAGCGCGCTTCACCGCCTCGCGCACCGCAATCGCCCCGAGTTGCACCGCGCTCAACTCGGCCAGCGATCCTTGGAACTTTCCTACCGGAGTCCGCACTCCGGAGATGATGACAATGTCGTTTTCGTTGTAAGCAGGCATACAGTGACTCCTCGAAGCAATCTCTAACTCTTCATTATAAGATGAGTAGCAGCAGCAATGAGATTCGCCTGAGGTGCGACTTTGGACACGACCACCCTGCAGACTTCGTCAACCGACCAACCGAAGTATTACCGGCTGCTTGCTCCCTGGTGGCACACCGTCTTGCTGATCGCGATTTTTTTGCTCGCCTCGATGGGACAGGCGCACACCCTGGGAGGAATCGTGGAGCACCACGGGCGCCTGCCGCTCTACATTTCGACCATCATCTTTGAATGGGTCATGGTGGGCTTCATCTGGCTGGGGATCCATCGCCGCGGCATCCGCCTGAGGGACTTGGTGGGCGGCAAATGGAAGTCGCCGGAAGATGTTCTGCTCGATGTCGGCATCGCGCTTGGCTTCTGGATGGTTTCCATCGCGGTCCTCGCGGCCGTGCGTTATGCCGTGGGATTGCTGAGTTTCAATGAAGCGCAGAACATGCAGCAGGCGCGGGAAATTTCAAAGACGCTCGGGTTCCTGATTCCACAGGGGATGCGCGAGATGATTGTCTTTACCGCGCTCGCCATTACCGCTGGCTTTTGCGAAGAGCTCATCTTTCGCGGCTATCTGCAAAAACAGTTTCACGCCGCCACCCGCAACGCCTGGATCGCCATTGCAGGGCAAGGCATCCTGTTCGGCGCGGGCCACGGCTACCAAGGCGTGCGCTTCATGATCGTCATCGGAGTCTATGGAATTTTGTTCGGCATTCTTGCTTACTGGCGCCGCAGCCTGCGTCCCGGCATGATCACGCACGGCTGGCAGGATTTTTCTTCCGGCTTGCTCCTGCGCGCCCTGTCCCGCCACCTGCAATGAAGCTGCAGAAACCTGCAAGATGTCAGGAAGCAAACATAAAATATTTTTTTGTTCTCTGGATGGAGCGCAAGTTTCACGCCAATTGTTGAGGATGGACGAGTAACAACTGCAGAAAAAATAAATCCGGCGGGCAAAAACATTTCTTCCGGCATTTTTTTCTTTCGGACGCCGATTGGGGCGTACCTGATTAAGAGACCCAACATGCATTTTTCTCTTGACTTCATTTTTCAATCCTTCTATACATTGCTTAATCGCAACAGAACATCGTTGCAATACATTCCATGCAGAATGGAAGGGAGAATAGCAATGCCAGCAAAGAAGAAAGCCAAAAAGAAAAAGAAGTAAGGTCGCTTTAAGCGAAAAGCGAAAACAAAAACCAAGGGGACGCAAGTTGCGTCCCCTTAAGTTTTTTGTGCGAACAATGATTCAATGACCCGATGACTCAATGAATCAATAAATCAATCCCTCACTCACCCGATCCCATCGCCTGTTTCTTGAACTCGCCTGCCAGCGTCATCTGCTCCGGCGCGTTGCTGCCCGCTAGGCTTTGTACGCGGTTGCCGATGCGCGCAAACTCGCGTGTGCTGTCGTCATAGCTGCGGGCGGCATTACGCAAGTGCGTGCCCAGCTTGCTGTAAACGTCTTCAAACTTTTCCAGCTCTACCTCCAGGGACTGCAACTCCCGCAGAATGCCCTCGGCGCGCTGGCTGATGCGCATGCTGTTCAATCCCACCAGGATGGTCTGCAGATAGGCATACAACGAGTTCGGCGAGACCGGCATGACCCGCTTCTGCACGCAGTAGGAGTAGAGATCGTTCTCGTCTTCGTCGCGGATGATGGCCTCGTAATAAACGTTCTCAGCCGGGATATACATCAGCGCGAACGGCATCGTCCCCTCTGCCGGGCGGATATAACGGACGGCAATCTCGTCAATGCGCTTGCGCACATCTTTCAGGAATTCCCTGCGCGCTACTTTTTTGCCGGCGTCGGTATCGGCCTCGGCGATGCGCCGGAAGTTCTCCAGGGAAAACTTGGAATCTATGGCCACGATTCCCTGCGGAAAGTGCAGCACCGCATCGGCCACATCGCCCGAGGCAAACTTGTATTGCGTGCTGAATTGCTCGCGTGCAAACACGCTGGCCAGCAGGTTCTCGAGCTGGGTCTCGCCGAAGCCTCCGCGCAGCTTGGGAGCGCTCAGCACCCGCTCCAACTCACTCATCGATCGCGAAAGCTCTCCCATCTGCCGCGCCTGCTCTGTCATCTCGCCTACCTGCTTCTGCAGGCCGGCAAACGTGCTCTGCACGTTGGCAATGCGGTCGTTCACCTCTTTGGAGCTGGAGCGCATCGCCTCCGCATTCTCGTTCAGGCGCTGGGCCACATGCTGGTTCATGGCGGTGAGGCGATTGCCGACCTCCGCTACCACCGAACTCAGCGAGCTCTGCATGGTGCCGCTCATGCCTTGCATCTGTGTTCCGAAGACCGAAGTGATGCTTTGAATGGATTTCTCTGAACTCTCGCGCAGCAAGTTCATCTGGTTGCGCAGCTCCTGCATCTCGCGCTGCGAACCCCTGCGCATCAGCCAGATCAAAAGCACGGTCAGCGCGACCGCAACCAGCACAACCACGACCATCGTCCACACGGACATCAATTCGCTCCTGTAGAAACAGCTTGCAGGGTTTTCTGGATTGTGTAAAGCCTCTGCTCGGTTTCCGGACACAAAGAATAGTAAGCGCAGCTCCGGCAATGGAAGCCCGGCGTCGCCTTGAACCTTCCTTCCGCAATGTCCCTGGCCACCTGCCGAATCTCATCTTCATGGGCGCGCAACTGCTCGGGCGAGCGCATGGCTTCAATCTGTGAATTATCTTCGAGGTTGTGAAAGATCAGCCGCTCCGCCTGCAGCTTCCAGGCGCGCTCCGCGGCCATGGCATAAATAGAAAGCTGCAGGCTCTGGTCGGCGTCCTGCTGGTCGCGTGGACGTCCCGTCTTGTAGTCGGTAATCACGACCTGGTTTGCTTCGGAATCGAGCGCATCCATGCGGTCCACGCGCCCGATGATCTCTACTCCGCCAATCTCGATCCTGAATGTCCTCTCCGTATTGAGCACCTGGAGGGAAGGCGCCGCCTCACAGGTCTGCAGAAATGTTTGCAGTTGCACTCTGCCCTGCCGGGTATAAAGCTGCTGCTGCAGGGGATCTTCAAACGGCATGCGTGACATCAGCTCCTCAAAGCGTTGCAGGATTGCTTCGCAACCAGGCTGGCGGCCTGAATGCACCTCGTCGTAATAAAACTTCAGGGCCGAGTGCATGACGTTGCCGAACTGCATGGCCGCCGCGGTCTCGCCCGGCAGCCGCCAATCCTGCTCGATCTTGAAACGCAAAGGACAAACCTTGTAACTCTCAATCGCGGTCGCGCTCAAGGGCATGCGGCTGAAATCGCGCTGTGCCGGAAGCTCGAGCCAGCGCGCAATCGCCGCCGCGGGCCGGGCGTCTTCTGCTTCTACATGCTCATACCGTCGCGCAGGCCGCTGCTGTAAAACCTGTGCCAGCGATTTGTCTTTCAACAGTTCTCTCAGGAACCCGTCAGGCGTTGCGTCTTTCCCCCGCCCTGGACGCGCGTACAGAAGAAGCCGATCGGCGGCGCGGGTCATGGCTACATACAACAGGCGGCGCTCTTCTTCCCCGTGCAATTTCTTGTCGTCTTCGTCTCCGCCATGCGGAGATCGCCGCAACGCGTCCGGAAAGGCGAATAGCGGCTCCTGATAGCGCAACGGAAACGAACCTGCATTGAGCCGGATCACGTGCACCTGTTTCCACTCCAGCCCCTTGGCCGCATGCACCGTGAGCAGGCGGACCGCATCCAATTCGTCGTCAGGTTTCTCCAGCGGCACTGCGCCGCGAGCTTCTTTAAAAAATTCGAGATAATTCAGGAATTCAGAGAGCGTGCCGCTCTCCGTAATCGGCTTCTTCGACCACTGCTCCACAAACTCGCGGAACACCGCCAGCGCCTCGCCGGCCCGGTCGATCCCAAACAAGGCTGCCACCCGCGGGATCATATACGTGGCCCTGGGATTTTTTGCCAATAGATTGCGGCAGCTTTGCACCGCCTCCAGCAACTTGCGGCCGCCTTCCTGCTTTGCAAGCGCGGCAGTGAGGTCTGGGTCGCGGCCACCTTCAAGCAAAGCCGCATGCAAAGCTTCCGCGCCAATTCCAAACTGCGGCAGCGCGGCTGCGCGGAAAAGGCTGATTGCGTCGTTGATTGCACCTCGGGAAGAAATAATTGCGCGCAGCACCGCCAGCAAATCGCGGATGGGAGCGCTTTCCAGCACATCTACCCCTGTGACCGTGAAAGGAATGCCGCGCAGCGAAAATTCTTCGGTCAGCTTCTCTCGTTGCGCATGAGTGCGGTAAAGCACAGCAAAGTCGCGCCAGTGCAGCTCTTCGCCCGATGCAGACGCGCCCCCATGCCGTTCGCGAACGGCATCGGCGATATCGGCGGCTTCAGCACAGATATCCGGCGTCATGACCGCCGTTACCGGTAACGCTGCCGCTAGCCTGCCTTGCTTGCCGGCATCTTCTTCCCGTGCGGAACGTAACGTTGTTCTCTTCCACCCCGCAACATCCGGATTTTTGGAGATCGCGACAAAAGAGCTTTGCAGAATGGGAGAAAGAGAGCGGTGGTTACGCTCCAGCCGTTCGCGCTTCACGCTGGGGAAGCGTCTGGCAAATTCGTCAAAGGCCCCGCTTGTCGCACCGCGAAAGCGATAGATTGCCTGGTCGGGATCGCCCACGGCAAAAACATTTTGCTCTTCGCGGGCCAGCAGCGCCGCCAGCTCGATTTGCGCCACGTTGGAGTCCTGGAATTCGTCAATCAGGATAAACCGGGCGTGCTTGCGTTCCTCCTCCAGCAAAACGAAATCCTGCCGCAGAACCTCCAGCGCATCGGCAATCATGTCTCCATAGGTGCCCATCTTTTTTGCCGCCAGCATCTGCTCGACTTTGGCATAGACCCGGGCAATTTCATCGCAGTGCGCTACCGCTTCATCACGCGAAAGCTCTTCAAAATCCTGCATGCGGCCCACGCGCGGCAATGGCAGTTCGCCGGCACGCAGCCGCTGCACGTAGTTCTCATAATCGGAGGCCCGCACCAGCTCATCGCGGCAGCGGTCGTAAAAACTCAGCAGATCATCGAGAAACCTTCCCGGGTTCGCCGCCTTGATGAAACGCTCCAGCGGCAGTTGTGCGATATTGCGGCGCAGATAGATCCAAAGGTCGGTGCGATCCAGGACCTCGAACGCCTCTCCATGTCTGCAAAGCAACCCGTAACAATAGGCGTGAAAAGTGGAGGCCTTGAATTCGCGCGAAGAAATGTTCTCTCTTGCCAGCAGGCTGGTAACTCTCTCCTGCAGATTCTTGGCTGCGATTTCCGTGTAGGTCACAGCAAGAATCTCGTCCGGCACAGCGTGCGAATTTCGGATCAAATGAGCGATGCGCTGCTCCAGGACTGTGGTCTTGCCTGTCCCAGCCCCAGCCACCACCAGCATGGGGCCATGCACATGCTCTACGGCAGTCCGCTGCGCATCATCGAGTTCAATTTGCTGGGGGGCCATGACATTGAAGGCTGACTGGTCATTATGCGGGAGTGTCGCTCTGCCAGCAACTCTGAAAAGCACTTAGAAAAGTTCTCAGTTCTCACCGATTTTCAGAAGGCATTTAACCACAAAGGCACAGAGAACAGAGAAAGACCGACAGACCGCTCACTACCGTCGTATGATTTATTCTCGCGTCTCTCCCACCATTGCCATTACCACCGCCAGCGCCGCAATGGCCGCCGTTTCGGCGCGGAGAATCGTTGGCCCCAGAGAAGCCGAATGCCAGCCCGCTTCGGCAAATTGTTTGACCTCATCCGCCGTCCAGCCGCCCTCGGGGCCAACCGCAAGCGTCAATGGACTGCCCTGTGGAACCTGCTCCAAAATTTCTTTCAATGACCGCATACGTTCTGCTTCGGCAAGCACAATGCCCACACCTTGCGCCGACTGAATCGCGGCTTCAAGTTTTAATGGATTGCTGATCTCCGGCGGGGAACTCCGGCGCGACTGTTGCGCGGCCTCACGCGCGATGCGCCGCCAGCGCTCGCTTCTTTTGTCGGCGGCAGCGGCAAGGTGTTTCTCCGTGCGCCGGGCAATCACAGGAATTATCTGCTCCACTCCCAACTCAACCGCTTTTTCTATGGCCCACTCCATGCGGTCGAACTTGAAGATTGCGAGCAAGAGCGTAACCGGGGCAACTACGGCGCTCTCCTGCACTTGCTCTCCCAACTCGAATTCGACTCGTTGTTCTGTGACAGAAGAAATGCGACCCAGGCGCACCACGGCCCGGCCATCAACTTTGGTCACGATATCGAATTCCTGTCCGGGAGCTGCCCGCAGAACGCGGGCAAGATGTGAGGCATGGTCGCCCGTCAGGGCGGCGCGTCCGCTGCTCAGATCCACTTCGTCGGCGATCCAGCGGCGGCGCATGGTTAGAGGTAATCAGTTACGGCTACAGTTCCGGATAGCGCAGCATAAAAATCATGGAAACAATAGGGATTCCTCGTCACTTCGTTCCTCGGAATGACAGATCCCGACAAGCATCGTGAAACTCAAAATGCTCTAACTGAAAATGTCTTTGACTTTACTGAACAGCGTCTTGCGTTCCGGCTTGTTCTCGACCTGCAGGCTATCCTGGAGCAGGTAGAGCATCTCTTTTTGGTTTCGCGTAAGTTTGGAGGGCGTTTGCACCCGCACCTGCACGTAGAGGTCGCCACGGCCGCTGCCGCGCAGCACCGGGACTCCCTTGTTCTTGATGCGGAGCGTGGCCCCGCTCTGCGTGCCGGCGGGGATGCTGAGTGTGTGGTCGCCATCCAGTGTGGGAATCGCAATCTCGGCCCCCAGCGCCGCCTGCGGGAATGAGATGGGAACAACGCAATAGAGATCTTTTCCCTGGCGTTCAAAGAAAGCATGCTCTTTAACGTTCAGCACCACGTACAGATCGCCCGCAGGGCCGCCGTTGATTCCGGCTTCGCCCTCTCCCGTGAAGAGAATCTTGGTGCCGTGCTCCACTCCCGCCGGAATCTTGACTCCGATGGTCTTTTCCCGGACCACGCGCCCCTGCCCTTTGCAGGCGTTGCACGGATGCGAAATGGTCGAGCCCGTTCCGTTACAGCGGCTGCAGGTGCGCGACACGCTGAAGAACCCCTGCTGAAAACGCACCTGCCCGCGCCCGCCGCAGCTATTGCAGCTTGTGGCGGAGTGGCCCGGCTCTGATCCTGAGCCGTTGCAGGCTTCGCATTCCGCATAGGTGCGAACTTTGATCTCGGTGGTCTTGCCGAAGACTGCTTCCTCGAATTCCAGCGCCAGGTCGTAGCGGACATCGTTTCCCTGCTGCGCGCGGCTGCGGCGGCGCGCGCCGCCTGAGCCGGTTCCAAACAGGTCGCCGATGCCGAACAGGTCGCCAAAAATGTCGTTGAGGTCCTGGAAGGGGAAGCCCTCAACCCCACCACCGCCGAAGTTCACACCCTGATGGCCAAAGCGGTCGTACTGCGCCCGCTTGTTGGCATCCATGAGCACGCTGTAGGCCTCGGTGGCCTCTTTGAACTTCTCTTCAGCCTGAGGATTGCCCGGATTGCGGTCCGGGTGGTATTGCATGGCAAGCTTGCGATAAGAGCTCTTGATCTCCTGCTCGCTTGCGCTGCGTTCCACACTCAGAACTTCGTAGTAATCGCGTTTTGCGTTCGTAGCCAGTCCCATTGTTCCTTGTAGAAGATTTAATGCTTTGGATTGCGCGCCACCCGTACCATTGCCGGACGTATGAGGCGGTCTTTCAGTTTATATCCACGCTGCAGAGCCTGTAGCACGTGATGGTCCGGAACCTGGTCGCTCTCCACCATTTCGATGGCCTGGTGGTATTGCGGATCGAAAGGCTCGCCTTCAGCCGGCACCTCGCGCAAGCCGAGCTTGGCCAGCGCGTCCGCAAATTGTTTGCGAACCAGCTCCACGCCGGAGCGGACCTCGCTTTTTTCGCCCGCCGAATTCTTCAGCGCCAAGTCAAGACTATCCATCACCGGCAACAAGGAGCCCACCGCATTCGCCAGCGCATAGTCGCGGAACTCTTGCTGCTCGCGTGCGCTGCGTTTGCGATAGTTGTCAAACTCGGCTTGCAGCCGCGCCAGCCGGTCGAAGAGTTGGTCGCGCTCCTCTTTCAGCTTTTGCAGCTCGCTGGAAGCAGCCGTAGCTGAGGTCTCCGCTCCCTGAGCCGGGCTTTCGATGTAGCCGTCGTCAGGCTCGGCCGCGGGCAGTTCGTGTTCCAGGTCGTCGGTGTCCAAGTTTGTATTCTTACCGTTCGTCTGCGCCATACTATTTTTTAGGCTTTCCAGGTTTAAGTTTTCAACTTACTTAGATTCATCCGGCTCGTTCAGGATTCGGTCAAACAATCGCGCGATATACGAAACTGCCGTGATGCTGTGCTCGTAGTCAATACGCGTCGGTCCCAGCACCGCCAGCGATCCTACCACCTCATTGCCCGATCGCGCCGGCGCCCCAATCAGCACAAAATTTCTCATTTCGGGCACGGCTTCCTCCAGTCCAATCACTACGCGCACCGCCTCCTGCTTGGCATCCACGTAAGCCGATAGCAGTTCCACAACCCGCTGTTTTTCTTCCAGGGTCTTCAACAGCTCGCGGAGCCGCACGCGGTCCTGTTCATTCTCCACAAGATTCGACGTGCCTTCAACATAGATGCTTTGTGAGGGCTCATCGGAGGCCAGAGCTCCTTGCCGGTACAGCATTTCTACCGAATTCATCAGGCGATCGTACTCGCTGCGCTCCTGCTCGATGCGGCGGGCGATCTCGCCTCGTAACTTTTCCATGGTCCAGCCGCGGAAATTGTCATTAATGTAGCGCGCGGCCAGGTCCAAATCGGCCTGCGGGACGTCATGCTCCATGCGCAGCACGCGGTCGCGCACCACCCCCGACTTGGTCACCACCACGGCCAGCGTCTTCTGCTCGGCCAGCCGTGAGAAATATACGTGCTCCAGGGCATGGTTCAGACCACTGGAAGCCATGGCCACGCCTACCCCGCTCGACATCAGCGAAAGCACGTGCGAAGTGCGCTCCATGAACTCCTGCACGTCGGTAATCCCGTGGAAAAAGTCCTGAATCTTGTCTTCCTCTTCGTGCGAAAGCCGCGCCTTCCCGCTGATTTGTTCCACGTAATACCGGTAGGCTTCGGCCGTCGGGATGCGTCCTGCCGAGGTATGCGGCTGCTCCAGGAACCCCGCATCGGTAAGGTCGGCCATGACGTTGCGGATGGTGGCTGCGCTCAGGCCCTCGCGGCTCTCGCGCGCAAGGATGCGTGAGCCCACGGGTTCCCCGGTTGCTATAAAGGTCTCCACGATGGCGGTTAGAATTTCCCGCCCACGCGGCCCGATTTGTAGCGGCTGCGCCACAGGATCAATTACTCCTTAACCATTTTAGATGCAAAAGTTTAGATGATTTGCGTAGAGCGCTATAGGTTATTCTAGCAAGTTTTGGCTGCAACGTTCAGCGGATATCTCATGGCTGGCGGCATTCGTCTTGCGCCCTCAGAAACAACCTCAAAATCAGCGTTTATCTGCGTTCATCTGCGCCAAGTCTTTGCTTTTCGCTGGAAACCTGAAACTAGAAACTCGAAACTGCCTTACCTGATTTCAATCACACTCTCGCCCCGGGTGGCGTTCTGCTCGTTCACCCGTTCCACCACCCGCCGCGCAAAGTCATAGAATGACTTGCCCGGCCCGGAATTCTTGCTGCCCTCATCTAGAGTAATCGGCTGCCCCGAATCCCCCGCCTGCCGGATGCTGGCATCCAGCTCAATGCCGCCTAAGAACGGGACGCCGTAGACGTCGGCAGTGCGCTGCCCGCCCCCTTTGGAGAAGATATCCACCTCGTGCTGGCAATGGGGACAGATGAAGTAACTCATGTTCTCCACCAGGCCCAGGATATCTACCCTGAGCTGCTTGAACATCTCGATAGCTTTGCGGGCATCTTGCAGGGCTACGTCGGAAGGAGTACAAACCACCACCGCCCCGCTGACCGGGACGGTCTGGATCAGGGAGATAGCCACATCGCCGGTGCCTGGCGGCAGATCAATCAAAAGATAATCAAGGGTGCCCCACTCAACCTGTTGCAGGAACTGCCGGATAATCGAGTGCAGCATGGGCCCGCGCCAGATCAAAGGCTTATCGCCGGGGTTGAGGAAGCCCACGGAGATCGCCCGTACGCCATGCTGCTGCAGCGGCTCCAGGCGGTTCTCGCCGACTACTTTCGGTTGAGCGCTCGTCCCCAGCATGAGAGGGACGTTAGGACCGTATACATCGCCATCCAGCAGGCCCACTTTGAATCCCATGCGGCTCAGCGCAACTGCAAGGTTCACGGAAATGGTGGTCTTACCGACTCCACCCTTGCCTGAACCAATGGCTACGACGTTCTGGATGCCGGGCAGCGGTTGCGGCCCTTGCTGCGGCGGAGCTCCATGTGGCGGATGTGCATGCGTACCCATAAACCTCGATTATACGCTTCCAAGATTTTGGTTCGTGGTGGGAAAGAAGTCTTTGCTATGTCAGAAGTACAAAGACAGAAGTAAGTTAGAGCCAAATTGCTTTACATTTCTTACCTCTGACTTCTTACTTCTGACTTTGGTTTACTGGGTAAACACCACGTCCACCCAGTAATTGCTCGCATTGAAGCTCTGCGACGGAAAACCGCTGCTGTTCCCGTAGTGATACACACCATTGCCGCCGCCTTCACTGTTCGAGAGCGCGTGTAGCGGGCCATTGGTGACGCCGCCATTGGCAAAATAGCTGCCGTCAAAGGCATACTCTCCGCGCGGCGCAAAGTAAGACACCACGTACGTTGTGTTTGCCTGGATGGCCACCGGGCTGGAGAAGCTCACCTGCTGCCATCCCGACGCAGTCTCATTGGTAAACGTGGCCGTCGCCAGCAATGTCCCGCTGATCGACCACAGATTGCCGATGTGTGTTCCCGTATTGAGCGTCCCTTTGTAGAAGCGCACTCCGGTAACCGTGCCCGCGACATTGGCGCTGAACTTGACTCCCAACTCGACCGCACTGCTATCGTTCGCGTCCGCCGTACCCGGCACGGTCGACGAGTTCCAGATCGTGACCGGTGATCCGCCCGATGCTGTGACCGTAATGCTCACCGTGGCCGTGTTCGAATTGAGGGTCCCATCACTGGCCCGATAGGTGAAGCTATCGCTGCCGCTGAAGCCTGCATTCGGTGTGTAGGTGAATGAACCGTCTGCATTCAGCATCAACGTTCCGTTCGCCGGATCGGTCACCTTGATTGCCGAGAGCGGATTCCCGCTCGGCGATGTGTCATTGCCCAGAACACCGGGCGCAGCCACGGTCAACACCTGCCCCTGACCGGTAGTGTAGGCATCGTTGTTAGCCACCGGCGGAGCAGCAGCATTGGTGGTAAAGACGACATCCACCCAGTAATTACTCGCGTTGAAGCTCTGGGTTGGGAAGCTGCTGCCGCCATAGCTGAAGACGCCATTGCCGCCGCCCTCACTATTGGATAACGCGTGCAACGGGCCGTTCGTAACTCCGCTGCTCCCAAAGTAGTTGCCGTCAAAGGAGTACTCTCCCCGGGGAGCAAAGTACGACGCAACATAAATCGTGTTTGCCTGGATGGTCACTGGCGTGGAGAAGTTCACCTGCTGCCATCCCGATGAGGTTTCATTGGCGAAGGTGGCGGTAGCCAGCAAGCTTCCGCTGTTCGACCACAGATTGCCAATGTGCGTTCCCGTGTTGAGCGCCCCTTTGTAGAAGCGCACTGCCGTAATCGCGCCCGATACGTTGGCGCTGAACTTAACTCCCAGCTCGACTGAACCACCGTCGTTGGCGTCAGCCGTGGTAGGCGTCGTCGATGGACTCCAGATCGTGACCGACTGGCCGCCCGTCGAAGTTACGCTGATGCTGACGGTTGCAACATTCGACGTGGAGACGCCGTCGCTGGCTTTGTAGGTAAAGCTATCCGTCCCGCTGAAAGCCGCATTGGGGGTGTAGACAAGCGATCCGTCTGCATTGAACGCCAGGGTCCCATTGGCTGGATCGCTCACTTTAATTGCCGTCAGCGGATTCCCGCTCGGCGACGTATCGTTTGCCAGAACGCCGGGCGCAGCCACGCTAAGCGTCTGGCCTTGATTCACGGTGTAAGAGTCGTTATTTGCCTGTGGCGGGATATTCGCCGAGGTTGCGAACACCACGTCTACCCAATAGTTGGTCGCATTGAAGCTCTGCGATGGGAAGCTGCTGCTGGAGCCATAGTTGTAGACTCCATTGCCTCCGCCTTCGGTGTCGCCCAGCGCATGCAAGGGTTCGTCGTCGAAGCCTCCGGAAGCAAAGTACCGGCTGTCAAAGGCGTAGCCTCCCGAAGGAGCAAAATAAGAAGCCACATAGGTCGTATTGGCCGTGATCGCCACCGGACTGGCGAAGTTGACCTGCTGCCACCCGGTTGCGGTTTCGTTGGTGAATGTGGCCGAGGCAAGAGCGGTTCCGCCGCCGCTGGCCCAAAGATTACCGATATGTATTCCGCTGTTGCCTGGCCCCTTGTAGAAGCGCACTCCGGTGATGAAACCAGATTGGCTGGAGCGGAACTTGATTCCCAATTCCACCGAGCCTGTATCGGATGAAGAAGCATTCTGCGGAACAGTGGATGTGCTCCAGATGCTGCACGGGCAGCTACGCGGCGCCACCGTTACCGTCACACCGGCAGATGGAGTTTCAAGATTCCCGCTGTCATCGGTAGCCCGGCTGCGCAGGTTAACGCTGCCTGACGCCATCGGCTGCCAGTTGTAAGACCATGAAGAGCGCCCTGTCGCAGGATGCCATGTCGTGCCGCCATCCACTGAGACTTCCACGCCTGCAACCACTCCACCCACATCGGTTGCCGTGCCTGTAATCGTAACCAGCGCTCCCACCTGTACGCCAGTCGGAGGAGTAATGGTGGAAGCTGGCGGGGTCGTATCGGTCGAGGCAGTTGCCGCTACCAACCCCGGTTGCAAACTTCCCGGCTGGCAGCCCATATCAGCGAGAAGATTTATTGTCGCCTGTTGCACGCGGACATCTGGAGTGGAAGATCCGTCGTCGTGGTTCGCATCGAGTCCCCAAGACCAGCGCACCGTGCCCGCGCCAAAGACCAGCGCGCCACTGGCGGACTTGTACATGGTCATGTGATGCGTTGCCAGCCCCGCTCCGTACGTGCTGCCGTAGTCCAGCAACAGAGAACTCACATTGACCGGTGTGGTAGAAAGCCAGAACAAGCCTGGAGGACGAACCCCGTTATCGAGCTCTTCGTCCCACTCGTAGCCGATGACTGCGCCGTTGAGCGTCACCGATCCGCCCGCGGGCTGCGTGGCCACGCTCGTGTTGCGCCAGAAACGCATCTGGCCATCCTCGGCAGGAACGATGATCGTATCCGCGCGGCAGCAATTCACCATGAAGATGGTTCCCGACAACGCATTCTCCGGACGGCCGCCATCGGCCGGCGGACTGAAGCGCGGATCGCGCCACGTGCCCGTCCACGTCGGCGGATCTTGCGGATCAATGACGGCGTTGGCGTGCGTCTCCTTATAGCTCACCAGCGTGCGATAGGGCGTGTTCGAGCCATCAATACTGTTCTCCCAGCGCGTCTTCCAGAAAATCTCATTGCCGCTGAAAAAAGCCAGATTCACGCCCGCAGCACGGGCTGCTTCTACGTTGGCGCGCTGGTTCCCTGACCAGTACTCGTCGTGTCCGGAAGAAACAAAGAGTTTGTGCAGCCGTAAATTTGCTCCGAAGCGGTCGGTATCCATTCCACTGGAGTAGCTGAAGTTATATCCGTTTGATTCCAGCCAGCGGACCATCGGGTATTCATCCGCAAAAAACCAGGTACGTGCGTACTGGCCGCCCCTCACAATGAAAGGCCGGTTGTAGCTCACCTTGTAGGCTCGGCCCGCGGGGGAGCCGGTGTAAAGACTGTTGCCGCCGTAATCGTTATAAGCCACCCAGGTAGTATCGGACACCTGATAGAGCAGGTCAGACCCTCCGCTGTCATCGCGCACCACGAAAATAATATGGCTCGCACCTCCTGTATCGGGGCGCACCAGCCTGCCGATGTACACGCCTGAAACCGCGTCCGCCGGCACCGCCCACGACGCGGATACCGCCCAGTTTCCGCAATCCGTCAGGCCGGTGGTCGCGTCGGTAAGGCAAGCGGGCTGGGTCTGTGGAAGCGCGGCTGATGGCGTAATCGTCGCAACCTTGCGGGCGCCACTGCCGCCATAAAATCCAATGCGATAAATATCAATGCGGTAAGCGGAGGCATTCGTGTTTACCTTGAACGAAATAGTCTGCCCGCGATTCACGCTGATGTCGGTGGCAAATCCCTGGATGGTCGGGTCGCCGGCGCCACTGATGTCCCACTCGCTGGCCGGATTTCCGGGCAGGCAGTTCTCGGCAACGATAGCGTTTGCCGGCGTGCTGCAGGAATCCGCATGAGCACCCACTGGGAAAAGAAGCAAAAGGACTGCCAGAAAAAGCCACACCGCTGCTGGCGTAAGCACACGACTCCGCATGATTTTTCTCCGTGCACGAAAACCAGCGAAAAGTCCCCCAAATCCTCTTGACCGTTTTCGTTGTGATTGGTTGAATGTCTTAATTTCTAAAGTGGCGGTAAACGTTACGCAAATTCTCGCCGATGGCGGCTCAATCCGTCAATTGTCCTGAAGGCCAGTACACATTAAGAGTTGGTTAAAATGTTGGTTGGACATCTGGCGATGCCCACTTCAGGAAATTTCCCGATTCGGACCAAAGCGCTCGCTTTTGATCTATTGCCCGTACCTTGGCAGCAATTCTTTTGGCACCTGCGCCAGGGGAACGAACTTCTGGTCTTTCGCCGAAAGGATTGGATTGGCCACGTCCCAATTGATCTTCAACTGCGGATCGCTCCATAGCACTCCATACTCATGTTCGGCGTAATAAAAATCGCTGCATTTATAAAGAAATTCCGCTGTTTCCGAAAGCACGAGAAACCCGTGCGCAAATCCTTTCGGCACATAAATCTGCCGTTTATTTTCCGCCGAGAGCACGGCGCCCACCGACCGCCCGAAGTTCGGCGACCCCTGCCGGATATCCACCGCCACGTCCAGCACTTCGCCTCGCACCACCCGGCACAGCTTGGCTTGCGCATGCTGGAGTTGGTAATGCAATCCCCGCAGCGTGCCGCGCACCGATTGCGAGTGGTTGTCTTGCACGAACTCGTCATGAATGCCCAGGACGGCATATTTTTCGCGGTGGTAACTCTCCAGAAAAAACCCCCGCTGGTCGTTCATGACCTTGGGCTCAATCAAAAAAACATCGGGCAGTGCGGTCTCAATACGTTGCAAGCTTAAGCGCTCCTTCTGAAATCAAGGCTGCGAGTGAAAATCTTATTCTAGCCTAGACGATTTTTGACGACTGCAGTATCCCGCCGGCCTGTGTCGCCCTACCGCTCCGGGGGCTCGGACCGATCATCTTAACCTTACCTTTTGTGCCTTGGCGCTGGGCCATAGCGAAAACGAAGACATAAGACCACTCTGGAAAAGGCATAAACACAGGGCGCGCGGAGCAGGGCAGAAAAGATCCCGCCTGAGTGTCTCAAAGCGGGATCACAAAAACGCTGATTGCCCCTTACTGCTGACGCAGGGCAGTCATCGGGATTGCAATGTTGTAGGTAGAAGCGCCGACCCCAACTCCACCCTGGCAGGTATTGGGCGGAGTGGTGCAGACGTTGCGCGTGCTGGGGCATTCAGCGGCCCAGAACATGTAGCCCAGCATGCCATCGGTGGTCCCGGCTCCGTTTGGGGCTACGGTCTCAACAAAAGTGCCCGTGGAATCCTCGAGCGAGGAGCTGAAGTTGGTGCACTCCGGAGCGGGATTGTGGCCATCCACGATATAGAGGCCGCCGGTAAATTTTGCCGGGGCAAGCGGCGGCACGGGAGGAGAGAACTGCGGCTCTCCATTGACGTGCTCCAGCCAGTTGCCTTCGGCGCTGGAGGCGCTGGAAGGCTGCTTGTTGGGCACCATGGCATTGGCGTAATCGAGCACGGGACTCGAGGTATTCAGCCAGTTGGTGGTGGCATAGCGGGAGATATCCGTCAGAAAACGGTCTCCAGCGCCGAGGTCAATGGTCAGGCGCGCCGCCGGATTACTACCGGTAGCATCGTAGGGGATCTGTGAACGGTAGGCATTCACAAATGCCTGCAAGCCAGTCAGATTGGGACTGGAACTGTTTTCATAGTCAATCTCAATGCCCACGCCGAGGCCTCTGGCGACGGCGGCGGCGTTGAGTCCGAACTGGGCGGGATTGGTTGCTAACGCCTGATCCCAAAATGTCGTATAGGTTATTCCTCCGATGGAAAGCATGACCCGGACATTATGGCTGGTGAAGTAACTCACCACTGCCTGGTTCATGCCGATGGGCACACCGTTCAGGGTTTGTGAGTCGGTGGTCTGGTTCAGCAGCTTCATGGGCTGCACAAAGCTGAGGATGACAAGATTAACCGAGGGTAATCCGTTACCACGATCAATGAGCCAGTGGTTCTTCGTATCGAAGTCGGTCATATCGCGCACGCTGGACCACGTACACTCGTCGTTGCCGCAGTGCCAGGCACCATAGACTTCAATCGGGGTCTGGGCGGTGGCGGTGATCAACAGCCAGGTGAACGCCAAAAAGAAGAGCAGGAGCACTTTCTTTAGCATGAAACACCTCCTAAAAGTGGAACGTTGATTTGGACGTGCAAGGCGGGAGCGGCTTGGCGCACAAGGCGGCTCGGGTCGTGCAGTGAGTCGGGATTATATTCCAGAAGTTGACGTGTCCGGCGAATAAAAGCTCAGGATTTCCTTCGGGTGGCGGATTACAATTAAGAATTATGGATGCATGGATTATCGCAGGCAGAAGCTTTCGTTCACGCCTGATTGTGGGCACGGGCAAATACAAATCCGGGCAGGAAACCGCGCGCGCCATCGAAGCCAGCGGCGCCGAGATGGTCACCGTGGCTGTGCGCCGCGTCAACCTGGACCGCAGCAAAGAGTCGCTGCTCGACTTCATCGACCCTAAAAAGTATTTCCTTCTCCCCAACACCGCCGGATGCTACACCGCCGATGAGGCCATCCGCGCCGCCCGTCTGGCCCGCGAGGTCGGACTTTCCGATTGGGTAAAGATCGAAGTCATTGGCGACGAGCGCACGCTATATCCTGACGTGCAGGCCACCATTGAAGCTACCCGCGTTCTGGTGAAAGATGGATTTGTCGTGCTTCCCTACACCAGCGACGACATTGTCGTAGCCAAGCGCCTGCTCGACGCCGGCGCCGGCGCCATTATGCCGCTGGGTGCGCCTATTGGCAGTGGCATGGGAATCCAGAACGCAGCCAACATCCGCATTTTGCGCGAGATGATTACCAGCGTTCCCCTCATCGTGGATGCCGGGGTTGGCACCGCCTCCGATGCCGCTATTGCCATGGAACTCGGAGCCGATGGCGTACTCATGAACTCCGGGATCGCACACGCCGATGACCCCGTGCTGATGGCTGAAGCCATGCACCACGCGGTCATCGCCGGCAGGGCCGCTTACCTCGCCGGCCGCATGCCTAAGAAACTCTACGCAACGGCCAGCTCTCCGCTTGAAGGCGTGGTACGTTAAAAACAGCTCCAAGCTACAAGCTCCAAGCTGCAAGGGAAAAACTGCTTGACCCATGATCTCAGTGGCTGGAGAGGTTACGAACAAATGATTTTCAGCCGGCACAAAACTAAAAACAAAGGGCAGCAAGGTTCTGGCTTGCTGCCCTTGGAGCTTGGAGCTGAGAGCTAGGAGCTGGTGCTTGGAGCTAGCTCTTAGCCGGTTCGGGCGTCGTAGTAACCTTCATCACGTGCACCGTATTCGTATCCGAGTTCACGTGCGCATCGAGTTCTACATGCTCTCCCTCGTGGCCCTTCAGGGCTTCCGGATTCGAAACCGCCCAGACCTTCTTCTCCTTGTCGTCAACAAATACAACTTTCTTGCCGGCGGCGATACACTTCTTGGTGCATTCCGCGGCCCCAGCGTGGGCAGCCTTAGCGCCGCAACCGGAATCGCTCACCCAACCGGAAACGGTCATCTGTTTTCCCAGATCGCTCTTGCCGCTGTCACCCGGCTTGTTTGCGTCTTGTGCCCAGGCGGATAGAGAAATGATGATGGCCAGCGCAAGCATACTCAAAGAAAATTTCTTCATGGGGATCTCCTGTTTGGCGGAATAGTCCGCCGGGATATGCAGTCTGAAACTGCGTAGATTGGAATTTTTGTCACAGCTCTGAAGCTGTGGCGGCCTTGGTTCCTCTGGACGAAGCAAAGGCAGTGCTATCCCTTTTACAGCGACTTCCATATGAATTGCAAGTGGGGATAGCGGTCAATTTGAAATAGCGCCGGCGTCTCGCCGGCTGTCGTGTGGGCATCCTGCCCACGCTTTCCTGTGCTGGGTATTCCAAACTGTACCACTACCCAAGTGGGAACCGTGGTTCAGACAACGTTACTATTTCTTTGCCGTGGCGTTCGCTGGCGGCTGCGGGGGGGGTTGTGAAGGATACATAAAGACCTTCTCTCCCGGACGCGCATAGCGCAACTGCTCACGCGCCTCGCGCTCGATGGTTTTCGGATCGGAGCGCAGAGACTTGATCTCCGATTGCAGCCGGTCATTTTCCTGCTGCAGATTTTCAATCTCGCTCTGTACGCTGCGATATTCAGCGCGCTTGTGCTCGTAAGGGAAGATCCCGTTGGCGCCAAACACCACATGCCATCCCATGAGCGCGGTCAGCACGCCAATGCCCACGGTTGCCACCCTCCGGCGGCGAGTGTAGATCCATTCGCGGGTTGTTTCAATAATCTCCAAAATCTTTTACTTTTGTCCCGTTGCCGTTTTAACAATTGTCTTTCTATTCCGTCATGTCTGTCTGCGTTTGTCGTCCTGAGCGCCGTTTTTTGGCGCGAAGGATCTTGCGTTTCTTTTGCAGGCGATACGGTTCTTTTAGGTACAGAAAAACTAACAGGGTCTAACGAACCTGTGCTGCAAAGCCCTAGATTAATGCCGCAATACCCATTCCTTGGCCGCGGCGCTCAATTTCTGCAAGTCTTCCTGCGAGCGCGCCTCCGAATAGATGCGCACCACCGGTTCCGTTCCTGAAAGGCGAAAGCACACCCACGAGCCGTCTTCCAACACCAGCTTGAGCCCATCGGCGCGTACCACTTCCGCAACTTTCCTGCCGCTGAATTCGCGCGGCTCTTCCCGTAACTTACTAGTTAACTTCCCTTGAACATCCTCCGTCAAGCGGAAGTTCTCGCGCAGCGGATAAAAGGAACCAACTTTGACAAATAGCTTCTGGAGTTGCTGGCCGAGTGTGCCGGGTTGCCCCGCAAGCGCTCGCGCGGCCAGCATCTCGCAGCACAGCAGTCCGGCGAGCACGCCGTCTTTTTCCGGGACATGGTGCCTGATCGAGAGCCCGGCGCTTTCCTCTCCGCCGATTGCGATCTTGTCTTCTTTGATCAGCTCGCCGATATATTTAAATCCGACGGGGGTCTCGTAAAGCTGGATTCCGTAATGGCGCGCAAGCGCATTGATCAGGTTCGTCGTCACCACCGATTTGGCGACGCCATTTTTCCATCCCCGGCTTTCCACCAGATATTCGAAGAGCAAGGCTATAACGTAATTCGGGGAGATAAACGTCCCATCGGCATCTACAATGCCGAAGCGGTCGGCATCGCCATCGGTTGCAATGCCGATGTGCGCTCCTGTAGATTTCATCGCCTTCCGCAGGTCATCCAGCAGATGGTCATCCGGCTCCGGCGCGTGCCCCCCGAACAGCACGTCGCGGCAATCGTGCACTGTGACAACATCAATGCCGGCCTCGCGCAGCAGCGCATCGGAGTATCCTCGCGCCGCACCCCACAGCGGATCGAAGGCAATCTTGAGCCTGGCTTTCTTGATGACGTTCAGGTTAAGGATCTCTTTCAGGCGCGCCAGGTAAACGGCCTTGACTTCGATGCTTTCCGGCCCCGCTCCCGCTCCTGCCATCGCCGTCTTTGCCGGAATACCGTTGAGTTGGGCAATCTCAACTTCGATCTTCTTTGTTACCTCGGGCAGAGCGGGCGCGCCATCGGGCGTCGAAAACTTGATGCCGTTATACTCCGGCGGATTGTGCGAAGCCGTGAAGTTAATCGCCCCATCCGACTGAACGCGAATAACCTCATAGGCGATCGCCGGCGTGGGCGCAGGTTCAGGGATGACCAACGGCGTGACTTCATGGGATAACAAAACTTCCTGCGCCAGTTCGACAAAAGTTTCGCCCAGAAAGCGCGGGTCGCGCCCCACAATGATGCGATGCCTCTCCTTCCGCGGTTTTTGGGAAACGACATAACGCGCGATTCCATGCAAGGCGCGCCGCACGTTGGCAAAGGTAAACTCCTCGGCCATGACCGCGCGCCATCCTGAGGTTCCGAACTTGATCTGCGTCATAGATTAAGAATAACCTCTCAGAGCTTGTATGATTCAAGACAGCTTCAGAATGATACATGGCCATCCTGAACGATTTGATTTTTGAAATGAAGAGAGTCTTTCCATGACAGACAAAGCAACCGGCAAGAAAATCATTCTCACCACCAGCGGCACAAAAGAAGAAGCCGAAGACATCGCCTGGGCCCTGGTCGAACGCAAATTGGCGGCTTGCGTCAACATCGTTGCGCTTACCTCAATCTTCCGCTGGAAAGATGAGATCGAGAGCAGCCCTGAGTTTCTGCTGATCATCAAGACCACGGCGGCGGCGTTCGAGCGCGTGCGCGACGTCATCAAGGAGCTGAACAGCTATGAACTGCCGGAGTGCATCCAACTCTCGATCGAGGCCGGCAGCGAAGCCTATTTGAAGTGGATCGCCGACTCGGTGGAATAACTACCTCACGAATGAAACTTTTTCCTCACTTTTGCGTCTCAATTAAAGAGATAATGGCCTTGGCAATCCATTTTGACCGTAACGTTCGTACTTCTGGTAACAAACGAAAGTTCACTGGTGCGCTCGCATGCTGATTAAAAAGCCTTCTGATATTCCCTATTCTGAGGTCACTCCCAAGCCGCTTTACATGAACCGCCGCAAGTTCCTCGCCGCCGCCGCTGCGGCCGGAGTAGGTCTGGCAGGCGCTGCTTTATGGGAAATGTCGCAGCCATCAACGCCCGTTCTAGCTGCAACCAAATATGACAACCTGGTCAAGAGTCCTTTCGACACCACGGAAAAAATCACGTCGATGAACGATGTGACCCATTACAACAACTACTATGAATTTGGGACCGACAAATCTGATCCCGCCAAGAACGCCCAGAACTTCAAGACCAGCCCCTGGCAGGTCGCAGTTGAAGGTGAGGTCAAGAAAAAACGCGTCTTCCAGCTTGAAGAAATCATTAAGCTGGCCCCACCGGAAGAGCGCATCTACCGCCATCGCTGCGTAGAAGGATGGTCCATCGTAGTGCCCTGGATCGGATTCCCCCTGAGCGTTCTGATCAAGCAGTTTGAGCTCACGCCCAAAGCCAAGTATGTTGCCTTCGAAACCCTTTACGATCCCAAGCAGATGCCCGGACAGCATGGCAGCTTGTTTGGCGGCGCCGGGTTGGATTGGCCCTATGTAGAAGGTCTGCGCATGGATGAAGCCATGCACCCCCTTGCCATCCTCTGCTTCGGCATGTATGGCGAATCGCTGCCTAACCAGGATGGCGCGCCGATTCGCATGGTGATTCCGTGGAAATATGGCTTCAAGAGCATTAAGTCCATCGTAAAAATTAGGTTCGTAGAAAAAGAGCCGCCCACCACCTGGAACAAACAGGCTCCCAACGAGTACGGCTTCTACTCCAACGTGAATCCCACGGTGGATCATCCCCGCTGGAGCCAGGCCACCGAGCGCCGGCTGGGCGAATTCTTCAAGCGCAAGACCCTTATGTTCAACGGCTATGCCGGCCAGGTCGCCAGCCTCTACAATGGCATGGATCTGCGCAAAAACTACTGACGTAAGAACATTTGCTGTCTCATGCCCGCGACCTTTTCACCCTCGATGAAATGGCTTAAGCCACCCATATTCGCATTGTGCCTCGTGCCGGTGCTGGTCCTTCTTCTGCAAGCGTTCCACGAGCAATTGCCGGGGGCCGATTCCCTGCTCGCCGCTCTGCGCCTCAATCCTGATCTGGGCGCCAATCCCATTGAAAAAGTCACGCATACCACCGGTGACTGGATTCTCATCTTTCTGTGCGTCACTTTGGCTATTACGCCCTTGCGCCGGATTTTGAACCAGCCCTGGCTCATAAAATTCCGCCGCATGTTCGGCCTGTTTGCATTTTTCTATGCCTCTCTGCACTTTCTGACCTACATCTGGCTCGACCAGTTTTTTAGTTGGTCGAGCATCTTGAAAGATGTGTACAAGCGCCCGTTCATCACCGCCGGTTTCACTGGATTTGTTCTGCTGATTCCCCTAGCCCTCACCTCCACTACCGGATGGATCCGCCGCCTGGGCAGCAAGCGCTGGCAGCTCCTGCATCGGCTCATCTACATCAGCGCCATCACCGGAGTCGTGCACTATTATTGGCTGGTAAAGTCAGATATCCGCATTCCGCTTTTGTACGCTGCTATCTTGATCCTGCTGTTGGGCTACCGGGCTGTCATCGCCCTCCGAAAACGCTCTGCTCAGCCGCTCACCGCTCCTGCTCGTGCCACAGTTTCTTCAAGTGAATCGGCGAAAGACGCCTAAGACCAGCCTAGTACACATCAATGACTCAAGCCATCAACAATTGTGTGGCACAGCCGTCCCCGGCTGTGGATTGAGCGCGTCCCGCCGGCTATTTTCCGGCACGTCTACTAGAGCCTGTAACTTGAATCAGAGCAAAGCGAGAGGAGCAGAACGGATTATTGAGGAGAAGATTGCGCTTTGAAGCTTAACTTGAAACTTGAAACTAGAAACTTGAAACTTGAAACTTGAAACTCGAAACTCGAAACTGTACTTGAAACTCGAAACTGTCTTTCTACCGCTTGTTGGCTGCGTCCGCAGCCAATTGTTTGATCAGCGCTTCCAGAAGCTGTCGTTGGCCCTCTTCGAAATCCGCAAATATGATTCCCATGCCTACTCCGGGGTGGGAAGCTTGCACACTTCCGGAGCAGCGGAACTCGCTCATCTTGGTTTGCACTCGCATGCTTAACAGGGTTCCGACAGAAAGAGGAGAAAAAGTCTGTACGTAGCAGCCGCCCAGCGAGATGTCCGTCAAGGTCCCCCAAAATCCTCCCGCAGAACCCTCCGGACGCACCTCTACCCCACCGTCGCAGGCATAACGAACATGTGAACGTTTTTCAGTAAACGACATTCTTGTTCCACGTAGGTGAAGTTATTGATGAACCTAGATGGTGGCGATACTTTTGCAGAAATTATCGCAAAAAACAAGCCTGAAATTGGCCCTTGAACCAGCAAGTTAACCCTGGATTGCCGATTCGGAGCGCTTAAGTTGTCAACCGGAAACGCATCTTTCAAGCCGTATTGGAACCAACAGCTTCAAAACTATGGCAGTTCCACAATTACTGTATCCACCACCCGTGGAAGAGCACGGCTTTCAGAGGCTGCGGAAAAACTCTTCGGATATGAAGACTTGTATCAGGGCACGAGTTTACTCGTGCCGTTAAGTCGTTGGAAAATAACACTTCCTTGCTGTCGGGGATGAGCTTTGTAGCTCACCCAAGGTGATGAAAACAGTTGACCAGGTTTCGACTCAGCCCCGGCAGGGGCGGCGTATTATAGCCCAGCGCTTTCAGCGCTGGGTCGCTGCCAAAAATGATCATAGTCCCGCAAGGGACGACGCCTGCTGGGAGCCTCAAATGCGTTTTCGACCGTGCCGCAGGCCTGCGCGCAGCCGGGTGAGCTTTTGGTGAGCGCTGTCCCGCGCGAACCAAAAGCGAGGGCGAAGCCCTTAGATCAAAGCGGAGCGCCATAAAAACGACTTTTTCCGCAGCCTCTTTCAGCCGTGCGTTGAGCGCTTTTTTGATTATTTTTGGGCTTCAGCCCCGGCGCGCGGGGGCACCAATTATGGAATTGCTCTAGTCTCAGTTCTCAGAAAAGCAGTTGAGGTCGGTTACCCATACAAATAAGGGCATGGATGACTTGGAGAAACGGGTGTGTGTGAAAAGAAGAAAACCCACCCCACGAATGCGGTTCATGGGATGGGTTGGTTCATTGAAATTTTTTTGAAATTACCGCGAGCGCCCTGGGCCCGAGGAGTGCCCGGAATCGCTATGGCTGCTTGACCCGCCACGGCTGCCTGAATCGCTATGACCACTGCTGCCACTGCTGCCGCTGCTGCCGCTGCTGCTGCCGCGTGATCCACCTGAACTGCCACTGGAGCCGCTGTACCCCCCACGATAACTGCCACTGGAGCCGCCGCTTCCCCCGCGGTAACCGTCGGAAGAGTATCCGCCACCGCCGCCACCGGACGAGCGCGGGGTCATGATGGGTTGCCGCATATCCAGCGGGGGCCGGGAAGAACCCGAATCCGAGCGCCCTCCCCAGCCTCCTGATGACCCACCACTGTTGCGGGATGAACCGCCACCCCAGCCTCGATTATCAGACCCCGAACTGCCGCTTCCGCCTGAGCCCCAGCCGCGGCTACCGCTCCCGTTATTGTTATTCGTCGGCGGGGGCGAAACCGAACGGTCTGGGTTGCTGTTGCCTCCACCAGAGCCCCAGCCGCGACCATTGCTCCCGTTATTGTTATTCGTCGGCGGGGGCGAAACCGAACGGTCTGGGTTGCTGTTGCCTCCACCAGAGCCCCAGCCGCGACCATTGCTCCCGTTATTGTTGTTCGTAGACGGGGGCGAAACCGAACGGTCTGGGTTGCTGTTGCTTCCACCAGAGACCCAGCCGCGACCATTGCTCCCGTTATTGTTGTTCGTAGGTGCGGGCGAAACCGAACGGTCTGGGTTGCTGTTGCTTCCACCAGAGCCCCAGCCGCGACCATTGACCGGGTTGTTTGTGGGCATCGTCGAGTTCGAGCGGCCTGAGTTACCGCTGCCTGCGCCCGAGGATTGCGTCCCCCATCCGTGATTGCTAGTCGAGGAGCGCCAGCCACGATCACCACTGCCCGTATTGTTCGTCGGCGCGGACGAATTCGACGGGGCAACGTTGCCGCCGCCGTTGGCGGAGCGTTGCCAGCCACGACCGTTGCCGGTAGATTCCGACGCGGACCCACGCGGATTGTTCCCAAAGCCACGCGTGTCGGAGGGAAGCTGGTTATTCCCCCCGCGCGAATTGTTAGTTGCAGCCACGCCTCTTCCATTGTTCATGACCTCACCCCGATTCGCTACGTCCGTTCGCATGCCGGTTCCAGACTGAATCGGCGTGAAATGGCCGTCACGCTGAATGGCCTGCTGTACGCGTGCCTGCTGCTCCTCAAAACGCTGAGGCTGCGCGGGCTGGCGTCCGAAGAAGCGCTGCTGGCCTTCGCCCCGGGGCAGCGTCGCCGGACTCGCCGCCCGATTACTCGCGACCAGGCTCTCGCGGCTTGGCACCACCGGCAGGTTTCCGGTCATCATATGCGCGTTGCGGAACATCTCTGGGTTCGCCGAGGTTGCTGCTACTCGTCCCGTGCCGAAGTGCTCTGCCGGTACCGTCGAAAAGGCCCGGCGAACACTCGGATCATTCATGGCCCGCAAGCTGGAGAAGCCATTGCCCGTCCGCAGCGGCGCGAAACCTTCGTTGCGCACGTTCGTAATATTGGTGATATTGGTCACGTTGGTGATGTTGGTGATATGAACTTCATTGAAACGCTCACCACGTCGCCCGTACCAGGGAA
>Ga0209166_10000762_pt1 | contig 31010 bp, 15 predicted proteins | sample Coa_R1_3_FD_187151 | JGI IMG/M metagenome (GOLD analysis project Ga0209166, IMG submission 187151) | Surface soil microbial communities from Centralia Pennsylvania, which are recovering from an underground coalmine fire - Coalmine... | ecosystem: Environmental > Terrestrial > Soil >...
AAGGCGTGGAAGCATTCAGGATAATGCGTCCATACGTCAGGTGTTTGTTGGTACTGTTGCTGGGTGAAACCGAAATGTTGCGGCCGGTCTTCGCATTGGTATGGCGGAAAACCATCCGCTCGATTGCAGGTAGTGTTTGCGTGCTCATAATATTTATATCTCCGCTACGTCTTAATAAACGGTCTTGTTTGGGGCGGCGAGCGCCATATGGAAGCAAATTTCTCATCCATAAGCGCCATCGCCGGCTTCCATCAGAATATTAACTTAATTACTGCTGCGCAAAACTCAAAGTTCACGTAGTAAAACGTTGAATTTTCTACGAGTTGCAAGAACCTCATTCAATCCACATTCAGGGATGCGGCCGTTTTCCAAATCTGGTTACAGCAGAAAACAACAGGGCCATCAGCAGCCGTAAGTGCCGCCGGGGAAGCTGCATCCCTCCCCGAACCGGGTGCATCTCGCATGATTCGAATATATCATCATGTGATATGCAGTCTCCAATTCTAGTGGCTGGCGCTACTCGGAATTCCAACCGGTTGAGGCCAATGTAGAGATTGCCATCTACACATTCAGCATCCGGGCATGCGCTGGCTTCGATTGTTTCTCTATCGGCCTATCGTTGTTCCTGCCATTTTTGGGTCCGGATGTGGCATGAAAGCCAAGTTCTTTCGACAACGCATCTGCCGCCGAGATGATCGACTTGGCCAACACCGAAATCTTTTCCGCGCCAACGCGAAATGTCGGCCCTGAGACGCTGATAGCGGCTATCGGATCCCCGGAAAAATCACGCACCACCGATCCAACGCAGCAGACGCCCTCTTCGTTTTCCTCATTGTCAACCGCATAGCCGGTTTCATGTACCTTGATCAGTTCGGCCTTGAGCTCTGCCATGGTGCCGATTGTCTTTCGCGTGAGTGGGCGTAAACCATGTTTTTGCACTGCGATTTCAACCTGATTTTCAGGCAAATAAGCCATAATGGCCTTTCCCACCGCGGTGCAATAAGCGGGATTCCTGCGCCCTACGCTTGACGCCAGGCGCACACTGCGCCCGGGCTCTACCTTGTCCAGGTACACTACTTCCCCGTCGTCATAGATGCACAAGTGGACCGTCTCACCGGTTTCCAGCACCACGCGTTCCAGAAAGGGACGTGCCCGCTCGCGCAGGTCGAGCTGCGATACCGCCCGCGTCCCCAGCTCAAAGAGCTTTAAGCCCAGCCGGTATTTGCCGGTCTGGGAGTTCTTCTCCACCAGCTTATTGCGCTCCAGCACCATAATCAGGCGGTGCGCCGTGCTCTTGTGTAAACCGAGCGATTCGGAAATCTGGGCCAGCGTCAGGTCAGGACCGTCTTGGGAGAGCGCCTCGAGAATCGCGAAAGCACGATCAAGCACCTGGATCTGATAGGGCGACCGGCCTTCGCTTTTTGTCTTACTATGTGGCACGGTGCGTCATTATATAAGAATAGGACCGCAAGTCAAGAAAAGATAATCCCTGGTCAAAAATCTCTGGCTTCTGGTCGATCTTTTCGAGGGGCACCGCTCGGTAAGCACCGTAAGCCTATGAAAAACAACAACTTCCTCTACACCGACTGCGGGCCTAATTGCGGGATGGGTTACGGCTTTACCTCGGCGGTCTCTTGCGATTTAGGGCTTTCATTGCCCCGCAGGTCAACCGCGGAGACGGAATAGAAGTACTTATGGCGGGAAACTACACCGGTATCATGGAATGACAGCATGGTGATGGGAGCGGAGTTGATGCGCTCCGGTTTTCCATTTTTAGGGTCGGCCTCCTGGCCGCCTTCTTCGCGGCGATAGACGTTATATCCGGCGATGTCTTTTTCGGTGTTCGGCGCCCAAATGAGGTCAACAAATTTTTCGTTTGGAATCTCGCTGGGCACGGCCAGCAGTCCTTCCGGAGGGGCGGGTGGGAAGACATCGTGGGCAACAACTTCAACCGGCTGGGAATCATCGCCCTCGACCTCAGCTAACAGTTGATGGGTTTCCGAATACACCCTGGTGACCGGGACTACCCTGTAGGAATAACTTTTTTCCCATTCGACATCACGATCGACCGCGCTCCAGCGGTTTTCACCGCGCTGATGAATCACCGCCCGCAAATAGGAAACAGCAAAGTCCTTGGCAGAGCCTTTTTCACGGCGGTAAACGCGATAATCAAATTGCAGTGATGGAATTTGATTTTCGGTGCCCTGGGTCCATATCAGGTATACGCCGCGGACATCGAGCTGAAAATGTAAGGCTTCCGGCGGCACCGTGGGCGCCAGCGAAACCGCTGCCGGATTCGAGAATCCCGCGCTGCGCCCGCGGTCATCTTGCACTTCAACACTATAGACGGCGAATTGCGAAGGGCCCTCAATTTTTTCAGACAAGGTGTCGATAAATTGGAGCGTAGTTTTCCCGCTATTCTCCCCGACTAACTTCACAGCTCCGGTCCGAGGTCGAATTTCTCCTACGGATTCTCCGCAGGCAGTCACGGAATTTAAAAGTTCTGATGAATCCGGCGGAGTTGCCAGCATGCTCCGGCATACCTTCATGACGCCCAAAGAGCGCCCAGCCGGCTGGGCATCTGTGATCGCGCGTGGCTGGCTCCACGTAAGCGTAACCTTGCCGCCCTTGCGAACGGCGCGCAAATCGCGCACCGGTTGCGCCCAACGCGAGGACGCGGACTTAACGCCTCCAGTTACACCGCACCACGCTGGCATAGCACAAAGGACAAGGGCGAAGAACATTAATTTCATGCGAACGTTTTCCATAATGTCGAAGGAGGATGAGGGCAAAGCGATCTCAATATTGCCACACACCATAAACCCCATGCAATGCTTCCAGACTGCAAACTTCGCGGTTCGAATTGAAAACCGAATCCTCCCAGAGAGAATTCATTTCCCGCCTGAACTCGCTGTGGATCAGGATACATCTTGAGTTTTGCCAAAGCGATCGTTTAATGCTTTTGATTTGACACGGGATGCAAATCCATGTAAACGTTTACTCTGTTTGGGAAGATTGGTCCGCGATTTGCAAGCATTAAAACGTCATAGTTAAGAGGATTTTTGGCCCCGGACTGCAACCTTCAACAGGATTCAGGGGTCGAAGAACGTGAAATAAAGATTGCGGCAACGTTCAGCCTCGTCAGGCCCCGCACTCCTGGCGCAAGCACGCACAATTACCGATACAGACTTAGATAGAGAGCAGTCTCTGCATAATCGAGACCGCTAGCTTGTGCACCTACATGGAGGACGCAAATGTTGCGTTTTATCTTTCGCTATACCTTGTATGTTTGTTTATTTTTTTCCCAGGCCGCCTGGCCGCAGAATGTGCTCACGCAGCGATACAATGACGCGCGCACGGGAGCGAATCTCAACGAAACGCAACTGACCACGGCCAACGTCAACGTCAATCAGTTTGGAAAACTGTTCACCCTCACCGTGAATGGAAACACACAAGCCTCGCCACTCTACGTACAGAACGTCACCATCCCGGGCAAGGGCGTGCACAATGTGCTTTACATCGCCACCATGAATGACAAGGTTTATGCCTTCGACGCCGACAGCAACACCGGCGCCAATGCCAGCCCGTTATGGACGGACGACTTCACCAATCCCGCCGCCGGCATTACGCCGGTTCCGATCACCGATGTCGCCTGTGCCTGCAACATCACCGGCAACGTTGGCATAGAAAGTACGCCGGTGATTGACCTTGCGAACAATACCTTATATCTGGTGGCGCGCACCAAGGAGAACGGGAGCTACTTTCAGAGACTGCACGCGCTCGATATTACAACCGGCGCCGAGAGACCCGGCAGCCCGGTGCACATCCAGGCCACCGTCTCCGGGACCGGCATCGGCAGTTCGGGCGGAAAGCTGTCGTTCGATCCCTTGATTCATAACCAGCGCCCGAGCCTTGCCATAGCCAGCGGAAAGGTATTTATCGCCTGGGCATCCCACGAAGACACGCACAACTGGCACGGCTGGGTGATCGCTTATGACACGCAGACCCTGGCTCAAGCGGGCGTATTCTGCACTTCGCCGAATGACGGCCAGTCTGGCATATGGGAATCGGGCTGGGCGCCCGCAGTGGATTCCAGTGGCAATATCTATTACATGACCGGCAATGGCACGGGCACGCCCAGTGCAACCAACCTTGCCGAAAGCTTTATCAAGTTCGACACCACCAGCGGCTTGCAAATGGTTGATTGGTTCACTCCGAGCAATTGGGCGGCGTTGAATAGCAATGACGTGGACTTGGCCGATGCCGGCTCCATTCTGATCCCCGGCACCAATCTCATTGTCGGCGGCGGCAAAGAGGCTGTCTTTTACCTGCTCGACACCGGCAACCTCGGACACGAGGTTGTAGGAAACACCCAGATCGTCCAGCAATTCGCCGTTAACAATCAGGGCACCACCAGGAATGGGGAAATGAAGGGTGGCCCGGTTTATTGGGACCGCGCCAGCAACGGCGGCCCCTGGATGTACGTCTGGGCGGAAAATGATTTCCTGAAAGCCTACCACTTCAACGGCGTTAAGTTTGACACTACACCGGTCTCTCAAAGCACCTTTATGGATGCCGCCGGTGCCTCCCCCGGTGTTCTCACTCTCAGCTCCAATGGTGACACCCAGGGGATCATATGGTCGTCAATGTGTACCAGCTCCAATTGCGATCACGGAGTGCATCCCGGCATCCTGCGCGCCTTTGACGCCACTAATCTGACCAGAGAAATCTGGAATAGCGGCATGAACTCCACCCGCGATAACGCGGGGAACTGGCCCAAATTCAGTATTCCTTTAGTAGTCAACGGCAAAGTTTATCTGGGATCGTTTTCCAACCAGGTCAACGTGTACGGTCTGCTTTCGGTTACACCTGACTTCACCTTCACCGCTTCCCCGGCCTCGAGCACCGTGATCCAGGGTAATAGTGCTGCGTACACCGCTACGGTCGGAAGTCAAAATGGTTTCAGTGGCAGCGTGAGCTTAAGCGTCTCCGGCCTTCCCTCAGGCGCGGGCTTTAGCTTCAATCCGGCGTCGGTGAGCGGGTCGGGATCTTCCACGCTCACGGTGACCACCTCCACTTCGACGCCCACGGGCACTTACACGCTGACCATACACGGCGACAGCGGGAGTCTATCGCACACCGCCACTGTAACGTTAACGGTCAATCCGCCGCCCGTACCGGACTTCTCCTTCTCCGCGGCTCCGGCGTCGCAGACGGTAACGGTTGGCAGCGGAACCAGCTACACGGCAACCGCAGGCGCATTGAACGGCTTCAGCGGATCCATCAATGTGAGCGTGAGCGGCTTGCCCTCCGGAGTTACGGCCAATTTATGCACTATCACTGTGCCCCCAACCGGAACGTGCACCCTCACCGTGAGCACCGGTTCTTCAACGCTGGCAGGCACTTATACGCTGACCATCACTGGCGTTAGCGGCACCCTGTCGCACAACGCCACCGTGAAACTGGTCGTCAACCCCACCACCGGTCTGCCGCCGGGATGGAGTGATGCTGATATTGGCGCTCCCGGCCTGGCAGGCAGCGCTACATTCAACGGAGGCACATTCACAGTAAAAGGCAGCGGCGCCGATATCTGGAGCACAGCAGATCATTTCAACTTTGCTTCTCAATCTGTGACCGGCGATCTGACCATCACCGCCCACGTGGCCACCCAGCAGAACACCAGTGCGTGGGCCAAGGCTGGAGTGATGATACGGCAGACAACCGCGGCCAATTCGGCTTACGTATTCGTGATGATCACCCCCACCAACGGCGTGAACATGCAGTACCGTCCGACAAGCGGTGGCACGTCGGTGCAACTGGCGCAACAATTGGGCCACGCAGCGCCCTACTGGGTACGCCTGGTGCGTTCCGGCAACACGTTCACCGGCTTCAGTTCAGCCGATGGGATGACTTGGACCACGGTGGGCACGATTAGTGTGACTATGACCGGCAGCACGAACACAGGTCTGGCGGTCACGGCACACAACAACGCCGCTTTAAGCACCGCAACGTTTGACAATGTCAGCGTCGGCGCCGCCACCACAACGCCGGACTTCACTTTGTCGGCCTCACCCTCATCTCAGACTGTTACAGTAGGCGGGGCAACCACCTACACGGCGACAGTAAACGCAGTGAACAACTTCAGCGGAAGCGTATCGCTGGGTGTGACCGGCTTGCCGGCAAACGCGACCGGCAGCTTTAATCCCAGCTCGGTAAGCACCTCGGGGTCTTCAACCTTGAGTGTTTCCACCGGCGCTTCAACTCCAACCGGCACGTATACGTTGACCATCACTGGCACAAGTGGCAGCCTGTCGCACTCCGCTACTGTGACGTTGATAGTCAATCCGGTCACTTCGAGTTGCGTAACCGCAACCGGCGGCGGTGGTTGGGTCAACACGCCATTTGCTGCGCAGGCGGGGACCTTCACTGCCTCCTTCGACGCCACACCCTCGGCCAACCTTATCAATGGCGTGGTCGCGCTCTCGCAGGGCGCCGGAACTGCCTACACCGCCTTTGCTAATCTGGTTGCTTTTAATGGTGCATCGAATGTGATTCTGGCGCGCAACGGCGGAAGCTACGCCGCGCAGACCAATGTTCCCTACTCAGCCGGATTGACTTACCACTTCCGGCTGGTGGTGAACGTGCCCGCGCACAGCTACTCAATTTTCGTCACGCCCCCAGGTGGAACGGAGCAGACCATTGGGAGCAATTACCTGTTCCGCACCGAGCAGAACACGGTGACCAGCCTGAACAATTATGGGGCCTTTGTAGGCACCACCGGAAACACGTTAAAGGTATGTAATTTCAGTATCCAATAATTTGGGAACAGGAAGCGATTGAATCAGCAGTAACGAATGGAACTTATGAATCACAATACAACGGAGGAAGCAACTCACATGACTTGGGAAAAACCGCAATTTGAAGAAATCTTATTGAACTGTGAAATCAACTCCTATGCGCCCGCCGAGTTGTAGACCGCGGCGGGGAAGGTAAAAATCTACAGGCCGCTGACACCAGCGGCCTGTGAAACTTTTATGCCAAACATACTCTCCTAAAACCTTGGCCGTGAGGTGAAACATACCTCACTGGTATTCCAGCACCGGTTTATCGAACCGGAATCCCCGCCGAGAACTATTTCGGAGGAGGTGTCGTGCTGGTGCCGCCGCCGCCGGAGCCTTTCTTGTTCTTCTTGCCGCCCTTGTGGCCTTTCTTGCCGCCCTTGTGGGCTTTGTGGGTGGGGGCAGTGGTATCCGCGGATGAACCAGTGCTGCCACCGCCGGCTTGCGCCATCGCGAGACTGGCGCTCAGTGCCAATGCGCACAAGAGTGTGAGTAGCTTTTTCATGTATTCTCCTTTGAGGAATCTAAGTGGACGACTTGGACCTCTGTCGGGGCTAAATCGCCCGTATCATTTAATACCGGCCCGGCCCTTCTGGCAACAGGCAAGTTGAAAAATAAGGTTAAAATTTCAAAATCTAAAACAAGTCTGCTGTCGCGATCCCACGGTGCTGAACATTACACTACTGCACTCATGGCGTTCACTATAAAGTTTCATGGCTGAATGCTGAGCGCTGAGTGCTGAGTGCTCTCTCAAAACAGCCCGAAGACGCCGACGCTGTTCTGGGTTCCCACATAAACCTTGCCATTGGCAATCGTGGGAGTAATGAATTTATTCCCATTACCAAAGTTGCTGTCTCTGCCGCCGGGCGCCTGGTTGCTGTTGTAAAGTTCTGTTCCCAGGCTGGTGGCATCGTAGGCGTGTAATACGGCAGGAGTCGAATTTTCCGTCGCCCATACGATGCCGTTGCTTGTGCCGTTGGCAGAGATGCTGGGAGTCGCCCCTGGATATCCATAGCTCTGCGCGGAGTGTGACGTCGGCACAGTGTTCAAGCGCGCATTACTGAACTGGAAAGCGCGAATGGAACCATTCGTGGGTCCAAAATAAACGTAGCCGTTAAAGTAAGCCGGCGTGGATCGGATGCCGCCAGAGGCGCCTCCCGGCAAGTCCTGATAAAGATTTGGATTGCTGTTGGTGTTGGGGCTGCCCGTATTGAATTTTCCCATGTTGTCGCGGTCTGCCAGATAGATATGGCCGTCCTTTCCCGCGCCTATCGCCAGATGCCGGGTATTGTTTTGGCTGTCGGTCATATCCGGCAAAAGCATGGCGCCGCCCGAGCCCAGGTCGGTATCGGCGTTGCTCTCGTTGACCGTATCCGACATTGTGAAATAGTCCGTCACGCTCAAGGTGTTGCCGGCGGTAGAAAGTTTCACGAAGGCGTTGCCATAGTTTCCCTGATTGGGAAAGCCGCTGGCGTTCAGTGCGGGGTCAAACGTGCCATTCCCCAGCATCTGGTAGATGTTCCCGCTGTTGTCGGCGGCAAGACCATCGCCGGCGTTCCAGAACGCCCCTTGACTCCCGTTAGGCGTCAGGTTGATGACGTTGGTTTGCGCCAGCGTGGTCTCATCATAGGCCATGATCCACGCGGTATAGAGGCCGCCATCGCAGTGAGATGACCAGGCGGTATAGATTTTCCCGTTCAGCAGAAGCAGGCCGGGGCGCTCTTTATATTGCGCCGGATCGAAGACAACATTGCCGCTATGGCTGTTGTCGCCGCTTCCCGGGAAGGTCGCGTGGATATCCACCGGCCCATTGAACAACTCTGCGCCGGTGGTGAGATCGAGGGCGTGCAGCCGCTGGAAATAATTTCCCGATCCGTCTTTGCTCATGGCCACAACATAGATCACGCCGTTGGCTCCCTGGCTCAGATCGATCGCGGGCGTCGCTGTAACCCCGATTTCCGGAGTAACCTGAGAGCAGCCGCGATCGTCAGACGAGGATTCTCCCGCCTTCAACATCATGACGTGCCAGTACTGCGTGCCTATGTCAGCGTCAAAGGCGTACACGCTGCCGTGCTCGGTAGCTACAAAAAGAACATTGTGAATTCCCTGATTGGGAATATTCATGGCCGGCACGTAAAGCGGTTGCGCATCCACCTTCCCATCCACCGGAATCGTAAACAGATTGCGGAAGTGCGCCATGTTCACGTTTGCCGGCGTGAGTATTGCCTCATGTGGGTTCAAGCCGCTGCGCCCGTTGTCGTTATGGTAGGTAAGCATTCCACTGTAAGGAGCGTTTACCTGAATTGAAACTGTTTTGGTCTGTGCGGGTGGAGAGAGAGTCGTTGCCGTGATCTGATGTATACCCACACTGGTGATCGTAGGTGTATACACGCCCCCGCTTGAGATGAATCCACTGGTGCTGTTTCCCGCCCCCGCGCTATCCACCGACCAGGAGACTGGCAGGTTGGGAGTGAACTGCTGGTTTTGTAAAACCGAGAGTGTGGGCGGACTCGACGGCGAAACCGTCAGCACGGGAACAACCTGGAGAGTCGTTGCGCCGGCCACGTTCTGTCCGGTGATGGCTGAACTCGCCGAGACGTTTGTGCTTCCGGTGCCTGCCAGCGTGGCGACATTGTTGGTCATAGTAGCTACCGCAGACGCCGATGATGCCCACGTAGCCGAGCCGGTAAGGTTTTGCGTGGAACCATCGGAGAAAATTCCGGTCGCAGTGAAAGTAACTGGCCCCGAGTTCACCACCACTGCCAGGGTTGGCGGCGTAACCGTAATTGAACTCAGCACGATGACTTGCAGCCCGGTAGAGCCGGTGACTCCGAGAGTTGTGGCTGAAATGAGCGTGCTCCCAGGGTTCACGAATGTGGCTGCGTTATTCATCATAGTTGCAACCGCGGCAGCGGACGATGACCATGTAGCGGTGCCGGTAAGATCTTGCGTAGTGTTGTCAGAATAGTTGCCGGTCGCGGTGAAAGTAACCGTGCCCGCGTTCAAAAACACATGCGGCTTTGCCGGTGTGATCGTGATGGAATTCAGCATCACGGTACTGGAAACTGTGAGTTGCACCGAAGCTGATAGCGGTCCTTTGGAAGCGGTGATGGTAACAGGTCCCTGATTAGTGCCGGCGGTTACAAGCCCGCTGGAGTTGACCATCGCAATGTTCATGTCCGAGGAGTTCCACTGCACCCGACTGGAGATGTCCTCAGTTGCCGCCGGCTGTGACGCCCCCGCGCGGAAGAACACGCGCGTCGCGCTGAATTGCAGGTTATGTCCAGGTACCAGGGAGAAGTTCGCAGGCATAACCTGTAGGGCAAAAGGGCCGGGAGGAGGGTTGGTTCCGGCTGAGCTTCGGTCGACTCCACCGAGCAGGAATGCGAGTAGCAGAATTGCAACCTTACCATCACGAGCTGCCCTGCCCCGCTGAACTAAGCCCAGGATACCTTGGCAGATTGCCGGTCTTACGCGCAAAGACGTCTCCTTAAGACTTCCCGTTCGGCGAACTTTGGATTTTGGAGGAGGATAGAAGCAACAATATTGGCTCCCGGACGTCCAGACAAGCAGGAAAAAGGACACGTACTGCCGATATGTATTCTTACGAGGGAGGGCACAGCTTTAGCTGTGCCGTAAGTCGTTGGAAAATAACCCTTCCCTGTCGCGCTGCTTGCGGCGCACGGTGGGAGCCCCGGCTTTCAAGCCGGGGTAAAGCTCGTAGAAGTTTTGGGCTTCAGCCCCGGCTTCTTTGCGTGCAGGACATCCTGTATGCAGGCATCAATCTTCGTCCCACATTATGGTAGTCCGTATACAGGTTTCCAAAGTTTCTTGCCGCAATACCAAAAGGGCACATGTGCCATTGTCCTAGGAAACACTTGATTTCAACGCGATTCAGCATAGAATAATGCGGCCCGACACAACTCTACCCTTTTCCGCCCAAGGGTCGAACCTAAAAAACCTTCGGAGGATTTCTCTGTGAGCACGAAGCTTACGGCTCAAGTACTGTCTGTCTGTCTGTTTTCGCTTCTTGTTATATTGGCGTTTTGCCTGAGCACACCTTACAGCATCCACGCCGGCACGGCCGCCGGAACAACCAGCACGCCATTGGCGGCGGCGTCCTTGGCCGCCAACTATGGCAATCTGCCTCTGAGCTTCGAGCGCAACGACGGACAGACGCATGCGCAAGTGAAGTTCCTCTCCCGTGGCGGCGGTTACAGCATGTTCCTGACTTCCAACGGTGCTGTGCTGGTGCTAAGCAAGCCCCTGCCGGCCTCCGCCCAGCCCGCCAACCCGGCCTTCCGCAACAAAGTTGGCGGCAATAGAGCCGGCCTACAGGCGTGGGGGGGAAATCCCTCCCCAAAAATGACTGCCACCGTGCTGCGCTTGCAGCTCGCAGGAGAAAAACTCAACCCAGCCGCGAAAATCAGCGGATCGGCCGAACTGCCCGGACATAGTAATTACTTCAGGGGAAGCGATCGCCGGCAATGGGTCACCAATATCCCTAATTACCGGCAGATCGAATATCGCAGCGTCTACCCCGGCGTGGACATGGTGTATTACGGCAACCAGCGGCAACTGGAATACGACATGGTTGTGGCCCCCTACGCAGATCCATCTGCCATCCGCTTCCAGGTGCAGGGCGCGCAAAGCATGGAAGTCGCCCCGTCAGGCGACCTGATGCTGCACACCAGCAGCGGTGACGTGGTGCTCCGCAAGCCCGTCCTCTATCAGCAGAGAGTAAGTAACCGTACAGCCGCGGCGCCCCCAGTTGCTGGTGCACAGTCTTCCGCAACCGCAGATCAAACCGCCCAGCGCGAGCCCGTGGACGGCAGCTACGCCATCCAGGGAAACGAAATTCAATTTCAGGTAGGCGCCTACGACAATAGTCGTCCTTTGGTGATTGACCCGGTGCTGAGCTACTCCACGTTCTTGGGTGGAAGCAACGACGACCAGGGAGCTGCTATAGCCGCTGATGCCACTGGCAATGCCTACGTGGTAGGACAAACTTTCTCTTCCGATTTTCCCGTAACCGACACTATCGGTAACTTTACTGGAACCCAAATGGCATTCATCACGAAAATTAGCGCAGATGGAAGCACTCTGCTTTACTCCACCTATCTGGGCGGCTCCAATTTCGATTATGCCGCTGGAATTGCCGTGGATGCCAGCGGCAATGCTTACGTGACCGGAACTACCTTCGACAGCGATTTTCCCGTGACTTCCAATGCGTACCAGATGACGCGTCCTAACCCTAACTCCCGCAATGTTTTTGTAAGTAAATTGAACCCAGCGGGCAACACCCTTCTCTATTCCACTTATCTTGGGGGACAGGATAACGGTGGCACTTTTCAGACCAACGCTCCTGGCAGCAATATCGCCGTGGAAGGCAGCGGCGTTGTATACATCGTCGGAAACACAAGCTGTGATGACTTCCCCATTCTGAACGGCTACAAGACAACGAACCCTCTCGGGCAGGGGTCGTTTAATTCCGTTCCTTTTATAGCCAAAATTGACACCACGAAGCAGGGAAATTTATCGTTGCTCTATTCCACCTACCTGGGAGGGACCGGCGGCGGCGATATTGCCGACGCGGTTGCCACCAATGGCGCAGGCAAAGTCTACATAACCGGCGCTACCAACTCGACAGATTTTCCCACCGTGAACGCCTTCCAGAGCATCAACGGTGGTTTTCAAAATGCATTCTTGAGCGTACTCGATACCACGGTCCCAGGATCGAATGGCCTTATCTACTCCAGCTATCTTGGTGGTAGTAATGTAGATATAGGCGACGTTGGCGCAGGCATAGCCGTAGACAGCACCGGTAAGGTAGATGTCACCGGCAGCACTTCATCTTTTAACTTCCCGGTGGTAACAACCACAGCCTTACGGAGCACCTTCCCCACCGGCTCCGGCGATTGTCTTAACATTGGTGCTGATTTCAGCACTGGGTTTGTCAGCCAATTTGATCCCACACAATCTGGCAATGCTTCCCTGGTTTATTCCACCTTTCTCGGCGGTGGTGATGATCACGGCCAATGTAACGAAGGTGGAATGGCAATCGCCACTGATTCCAGCGGCAAGGTCTATGTCACCGGGCAGACCGACTCCCTCAATTTTCCCCTCAAAAACCCCTTACAGGCTATGTCCTTGGAAAATGGGGACAATGCTTTCGTCAGCCAGCTCGATCTCACCCAGGCAGGCTCAGCCTCCCTGTTGTTTTCCACCTATCTTGCGGGTAGTAAGGGTTCAGGAGACCACGCTTACGGCGTGGCTGTAGATAGTAACAGCGCCAATGTTTACATCACCGGCGTGACCGACGCTTTCGATTTCCCCACGGTAAAGCCTTTGCAGCCCTACAGCGGTGGTGGAGATGCCTTTGTGGCTAAGATCAACATGGCAGGCGCCTCGCCGGCGATTTTGCTTACGCCTAATCCGCTCATCTTCAATTTCCAGGCAGGAGGCACAAGCAGCGCTCCAAAGACCATCACCGTTAAAAACGTTGGGACTGCCTCGTTGACCATATCCGCAATCTCGATAAATTCCAGCACTTTTACCCAAACCAATACCTGCGGGACTCTGCCGGCCACCGTACTTGCGGGCGCCACTTGCGCGATCGATGTAACTTACAGTCCGCCCCAGTCAGGAAACTGGTCCGCGACCCTGACGATCACAGACAATGCTCTCGGAAGCCCCCATAAAGTGCCGCTCACCGGCGCCGGCTCCACCGTCGCTCTGACGTCTTCTCTGAATCCTTCTAGCTATTTCGATACGGTCACGTTCACGGCCACGGTCAGCGCTGGCTTACAGGGCGGCTCTTTGACAGGCATGGTTCAATTCAAGGATGGCACCATGGTTCTTGATACGCAAAATCTTACGGGCGGAGTTGCAACCTCTATTCCTATCACCTTCGTTACCGTAGGTTCTCATAACATCACAGCTCAGTACAGTGGCGATGCCGTACGTACAGGCGGCATGGGCGCGCTAACGCAAACTGTGAATCCGGCGGCTACAACAACCACCGTTACTAGCTCGCAAAATCCAAGCAGTTTTGGCAATCCGCCAGTCTTTACCGCTGTCGTGGCAGCCAATAATATGCTAACCACGCCGATTGGCACTGTGGCCTTCAAGGATGGAGCTACCGTCCTGGGGACTATGTCATTGGACGATGGCGGACAGGCGATATTTACCCCGTCTTCGTTGTCCATCGGCACTCATCCGATTACGGCTGTCTACCAAGGCGATGCCATAAACTGGGCCGCAAGCACAAGCGGCACTCTCACCCAAACAGTGCTTGACGCAAGCACTTTGGGTTTAGCGGCTACTATCAGCAACAAGCCTGCCGCCACCGCATACTTTACCCGGAACCCGGGGCAGAAATTAACGCTCACCGTAACCATCACCGGAAATGTAACTTCCGGCACTCCAACCGGGACAGCAACTTTTGTCGCTGACAGCAACATAACTTTAGGCACCGCACCTTTGCAGGCGCTATCGTCAACCTCAGCCAAAGCAACCTTCCCGTCAGTATCCTTAAATGTAGGACCGCACCAAATTGCCTGCACTTATTCCGGCAATACTAAATACGGTCCAAGCACCTCGAATACAGTCAACGTATCTCAGTCCCCCAGACCAAAGATACGTTAGAATCAACCGCCCACACGTGCATACAGCACGTGTGGGTTAAATCATTTTAGGAGACTGTTGCTGTACTCTTAGAAGTGGTATCAAACCATTGCGTTTCGAGGAATGACCGCCCATCATCTTCCTGAGGGGTGTACCTGGCTTCGAAAAGAGCGTGGAACAGCGTTATTCTTGTGCGGCCCCCTGCGGCCCCTTAGATAAACGGGTGACCAAATGCGAGCGCCGGAACCGGCGCGAGCATCTGGCGAGCGAGCAGCAGCGGAATGAAATGGAGCATTTGCGGAGCCCTCAGAATGAGGAGAAGAAATGTATCAAGACACTACTTCGACACTATCTTATAAGTGCCGCATATTATTGAAACTGAATGACTTAACGCTTCGGGGACTACTTCAAGCAATGGGGGGAGGGGGCACTGCTTCGAAACGGTAGACCCAGAACAAGGTATAGCAATTCTGAAGACCATTTAGAATTGTGCTTCGCAAATTTTGCCGGACAATTTTTTAGAACAGGTTTCTTGGACCACTATGGAAGATTTCTCACGAATCAAGCGGCTGCCGCCTTACGTCTTCAACATCACCTCGGAGCTGAAGAGCGCCGCGCGCAAACGCGGGGAAGACATCATTGATTTCGGCATGGGCAACCCTGACGGGCCCACGCCCAAGGCCATCGTTGACAAGCTGATGGAAGCGGTGCAGCGTCCGGTGACGCATCGTTACTCGGTGTCGCGCGGCATTCCCCGCCTGCGCAAGGCCATCTGCGATTGGTATAAGCGGCGCTACAACGTCGAGCTCAATCCGGATACCGAAGCCATTGTCACCATCGGCTCCAAGGAGGGCATCGCCCATCTCTGCCTGGCAACCCTCGATCGCGGAGACACCGTGCTGGTTCCCAACCCCAGTTACCCGATCCACGTATACGGTCCGGTGATCGCGGGGGCCGATATCCGCAGCGTTCCCATGAAAGCCGGCGTTGATTTCCTCGCTGAGTTGGAGCAGGCGCTGCGGCTGATGTATCCGCGGCCGAAGATCCTGATTCTTAACTTCCCTTCCAACCCCACCACGCAGTGCGCCGATATGGCGTTCTTTGAACGCGTGGTAGCGCTGTGCCTGGAATACAAGCTCTACGTCGTGCACGATCTCGCCTATGCCGATATCGTCTTCGACGGCTACCGCGCGCCTTCCATCCTGGAGGTGCCGCACGCCAAGGAAGTCGCGGTTGAGTTCTTCACCCTGTCGAAAAGTTACAACATGCCCGGCTGGCGTGTAGGATTCATGACCGGCAACACCAAACTTGTGAGCGCGCTCGCCCGCTTGAAAAGCTACTTTGATTACGGCACGTTTACTCCCATTCAGGTGGCCTCTATTCTGGCGCTGGATGGCCCGCAGGATTGCGTGCAGAAGATTTGCGACAACTACCGCAAGCGGCGTGACGTCCTGGTGCAGGGCCTGAACAAACTCAACTGGCAGGTTGATCTGCCCAAAGCCACGATGTTCGTGTGGGCGCCGATCCCTGAAAAATACCGCAAGCCGGGCTCGCTGGAGTTTGCAAAAAAACTGCTCACCGATGCCAAAGTCGCCGTAAGCCCGGGCATCGGCTTCGGCGAATACGGCGACGATCACGTGCGCTTTTCCCTGATTGAAAACGAGGAAAGGACGCGCCAGGCCCTGCGTGGCATCAAGCACATGTTCAAGGCCGATGGCCTGGCGTAGAACTAACTTATGAACCGCGGTTAATTCATCATTTCAGCACGTCCGCGCCGACCTTGGAACACTGGCCATCGTGATCGGGAGTATCTCCTGAAACGCCGATGGCCCCCACGATTTTGCCATCCATCACCAGCGGATAACCGCCATCCACCGGCTCCGCGCCTCTAACGCTCAAAATTCGCAAGCTCGTGCCGCCTGCCGCCAAAGTATCCTGGAACGCTTTCGTCGGACGTTTAAACAGAGTCGCGGAGCGCGCTTTATCGATGGCTACTTCGGCGCTGCCCAACTGCGTGTTGTCCATTTTTTCGTAGTACACCAGGTTGCCGCCGGTATCTACCACGGCCACTGCCATGTCCCAGTTGTTCTTGCGTGCCTCCGCCAGTGCAGCGGCTGCGGCTTTCTTTGCGTTTTCAATAGTAACGGACGCGCCATATGGGGTAGGCAGCTTCTGCGCGCCGGCATTCAAAGCGAACGCGGCAAACAATACGGCAACTACGAGCTTTACGCATTTCATTGACATGAGTAGCTCCTCTTTTGATTTTTATGACTGCTATTTCAACTCTCTGCTCTTTTGAACAGCGCTACATACCGCAGACGAGCGTTTTGAAATCTACCAGATAATACTTGCGTGGAAAAGCCCTCATCTTGGGCAAGTTTGAGCACTGCGGAAGCGGCAAGGGAAGGAAAGAGATAGAATGGCCAGATTTTCGTCAGAGCAGAGCGGCCAAAGACCACTTTCGTCTCTCGTTAAAAATCTCAGCCTTCTATCTTGGACCTCCTCCCATGGATTCCCAATCTGGAAGGCTGAGGTGTGGGTGGAGAAAACCTAGTTGCCCGTGCACTGAAAACGGATCGTGTCTGTGACCGCCGCCGGCAATGTAAGCGTAATGCCATTGCCGCCATTGGTGTAACTGATTTGAACCGCTGTCGGGGCCGTAGTGTCGTTAGCAGTACAGAAAAAGCTGGTATTGCTGGTAAATGCCGCGGCGCCTGCGAAGGTGACTGCAACGCTTGCGGATGCAGTGGTGCTAGCTGATCCGGTGACGACATGTGGGTTGATGGTCTGGTTACCATTGATATCCGTCACAGCAATTTCATGCTGTTCCGGTCCGAAGAGCACGACAGCATACGTGCCTGCGCCGCCATTGGTGGAAAGCACACGGCCCAAGACCTGGATGGACCTTGCCGAACCCAATACGGTTGGATAGCTGGCTCCGGCATCGTGGCAATCGCCGCTGGTTGCATTGCTTGCGATTACGTAATCACCGGCTATCGTAGCACCGTCAAACACGCACGAAGCCTGCCCAATCTGGGCAACGGTTGCATTGCCGGTCTTGCTGCTGGCGCTGATGACGATTCCAACCAAGCTGCTGGAATCTGTAATCGTAGCTTGTATTGCTGTCGAAGGCGCGCCGGTCAACTTCGCCAGTTTGAATTGGGTTGTGCCTGTAACTGCTTCATTGGCGATCGGTGTGGTCACGGCGCCCGTAGGATTCACGTTGCCGGTGACGTTCACATCACCTGCGGAAACTCCCAAGTTGCCTGTGCTGACAGTCGCTCCGCCCGTTACCGTCAGCGCGCCGGTCGAGACCGCGCCGCTGAAGCTGCCCGTCGTACTGGTTAGACCTCCGTTAGCAGCCAGTGCTCCGGTCAAGGTGCTGATGCCGGTCACACCCAGTGTGCCACCGAAGCTCCCGTTTCCGGAAGCAGTCACGTTACCAGTGATCGTCTGATTTCCCGTGAAGCTGTTGGCTATATCAAGCCGGGCATAATTGGCCGCATTGACTCCGCCCAGTTTAGTGGCATTGACATTGGTTAAAGCCGTGCCATCCCCGGTAAACGTATTGGCTGTGACATTGCCATTGCTGGCGTTCGCCGTGATGGTATTGGCTCCGCTTCCTACCGTCAGGTTGCCGCTCAGAGCTGCCGTACTGCCGCTGAGCGCTCCCGTCAAAGTGGTAGTTCCCGTTGCGCTCAGATTGCCTCCTGTGCTCAGGTTGCCGCTAAAACTGCCGGTCGTTGCAGTAAGTCCACCATTGGCGGCCAATGTACCGCTGAAGGTATTGTTGCCGGTAAACGTATTGTTGCCGCTCAAAGTGGGAATTACAGTGTTATCTACACCCAGAGAGAGCGTGCCGCCGAGAGCAAGCGAACCACCGCCGGTCAAGCCGCTGCCGGTATTAATGGTAACCGAAGAATTTGCCAACTTAGCATTCGTCACATTGGCATCTAAAATCTTCGCGGTCGTGATGCCGTTGGTTGCCACCGCGACCGTAGGTGCGCTGGCGGTGCCGCCAATGGTGATTGACGCGTCACCAGCCGTTACGTTGGTCACCGAACCTGGAAAACTCTGGCCGGCGACGAACGTAACAATACCGGCGTGATTGATGGAAAGTCCGGTGTCGGTCGGGGTAAATCCATTCGATGTACCGGAAAACTGCAGATCCAATGTGCCGGAAGGAGATGCAGTGTTATTGCCAGCGGCCTTCGTAAGCCAACGGAAGGTCTGATTCTCCGGCAAACTATTGCCGCTGTCGAACGAAGAAGCAGTCAGATCGAGCACGTTGGAGTCCTTCCCCGATCCCGAAGTCGCTGTGCCTGTGGCCGGGAGCGACTCACCACTGGATGCAGTCAGCAGTCCACTAAAGCTGCCAGTCGTACTGGTTAACCCTCCATTCGCGGTCAACGCTCCGGTCAGTGTGCTGGCTCCGGTTACGCCCAATGTTCCACCGAAGCTGCCGTTTCCGGAAGCAGTCACATTACCAGTTACACCTTGATTTCCTGTGAAGCTGTTGCCGATATCCAGCCGGGCATAGTTGGCTGCTCCTACTCCGCCCAGTTGCGTGGCATTCACATTCATCAAATTCGAGCCGTCACCCGAGAATGAATTGGCAGTGACATTGCCATTTGTAGCGTTTGCCGTGATGGTATTGGCGCCCGTGCCGACGGTCACCGAGCCCGTGAGTCCGCTGGTGCCGGTTACGCTCAGATTGCCGCCGAATGTGCCATTGCCGTTGCTTGCCAAAGTAATCGTCGGCGTCGCGATAGGCCCGATGGTCACATTACCTGTGAACTTTCCCGTGGTGCTGGTGAGCCCGCCATTGGCCGCTAAAGACTGGCTAAAGCTATTGTTGCCGGTGAATGTATTGTTGCCGCTCAGAGTGGCAATCACAGTGTTATCCACCCCAAGATTGAGCGTGCCGCCGAGGGAAACTATGCCGCCGCCCGTCAGGCCGCCGGCGGTATTGATCGTGACCGAGGAATTTTGCAGCTTCGCGTTGGTTACATTGGTGTCTGCAATTTTGTTTGTGGTTACGCTCTGATCAGCTAGTTTGGCAGTGATAATTCCAAGGGGGGACACGCTGACCTTGGGCTGCGTCGGAGTGCTGTTGTCCACGGTAATGGAAGAATCGCTGGCAGTGACGCTGGTCACCGAGCCAGGAAACACCTGATTCGCATTGAAGGTGATCACACCGTCAGCACCGTTGATTTTCATGCCAGTTGTGCTACCGGCTGCGCCTGAGCCTACATTGAGCGTGCCATCACTTCCCAATTTGAAATTGGCCTCCGCAGGAGAGGCTCCATTGGCCCCGAAGAGCAGGTTCAGGCTTGCAGAAGGGCTGGCCGTATTGTTGCCAACCGGTTCTGCCTGCCAGCGGAAGGTCTGGCTCTGCGCCGCATTTGCCGTGCTGTTGAATACCGAGGCGGCGTAATCGGCGGCGTTTGAATTGAAGCCGCCTCCAGAGGCCGCAATGCCTTTCGCTGGACGCAATGAACCACCGGCCTCAGTCAGCAATCCGCCCATAGAGCTGGCGCCGGTCACATTCAGCGTTGTTCCGAAACTGCCGCTGCCCGAAGCTGTCACATTGCCGGTTACATTTTGATTTCCAGTAAAGCTGTTGCCGATATCCAGCCTCGCGTAATTGGCCGCGGCCACTCCGCCCAGTTGCGTGGCATTTACACTCGTCAAGTTCGAACCGTCGCCTGAGAACGAAGTGGCAGTAACGTTTCCCGTACCGGCGGTCGCGGTAATGTTAGCGCCAACTCCCAGATTGCCGGTGAAGGCCGCGGTGCTGCCGCTCAGCGCCCCGGTCAGGCTCGTGCTTCCCGTCACACCCAGATTGCCGCCGAATGCGCCATTGCCACTGCTGGCGGAAAAAGTAATTTTGGGCGTTCCCAAAGGTCCCACCGTAAGATCGCCGGCAAAGTTTCCCGTGCTGCTGAAGGCTGCTGTCGTGCCAGTGAGCCCTCCATTGGCCGCCAGAACTCCGCTGAAAGTGCCCGTGGTGGCAGTGAGCCCTCCGTTTGCCGCCAGCAAGCTGGTCAAGGTCTTGGCGCCGCTCACTGTCTGTGTTGTGCCCAACGTGACATAGCGCAAATCAGCATTGGCAGTATTGAATTCAATAACAGGCGTATTGGGATTCGTGTTATCCACAACGATCGATTTGTTGACGGCGCCCAGGGAAACATCATTGCCCGAGGTCACGCTGGTCACCGATCCGGGAAATACCTGGTTGGCATTGAAGGTTATAAACCCATCAGGACCATTGATCTTCATTCCGGTTGCGCTACCGGGAGCGCCAGCGCCTACATTGAGCGTTCCATCGCTTCCCAATTTGAAATTAGCCTCTGCCGGGGGTGCGCCGTTGGCTCCAAAGAGCAGGTTCAGTGTGGCTGAAGGAGTCGCCGAATTATTGCCCACAGGCTCAGCCTGCCAGCGGAAGGTCTGGTTCTGCGCCGCGCTGGCCGTGCTGTTGAATACAGATGCCGCATAATCGGAGGCATTTGAATTGAAGCCGCTTCCTGAAGTTGCCGTGCCTTGCGCAGGACGCACCGAGCCGCCAGCCTCAGTCAACAATCCTGCAAAGCTGCCGGTGCCACCCGCGCTTAAACTGCCCGTGCCTGCATTCAACAAAACTGTATTTGGCCCGGAGCCAACCGTAAGATTGCCTCCAAAGCCGCCGGTTCCTGTGGCATTCACATTGCCTGTTATGCCGGCATTACCGCCGTTCAATGTCAGGTTGCCACTGTTAATAATCTGATTGCCATTCAAAGCGCCGCTGTGACCCGGGGGGATAGCGCCGGAAATGATGTCGTTGGGCACGTCATTGCGGGCAAAAGTCGAGCCGCTCAGTCCGTTCAATGAGCCCGCGTTACTGGCAAAATTAGCCGTATTCGCGTTGACGTTTGTGAGAAAACGTCCATCACCCTTGAAGAAATCGGCGCTGATGGTGCCGGTGATATTACTGCTGGTATTAAGCGAAACGACAGGATTGGTCGCAGGTCCGGTAACGACTATTCCATTCCCCGCCGTAACGTTGTTAACAAACCCCGGAAAGATCTGACCAGGAGCAAAAGTAACCTGACCGTTGCTGGCAATGGAAAGTCCGGTATCACCCGGTGTAACTCCGCTGCCAAACTGCAGGCTCAAGACGCCGGACGCATTGACAGTGTTGTTGTTCACCGGTTTCACAACGAAGCGGAAGGTCTGGTTTGCGGCTGAGCTCCCATTAAAGGCAGATGCGTCGAGATCAAGCGTGTTGGAGTTGAAACCTGCTCCCGAAGTGGCCGTCCCAGTGGCTGGAAACAATGCGCCCCCGCCGGCAGTCAAAGAGCCGCTGAAGTTGCCGGTGGTGCCGGTTACTCCGCCATTCGCGTTGAGCAGTCCTGTAAGCGTGCCGCCGCTCAATTGCAGATAACGCGCATCCGTGGTGGAGGTGTTGAGGCTGACAGTGGGATTCAATGCCGTGCCGCCCACTGTAATAAAACCATTGCCTGCGGTTACCGTCTGCACTCCCGAATTTGGGAAAGTCTGTCCCGGCGCAAAAGTAATCGTGCCGTCACTGGCAATCGCCAGATTGCCAATAGCCACGATGCTGCCATTGTCGGAAATCAGGGAGTTGGTCAGCGTAAAGGTTGGACTGATTTTTGGCACGTGTCCCGGCGTAGCACTGCTGCGGAAAATAATCTGATAAAGCACCGGCCCGGAACCCTCTTTCGCTTTGGCGCCATTTCCTATGCTGATCGCCAGCGGCTTCAAACTGGCCAGCAACACGCGCGGTTGCTCTTGCTCTCCTTCGATCTGCACACCCAGCCAGCGCCCTTGCGCGCCGGATGCAAACTCCGGCGGTACCCCCTGGCTGTGCTCGGAGCCCATGAGAACACGGTAGAGACCTTGCTCATCGGGCACGGCGCTCTGCGACTCTTCCCATAATGCGCTCCCGCCCATGGATTGGCCGTACACGGCCAGCCGTACTTGCTTGGGCTGTGAAGAAGAATTTTGTAGTGTTGGAATCGATTCAGCCCGCGCGGCAAAGGCGCACAAGCCAATCAAAAGCAAAAAAACCAGGAGTCTAAAGGCTGCAAGACGAAGCAGTGACATCAGGGATCCTCCCACCAGAACATTTGTGGAACAGTTGCGGAGTATTATTCCGAATTAAAAAAACTTCAAGCCTAAGTTGCACGAAGGATAAACTTTGGTAACCCCTCTATTCCTTAAATAGGAATATTCCCAGAATGAACTATGAGATATTTACCTTAGCTTCGCCAACCAGGAAATGCAGCTTTGGGAAAGATACGGAGAGCTTCCGGGTTATGGTCTTGGTTCCGCGTTGAATCTTTTGCGATCATTTTCTAGCGGAAGATTCCATGCGGAGCAAAAGGTGAAAAGTGGAAGCAGTGACAGCTCAGACGGCCCGTATCGCGCATCATTGCATGGCTCTTTTAGGAACATGGCGAAGGGGTAAAACTGTCGTATACTGTTGGAACAGCCCCCGAGATTTGCCGTATCGAAGTCATCCGTCGATCACAAGATCGAGAGGTACTAATGCTGGCAGCCACTGACTCGCAAAAAATCTCTGACAACTGGAAACGAGCATGTTCCATCTACCCGGTCTACACGGAACTGTCGAAACGCTTCGACCTGGGCATTCTGCCTTGCGGCGATCTTGAAGCCGGGGAGGCGCAGAACAGTGCAGAGTCCCTGGTTCGCGCTGAACAGTGGTTTCGAGAGGCTGACAAGCGGATTGAAGTGCACCATCTGCGAAAACTTCTCACCCAAATCACTCTCGACGAAAACGTTTTGCACGCCATGCTGGCGCGGCACCTGGGCAAAGAGCCAAAGACCGAATCGGACCGGGACAAAATCGATTTCCTTCTTGTCCAGTACCTGGCGCAGTGTCTGCCGGCGAATGTGCCGGCGCATGAGCTCAGTCTCGAGCAGGCGGCCCGGGTGTTAAAGCCCATCTTGGGGGCGGCCAGCGAACCCACCGAGATGCCCGCGCTGGAACAGTGCATTGAGAGCCTGAACCAGTGTCACAGCCTGGGCGATCTTCTGGACCACATGATTCTTGAGCGGGGACGGGCCTTGAAAATTGCGGGCCGCGAAAAGCCCTTCGATCCATCATCCTGGGTCGCCTTCACCCGCTTCAGCTTCCTGGTGCGGCTCGGCACTATTCGTCTTGTTCATGAAGATATTGATGCGTTGCAACAGGATCTAAAGACGCTGGAGAGTGCCGGGGTTAAAACTATTGATTGCCGCTCCGCCGATCTTTCGGAAAAAGAATCCTTCGAATCAATTCGCAAAATGAGCGAGAAGTGGAAGCAATCTTTTCCTGGAAAATATTCGCAAAATTACTGGTTCACCGATGTGGTCCGCATTCGGGCGGCCGTGCGGCATGAACTGGAGCGGCTGGAAACGAAGAAAACAGGGGCGGAACGCGGACCGGGGCAAGCTACGGCAAGTGCGCCAGCGGTAGAGGCCGATGAACCTGCCGCAAAGGCCGGGCAGGCTCAGCTTGGGGCTGAAGTAGCAGGATACATTCAGGCAATCTCCGAGCAGGTCAAATCCGTCAAAGGCGCCCGCGCGGCAAACGCCATTAAAGTAGGCGGGTTACGGCTCATGCTTTCCTCCGAAGAGGTGAACGCTTTCCGGGAAACTTCAGGAGATGTCAGTACAGTGCTGCAGCGCGCAGTGGCTGTGAGGGCGCTTCTTCTGGCTGCTTGCGACAAGTCTGATGCGATTAACCTGAAAGAAGCAAAGGATTTGGCGCAGTCAGAAGCGGCGGGACTGCAAGAACAGATTGCGGCCGCCAAGGAAAAAGGCGACACCGATGTCATGGTAATTCTGACCGCATGTGCCCGCTCCCTGCAGAAGGCGGTGGAAAAAGCGAGCAAGGCGTAAATTGACGCCCAGCCCAGCGAAAAGGATTATATTAGGGGCAGGGACACATGCCTTTCTGCCGCTCCATACCGCAATCCTTAATGACGGCATTGCTGGCATGGGGGACGATCAACGCGCAGACCCGGCCCACTGAGCAGCAATCAGCCCCAACCCCGAACCCTGTTGCATCAGCCCAGGTCTCAGGTTCTCAAAAATCCACCAAACACACGATGCGCAGGACTTATGTTTCCTCTTCTTCTTTGTTATCGGGACGGCCGGCCCGGCGGTCGCGGCCGGTGGTGGCCGATCCACCCTCGCCTTATACGATAGCTCCTTCTCCTCCCCGCATCAGCTACGCAGAGGGAAAGCTTACTGTGGTCGCCAACAACTCCACTCTTTCGGATGTGTTGAACGCGATTCAGAATGCTACCGGAGCAAAGATCGAGGGAGTTACACCCACCAATGCCGACCGGGTTTTTGGACAATTTGGGCCGGCTTCAGCTCGTGAAGTATGTGGCGCCTTGCTCAGCGGCTCGGGCTATGACTTCATTATCATGGAAGCCCCGGAAAATCCGGGATCAGTACAGCAAATTATCCTGACGGCACGCTCCACCAGTTCGCCGGAGTCACAGGATGCTTCGGTTCCGGGAATGCCTTCAGAGCAACCGGCGGCCAGCGACAGCGACGGCAACCAGAATATGGCCGATACAGACGACGCAACGGATGGGAACGCAACCGCCCAGGCGCCTGCGCCGCAACAGGGCGAAGCACCCCAACCATTGCAATCACAGGAAAATCCTCAAGCCCAGCCGGCAACACAGGGCCAGCAGGCGCAAGACGCATCAGCAATGGCTCCCGCGCATCCGCAGCATTGGGGTGTGCATTATCCGCCTCCGCAGCAAACCCAACAGCCAACTCCCGTACAGCCGCATTAAGACTACTTCTACTTTTTTGCCCATTCATTCATTCATGGACACGGGCTCATATGGTCAACAAAGCTGCCTATTTTGTTTCAGAGGAGCACACGATTCTGGACCTTGGCCATGCGACAGCTTGAAGTTCCGCGCGCCGTATCCGTGGCAAAAAAGACAGGGTCGGTCCAAATGCTTATCTGGACCGACCCTTATGGTTAGTGATAGCGACTGCGGCTGATTTTCCGCAGGCCTATCTAGTTATTGGACACCCAAACTGTTCATGAACTCGTGGACATAAGTGAGGGGTGGTACGTTGGTGCCACTACTGCTACTGCCTCCGCCTCCGGGTGTATCGCGGTCAAACGACCAGTAACGGACGAGCGGCAAGCCATTGGAGATCGCAAAGGCATCAATCGTGTCGATGGCGTGCTGGTCGGTAATCTCGTCCTGGGCATCGGCCCGTCCGATCATCATGGTGACGCCAATGTGGTTAAAGGGAATACCCGACTGCTGGTTGAGCGCCTGCGCGGCTGCAATCGCGGAATTTCCCATATCGCAAAGGCCGTTCGATCCCAGCGTGCAAACCTGGTTGCTGGCCGCGCCGTAGTCAAACGTCATCAGGTTGACAACGTATTTGCCGCCCAAGCCCAAACGCCTGATCTCGTTGACCACCGTCGTACCCGCGCTGCCACCCGTGATCGGATTGGCATTGGTTGTGCCGAGCGACTGGATGGTGAAGCTGAAGGTCAGGTTGGGGAACTGCGCCTCCGCCGCCTTGGTCGCGTTGATCAGATCGTCGATCAGCTGTTGCGACTGGCCGAGCTCGATGTCGTAGTCGATGCCGACCAGGTTTGGCGAATTGTAGCGGTTGATGAAGTTGATCAACCCCTGTCCACTGGAGCAGTCGAACGAGCCGTTGGCGCCGCCGGTGCTGATGATGTAGTGCTTGCCGGCGTTGACAAAGGCTTGAACGTTCGTGGCCTCCATGGATGGCGAAATGCCGGCCCAGCTTTCCGAATCGCAGGTGCCGGTGGCAAACGCCCAGACTAGTGTCTGGTTCGGCATGGCGCTGGTGACCGGCTGCACCGTGCCCGTTACCGCCGAGCGCTGCAGGCCGGTATTGAAGTCGGCATTGAGTGTTACATCCTTGTAGGCGGCCAAGGTCACTTTGCCGCCGCCACCGCCGCCGCAACTGCTGCTTCCAGTTACGCTGACGGTGCTGCTTCTGCCCGATGAACCGGCAGAATCGTTGGCCGCAACCGCGAAGCTGAAGGTGGTTGCCGAACAGAGGCCATTCACGGTGAAGCTCGTGCCGCCTGCGGTGCCGATCGCATTGCCGTTTTCAAAAACCGTATAGCCGGTAATGGAGCAGTTGGAGGCTGCTGTGGAGGCATTCCATCTCAGGGTTGTGCTGCCGCTGCTGACTGCGGAGGCTGACAATCCCGTGGGTACGGAAGGAACGGTCGAGCAACTGCTGCACGTCCCGGTGGCAGTCCAGGGTTGGCCGCTGCCGGCAGGTCCGTTGTTCGTCGCCGGATTCTGTCCCTGAGTCCACCAGTTGGCCTTGTAGTTGATGCCGCCAACACTCGCTGTCATACCGCCAGTGTAGACGGCGGTCGAACTCCAAGGTGATGCGCATCCTGATCCGCCGCCACCTCCGCCGCCGGAGGATGATGTGGTGACGCTAACCGCGTTGCTCTGACCAGACGCGCCGAACGAGTCCGTCGCCGAAACAGTAAAGTTATAGGTGGTTGATGCTGAAAGTCCGGTCACGCTGAAGCTGGTACCGCTTGCAGTGCCAATCGAGCTTCCATTTTCAAAAACTGTGTAGCCGCTCACGCTGCAACCGGAAGGTACGCCGGCCGCTGACCAATTCAACATGGTGCCAGAACTTGTGGTTGAAGAGGCCGAAAGACCTGTAGGATCGCTGGGTGCCGCCGAGCAGCCCCCTCCGCCGCCTCCGCCGCTCGTAACCGGTTGCCACAATGCAGGCGTATTAGGAGGTTCCCAGCCCACTTCTGAAGTGTGGGCTTGAATGCATTGATATTCCACACCGTTGAACATCACCAGTGCGCCCACGGCATAGGCAGTATTTGGCGCCCAGTTCGGAATTGATTGTGCTGAACTTGTCAGCGGGAATAAGAGCAATAGCAAAAAAACGCAAGTGCTCACGATGACCAGGGGAGTCTTCTTCATGGTTAAGCTCCTTGGGGGGACTTGTGCTCCACCCTTTTGTAAGTTTTTCTATTTGTAAATTCCTTTACAGCCAACAAAAAACAGTTTTGAGGCCCGATGTTGGTATGAATTCCGAAATCGATCGCATTGTTAAAAAAAGTAACAATGTGCTCTATAGCACTATCGCGATTGGACTCACATCGTACAAACGAGGTTGTCCAATGTCAACCATAAAATTAGCCCATAAAAAGTGTCGGGCGACAGGGGCGAGAAAGAATTTGCTATATAGCATCTTTGGGGAGATTTTGAAGTGTCGCAGGCAGTTGTTTATCTCAATTACAAGTTAATCCCCAAGAGCGAACTGGCCAGCACAATCAGCAGCACCACGAAAGAAATCAGGGCGTATTTCCAATCGCGGGCGCGAAGATACACGAACAAAAGCGTGACAATGCGCACCGCGGGAGTCGACATCAGGACCAGCACTCCGACGCGCATCACCTGAATGCCAATCAGCCCCGGCAGAGCCGCCCACAGCAGCAACCCAAGCAGCAGCAACGCGACCGAGCCGTAGGCCCCAACGCGCAGAATCACGGCGACCCAGTGGTCCGCATCGTTGCGGCTTGGAGAGGCTTTTTCCGGAGGCATCAGCTCAATCCTCCTGAAGCGATGCGCAGCGCCATCTGTACAGCCAGGAAGAGCATCACGCCGATAAGCAGAAACTGCACATAAACGGAGCGCACACTCGGCGCCAATCGGGCCCCCAGCATGGATCCGGAAAAGACCCCGATGACCAGAGGCACAACCACATCCAGGCGAATATCGCCGTGGCCGTAGTAGATATAAGCGCTGGTAGCAGCAGTCACTCCAATCATGAAATTACTGGTAGCCGTGGCCACGCGCAGAGGAACGCCCATGAACAGATACATGACAGGAACCTTGATAGGGCCCCCGCCGACCCCCAGCAACCCGGAGAAGGCCCCCGCCACCAATGACGCGGCCAATCCGATTGGGTAGTTCCGAACAGTGTAGGCGGGCACTTCCGTTTCTGTTTTTTCCAAACGGGAGGCCCAGGCACGGCGCACCAGCGAAAGGGCGCTGTAGAGGAGAAACGCAATGAAGAGCACACCCAAGATCTTGCGATTGACGGAGTGGGCCACCATCGCCGCGATTGCTGCGCCGATAGTCGTACCCAGCTCCAGAGTCATGCCCAGCTTCATGTCGGTTACATGGCGCTCCACGTGAACTGAGGATGTGGCCGTCGAGGTAGCAATCACTGAAACCAGGCTGGCGCCGATGGCTTGAGGAAATGGAAGATGGAAGTAGAGCGCCAGGACAGGAATGATGATGATGCCGCCACCCAGTCCGACAATCGCACCCAGAGAGCCGGAGAGAAAACCGATTAGCACCAGGATCAATGCGTAGGCGAGAGTCATGGGGAAAAATGATTATAAAGCACAAGAAAAAGCCTTCCGTTCAGGAAGGCTTTTCAATATTAGATTCTCGTTGCTCGTTGACCAGATCTTTTCAGTGGCGATGTCCACCGCCACCGCCGCCACCGCGATGGCCGCCGCCGTTGCGACCGCCACGTCCGCCACGGCGGCCGCCGCGGCCGCCGCCACGATCTCCGCCACGATCACGTTGTGGTGGACGGCCGGCGTGGGCGTGCTCACCCTCGGCGCGGTTAAAGTTAGGCTCGCCTTCCTGGGGCTCCTCGGGGGCGCTGAAGTCGCCATCCCCACCTTCAAGAGTCATACTGCCCCCCACTGGACCTGGGGCTTCGCCGCCGCCCATCTTGGCGCGCTGCTCCTTGAGAATAGCCTTGCGGGAGAGCCGGATGCGATTGCCTTCGATGGAGAGCACCTTGACCAGCACCTGATCGCCCTCTTTGAGCTCATCGTGAATATCGGCGATGCGATGCTCGGCCACTTCACTGATGTGCAGCAAGCCGTCAGTACCCGGAAAGATTTCCACGAAGGCGCCGAATTCCGCAAGACGAACAACTTTGCCGAGATAGGTCTTGCCTACTTCGGGAACAGCGGTAAGATCGCCGATCATCTGCAGAGCTTTGGCAGCAGCCTCCTCGTTATTGGAGGCGACGTTGACCTTGCCGGTGTCATCCACATCAATTTTGACGCCGGTTGCATCAATGATGCCGCGGATCACCTTGCCGCCGGGGCCAATGAGATCGCGGATCTTATCCACTGGAATCTGCAGGGTGTGAATACGCGGGGCATGTTCGGAGACCTTGCTGCGCGCTTCAGCCAGAACCTCGCCCATCCGATCGAGGATAAACATCCTTCCCTGGCGGGCCTGCTCCAAAGCTTCGCGCATAATCGCAGTGCTGATGTTGGGGACCTTGATATCCATCTGCAACGCGGTAATGCCGTCACGGGTGCCGGCGACTTTGAAATCCATATCGCCATAGTGGTCTTCTGCGCCAGCAATGTCGGTAAGAATGGCATAGGCGTCGCCTTCCTTCACCAACCCCATAGCCACACCGGCAACCGGGGCCTTAAGCGGCACACCGGCATCCATCAGGGCAAGCGAAGCGCCGCAGACGCTGGCCATGGAAGATGATCCATTGGATTCCAGAATGTCGGAAACCACGCGCATGGCGTAGGGCCAGATATCTTCACCGGGCAATACCGCTGAGACAGCGCGTTCGGCCAGAGCGCCGTGGCCGACCTCGCGGCGTCCGGCGCCGCGCAGGAAAGAAACCTCGCCCACGGAAAAAGGCGGAAAATTGTAGTGAAGCATGAAACGCTTTTTGGCCTCGCCTTCAAAACGCTCAATCCGCTGCATGTCATCGGTGGTGCCCAGAGTGGTGGTTACCAGGGCCTGAGTTTCTCCGCGGGTAAACACAGACGAGCCATGCGTACGGGGCAGCACGCCCACTTCAATGCTGATGGGGCGGATTTCGTCAAAAGCACGGGAATCAGGACGGCGGCGGTCCTTGGTCACCTGCTCGCGGAAGAGGCGCTCACGCAGAATCTCGTAGTAATGCGAGAGGCGCTTGCGTGCCTCTTCGTCGTCCTCGGAAATCTGCGCTTTCAGCTCTTTCTTGATCTCATCTACTAATTTGTAGCTCTCAGACTTGGGGTGCTTCCTGGTGTCGAGCGCATCGCTCAAGCGATCGCCGATCTTCGCCTTCAACTCGTCATAATAGCCCTGCTCAAATTCCGGCGGGGTGACTTCACGCTTTTTTACACCCACCAATTCGGCAAGGTTGCGAATGGCGGAGCAAATTTTCTTGATCTCGCCGTGAGCAAACTCGATGGCGTCTACAATGGTCGCTTCCGGCAGTTCGCGAGCGCCGGCTTCGATCATCACAATGCCTTCGGGCGTGCCAACAACGGTGATGTTCAGCTTGCCCTCTTCAATCTCTTTGTAAGTGGGATTGATGATGAAATTCCCATCTGCCTGGCCGACGCGTACCGCACCTACCGAGTAGGGGAACGGGATATCGGAAACTGCCAGGGCTGCAGCCGCGCCATTAATGGCCAGCACGTAGGGATCGTTTTCAGTATCAGCCGAGAGCACCAGGGCGATGACTTGGGTGTCGTTACGAAAT
>Ga0209166_10000765_pt1 | contig 30898 bp, 28 predicted proteins | sample Coa_R1_3_FD_187151 | JGI IMG/M metagenome (GOLD analysis project Ga0209166, IMG submission 187151) | Surface soil microbial communities from Centralia Pennsylvania, which are recovering from an underground coalmine fire - Coalmine... | ecosystem: Environmental > Terrestrial > Soil >...
GTCCAAAGGCGCACACACACCAATTTTGCGAAAGATTGCGTATGTCGGGAAATGACCGCTGCGGGTGCAATGCTCGCCACAATGTGGAAGCACTCATTGAGCTAAGCGTACTCCGGAGCAGGGTCGGAGTCAACAACGGAAATCGCCTCTTAAGGCAATTTTCACGCTACGTTTACCCCTAAGTACTTCACCTGTCATTAGATGAGGTTCATGGCTTGCAGGCTGCGGTTTTCACAAAAAATTAATTTTCAGGGGAATTATCGGTAAAAGTTTTAAGACGGCTTTGCGGCACGTTGGAATCTGTGCTGGTTGCCAAATCGGGATGCAAGTCCTCGTTGAACGAAGGGTCAGGCTCACCCGCCGACCTGGCGCAACACCGGAATCGTCGAGAGCGACGCGCGGTCGCGACCATCGACCAGCACGCGCGCGCCGGGCCGATCAAAAAGGTAGCTGGTTCTTGTTACAGGGCCGATAATGCTCAGGCGCGTCCTGCCAACATACTCGAACAGAGCAGTGGTGGGCCGCGCGGCGCCCTTCTGGGATGCCATCACGACTTGGCTTCTTGCCTTTCCGCAACAACTCATTGGTCTCCTCCTGTTTTGTCTTTCGTGGATGCCGGCTCTTCAAAGTACTGTGGCGCTGGCCCGTGGATGCGGTCCATCAGGATTGCAGCTGCAGACAAGGCTGGCCACAACAACAACCTTTCACGCCAACTGCTCGCGAGTAGCAAAGCAAATGGCGCCGCGACCCACAGACTGAGGCAGTAGAAGCAGTCAAGCAGCGCACCCAAAATGCCGGAACCGGCCAACCGGCGCAGCCGCACGAATATTTCTCCCGGTCCATCCTCGGCGTTCAGCAGGTGCGTGATGCGCCAAACGCCGAGAGCTCCGAGAATGAACCAATAGAGAGTACTCATTGTGGCTTCGGTGTCGTCGCTCCCCGCGCGGCCCTTTTGGGCCGGTGCGAGGAGCGACGCTCCCGCGGTTTGCGCTACAGCAGGCAGAAGCCTGTTGCAGCGGAGGCGCGGTTGTGCGCGCCCCACGCACTGTTCACGATGCTGAGATCAGCCACGTCTACTTCAATGACATAACCGCATGACTTCATCGCTCCGGTATTAAGACTCCACGGGTCTCCGGCCACAGAGGTCTGAACCGAGCCCGACGAGGGGCTGATGGGCCCACTGAAGGGTGAGGTTCCGAGGCTGAAGAAGCCGAAGTTGAGGTCGCGAGCAACAAAATTCCCTCCGAGCACAGTGCCGACCGGGAACTTGCCGCAGTCTCCACCGCCAGTAGTGATGTCCACGGAAGCGATCGGCGGCGTGTTGTCGAGCTGGATCAAGTGTGTGTCTGGAATGGCACCGAGTACGGGAGTGCCCAGAGAATCGGCGAAGATCTCGATCTTAACGTCCCAAAGATCGTCGCCTGAGCTGCCCCAGTTGCCGAGCAGGTTTTCGATGTTGTTGATGTACTGCTGATACGGGAAGAAACCGTTTACAGGGTTGCTGATATAGGTCGTCCCGTCCCAGCGGGTCAGCATCAGCGGCGTAGTCACGGTCTGCCATGATCCACCCACAGTGACGTCCCGAACTTGAATGCGGTACCAGTAACCCGGGAATTCAGGTCCTTGCGCTTCGACGATTCCGCCGAACGGGCAAGCTCGGCCGAGGTCATCGGCGAGCAGGTTGTTGCCGGCGAAGCGTGCAAAGAGCGTGGTGAAGCCTGTAGTGGAGTCGATCTGACTGGTTGGAATGCCGCCCAAAATACTGATCTTGGGATTAAGCGGATTTGTAGGCACCCCGGGTTGAATCTGAACATGCGCGTCAATCAGGTTTCCCCAGGTGTTCAGCTGGTTGGGATCGGTCGTGGAAGGAGGGACCGCCCACGAGAGCACCGCACGGACGCGCGCGATTTTCGGGACCTCGCAACCGGCGCGATGCTGGCTGAGATCCACCGGCAAAACAGCGGTATAGCAAAGGTCTTCCGGCAGTTGGCGCTTGATATCGTGCACGCGTACCGGGACGGTACCAAGATAGGTGTATTGGCACTTGTCGTCCCAGTCGGCCCAGAAGGCGACATACTCGAAGCTGCCCGCTGTGCACAGGTCACCCGAGTAGCCGAACTGCTGCTTGATACGAAAGGTAGCCACGAGGCGCTCGAACCCGGCGCTGCCTTCCAGGCCGAGGCAGTCGAGCTGTTCGAAGGCAACATCGGCGTTAGTTTGTTCGATCACCCCGACGAGTTGGGCCCAGTCAATCTTGAGCGCCGCAAATTCGGCGGTCTTGTTCGAGACTGCTTGGCTGCTTACAACCGGAGCGTTTACCACCTTGTGAATCTCAGAGAAGCCGAAACGGTGCGCAGGCACGATCTTTGCGGCTGGACCCTCGGCGTAGAGCTTGGCGAGCTCTTGAAGGTTCAGTGGCGCTGGGTCGGGACCGGGAATAGGCAGTTTGGCTACAGCTTTGAATTTCTCGGCGATCGGAGGCAACTTGATGCCCCCTTCCAACAGATCTTCGATGAAATCCTGAATGGTGAAGGGCCCAGGGGCCAACTGGATGTGGCAGTCGAGGTGATTGCCCCAGACCGGGTTGAAGTTCGGATCGTTGATGGGCGGGATGGTTTGCCACGACAGAATGGCCCGAACCACGGGCAGCACGGGATCATCGCAGTCCTCGGCATTCGGCGGGGTGTAGGAAATGGAGGCTGAGTAACTCAGAGGTTTTTCGACCTGCTCCGCGCAGTCGTTTGCGTCAGGGAGGTCGTGAACATTGACGGCGGCGAGCCCAGCATCAACAAAGCCACCGCCGGTGTCGACGAAGAAACGGATGTATTCGAACGAACCTGGCGTGCATTCATTGCCCAAGTAGCCGGTGGCCTGCTTAACCTGGATAATAGCTTCGAGGACGCCCAGGTCCGGATTGTAGCCGACGCAGGTCAGCTCCTCGAAAGTGGTGTCGTTTGAGAGTTGGAAGACGGGTTTGAGCTTGACTTCCGGAAAGTTGCCGAAGTAGTTGGGATTCTTCGCGATCAGTTTCGGAAACTGAAGGCGCTCGGCGTGCCCTTTGGGAAGCGCAGCCGTTGGATTGTTGGGCTTTGCCATGACTATATATTTCTCCTTGATGTGAACACCCATGCGCGCGGACTTACTCGGGGTGGTGGGGAGGGCACTCCGTGAGTCGCAGCCGGTCAAGATTCTCGCCAGCCGCGCGATGCGGGATGCTTGATAGTGCTTGACTCCTGCTAACCGTTACACACGAATGTGCGCCGACCCTGACAGTGAAGAGATAAAGGCAGTTTACTAATCCCATATTGGGAAGCGTGCTATTGCGGGAATTGTGAGACTGCTTTTTGCCACTCTGCTGGAATTGCAACTACAGAAGTTCCATTTTCGGGAAAAGACTTAATCAGCAAGTGTCCGTTTGTAAGGCTGGCTGGCTAACACTGAAAATGATGTTGCCGTCTACAAACGGTTCTGGAAAGTTGTCCTACGCCGATACCTGGGCTGTGTTGGGCAAGGAAGCCTGCACCGCCCGCTCCCGGGCCCAGGTCCGCAGCTTGTCAATGTCTTCGGCGCGCGTGGCGGAGAGCGGCACTGTGTTCGCCAACTCGTCGAGAATGGTATCCGTTGTCAGAAACTTTTTGTCGGCATAAGCCGAGTACATGGCCGATTTGATGGCAGTATCAATCTCTGCGCCCGAATAACCCTGCGAAGCTGCAATCAGCTTGGGCAAATCGAAATCAGCAGCGTTTATTTTGTGCTTGGCCAATTGGACGGTCAGAATTGCCCTGCGCTCGGCAGCGTTGGGCAGGTCCACAAAAAAGATCTCGTCAAAACGCCCTTTGCGTATCAGTTCCGGCGGCAGCACATTGACGTTGTTGCAGGTAGCAGCCACGAAAACGGCCGCCTTGCGGTCTTGCATCCAGGAAAGGAAAGAACCCAGGAGCCGCGAACTCACGCCCGCATCCACCGAAGCCGAATCAGGACCGCTGCCGGCAAAAACTTTTTCCAATTCGTCAATCCACAGCACCGCCGGCGCCAACTGCTCGGCGATGGTGAACATCTTGCGGATATGCTTCTCGGTTTCACCCACGAACTTGTCGTAGATCGCCGAGGTATCGAACTTTACCAGCGGCAGCTTCCATTCGCCGGCGATGGCGCGCGCGCACATGCTCTTGCCGCATCCCTGCACGCCAAGAATAATGACGCCGCGTGGAGGCTCCAGGCCGGCGGCGCGGGCGCAATCCTCCCATGTGCCTACGCGGCGGCCAAGCCACTTCTTCAGGTTTTCGAGCCCGCCAATCGAAGATAGATTTTCTTCTGCGTCAACGAACTCGAGCATGCCGCTGCGCCGCAGCATCTCTTTCTTGGCTTCGAGCACGTCGGTCACAACTTCCGGACACAGCGCATAGCGGCTCACAATAGCGTGGGCCACGGCGCGCTCGGCTTCTTCTTCCGTCAGCCCACATAAGTTGCAGGCCATGGCTTCCACGTCGGCCGGGGTGGTCTTGCGCTTCAAGGTCAATTTCTTGCCGAGCCGCTGGAATGTTTCTTCAACAATTTGCTTTAAACGCGTGCGGTCCGGGAGCGGCAAGTCCAGATATTCCGCCTCGGCCTGCAGCTCGGGGGGAAGCACAATCGAAGGAGCCGTAATTACCAGTGTACAGTGCTTGCCGGAAAACTCCTGCACCACCTCGCGCAGTCGCCGCGCCACCACCGCATCTTCAATGTGCCGGTGAAAATCTTTCAGGATATAAACTGCCGGCAGCGTCAGCGTAAGCAAGTGCGCCAGTACTCCAGCCGGTTCCTGCGTATTCAGGATCGAGCCCGCACCGCTGGCTATGTTGATTTCGTTCTGCGTGATGGGTGCAAGAAAATCCTGCACCGCATAGTTGCCGGGTGGCATTGGCCTATTGGGCTTGGATTCATAACGCCTGAGTCCATCGGCCACGCTCCACTCAAAAACCGGGAGCTGCAGGTCGCTGGCGGCAAGGCGCACCAAATCCAGGGCGCGCTGCTCCTCGATGGTTTCCATGATTACCAGGGGCGAGCTGGAATTGACATAGACTTTCAGCCGATCGAGAGGAGACCCATTTGGCATATGTTTGACCGCAAATGTCCGGTTTGCGTACAATACAGTATTCCGCGTTGTTCGGAAATATTTTCTTAGTCCGCTTTTGAAGCGGCTTCTGAAGGGTCAAAATTACATCATGGCAAATCATTTTTCGGCGCTGAAGCGCGCCCGCCAGACGGAAAAACGCACCACCCATAACCGCGCCAACACCAGCACCCTGCGCACCCAGATCCGCAGCCTGCGCGAAGTCCTGGCCGGCAAAGACAAGGCAGCCGCCGAAACCAAATTCCGCGAAACCGTCGCGGTCATTGATAAGGCAATCCAGAAGGGCGTAATCCACAAGAACACCGCCGCCCGTTATAAATCTCGCCTGGCCGCCCGCCTGCAAAAAATGGCGTAATACAGTTTCGAGTTTCCAGTTTCAAGTTTCGAGCTCAAAAGCAAAGAGCAAACGCAAGATGCTTCGTGCTCCGCGCTCCGCATGACATACTTGAAAAATGCGCGCAATCAGCGAAATCCGCGGCTACTTTTGCTTGAAACTCGAAACTTGAAACTCGAAACTGCTTTATTCCACGAACGCCTTCAGCCTGGCGAGCGCCTGGTCCCACTGCTCGGAGACGAAATCGAGGTACTCCTTAATTTCCGCGATCGGCTCCGGATCTAATTCGAACAGGCTCTCGCGTCCCGCGCGGACGCTGTGCACGATTCCCGCACTCTCCAGCACGCGAAGATGCTTGGTGATCGCCTGCCGGGTCAGCTTCGAGCCCTCCGTGAGCTGAGAGATCGAATAGCGCCTTCCCCGGCAGAGCTTCGCCAGCAGTTTTAGGCGCGTCTCGTCGCCCAGCGCAGCAAAAACCGGCGCATGGGCCTGCCGTTTCACGGCCAGGTTGCTACGGCCTTTGTGCGACATGGCTCTCGATGTTCTTCATTTGCTGCGTCCAACCGCCGTCATTCATGCGGAACGCTTCGAGGCGGCGGTGGCTCGGAATCTTGTCGAAACCGGACTCGGTCAGCACAAGCAGTGTGCCGTTCGCAGTCTTCTCCAGCCGGAACTCGACCAGCGTGGGCGTCTCCGTGGAGTAATCTACTTTGGGATCGATGCCATAAGGATGCCAGGTGAAGGAAAAGAGCCGTTCGGGCTCCATCTTCTGCACCACGGCCTCCCACTTGAGGTGCTCGTAGCCAGGATAGGTAATCTGACCGCGTGAGACCTGCCCCGGCACAAATGGACCATCCAGCTTCACGCGAAACCACTCGCCAAACTCACGGTAATCCGTCAGCGCCCACCACACCCGCGAAACCGGCGCCTTAAGTTCAATCCGCTTCTCGATACGATCATTCATCTTAAGCAACCTCCAGGTTGCATATTAGATAAACCTCGCAAGAAAAGCAACCTTTTGGTTGCCTTTTGTAACGGATTCCCTTTTCTGTATCCCCCCGCCGTATCCGCCAGACGAGTTAGAGAATCCTACGGCTTCAAGTGAATCGATTCTGCACCCTGTGTTGTTTGATAGTTGCTCTGAATGGTGGAAGAGAAGCTACGCTACCGCTTCGACTACTTTCTGGGCAAGGCTGAGGTCACTATTTATTCTGTCCTCGCCGTGCTGCTCTGGATAACCATCCTCGCCGCGATTGCGGGCGCCGGCAAATCACTCTGGAATGCTCTGAGTCACTGGACCATCGTAAGCGAGACCCTGCAGGAATTGAACGAGCTGCTGGTTATCCTCATGCTGGTGGAAATCTTGCATACGATCCGTATCTCCATTCGTTCCCATATCCTGGTCACAGAACCTTTTCTGGTAGTGGGTCTCATTGCCTCGATTCGGCGAATCCTGGTGATCAGCCTGGAAATGACGACGCTTACCCCGGAAACAAGCCAGTCAAGTCAGAGTGAACGCATGTTCCGCTCATCCATGATCGAACTCGGCCTGCTCGGTCTCCTGGTCTTCATTCTGGTTTATTCCATAACGCTGTTACGGCGCCATCCTCCATCGAAAGACTTCGAGATGCCTGTTGGTTGAAGGAAGTTTCGAATTTCAAGTTTCAGGTTTCCAGTTTCAAGTTTGAGGTGGACTTTCGTCGCGATCACGTTTGAGCTTGAAGCTCGAAACTGGAAACTGTTCTTCTACACCGGCAGTTCTTCCTGCTGCCATGCCGGGGGCAGAACCTTGGGTTCGGAGGCCAGATCGAGGATCAGGTTCTCCAGAACCAGGCGCTTGCTGGGGGGGCTACTGCGCAGGGCCAAGTCAGCGCGGGCTATCAGGCGGAGAGCGCGGGTGATTTCGCGGCGTGATTTGTAGCGACGGGCCTGGCGGATGATGTCATCAGCGGCGAACGGGGGGACGCGGAAGCCCTGCCATAGCGCCTGCCAGATGGTGCGTGAGTCGCGCACATTTTTTTCCAGGATCACGAGCATCTGCCGGAAGGTGCGGGCCAGCATGTAGAGATGGCCGATCGCGGCCTCTTCGCCGTCGCCGGTGCTAAGAATGGCATCGAGGATGGTCAACGCTTTCGGCCGGTCTTTGGAGCTGATGGCGTCGGTGAGTTCGTACAAAGAGCGCTGTTTGGCGGCCAGGACCATGGTCTCAACGTCGCCGAGCGTGATCTTTTTTCTTTCGCCGACGTACAAGATCAGCTTTTCCAGTTCGCCACTGATCATGGTCATATCGCCGCCGAGCGCGTCCACCAGCTCGCGGGCGGCATCGGAATCGATTTTGACCTCTTGCGCGGCGGCGCTGTCTACGGTCCAGCGCACGGCATCGCCTTCTTCCACGCGCGCCAACTCGACGATCCCGCAGAATTCACCCAGGGTCTCGCGGATGCGCTCAAAACGTTCTTTATCCTGCATGTCCATGCGGCGCACGTCGGCGGGAATGCTGACGTGATCGGCGATAAAAATGAGCAAGGCATCAGGATTAGGATTTTTTACGTATTGCTCGATGACATCAAAGTCTTCTTTGTGGCTGCCGCGGCCATAGAGCGCCTTCACGCCGCGAATGAAGAACACCTGGAATGGCGCCATCAGGGAGGGAGTGCGGGCGCGGTCAAGAATTTCTCCCAGATCGGTTTCGGCGAGATCGAATTCGTAAAGGCTGAATTCGCGCAGCTCCTGCGGGACCAGGTGCTTCAGGATGGCGTCACGGCAGCGGCGGCGGAAAAAAGCCTCATCGCCCACGAGAATATAAGCAGGCCGCAGCTTGCGCGCCGAAACTTCGGCTTCAAAGCGTTCGGTCTGGCTGAACCCGGAGCGCGGCAATTCAGTAGTTCTCCAGTATGTCGCTCACCAGGGTGCGCGCAAAATCCTGGGAGAGGCGGTCGACGGCAGGCGACTCTTCGCGGAAGAAGGTAGCAGGATCGAGGGAAAATTCGTACTGCTCCCGGAAGTAATAGTTGGGATTATCGAATAACGACTTGCCGCTGCGGTCTACCAGCGAGACGTGGGCGGAGACGACGACCTCGGCGCTCGACAGCCGTCCATTTTTGGGATCGTAGGTCAATCCATAGATTTGCGTGCTGACTACAGTGCCATGCAAAGTGGCGTCGGCCTCGGAAGAGGCAGAGTTCACAACGCGGTAATTGGTCCGGCTGGTAAATTCCTTGACCACCGCCGCGGTCAGAATCTGCTCGATGCGATAGCTCTGGGTGTTGTTGGCAAAAACGGGAATGGCGATGGTATGGACGTCGGTGGGAATTTTGACGGCTTTGCCGGCGGTGTGGTAACCGCAGCCAGTCAAAAGCAGAAGCAGGCTCGCAACAACAGTGAGTTTCTTCATCGTAAAACAGTTCCCTCAAGGGCTGAAGCCCCGCATCACATTCTGAATGACTTACGGCACAAGTAAACTCGTGCCCTGATACATGTCTTCACACACGACGGTTTTCGCAAGCTCTTCCAGCCGTGTCCTTCAGAAAATGCCTCGATGCAGCATGATAGGCGCGCGACATTCTCGGGATCCTTTGACTCGGGCGTTCGCCCTCGCTCAGGATGACGCTCTTAAAAAAGTAACCGTGTTCCCTGACACGTCTTATGCCCACAGCGAGTTTTTGCGCAAAGCCCTAAATCCGTGCCCTGACATAGGTCTTGAATCTGCTGTCCTTACACTCTATTGCACTCTGCCCTTGGAGTGGGTCAGCAGCATCGCCGCCACACAGTCGACGGCTGTAATGGCGTTTAGCTTTAAATTGTCTGCGGCCGCCCACAGCCAGAAAGCATTCTTACGCTGCCCCGTATTATCGGCGCGAACGTTCAACAAGACATCTTCCTGCCCGGCGACGTTCACATTGCTGGGCTCTTCCCCTCCGGCCGCGGTGAGCGCAATATGCTCTCCGGAAAAGACGTCCCTGAAATTCTTCAGCGACATCTCACGCTCCAGCTCAATGTAAATCGAAAAGATATGTCCATGGAAGATGGGCGATTGCACCAGCATCAGCGAAGGCACTCTCACCCGGTTCTGGGTTACGTGCACCAGATGCTGCACGATGCGGGTTTCAACCGCAGACAACGGCGTGAGCGCCTGCTCCCCATAATGGGAGAGCATGTTAAACGCAACCTGCACATCGAAGACTTTTTTCGGCATCTCCTGGAAGGAAAGCAGGTTCACCGTCTGCTCATGAAGCTCATCCATGCCGCGGCGGCCGCGCTCGGAGACGGGCTCAAACACCGTGGCTGCCACCCGCGCAATGGGGCCGGCCTTTTGCGCCCGCAGCAGCAGCAACGCCAGAACCACAGCCGCGGGATGGGCCACGACAACGGCATTGACCGCGAGATCGGCAGCGGGAGCCATTTTCAGCTCGCGTTCGATCCAGGGAGCGCGAATGGAGATGCCCGGCTCCTGCTCCAGGCCGTAGGAAAGATCGATCACGGCGCTTCCGGCGTCGCGGGCCAATTGCCAGTGCTGGCGCGTAAAAGCCGCTTCGCCGGCAAAGAAGGTGAAATCCACCTGCTCGAAGTTTTCCTGCCGCGCGCTCTGGATAAAAGTCGCCTCGTCGCCCACGGCATCAATTTGGCCGAGGGACTCGTCGTCATCCAACAGCTTGAGGTCAACGGCCGAAAAATTGTGCTCACTGAGCACGTCTTTGAGTTCGCGCCCTTTGAGCCCGGCGGCGCCAACAATAGCTACGCGATAGAGGTTTGTTTGCAATCCGGTTATTCCTGTATGAGCACCTGCGGCGGGGGCGGCAGGTCCTTTCTGCGACGCATGGCCCAGCCAAAGCGCAAAAGCACTCCAGAGAGCATATACCCTAGGGCCATGAGGAACAGTACGATTTGCGAAAACACCCAGATCAGATAGATCAATGCCCCCAATAAGATGATGGTCCAAAAGCGGTGCCGCCGGCGCAGGTCAACATCTTTGAAGTTAGGAAAGCGCCAGGTGCTCACCATCAGGAAGGCCACGGCCACGATGAGCGCACACCACGAGGCCGAGGCCCACCAATAGTCCACGGGATAACCATCGCCAAAATGCACAATGGCGGCAATCACGGCTGCGCCTCCGGGAGTGGGCATGCCTACAAAATATTTTTTTCCCGGGCGGCCAGGATTGGAAGGCTGCGGGTTTTTATCAATATTGAATCGCGCCAAACGGCTGGCGCTGGTGCTCAAGAAGATGAAGCTGGCCACGATGCCGAGGTTCACCAGCTTCTGGTGTAAGTCTTCACTGCTCAAGTTGATCCACCAGGGCAGGTCGCTATGGACCGGCAGGAAGTGAAAGCCCCACATCCAGGCCAGAACGGCTGGGGCAACTCCGAAGGTAATGACATCGGCGAGGGAATCGAGCTCACGGCCAAAGTCGCTGGAGGTGCCGGTCATGCGCGCAATCCGCCCATCAAGACCGTCGAAGACAACCGCGATGCCAATGGCTTTGGCGGCATTATCAAAATGCCAGGGCGCGGTGGGCGATCCCAGCATGGCCTGCAGGATGGCATAGTAACCGGCGGCCACGTTGCCCATGGTAAAAAGCGAAGGAAGCAGATACATGCCCTTGCGAAAGCGCCGACGCTCAGGCCTGGGGTCATCGTGCCGTCTCAGAGGAGTATCAATCATTACGACTTCCCTTCTGCGGGGTCGGGACGTTATTCGTAAACCGCGCCAGCACGCTCGATCCGCCCTTCACCCGGTCGCCAATCTTTACCACAACCTGGGCGTCGCGCGAAAAAATCACGTCGGTGCGGGAGCCGAACTTAATCAAGCCTACACGCTCGCCGCGCCCAACACTCTCGCCAATTCTCTTTGTAAAGACAATCCTGCGCGCAATCAACCCTGCTATCTGCTTAAAGACTACCTTCTGGCCCTCGCCTTCCACGGTCACGATGTTCTGCTCATTGTCTTCCGCGCTGGCCGTCGCCATGGCGTTCAGGAACTTGCCCTTGCGATAGTCGGCGCTCCGGATGACCCCGCCAATGGGCGAGCGGTTGACGTGGACGTCAAACACATTGAGAAAAATGCTGATGCGGGTGTGAGGGGCGCCATCCACGGAACACACACCCACATCCGTCACCTTGCCATCTGCCGGGGAGACCAATGCTCCAGGCTCGGCGGGAATGGTGCGGGTGGGGTCGCGAAAGAACCACATCACGAACGCGGCCACCAGCAAAGGCGCCACCGCCAGCCAGACCGTGAAATAAGCCACCACGGCTGCAACCAACAACAATCCTATGCCGTAATAAATCCCGTCGCGTACCATGAAGAGTTAGCTTGAATTATAAATGTTTCAATATAAGGAATTTGCATTCCTTGTCCCTGGCGGTCGATGGTTGCAATATTTTTGAAACACGCTGTAATGGAAAGCCGGCAGTTTTTCCGGCGTGGGTGCAGTAGAATTTTGAGGATGTTAACCGGCGCAGCTTTGGGCTTTCGCGCGCACTCCGGATGGGCGGCTGTGGTTGCGATTGCCGGTCTGGTGCGTTCACCGGCTGTCGTTGAGCGCACGCGCATCGAACTTGTTGGTCCGCAAAATCCACGTGCCAGGCAGCCCTACCACGCTGCCGCAGAACTGGAGCTGAAGCAAGCCGAAAAGCTCATCGCCCAATGTCTTAAAGAAACAAAGCAAATGGCGCGGCAAGGTTTACGCATCCTCATCAAAGAACTGAAGAAAAAAGGATACGAAGTGAGCGGCTGCGGTGTTCTTCAGGGATCGGGCCGTCCCCTACCGGCGCTGGAAAAAGTTCTGGCTTCTCACCCGCTTCTCCACACCGCCGAAGGTATACTTTTCCGCGATGTGCTCACGCATGCAAGCCAGCACTGCAAGCTTCCGGTCGCCGCCGTGCGCGAGCGCGAACTCTTTGTGCAGGGCACAACCAGATTACGCATTCCCGCGGATGAACTGCAGCGCCGGCTTACGGAAATGGGAAAGCCGTTCGGCCCACCCTGGGGGCAGGATGAAAAATTCGCCGCCCTGGTAGCCTGGCTTGCTCTCGCCAACATGTCTTGAAGCCGGGAACTCTGCGGCGGTCACAGGTGTCCAATTCTCAGGAGGAGGACACATGGCCTTCAGTCCCGGTGGGAAGAACACCGCCGATATCAATGTGACGCCGCTGATTGACGTTCTTCTGGTCTTGCTGGTTACGTTCCTGCTGATCGTACCCGTGACCCCCAAGGGCGAAGAGGCGCGCATTCCGCAGGATTCCAACCAGCCGCCAGCCAATCCTGAGAGCGCCATCGTCCTTCAACTCACAGCAACTGCAGATGCCGGCACCGTTCAAGTTGCCATTAACCGGCAAAAGCTGGAGTGGAGCGCACTGGAAGACTCATTGCGGCAAATCTTCAAGACGCGCGGCGATAAGACCCTCTTTGTTGCGGGTGACCGAGAAATCGATTTTAGCTACATCGCCAGGGCAATAGATATGGCCCACGCAGCCGGGGTGGATAACGTCGGCCTAATGAAATCGCACGAAGATTGAGAGATCAATTCCGCTCGTAGATCGGGGCAGCCGAGCATCGGCCTTGCAATAGAATCAATGCAACCATGTCCGATGCTGCCCAGCAAATGCGCGAACTGGCGCGCCAGATATTTCTTTCGGCGCTGGCCGAAACCAGCGTGGAAAAATCATTTGAAAAGCATGTGGAAGTGAGCCGCCGGTTGTTGCGCGTGGGTGAGGATCTGTATGATCTGAGCTCATTCTCGCGCATCTTCGCCGTGGCCATGGGCAAAGCGGCATATCCCATGGCGCAGGCGCTCAAACGGCAACTTGGCATGATGGTCAGTGGAATTCTAGTCACACCGCAAGCGTCATCTTCGGTGCAGCAGCCCATGCTCGAAGGTTTCCGGCACTTTGCCGGCGGACATCCACTCCCCAATGCTGAGTCAGTGCGGGCCGCAAACGCCATCTTAAATTCACTGCGCTCCCTTTCCGCTCCGGCGCTGGTGATTTATCTGATCAGCGGCGGAGCCTCCAGCATGGTGGAAAAGCCCACGGATGACGAGATCACTCTCGACGATCTCATCGCAACCTACCGCGCCCTGGTAAACTGCGGAGCGCCCATCACTGAGATCAACGCCATTCGCAAGCATCTTTCCGCCGTAAAGGGAGGACGCATGGCGCTGGCGGCGAATTTGTCTGGTGGCGTGGAAAACGTACAGCAAGTTTCGATTCTGGTATCTGACGTTCCTGAATCGGCACTGGACGCGCTGGCCTCCGGGCCAACCATGCCCGACCCTACCACAGCGGCACAATGCTACCAGATCGCGCAAGAGCGCCGGCTGCTCGAGGTCTTTCCCGCATCGGTGCGCGAGCTTTTTGAGAAGAAATTGCTGGAAGAGACTCCGAAATACGACGACGGCGTTTTTCATCGCTCGCGCTGGTGGCCCATTCTCTCCAGCACGGTTTTGCAGAAGGCGGCAGCCGCGCAGGCGGCGCTTGCCGGCTTTGCCGTGGAAATTGATAACACCTGCGACGATTGGGAGTATGACAAAGCCGCGGATTATCTGCTCGCTCGTTTACGCAAATTACGCCAGGGCGCCACGCGGGTGTGCCTGATTTCAGGCGGGGAAGTCACAGTGCGCGTGCCCCAGAACGCCGGTGGAATTGGCGGACGCAACCAGCAGTTTGCGCTTTATTGCGCCACAAAGATTGCGGGCGAGAACCTGACGGCGCTAAGCGCGGGCAGCGATGGAGTAGACGGCGTCAGCCCGGCCGCGGGCGCTGTCGCGGATGGAACTACAATCTCTCGCATGCAATCGCGTGAGCTCTCCGCAGAGGCTGCTCTTGCCGGCTTCAATGCGTATCCGTTTTTTGAAGCGCTGGGCGATGCCGTAGTGACTGGACCCACGGGCAATAACGTCCGCGACCTAAGAATTCTGCTGGGGTACTAAGCTCGGAGTGCCCGACCGGCCCGGTTTTTTGAACTTGATATTGGGTTGATCGGGCAGGCTGAAGATCCGCGTCTTGCCTTCTTCCAATACCAGAACTTTGTCCTGAACTCCCGCTGATTTTGCTTCGCTTGCCAGAAGTTGAGGCGGCTCTTCAATGGGTTCGTGCGACAGGCGGAAGGTGCCGTAGTGCATGGGAATCATCCAGTGGGCATTCAAATCGGTAAATGCCTGCACCGCGTCGCCCGGACTGGTATGCACATTACGGAACGCCGGCGGAGAGTATGCGCCGATGGGCAACAGAGCAATCTGCGGTTCCAGCCGCCGCCCAATTTCGCGGAAGCCGTTAAAGTAGGCGGTGTCGCCCGCGTGATAAATCGAGTAACGGCCGTCGCTGATCACATAGCCGCCGTATCCACGATGATAGTCGCGCAGCATGCGGGCGCCCCAATGCTGGGCCGGGGTGTGGGTCACGGTAAGGTTCGCATCCACGTGGCTCTCCCACCAGCTCAGCTCCGCGATCTCGCGATAGCCCAGGCCGCTCACCACATCGCCAACATCGTCAGGAACCACGATTGCGGGCACACTCCTGAATCGGCGGCGGTTCAGGCGCGCGATGGCGCGCAGCGAAGGACGATGCAGGTGATCGAAATGCGCGTGCGTTACCAGCACAAGATCAATGCGCGGCAAATCTTTAATGCGGATGCCGGGATGGCGAAGGCGTTTGAGGACAAAGAGCCAGCGGGCAAAGTTAGGATCCACCAGAACGTTTTTGCCGCCGATCTGGATCAGAAAGCCGGAGTGTCCGATGAATGTGATGCCCAGCTCGTTGTGCGCGACCGGCAGGGGTTTGTGGCTTTCGCCGCGGCGCGGGGTCAAGGCGGAGTGCTTTACAATGCGCCCGAACTGGCGGGCCTTTCTTCTCAGAGTGACATTCAGCATGAATCTATTTAATTAGACGCACAAAAATAATGGAACGATGCAACTTTGTGGGCACATTTATTTGCACGTGTTCGCCTATCTTATATGAAATCCGTTGAATGGGGGTGTTGTGTTTTGTAAATTTTTTCTCTTAATCCGGCGCGGATGGTTACTTAAGTCACTTAAGTTTTGCAGGACTGCAGCTTGCACCTTTCCAGTGAAGCTGGATGAGAACCAAAAGGTATGGTTGATTCTCTCTCGAAGCTCATTTCTAATATCACTTCGGGAAGCGAGGAGCTATGCGCGTAGCATTTTTAGGATTAGGGATCATGGGCCGTGCTATGGCCACGAATCTGGCGAAAGCGGGCCACGAAGTTGCGGTGTGGAACCGGACCGCGGGCCGGCCTGTGGAGGGAGCGCACTCGGCTACCTCGCCCGCCGATGCGGCCAAAGACGCCGAAGTAGTGTGGATGTGCGTTGCCGATACGGCAGCCGTCGAGCGCCTGCTCTTCGCCTCTGATGGAGTTGAATCGCAGCTTCGCGAGGGCATGATTGTGGTTGATTCCAGCACCATCGCTCCTGATGCCACCCGGCAATTCACCGAGCGCGTACGGCAGCGCGGGGCCGACTACGTGGATGCTCCCATGACCGGCTCCAAGGTCGCAGCCGAAGGCGCGCAGCTCGTCTTCATGGTGGGCGGCAAGGAAGAGACCCTTGAAAAAATCCAGCCTCTCTTTCAAGCCATGGGCAAGACCGTGGTGCGCATGGGCGAGACAGGCATGGGACAATCCACCAAGATCGCCATGAACCTCATGATTGCGCTGATCTACGAAGGCTTCGCTGAAGCGCTTGTGCTCTCGGGCAAGCTGGGAGTCGATCCCCAGGCGCTGGTTTCCCTCATCCAGGCCACCATGGTGCGCTCGGGAGTGGTGGATTACAAGGCGCCCTTCGTGCTGCGCCGCGACTTCACGCCCAACTTCCCCATGCGCCTTATGTATAAAGACATTCTGCTCATGCTCGACGCATCTAAACAGGCACGGGTCAAGATTCCAGCTTTGGAAACAGTGAAGGAGATTTATGAGCTGGCGATTGAAGAAGGACAGCAGGACCTCGATTATGCCGCTACGGTAACTTTGCTGGAAAAGTGGGCGGGCCTGCAGCCGGGAGCAGCAAAAGGTGCGGTACGAAAGTAACCAGAGTTGATTACGAAAAGCCGGCTCAAATTTTAACCCGCTACTCTGCTTTCAGATATACTACGTGATGGTTCCCTAAATCTTCACCCCCCAAGTTCCGAGGTTTCATGACAAGATCAAGGTGGCAGTCGGTAGAATCTTCCGATCGCGATAAATTCAATATTACCCGGGTTCTCTTTTTTGCTGCTTTGCATCTTGGCGTGCTGGCTGTTATCTGGCAGACCACCTGGAAGGCAATCGGCGTGGCCGTGTTGCTGCACATGATTTGCGGCGGCTTTGGCGTTTGCGTTGGCTATCACCGCCTGCTGACCCACCGCTCCTTCAAGTGTCCCAAGTTTCTGGAATACGCCTTCGCTCTGGCCGGTTCGCTTTCCCTGCAGGGAGGCGCGCTGGAGTGGGTGGCGCTGCACCGCAAGCACCACCAGCATTCCGATAAAGACGGCGATCCGCACAGCGCAACCGAGGGCTTCTGGTGGAGCCACATGCTGTGGGTGCTGCACACTCCAACCAGCGAAAGCTGGCGTGAAATCCGCAGACGCTATACTCCTGACCTCGAAAAACAGCTCTTCTACCGCGTGCTTGAGCGCACCCACTACCTGGGATCAATTCTGCTGGGCGTTGGCCTCTATTTTCTCGGCGGATGGCCCTTTGTGGTGTGGGGCCTCTGCGTTCGCCTGGTAGCCACCTATCACATTACGTGGTTCGTCAATTCGGCTTCTCACATGTGGGGCTATCGCAGTTTTGTAAGCGACGACCAATCCACCAACAACTGGTGGGTGGCGCTGCTCAGCTACGGAGAAGGCTGGCACAACAACCATCACGCATTTCCCACCTCCGCCCGCCATGGGCTGCGGCCATGGGAGATTGATTTCTCCTACTATTTCATCCGCACTCTGAAAGCCGTTGGATTGGCCTGGGACCTTTATGTCCCGTCGCCTGAACGCATGAAAGAAAAGCTGGTCCTGAGAGCCGACGAGTTCGCCGAAAAGTTCTCAGAGACTGCGGAAGAGCTGAAAGAAAAGCTTTCAGAAACCGCAGACGAGTTGAAAGAAAAGTTTTCAGAGACGGCCGATGAACTGGCGGTAAAATTTTCCGAGACGGCAGACGAGCTGAAAGAAAAATTTTCGGAAACCGCCGACGAGCTGGCAGAAAAGCTCTCACCTCCAAGGGCGGAAGAGCCGGCCTAAGAGTGAATGGGACCTGTTTACATCACCCGCAGCATTTATTTTTTAAATAGACTGTCATCCTGAGCCGCAGGCGAAGGATCTCCGATGGAGATTGGAACCGTTCGCTGCTTTAATCGGACCATATAGAATTCCTGCTAGTCCGCTACATTCCTTTATAAATCCCGCCATCTACCAGAATTGTCTGTCCGGTAATGTAAGAAGCCCGCTCCGAGGCTAGCCACACGATGGCATCAGCAATCTCTTCCGGCTTGGCCAGCCGACGTAGCGGGATCTCCGCCGCCCAGCGATTCTTGATTTCGCCTTCCAGCACGCCCGCCGCTAGTGCGCGGACTTTCATCAACTCAGAAAGCCTATCTGTTTCGGTATAGCCCGGAGCTATGTTGTTGACCAGAATGCCATCTTTGCCGAACTCGCCGGCCAGGCTCTTGACCAGCCCCACCACAGCCGGACGCACGGCATTCGAGAGCACAAGATCGGGAATGGCCTGGCGGACCGAGGTGGAAGTTATGGTGATAAAGCGGCCCCAGCGCTTGCGCTGCATGTGCGGAATGACTTCGCGGGCCAAATGTACTGCGCTCAAAAAATTGGTGGCAATCGCTTTTTGCCAGTCTTCGAGCGAGATGGAAAGAAAATTCTTTGCCGGTGGCCCACCCGCATTGGCCACGCAGATATCCACGCCACCCAGGCGCCCGGCCACAGCCGCGACAAACTTTTTGACTGCCTCGGAATCGGTAACGTCAACCGCCTGGGCGAAGACGTTGGCTTTATGGCGGCTCTTTATCTCATCCGCAGCAGCCAGTAGCGTCTTCTCCGTGCGCGAGCACATGGCGACCTTGGCGCCTTCGGCTGCCAAGGCGGCGGCCGTGGCGAGCCCAATGCCGCTGCTGGAGCCCGTCACGATAGCTACCCGGTCTTTCAGTCCTGTCTGCATGAACACCGTTGCTTGCTTTCACTGCGTAAAGATTTCGTAGCGCCTTGGCTGCTAAAAATTTGCGTTGTCATGCTGAGCGCGTAGCGAAGCATCTTGCGTTTTCTTCTTCCCGCGATACGGCTCATTGCGTGCAGAAGCATTATGAATCTTCCTGCCCACTTGTCCTCTGATCAGGATTAAACACATACACCTTAGCTGGTCCGGCAGCCTTGATGTTGTTCTTTTCGAATGTCTCTTTGATGCGCCGCCGCAGCTCGCGGCTTACCGCGTACTGCGCGGCGCCGGGCAGAGTCTTGATCTGCAGCAGGTAGTCTACTTCGCTGCCAACCACGCGCTCGATGCCCGGCACCTCGGGTTCGGCGACAATCATGCCGGCAAAGTTCGGATCATTCTTTACTTCGCTGCCCACTTCGCGCAGCAACTGGATGATGCGGTCGCTGTTTTCATCATAGGCCGCCGCTACGTGCAGCAGCACGCGCGCCCAATCGCGGGTCTTGTTGGAAACAATCTTGATCTCGCTGTTAGGAACCACGTGCATGGTGCCATCGGCGTCGCGCAGCACCGTCCGGCGCAAGGTCATGTCTTCGACCACACCGCTCACCCCGGCCACTTGGACAACATCGCCCACGTTGTACTGGTTTTCCACCAGGATAAAAAAGCCATTGAGCATGTCTTTCACCAGCGTTTGTGCGCCGAAGCCGATAGCGAGGCCGGCCACGCCGGCGCTGGCCAGCAGGGGCTTGATGTCCATGCAGAAAACCGGGAGGGTCCACATTGCCGCCATGAACACGACAACAAAAATCCCTATGCTGTTGAGCACGCCTGCCAGGGTTCGTAGCTGCAACGCTCGCCTGCCGGCGATCAGCTCCTGGGATTGGCTTAGTTTAACCAGACGGCGAGTGCCGGCTTTCAGCAGGTGGATGAGGACCACCGTGATGAGCAGGATCAGGACAACTTCTTCAGCAGCTCCCTGCAGCCAGGAGAAGTCGTCGAAATCCGGCTTCTGCACATTGCAATATGCCTGCGGAAATAAGTTGAATGCCCTCACCGCCAGCGTGGCGTGAAGCAGCATTGCGGTCCAGAGAGCGGAGAAGATTACGTGCACAATGCGCGAATTATAACAATTGGCAACCTCTTGCGTGGTGAAGCCGCGCCAATGCTGAGATGCCATAATCTCGGGCGGGCGTCTATAATCAATAAGCCCTGTCTTCTTTACATCCTTGTGAGGTGCCCCTTGCTTCGCCCAATGTTCTTATTGCTTTCCTTGTCGCTGCTTCTGAGTTGGCCGGCGCTGGCCCAAAACACGCTCTGCGATGACCAGCAGCAACGCCAGCAGCGGTCTGTCTACGATTCGCGTCCCCACGATCCCGAGCAGTCACCATTTCCCGACGTTCCTGCGGACATGCAACACAAGCAGGCAAAGCAGATGAACCAGGAGCGGCAGGCCACACTCAAGAAAGATACCGACAAACTTTTGCAGATCGCCACAGAGCTCAAACAGCAGGTGGATAAAACCAACGAAAACCAGCTCTCGCTCGAGGTGATCCGCAAAACCGAAGAAGTGGAGAAGCTGGCGAAATCGATCCGCGACAAGATGAAAAATGGCGGATACTGCGATCTCATGGTTCAGCAGTAGAGTTCAGAAGTGAGAGCTTGACTCTCTGGGGTGGGAGCCCCCGGCTTTAGCCGGGGGTAAAGGTTGAAAAGACATTTTTGAAACAATCTTCCAGCCACATCAACATCCACAAATCGCTCTAACGCGCCGATGCCGATTCTGCCTGCTCCTTTGCTGCCCCGATCCGCATTCCATAAAACGAACGCCAGACGAAGAACACGGACACAACAAAGAACACCGCCGCCAGCAGACGAGTAAGTCCCGCGCCATGCCTTTCAGCAGTCAACTGCACCGCCAACTCAACCGCCAGCAAGCCGAACAATGTGGTGAACTTGATGATCGGGTTCAGGGCCACCGACGATGTGTCCTTAAACGGATCGCCCACGGTGTCACCCACGACGGTTGCGGCGTGTAACTCGGTGCCCTTCTGCTTCAATTCCACTTCAACAATCTTTTTGGCATTGTCCCACGCGCCGCCGGCGTTGGCCATGAAGATGGCCTGGTACAACCCGAAGATCGCGATGGAGATGAGATAGCCGATGAAGAAGAACGGCTCCACGAACGAAAAAGCCAGCGTGGCAAAAAATACCGTCAGGAAGATGTTGAACATCCCCTTTTGCGCGTACTGGGTGCAGATCTGCACCACCTTTTTGCTGTCGGCGACCGATGCCTTCTCTACACCTTCGAGCTTGATGTTCTTTTTGATGAACTCTACTGCTCGATAAGCGCCCGTGGTCACTGCCTGCATGGAAGCGCCGGTAAACCAGTAGATGATGGCGCCGCCGGTGATCAGCCCCAGCACAAAAGGAGCGTGGAGCAGGGAGAGAGACTCTTTGTTCTGCGTAAGGCCATGGGTAAGCGCCATGATGATAGAAAAGATCATAGTGGTAGCGCCCACGACCGCGGTTCCGATCAGCACAGGTTTGGCCGTGGCCTTGAAGGTATTGCCCGCCCCATCGTTTTCCTCCAGCATGTGTTTGGCCCGCTCGAAGTTTACGGAGATTTTGTAATCTCTGTTGAGCTCCGCGGAAATCCCTGGGATTTGCTCAATCAGCGACAATTCATAGACCGACTGTGCGTTGTCGGTCACCGGGCCATAGGAGTCCACCGCGATGGTTACCGGCCCCATGCCTAGGAAGCCGAAAGCCACCAAGCCAAAGGCGAACACTGCCGGGGCCAGCATGATACGCGGAATATCAGTGCCTGGGAATGTGGCCCCCAATCCCAGCGTACTGAAGTAGAAACCAATGGCCATCAGTGCGACCATCGTGATCCCCAGCCAGTAGGCGGAGAAATTGCCCGCAACCAGTCCGGAAAGGATGTTGAGCGACGCCCCGCCCTCCTCAGACGACGTCACCACTTCGCGCACGTGCCGCGATTCAGTGGATGTAAATACCTTGACCAGTTCGGGAATAACCGCCCCGGCCAGCGTTCCGCAGGAGATGATGGTTGCCAGCTTCCACCATAGCGTATCGTCTCCACCCAGCGTCGGGATAATGACCTTGGAAACAACATAGGTGAGCGCAATCGAGATTACCGAGGTCAGCCACACCAGCGACGTCAGGGGAGCTTCGAAGTTCATTTTGTCGGCGTTGCCGTAGCGGGCCTTGGCGACTGCCTCGTTGATGAAGAATGCCAGGGCGCTCGAAACCAGCATCATGATGCGCATGACGAAGATCCAAACCAGCAATTGCACCTGGATGACCGGGTTTTTCACCGCGAGCAGAATGAAGGTGATCAGGGCCACGCCCGTGACGCCATAGGTTTCAAAGCCGTCGGCGCTGGGGCCAACGGAATCACCGGCGTTGTCGCCCACGCAGTCGGCGATCACGCCCGGATTGCGGGCGTCGTCTTCCTTGATCTTGAAGACGATTTTCATCAGGTCGGAACCGATGTCGGCAATCTTGGTGAAGATGCCGCCGGCGATGCGCAGCGCCGCCGCCCCCAGAGACTCGCCTATGGCGAAGCCGATAAAGCATGCTCCGGCGTAGTCCCCCGGCACGAACAGCAAGATGCACAGCATGATCAGCAGCTCGACGCTGATCAGCAGCATGCCAATACTCATGCCCGCCCTGAGCGGAATCGAATAAATGGGATACGGCTTGCCTGCCAGACCGGCAAAAGCGGTGCGCGAATTAGCAAAGGTGTTGACGCGGATTCCGAACCACGCCACCCCATAGCTGCCCGCGATTCCTACAATGCTGAACAGCAGGATGATGGGAAGCGTTAGCCCGACCGGTTTGCCAGGCACTGGCGCCAGCCATCCGAAGTACAGGCCAATAATCACGGCGATGAACGCCCACAGCACAAGAATGAACTTGCCTTGCGTTGTGAGATAAGTTTTGCAGGTTTCGTAGATGAGCTCAGAAATCTCGCGCATGCTCTTGTGCACGGGCAGGTTCTTCAGTTGCAGATAAATCGCCAGTCCGAACAATAAGCCAAAGAAGCAGAAGAGCAGGCCTGCCATTAAGAGTTTGTGTCCATCGATGCCGAGAAAGGTAACCTGCGAAAGGTCGGGCAGTTTCAGGCTGGCTTCTCCACCCGCTTCCTGGGATGGCGCCTCCTGGGCCAGTGCCGAAGCAGCCTGCATGAGCCACACGCCTGCTGCGAGCCATTTAAACATAAGAATTCCTCCGAAAAGTTGGGCGGCTTGTATCGCGCCTCAAGTGCTGCATTACGAGCAGCTTCCTATAAGTATTAAAGTTTTGGAGTCAATCAGGCCCCCACAAATAGCGTGAGTTGGCGAGATGCCGGTGGGATTCTGGAGTCGCGCTTCCACTTCAAGAAAATGGAATTGAGGTTTGGCCGCGTCTCCAACCTGCGTTCGTACTGCTCTATGCGGCCCACTAACATAGAACTAGATTTTATATCATGCAGCAAAATCAAGGGTCAAACCCCCTCTATTCTCTTTTATGAAGATTAAGGCACATTTACACTCTTTTAACTTTATGGGAATTCGGGTTCTCCCCCGCAAGGTGCCTGCACCTGCATTATTCTAAGTGTTTTGCAGCCAGGAGCTTATTCTGCACCCAATGCTCAATTAAGCTGCGCACCTGGTCGAGCTTGCCCTCAAAGAAGTGGCCCACGCCTTCGACGATGACGAATTGTTTCGGCTCGGGCACCGAGTCAATCACCTTCTGCAATTCCGGCAAGGGGCCGTATTGGTCATGCCCGCCGCTGATAAAGAGTTTGGGCTTGGCGCATTCGCGAAGAAAGCCGTAGGTATAGAGCCGCCCTTCCGCCTCGACCGGAGTTCCCAGAGAGATGATGCCCGCAACTCGCCTATCCGGACAACAGACGCGCAAGCCGGTGGCCGCGCCAAACGAGAAGCCGGCGAAAATAATGGGCAGATGAAATTCACGGTCGAGCCAGTCCAGTGCGGCGCGCACGTCTTCTACCTCGCCGCGTCCGTGATCGTGGGTTCCTTCGCTCAGGCCGGCGCCGCGAAAATTGAAGCGCAGCGCCGGGAACCCCAGATTGTTGAGCGCCTTCATGGCGCTGAAAACAACTTTGTTGTGCATGGTCCCGCCGTACAGCGGATGAGGATGCGCCACCAAAGCCGCATGAGCCGCGCCCGGCGAACCGGTATTCAGCAATGCTTCCAGCTTGCCCGAGGGACCAGGAAGGAAAAAGCTCTTGATCTCACCGGCCACGAATCAGCTCTTCCTTAACATTGGTCTTGTTGGGTACAAAATCAAAATCGTGTTTCTTGGCAAATTGCAGAAGAGCAGCGGCAGCCGCGGGAGCCGCGGGCACGCTCCATTCATTGGCGGCCTCCAGACGTTGCGCGCCGGGGATGGCCTGCAGGCTGTCTACAACTTCCGGATCGCCGGCCGGATCGGTGGCAAAGCGCACCAGAAATCCGCCGCCCGCGCGGGCTACGACGGAACGCAGTGATTCACGTATCCATTCATGGCTCAGGCGATAGACAGAGAAGACCAAGATCAGCAGCAGCAGCAATCCCAGCGAAGCCAATTTGATGATCATGCCCTGATTCAAAAGCACGGGCTTGATCTCACGGGCGATCACGACCAAGTACCCCACGCAGCAGGCCCAGGCCAGCGCCGCCCAGAGTTTGCCGATCGTACTCAGGCGGCGAATGGATTTGTTGTCGCGAATAGGAGTGATGAGAAACAGATAATCTGCCGCCAGAAAGGCAATCAGCAGCAGCCACCAGAGGTGCTGATGTCCGTGGCGGTTGAACCACTCCCAGCGCGCGAACAGTGCAGCCACAATCGTGATGGCAAGCGCCATCCAGAAATATGTGACGCCCGGGCTGCGAGTCAGTTTCATTTATGGGACCTTCAGTTTATCCTCTTTAGCGTGGACCTGTTCGCTCTAACCCGTCAACTGGTTGATATTGAATCCATCACCGGGAACGAAGCCGCGGTCGGCGAATTGCTGGACCGCAGCTTGAACCTGCTCGACTATGACACCCAAAGGGTGCCGGTGGAAGACAATCGCTTCAATATCTTTGCCGTTCCCAGCGGGAGTCCCAAACCCGTGGTCGTCTTTTCCACGCACATGGATGTTGTCCCGCCCTGGCTGCCATCTTCGGAAGATGAGCACAATATTTACGGACGCGGCTCCTGCGACGCCAAGGGAATCATCGCCGCGCAGATCGGGGCGGCCGAGCGCCTACGCATGGAAAACCTTCCCATCGGTCTGCTCTTCGTCGTTGGAGAAGAACGCAACAGCGTGGGCGCATTCGTGGCCAATGCGCACGCCCACGAGCTGCACGGCGGGAGCTGCAGGTTCCTGATCAACGGCGAACCCACGGAGAACAAAATCGCCATCGCCTCCAAGGGCGGGTTGCGCGTGGAGGTGACGGCGCAGGGCAAGCTGGCGCACTCGGCCTATCCGCACCTGGGCGACTCCGCCATTGAAAAACTGCTGACCGCACTGGAGCGCCTGCGCCGCGTGCCGCTTCCGGAAAATCCCGAGGTCGGCCCGTGCACCATGAACATTGGCGTGATTGAAGGCGGACACGCGCCCAACGTAATCGCCGATAAGGCCCGCGCGCAATTGCTCTATCGCCTCGTCGGGCCATCGGACGAACTGAGAAAGCAGATCGTCGCCGCCGTGGGCGACCAGGCGCAGGTGGAGTTTCCTTTAGAGATTCCCTTTTTGAAACTGCGGACCGTGGACGGCATTCCCACCATGACCGCTTCTTTCACCACTGACATCCCTGCCCTCACCAACTGGGGCGAGCCGGTGCTGCTGGGACCGGGATCGATCCACGTAGCGCATACCGAGCGCGAATTCGTCGCCAAGCAGGAATTGCTGGACGCGGTAGAGCTCTACTGCAGAATCGCGAAAGACCTCCTCAGCCGTTAATTCCGGGTTCTCAGTTCCTCTGCTGTCAGAAAGATCGGGATTCTTCAGAGAATGCCTGCAACAACAGCAATAGGCAACCGACAGACCTTAGGGATCCTTCGCGCCAAAAATCGGCGCTCAGGATGATAGATCCAAAAAAGATCTGTGCTCATCTGCGTTCATCTGCGGCAAAAGCCCTGGTTTTTCTCTGTGCCTCTGTGTCTCTGTGGTGAAATCCATTTCTCGATATAATAAAAAGATTCTCCCTGCCCGAAATTGCAGCCAGGGAGCGCCAGGCCAATTCCATGGACTTCAAACTTCACAGCGACTACAAGCCCCAGGGCGACCAGGGACACGCCATCGAACAGCTCACGCGCGGCATCTTCGATGCGGAAAAACACCAGGTGCTGCTGGGGGTGACCGGCTCGGGCAAGACCTACACTATGGCCAAGATCATCGAGCAGGCGCGGCGGCCGGCGGTGGTGCTGGCGCACAACAAGACTCTTGCGGCACAGCTTTACCACGAGTTCAAGAGCTTCTTCCCGCAGAATGCCGTGGAATATTTTGTTTCCTATTACGACTACTACCAGCCTGAGGCTTATATTCCCGCGGGCGATGTTTATATCGAGAAGGAAGCCACGATCAACGATGAGCTCGATAAGCTGCGGCTTTCTTCCACGCGTTCTCTTTTCGAGCGGCGCGATTGCATCATCGTTGCGTCGGTAAGCTGCATCTACGGACTGGGCTCGCCCGAAGCCTACTACGGCATGCTGCTGTTCCTGGAAAAAGGACAGAAGATCAAGCGCGAAGACATCATGCGCAAGCTGGTGGAGATCCTCTATGAGCGCAACGAGGGCGAATTCCGCCGGGGAACCTTTCGCGTGCGCGGCGACATGATCGATATCTTCCCTCCTTACGACGACATGGCCTACCGTATCGAGCTGTTCGGCGATGAAGTTGCGTCGCTGGCGCAGATTGATCCGCTCTTCGGCACGGTGAAGCAGAAGTATGCGCGGCTGCCTATCTATCCCAAAACTCATTACGTGATGAAACCAGAGACCAAGAAGCGGGCCATCGTTTCAATTCTGGAAGAGCTGGGCACGTGGGAGAAGGAACTGGAAAAGCAGGGACGCATTGTTGAAGCGCAACGCTTGCACCAGCGCGTGCGCTTTGACCTGGAGATGATGCAATCGGTGGGCTACTGCCATGGCATTGAGAACTACTCCCGCCACTTCACCGGACGCATGCCGGGCGAGGCCCCGCCCACCCTGCTCGATTACGTCCCGCGCGATTACCTGCTCTTTATTGACGAATCGCACCAGACCATCCCGCAGCTTCACGCCATGTGGCACGGCGACCGCTCGCGCAAGCAGGTGCTGATTGAATACGGCTTCCGGCTGCCATCGGCGCTGGATAATCGTCCGCTTTCGTTTGAAGAGTTCGAGCACCGCGTGAACCAGGCAGTTTACGTCTCCGCTACGCCGGGGCCGTATGAGCTCACCAAGTCTGCCGGCGTGGTGGTGGAGCAGATCATTCGTCCGACAGGATTGGTTGATCCCCAGGTTGAAGTCCGCCCGGTCAAAGGACAGATTGACGACCTGCTGCATGAGATCCGCGAACGCGCGGCGAACGGCGAACGCGTGCTTGTGACCACGCTCACCAAGCGCATGGCCGAAGACCTGGCCGAATATTACAGTGAAGTCGGTGTACGCTGCCGCTACATGCACTCGGAGATCGAGACCCTGGAGCGCGTAAAGATTCTGCGCGACCTGCGCCGCGGCGAATACGATGTGCTCATCGGCATCAACCTTCTGCGCGAAGGCCTGGACCTGCCTGAGGTCTCCTTAGTTGCCATTCTCGATGCCGATAAAGAAGGCTTCCTGCGTTCGGCCGGATCGCTGATCCAGACCATGGGCCGCTGCGCCCGCCATATCAAGGGAAGAGCCATTCTCTACGCCGACAGGATTACCGACTCCATGAAGAAAGCTATGGACGAAACCGACCGCCGCCGCTCCATGCAGGAAGCCTACAACCGCGAGCACGATATTACTCCGGAGAGCATTGTTCGCCCCTGGAACATGTCGCTGGCCCAGATCGTGCAGGCCGACTACACGGATTTCAGCGAAGCCGCCGATGGCATCCCCGATTTCAAATCACAGGAAGAGCTCGACGCCTACATCGCCAAGCTTGAAACAGACATGCGCGAAGCCGCCAAGCGCTTCGAGTTCGAAAAAGCCGCCAAGCTGCGCGACAGCATCAGAGATTTGCGGACGAAAGAATTTCTGTTCACGTGAGAAAAGCAGCTTTTAGCTTTTAGTTCTTAGTTCTTAGTTCTTAGCTAAAAAGCCAAAACTTCTGCCACGGATCAACGCGGATTTCTTTCCTTGCAGTTTGGAGCCGAGAGGCTGTCGGCTGCTTTTGAGTAATGCCCCACCCCCCATTACTGCAAGTAGCTCGCGCGGCGATAAAACCAACGCATTCAATGACATACACGAAATGTGGGAGTAGTCTCCAGACAGTGGATGAGCATGCAAGTTCTAGACCCCATTCCCCACATCCGGCTCGCCAGGGACTGCCCACCTGGGAACTGTTTCACGAATTTTCAAACGCTCATGACCTGCGGACACCGTAGTAAAGCGGCAGTCTGAACGCCGCCACAATTATGAACCGAAATTTCCAAGAGCTAACGGAGTGATATCACGCAAATGTTTTTTTTATTTTCACCACGGAGGCGCGGAGACACGGAGAAAAAACGAAGAAGTACTATTTTTGGTCAAAGCTAGACTAGTGGTGTCGCCCCTCCCGGGGCTCCCAACTTTATCTCAGCCTGTCCAGGGCTTCCTCGCCTGGGCTAACTCATGCCGCGCCCTCCGGCGCTGGGTTGTTATATGGGCTAAAGCTACCACACCAGAAAAATCCCGCTTAGCGAAACTGTGCCTATCCGCCTTCAGCGTACTGTCCTCTGCCCCGGTCACTCCGACCGGAATAGCGGGCTAACAAGTTATACAAAACAAACAGTTTGCTTTTTATGCGTAACCTTGTAACCGTTCCGACACTTCCCCGGGGCGGCGATTTTGACCATCCTGTTTTCGATGCAGGCTGGATTCATCGCTATCAATGAACGGCCGCTCGTAAAATACAAAGACGTTTCCACAAAGGAACGTTTACTCATTTGAGATTTGAATCATTAATTATTCGATATTTGAATAATCACTATTGAATTTTTAGATGAACTCTGTATGATGTTCCGCCAAACGGGAATTTGTCCCGGATTGTGGGCCAAGCAGGATTTCACAGCAACCAGCTTATGCCTGCCCATAAAACAAAAAGTTTTCCAACGGAGGAACACTCAAATGAAGAAAAAGATGCAAGCATTTGCAGTAGTTTTATTCGTCTGTCTCTTCGCGCTGATGGCCCATGCCCAGATCGGCACAGGATGGACACCTTACTCGCCGTCTTTCACGCTCCAGTTGCAGGGTTGCGGAGCCGCGAGCGGCCTCAATTTCAAGCTGACCTGCTCATCCACCAGCGGCTTCCAAAGAGCGGAGCGGCGCTATGCCAACATAACCTCTTCTCAAAGCCAGTTCCAGGGCACGGTTACGGTGACCAGCCTGGTCGGCGACAGAATCAGCTTGAAACAGGTATTTCAGCAGAATGCCGGGCCGTGGATCCTGGTCGCGGTCAAGAAGCCGGGGGCGCTCTACGAAGTTGAAAACGGCGCTACTCTGTCTTCTTACACCATTGGCACTCCGGTACGCATTAACACCATTAGCAATACTGTGACCCACGTTACCCAGGTCTACATCAACGGTTCGTTGCGCGAGACCAGGACAGGCGGCCAAAACCCGCTCTACGACAAGTTCGGTACATACCGGACTGCCAGCGGCAGAGGGCCGGTGGCGGCCACGTGGAGCAACATCGGGTTCTGGAGGAAGTGAGAAAAGTTAGAAGTAAGAGGAAAGAAAGTTAGAAGTAAGAACCGGTCCCGGCGCGCTCCCCTCGATCCGCCGGGACTCTTCCATTGATACCAGTCGAGATACCATTTGAACCACGCATGAAACAACGGACAACGAAATCCCTGGGCCTCCCTTTAACAGCTTTGGCTCTGGCGACGCTGGCCTTGGCGCTCATTGCCGTTGGTTTAGCCGGATGCTCGCGGCGCAAACCAGACAACACTCCCGCTGCGCCTCAAAGCATCGCGCTGAACGCTCGCCTGCTTTCACCCACTGACGTCAAGCTCACGTGGAAAGACCCTGCGCCGAATGCGGCCGGCTATATCGTCGAGTACGCGACCAAGCCGCAAGGCGAGTTCACGACGCTGGGCTTCTTTCCGCCCGATCAGAACACGTTCACACACCCTAACCTGATGCCGGAGACGAATTGGTATTACCGCGTCCGCGCGTACTATGGACCGGCTTCAGACCCGGTGGAGGTAGCCCTGCCCGACGCGCTCTCCAATAAAGAATATGCACGCAAGTTTGCCCGCCCGGAAGATTACAGTTGGGCAGTGCCTAAGACTATTCCGACTCCTGATAACGTCAACGTAGCCGAGCTATCAATCCGCAGTGCGGGATCTGCGGCACAGGCTGCTCCCACGAACCTGAAAGTGGCGCTCGTCCCTTCCACCGTAAGCGGCTTCCAGCTCACCTGGAGCGACCATGCCAGCGATGAAGATGGCTATTTGCTGGAGATGAAGTCCGATCAGGGTCCCGACTTCGCGGTGCGCGCCGCGCTTGACCGCGGTGTTAATTCATTCGGTTATGCCTTCCAACCGCCCGAGAGGCGAGCGGCCCTTCGCGTGCGCGCCTTCTACTATGGCCAGCCCTCTAACCTGGCGCACGTAACGACTGGATCGGCGCCGTCACAGAAACCAGAGTAGGAAGTTTGGGCGTGTGGCGCGGCTCTGATAGTTGCCAGCTACCAGTTGCCAGTTGCCAGTGAAAGGCAAGAGCCTGAACCACGAAGGACACAGGGGAGCTTGGGCATGTGGGTCGGCTAACTCCGTGGGGTTTACCCTTATTTCGTCAGCGTGGCATTGAGTTTGACGTCTGAACCTGCGGAGACATCGATGTCTCGCGTCCAGTCCTGGTAACCGGCCATGGCCACTTTGATAGTGTGTTTGCCGGCGGGAATCTTGAGCGTTGAAGGAGAATTGCCCTTGAAGCTGCCGTCTACGTAGATATCGGCTGCGTCGGGAGTTGAGGCAACAACAATGCTTCCTGTGGCCGCCAATTCAGGTTGGGGATTGGCCTCGGCGCTGGGAGTGCTGACCACGTGGGTGTTGTTGATTCCGGGAACGAACTCGCGGTCTTTTTCGGCAACCGCCAGCGGCGCTCCGGTGACCGCCTCGAGCGATGTAAGA
>Ga0209166_10000766_pt1 | contig 30896 bp, 27 predicted proteins | sample Coa_R1_3_FD_187151 | JGI IMG/M metagenome (GOLD analysis project Ga0209166, IMG submission 187151) | Surface soil microbial communities from Centralia Pennsylvania, which are recovering from an underground coalmine fire - Coalmine... | ecosystem: Environmental > Terrestrial > Soil >...
AACGGTTCCAGGTATGCCCCGTAAGTTGGCAGGTTGAGAAGTTACGCTCCAGGAAGCGGCGCGATATCCCGACCACGATCAGGGTCTGGGGCGCAGGATCGCCGTAGCCGCGCTGCCAAAAAGAATTGATGCCGCTGATGACCGGCGGCAATCGGTAGTACGCACCATACAGGTTGATTGCTCCCGCCTCGCCGTAATTGCCCGCCAAGATTCCCATATGCGTCCGATCTGCCGCGGGCAGCGAATCGCGAATATGTGACACCGTTACCACCAGCTCCGGCCAGCCGATCTCCTCCGGCAAATCGTCGTTGATTTTGATGGCAATTTCCCACCATCTGGAGTTGACCGGCGCAAGCGGCAGGAACACCGCTGCGACGACCAGGATATTGATTGCCAGGGCAGTCCATGCCAGCGCCCGCACTACGACCACCTGCCGGGCACGCAGCGATGCCACCCATTGCTCGCCCCACACGCTGCCAGCGGCGTAGAGCATGGGATACGCCGCTGCCAGGTAATAGCCGCGGCCCTTGAGCATCACAAACAGCAGCAACGGGATAACGTACATCCATCCCAGCATGCGAAAGCGTCTGCCTGCGGAAGTGAACAGGTAAAAATAAAGTCCAGCGATTACAAGCGGGAAGGCAAGAAGTGTCAACTTCAACTGGTCAGGAAGAAAGTCTTTTGTCCGCCCAATGCGGACATCACGCTCGTGAATATGTTTCAGGAAATCCAAGGATATGAAATGATGCTGCGCCTGCCAGATGAGGTTGGGCAAAAAGATCACCAGCGATGCGGCCACGCCAAGCCATAGCCACTTGCTTTTCAAGTATCGGCGCGCATCGGTGAGCAGCACTCCGGCAACGATGCCGAGTGCGAAGATGCCCATGGTGTACTTGGTCATCATTCCCAGGCCGATGGCGCTCCCAATGGCAAGCCACCAGCGCGGGTCATCGCTCTTCAACAGGCGAAGCACGAAGCAGGCGGCCAGCACCCAGCACAGGTAATCGAACGAGACATACTGCATCAGCGCGCCGCCAGCCAGACAGAACGGAATGGCCGCAGTTGCCGCTAAGAGTTGGGCCCATCGTCCTCCGCCCAGTTCGCGCGCCATCAGGCCGGTCAGCACGACGGCTACGGCCTGTGCCACCGCGGCGAAGAAGCGGAAGCCAACCAGGGTGGTGCCGAAAAGTGTGAGCGCCAGGCGGCCGAAGAACGGAGTGACCGGAGGATAAGCCACATAACCCCACGCCAGGTGACGCGCGTCGTCAAGCGTGGCCAGTTCATCGCGATGGAATCCGTAGCGGCTGCCGGTCAGCACATGCACGATGACCGTGGCTGTCGCCACCATTACCAGAAAGGCTACGTCGTCTGATTCATCGAATTTCCGCGTAGCAGGAGATTCTGCGCGGCTGGAGCTTGCATCGGAGCTTGTGGTGGTTTGTGAATCCATGCGCGACAATATTATCCTTAGGCGGTGTTATGTGAGACGGATGTCCAACAGCGCCACCCAGTACTGAATGGATTGTAATGCGAAACCGCAAAGTATCAATCCTATTCCAAAGACTCCGAGGCGCCGCTCCGGCAGGTTGTCAGCGTAATACTCGATAAAGGGATTGATCATGATACCGACGCCGGTGACCAGGCCCGTTACCAATCCTACCCGAAGGGCAAATGCCCAGGGATGTTCGATGTGGCGCACCAGAGTGCTGCAAATAAGTGCGGCTGCAATGTAGCCCACGGTTCGAACGACGGTCCCCCAAAACTGACGCGGCGTGAGTCGCGGGCGGCGGGCCGCTTCGTAATCGACGGCAGGACGCATGCCGCGGGAATAGGCGAATACTTGTCCAATGGTAATAAGAATGCCAAATGCGATAGCGAACCGAAGGCCCAAGATTCTGTAAAGTCCCAGGCTGAATCCAAAGGCGCGCATGGCGCTGAACAACGCTTCCCATGGAAGCGAATAATGGTCCTCGCCGCGGGAGGCCCGGCTGAATTCAATGGCCAAGGTGATGCCGGTGGCGATTCCCGAGGCCAATCCAAAGAAAAATCCCAGGCCAATACCGTAACCCACTCCAAAGATGACGGAATACGTGACCGCCCTGGTCAGCAGTCGCAAGGGACCATGCTGTCCGCCTAACAAGTCGTAAGCAAGATAAAGGCTTCCCAGCACATCAAGCGTGGTGCCCGCAATGCTGATCGCGGCAAGCGTATGGTGGTTCATGGAACGATTGTAGAGGAGAGAAGTTGCGGCAACGTCTAGCACCGCTCATACTTCCAATTGCGCGACTTCCCCTGCGCCAGCCACTCGACCGAAGTCTGCAGCCGGCGTTCCCGCGTTTCATCGGTCTTGGCTTCGGTCAGCCATTCGACATAGTCCTTCCTCTTGCCGTAGGGAAACGCATCGAAGGTAGCGAGCGCCTTCTTGTTCTTCTTTAAGGCCGTCGTGAAATATGCCGGAACCGCCAATTCTTTCTTCTCTCCGCGCGGCTTTGACCTGGTCGGTGACTTTACACCGTCATCATTCAGTTGCTTGGCTTTCTTGACGTAGACCAGCAATACACGCCTGGGCGGCAGGTCTTTCATTGAAGTGACCCGTCCGAACTGGCCCATGGCGTCAGCATTATTTTCTTTACCGGGGACAATCAGGCTGCCCTTCCAGAATCCGAAGGCGCAATGCTGCTTAAACGCGGCCATGCCGCACAAGATTCCCTTGTACATGAATGCAGGGAAGCGCCACTTTATGGCTTCTTCTACTTCCGGACAGCCTTCGTGAACAATCTCGCGCAGCTCGCGAAGAATGGGTTGGGCAAACTCCGCCGATTTGACGATATATTCATCTACGCGTTTGTCTTTTGTTCCCATAGTGCGAATATTGTCGTTATTAACGAAAGACTAGGCAAGCTCAAAGATTAGAATGAATGGCAGAGATCGGATAAGGCCCGTTTTTTCGCGGCCAGGCTTGCGCCGGTTGTTTTGTTATCACTATCATGGTGCGTGCTGGGATGGATTTCCGGCTTAGCGGTCACCGGGAGAATCGCAATGTCAAAAATCGTTCGCTACGAATTCGAGGGCAGTTGGATCTTGTTCTGGTTCTTGTGTGTCATCCTCATAAGAATCCCGTATGCGGTTTTGTATCTGCTAAACGGCACCGTCCGCATCGAATCAGACGTTGACGATCCCGAGCGATTGATGCAGCAGCTTCACGCGGGCAAGCTGACGCGCAAATAAATTGTTCATGCGGGCACTTGTCTGGAAGCTCCCGGTCATAAACACCCTGCTCATATTCATGACGCACGCTATCGTTTTCCCATCTCCGGAGGCGCAGTCAATGCTCGAAAAATCACGCAAACCGGGCCTTATGGCCGGAATTCAACAAAATCCCTTTGCAGGAAGTGGTTGCCAGTTCTACAATGAACCTAGCTCCGGTTCTCTGGGAACTGGCAACTGAGAAACGAGAGCTGTTTTCAGACGGTATCCGCTGTGCGGAACTGCACTGGAGGTAAAATGAGCTTCACTTCGCACGAACCACAGGACAGCCCACGTCTTAAAGTTACAGTCCACTCCATTCAACAGAAAAAAAACAGGCAGCGGATCACCTGCATGACTGCCTACGACTATCCCACGGCGCGGCTGGTGGATGAGGCCGGCATTGATATGGTGCTGGTCGGCGATTCGCTCAGCATGGTGGTGCTGGGACAGGAAAACACGCTCGCCATCACCGTGGATGAGATGCTGCACCACACGCGCGCCGTGCGCCGCGCTGTCCGCAGCGCGCTGCTGATTGCCGATATGCCGTATGGCTCTTATCACCTGGGCGCGGAAGATGCGCTGCGCAATGCCGCCCGCTTCATCAAAGAAGCAGGCGCCGAGGCAGTGAAGATTGAAGGCGGCGAAAAACGTGTGGGATTGATCGCCCGCCTGCGCGACGCCGAGATTCCGGTGATGGGCCACATCGGCCTGACTCCGCAATCGCTGCACCTGATGGGCGGATACAAAGTGCAGGGCAAGACGCTGGCTGATATCGAACAGCTTGTGCGCGATGCCGTGGCGCTGGAGCGCGCCGGCGTGTTCTGCATCGTTCTGGAAGGCATGCCGCGCGAGGTAGCAGCCATGATCACCGCTGAAGTACATGTGCCCACCATCGGCATCGGGGCCGGCCCCGAGTGCGACGGACAGGTGCTGGTGCTGCACGACATGCTGAACCTGACGTTTGTGCCGCCCGCTAAGTTTGTGCGGCAATACGGCGACGCGGCGGCGACTATCAAGCATGCCTTGGAAAACTACAAAGCCGATGTTGAATCCGGGGCGTTTCCCAGCGACGAAGAGTCCTATCATCTTCCCACCGAGACGCGGCAAACGCTGGAGTGCATCGCGGAACGCAAACGCGCGCTGCGAAAGTAGAATCTTCTCTATGGACGCTGCCGGGGAAGGTCAGTCGCAAATCGATTGTGTTTCGCACGGCAGGCAGGGTATTGGCTTGGTTTGCGAGCACATTGCCTTCGCAATTGATCGTGGCGAAAAGGTAGGCTTCTTCTGGGGTGACGACACGGATACGGCGCGTCCCGGCGCCTGGTGCTTAAAGTGCGAAGGCCCTCGTCGCTCTTAAGGGCGACCCCTGCGAGCAGTGGTTTGTGAATGCTCGCTTCAAGATCTTTTGCGCCAAATGCTGGGACGAGGCTAAAGTTGTGTGCGGAGGATTTCCCAAGCCGTGATGCTCAAGTGAATTCTCAAGCCGAGCGCAGCGCGCGATCCCATCAGGATGATCCAAAGCCCACAATGAAAATCGTTCATTCCATCGAAGAGATGCGCGCGCGCTGCCGCACTGCAAAAACCAGCGAGCAGCGCCTGGGCTTTGTGCCCACTATGGGCGCGTTGCATGAAGGCCATCTTGCGCTGGTGCGGGCTGCCCGCGCTCAGTGCAAAACAGTTGCAGTTTCCATCTTCGTAAATCCAACCCAGTTTGGCCCTAACGAAGATTTTGCCAAATATCCGCGCACCCTGGAGCGCGATCAGCAGATGCTGGAAGCCGAAGGCGTTTCGCTGCTGTTTGTCCCAACCTTAGATGAGGTGTATCCGCAGGGCGCAAGCACCTTTGTAACGGTCGAGGGCCTCAGCGATAAGCTTTGCGGGCGCACGCGTCCGGGGCACTTTCGCGGAGTGGCCACCGCAGTCTCTAAACTTTTTCACATCGTTGAGCCCGATGTGGCTTACTTTGGACAAAAAGACGCCGCCCAGGTAGCGATCATCCAGAAGATGGTGCGCGATCTGGCTTTCAGCGTGGAGATCATGGTCGTGCCTACGGTCCGCGAAATGGACGGATTGGCCATGAGCTCACGCAATGCTTATTTGAGCGCCGTCGAGCGCAAGCAGGCGTTGGTTTTATATCGGGCGCTCTGCCGCGTGCAGACCCTGGCCGACCGGGGCGAGCGCAATGCCGGCAAACTGATGGAAGCAGCCAAAGATGTGTTTCGAGATGAGCCCGCGGTGCGCCTCGATTATGTAGAGATCGTCAATCGGGAAACTCTTGATCCTGTAGCTGATATTTCCAAAGGCGCGCTGGTTGCGGTAGCGGCGTTTGTGGGAAGCACCCGGCTGATTGATAACATCGTGCTGTAGTCCGCAGCCGGCCACGTGCGGCGTTTGTTGACGTCCTTTATAGAGATGCAGCTTTGCTACTCTCCAATTGCATTCAATTTTTAACGAGTGTCATGCTGAGCGAGAGCCTGCCCTGAGCTTGCCGAAGGGGCGAACGCCCGAGTCGAAGCACCCCGAGAATGCATGAACTCTAAAATGTCGCAGCAAGGCATTCCTACACGGATTTTGAATCGCCTGGAAACTTGGCAGAAAAAGTGAAGTGGCAAAACGTCATTCCATGCGAACGATAGAAGCGAAAATAAATGCGAGAATTCCCTGAAGCAACTTAGGGGCACAGTTCCTCGGGGGTCCTTCGATTCGGCGCAAGCGCCTCGCTCAGGATGACAGTCTTTAAATTTTGAATGAATGTCAACAGGGCCCGATGAAAAAACAAGCGCATCAATTTCGCGCAGGCATATATCCTGCTATTCTTTATTGTTAAGACAAAGATGTTTCTACCTCAGTTTGACTGAACATCAGGAATTTGTTCCTCCATGAGTCCTCGCAAGAGTAAGACAGGAAAACCCCACGAACTGACCGCGTTGGCCGTCAAAGGATGTCTCATTGCCAAAGACGCCGCTTACAACATCGGCGATCTGATCAGGAACCGCTCGGCAATGGCGGCGCTGGCGGTCAAAGACTGCGAAAAAGAGCTGGACCAGATCGAAAGGCAGATCGATGAGAGGCTGCCCCAGGCCATCACGCAGGTGTCGGAAGACAAGGCGCGTGAGCTTTTAGCATGTCTCAAATTTATTACCGACCTCGAACGCATCGGAGACCTCATCTACTACGTGGCCCAGCGCATCCAGATGTTGCAGCATCTGGCGCGGGCAGATACTCAACACATGGCAGACATGGCCATGGTTCTGCAGAAAATGCTGGAAAAAGTCCATGAAGGTTTTACAGCGCGAGATTTGGAGCTGGCAAGCGAGGTGCTCAGCATGGATAGCAAGCTTGACCAACTGCGGCAATCCCTGTTTCAACGTCATCTGGAACGGCAACGCAACGGCGCGGACGTAGTAAGCATTCTCTTCATCGCGCAGGCGCTGGAGCGGGCCGGCGACCACACCAAGAATCTCGCGGAAGAGCTCTTTAACCTGGTCGAAGGCCATAGCCTGCGGCACGAGCCCAAACGGCCGCGAACCCAGAGTTGAAAAGTGCGAGAAGTCCTGCTGAGCCGGCCAAACTACTTCAAACCGACTCATCACCCTTTGATCTTCATTCCCGAAACGAAGAGGTTTTCTGCGATGTAGTAGCGCAAGGGAAGCGCCGCCGATTTGGTAATACCGATGCGCGGGGTAACGGCGACTTTTTTCACTTTGTATCCATCATCGGCGATCCAGAGGCCGGAGTCAGGCGAGGTCATGTCGCGATTGTTGTCGCGCTCGCGGGTAATCTCCAGCGCCTGGCACAGGCGCGCCGGACCGCTGGTGAGCAGCCGCAGAGTCTGCGGTTCTTTAGCAGTGGCAAACGTTAGTCCGCGTGCTTTGGCCATTGCGGAAAATCCAGCCAGTGGTTCGATTGCCCGAAACAACAGGCAGCCGGCCTGGCCCTCAGGCATACAAGAGATATTCAGACAATAGTGCAGTCCGTAGGTCAGGTAAACATAGGCGCGTCCGGGGGGGCCAAATAACACACGGTTGCGCTGGGTAAGGCCGGCGGCGGCATGGGCGGCAGCGTCATCGGCGCCCAGGTAGGCCTCAAGCTCAACAATGCGGCCGGCGCGCAGGGAACGGCCTTTTCCCCGTAAAAGTAGCTTTCCCAGTAGTTTAGGTGCAATTTCTCTAGGGTCAGGTATGTAAAATTGGGCCGGGAGGGGGGTCAGACCAGCCAAATCTAACAATTTATTGGCATAGTTTGGTATATTGCGTGCTGAATTAGTAGCAGAGTTCCGCATTTTAAGATGAAGTTAAAGGCCTATCGATTCCCAGGTTCTGATAGCAGTGTAACGGAATATTTTCGATATTGAGAGGAGCATTCTAATGAGAGCAAATCGCATTTTACAGGTGTTGACGGTGTTGCTGGCGCTGACCGCAGTGGCCATGGCGGAGACTATTCCTGCCGGAACCTATGTTACCGTGCGCACCTATAGCACACTGAAATCCGGGACAAACCGGAGCGGCCAAGCCTGGTCGGGTTCGTTGGTCAATGACCTGGTCGTAAACGGCAACCAAACCGTGGCCCATGCCGGTGATCCGGTGAAGGGCGTGATATCGTACGCCAAAGACAGCGGACGCATCCACGCGCCCGGACTGCTGACTTTGCGCCTGACGTCGGTGAACGGCATTCCCGTGAGCAGCAGCTCGCGCTCATTCAAAGGCAAGGGCCACACCACCAGCAATGCCACCAAGATTGGCGGCGGAGCTGGGTTAGGCGCGCTGATTGGCGGCCTGGCGGGCGGCGGTAAAGGCGCCCTGATTGGCGCCGGAGCCGGCGCCGCAGCAGGAACCGGCCTGGCCCTGGCCACCGGCAAAATGCAAGCCACGGTTCCAGCCGAAACTGTGATTAGTTTCAGGGTCCACAGCACCCAATAGTAGAAGCGTCATTGAAACCAAATAATGAGCGGTAACATCCTGTTACCGCTTTTTTATTTGCCCAGGGCTTACAATTGCGTTTTCATTCATGCGTGCCGTTATACAACGCGTGAGCCGCGCCAGCGTCAGCGTAGACGGCAAGATTGTGGGCCAGATTGGCCAGGGATTGCTGGTGTTGCTGGGCGTTTCCCGCACGGATACAGAAACCGCAGCCGATTATCTGGCCGAGAAAATAACCGGGCTGCGCGTTTTCGAAGACACTGACGGCAAGATGAACCTCTCCGTTGCCGAAGTAAAAGGAGCGGTGCTGCTGGTCTCGCAATTTACCCTATATGGGGACGTCCGGCGCGGCAAGCGGCCGTCTTTTGACGCAGCCGCGCCGCCAGAGCAGGCGCGTAAGCTCTACGAATATATGGTCGAGCGCCTGCGCGCCCTGGGGATTCCCTGCCAAACCGGCGTCTTTCAGGCGATGATGCAGGTGGAACTGGTGAAGGATGGCCCGGTGACGATTTTGCTGGATTCGGGGAAAGGATTTTGAAGACGATGCGAATCTTGCACAGCAAATGGACCTATGTTGCCCTCAGTGGCCTCACGATAATTGGAATCCTCATTTTTTCGGTCTATGCATTCCGTGTTTTTGAGCGCAGTTTGTACCCGCGGAGTGACTATGGTCTACGATCCATCGCCTCGGCTGAGGAGCAATACCGGCAGATGTTCCCTGAGCGCGGATACTCAGGCACATTGCGTGAATTGGGAACGCCTGCAGATGGTTGCCCAGCTTCGAATCTACCTCCTCTAACATCGGCATGCCTGATTGATTTTGTCTTAGCCAACGCCTCAAGCCCAGCGACCGCGAAAAGCGGATATTTTTACACCTATATTCCAGGCCCACCGAATGCTAAGGGAATTATCGAGAGCTACTCGATACATGGAGATCCAGCGACACCTCAAGCCGGCGCACGGCATTTCTTTATTGACGAAACGGGAGTGCTGCGAGTGGAGCGAGACAAGCCGGCAAGCAAAGACAGCCCAGTCATAAAAGACGACGAGTATTGACTACTGCGTAAGCCGAGGCTCTTCCCTGAACCGTGCGTTAGATTTGTTGATGCTTCTTCAAAATCAAGTAAATCAAATTTTTCGCCTTCCTTCGTGCCCTTCGTACGCCTTTGTGCCCTTTGTGGTTAAACATCAGCGTTCCCCTTTTGTTCGACCGTCTTTCCCCTTATAAGAAAAAGGTAAACATAATGTCGATTCAGTGACATTTTTTCGAAAAAGCGGTTAAAATACTTGAAATTCTGGTATTTTTAGATAACCAGATAGTAATCTTCAAAATTTAGTTGTCTCTTCCGTGAGACCTCCCTCTGGCCAATAGGAGTAGTTTGGTTGTGTCTGCCGTACTGCCGTTAAAAGAAAGCTCGCGTGAGCTGATCGTGGAAGTAGCTCGCGCTCTCGAGCCTTATTTCCCCGACATTACCGCGGCGTGGCGCGAAAAAATTACGGAAGAGTTTCATTTTGAAGCTCGCGCGCTGGCGGCGCTGGAGCGCACCAAGATCGCGACCGCATGTTCTTATCTTTGTCACGGAGATTTGCAGGGCTTTATTGAGAACCTGGTCTACACCGGCACCCGCCTGGCGAAACTGAAAGTCGATACCCGCCTGGTGGCCTTCTCCCTCGATATCTATCAATCGAAGTGCGAACCCTACCTGGGAAGTTTGTTTGGCGAGCGCCGCGCCGAAGCCATTGCCGCGCTCGAAACGCTGAATTCAGCCACGTTTGTAACCATAAGCGGCGCTTACTTTGACACCAAGAGCAACGAATCCGCCGCGCTGCTTTCCATCCTCGATGCCGAACTGGCCGCTCCCACAGTGACCATCCTGCTGGAGCGTGTGTTGCGCATTTCCACCACTATATTTAACGCCCGTATGGGCGTGGTTTTGCTGCGCGAAATTGATTCAGAGTTGTTGCATGTGAAGGCTTCAGTAGGACTCGAAGGCGAGATTCACGAAGACGTAGAGATACAACCAGGCCAGGGGTTTTCCGGCGCCATCGCCCAGAGCGGAGAGCCCGCCATTTCGCTCGATGCCGGGCACGACGATCCCAACCTGAACCCGGCCTGGCGCAACAAAGCAAAAACCTTGTGGGGCATGCCGCTCAAAATGGCCGATGGCAGCGTGATTGGCGTCATCCTGCTGGGCTTTGACCGGCCTTATGAATGGCTGCCCACCGAGCGCGAGCTGATGCGCGCCATCGCCGACCGCTCCGCTCTTGCCATTGACCGCGCCCATATTGCCGAGACGCTGCGCGAACGCGAGGCCCGCATCGCCGAACTCAGCGGGCACCTGCTGCGCGCGCAGGAAGAAGAGCGCAAGCGCATCAGCCGCGAGCTGCACGATGAGACCGGGCAGGCGCTGATGGTGATCCGCCTGTACCTGGGCATGCTGGAGCAGACCGTGCCGCAGCGCGCTCCGCGCAGCAAGATCCGCGAGACCGTGGCAGTCGTGGATCGCACCATTGACGGCATCCGGCGCATTATCGGCAAGCTCTCCCCATTGGTTCTGCAGGAGCTGGGGCTGGTGGCCGCCATTCGCAAAGAGGCCAAAGACCTGTTCCGCAATACCGGGGTCAAGGCGCGAGTGAACGTGGCCGACAACGTAGGCCGCCTCGATTCCGAGACCGAAACCGCCCTGTACCGCATCGTCCAGGAGGCCCTGCATAATGTGGTGAAACACGCCCAGGCGCATTCGGTGAATATCCAACTCATCCGGGAGAGCGACATGGTGAGGCTCTCGGTAGAGGATGACGGGGTGGGGATGGCCGCAAAATCCAGCAACTCGCGTGGCCACTCATTCGGCCTTGCTGGAATCAAAGAAAGGGTGAAGTCCATGAAGGGGGTGGTGCGCGTGCAATCGGCCAAAGGAAAAGGGACGCGGCTCGAAGTCAGCGTGCCATCGTTGCAGTCGGCCATTGAAACGCCGGAGTTGTCCGCTGCCGCTGTGGGCTCACACGTGCATTAAGCGCCGTTGCGGAGCCCTTGGATGACGGGTGAGCAAAAACTGAGCGCCGAAATAGCGCGGAGTTTTTGCGAGGGCGCAGCAGCCTTGTTTTGGCGCGGAGCCCTTGAATTAAAGCCGAGGTAATAGGAATGCCAAAAATCAAATGCTTGCTTGTTGATGACCATACACTGTTTCGCCAGGGCGTACGCCGCCTGCTGGAGAGCGAGTCCGATTTCGAAGTGATAGGCGAATCGCCTAATGCCGGCGATGCCGTAGAGAAAGCCCGCGATCTGCGCCCCGACATTGTGCTGATGGATATCGGCATGGCCGGACTCTCTTCTTTTGAGGCCGCGCGCCATATCAAGAAGAACCGCCCTGAAACCAAGGTCCTGTTCCTCACCATGTATGAAGATGAAGACTACCTGGTGCAATGCCTGGAGGTCGGCGCTTCCGGCTACGTGCTCAAAGATACGCCCGCGCCCCAACTGGTCAGCGCGGTGCGCGATGTGTACAAGGGCGGCAAGTATCTAAGCTCGCAGGTGCTGGGCAAATTGGTGGAAGACTTCCGCTCCCGGGTGCGCGACCAGAAGATGCGGCCTCGCATTTCTACTTTGACTGCCCGTGAACGCGAGATCCTGAAGCTGCTGGCGGAAGGCAATTCGGTCAAAGAAATCGCCGTGATGCTGGGCCTGAGCGTAAAGACGGTGGAGGCCCACAAGTTTAACCTGATGCGCAAGCTCGACATTCACAATAAAGCGCAACTGGTGACCTACGCGATCCAGAAAAAGATCATCAAGATTCCGGTCAACCAGTGATTGATTTTCCTGGTTCGAAGCAAGAGGTTCGATTCTTAATCTGCTTTGCCCCAATATCCCGCAGCCGGCCCAGCAAAGAAATCTTCTTTCTTTCTGCCAACCTGAGTGTCTGGCAGCGACACTAAATTCATAGGAATTAGGATATGAAAAAGAAGAGGCGCATTCTCTTTGTGGACGATGAATCCGGCATCCGCCTGACGTTGCCGGCTATTCTGGAAAAACATGGCTTTGAGGTGGAAGCGGCAGCCACGGTCAAAGATGCTCTGGCGGCAATGCAGAAGCACCACTTCGATGTCCTGATCTCAGACCTGAATATTGGCGAACCCGGCGATGGGTTTACCGTGGTCAGCGCCATGCGGCGCACACAGCCCCACGCCTGACTCTGATTATCACCGGCTATCCGGCCTTCGAAACCGCGCTGCAAGCCATTCGCTCCCAGGTTGACGATTACGTGGTAAAACCGGCCGACGTGGCCAAGCTGGTGGATAGGATTGAAGACAAACTGCGCCAGCGGAATCCGCGCCACATGGTGCAGCCCAAACCCGTGGTTGCGATCTTGGAAGAGAATTCGGGGAAAATCGTGGCAGATTGGCTGGCGGCGGTTGTGAAGGTGCCCGAAATTGCCTCGATCGATCTTACCCCGGAGCAACGTACCGACCACCTGCCCGGCATCCTTCAGGCCATCATGCATCTGCTGCATTCCAGGCGCGATGGAAGCCCGGCACTGAGCGCACAGGCCACGCAACATGGCATCACCCGGCGAAACCAAGGCTACACCATCCCCATGATTCTGCGGGAAACCCACGTGCTGCACGGCATTATTTCCCAAACCTTGCAGCAAAACCTGCTGGCGATTGAGGTGAGCTCTCTTATTACCGACATGATCAAAGTTACAAGCGTACTGCACGATCAGCTTCGCGAATCTGTCAGTGCCTATCTCAGCCGGGATGTAACACGTCCGGGGCGCACGGCCAGGAAATCGAAGAACTCCAAAAAAGCGGCCTGAGGAAGGCAGAGTGAGAAGTCAGAGAATTGGGTCGTTTGGTCATCGGATCATTGAATCATTGAAAATCAGGAATGATTCATGTAAAGCAACAAATTGGGTGGAATGGATCAATGACCCGATGACTCAATGACCAAATGACCCAATTCTCTGATTTCTTACTTCCCTAACGCCAGCTCGGCCAGCGATTTCAAATCGGGAACTTCTAAATCGGGCATGATGCTGGCAGTTTTGGTCGCACCCGGGCCTCTCTTGCCCGTGCGGCGGTTGACCCAGACATTGGCCCATCCCAGCTCCCGGGTAGGAACAATATCGTGATACAGGCTCTGGGCCACATGCAGGATCTTTTCTTTGGGCAATCCGATCTTTTCCGCGGCCCTCTGAAAATTGTTGCGGGAAGGTTTGTAGCTCTTCACCTGTTGCGCCGTAATGATCCAGTCAAAGGGGACCTGTAATCTCGCCGCCGTTCGGGCAAACAGATCATCATCCGTATTGGAGATAATGCCAAGCTGGTATTTTTGTTTGAGGCGGGCGAGAGCGGCAACCGTATCGGGAAAAGGCGGCCAACTGGGCAGCGATTCCGGAAGACGATTGATCTGCTCCAGCGAGGGACGAAAATTTAAACGGTCTCCGAAAGCCACAACCACGCCCCGCAGCACGTCGCGGTAGGGCCTGTAGCTGCGCCTTTCTTCAGCGGCTTCGAGTTCGCCATAGAGTTCAAGCAGTTCGCCGTCGCTGGCCTCGACGTCATGCGCTTCGACCACAGGCCGAAGGGCGGCAAGAATGCCGGTCTCCCAGTCAATGAGCGTTCCGTAGCAGTCAAAGGTCAGGCATTCAAACGAGTTCAGGTCCATAGTGGTCTTCCAAACAGTATTAGAGCATGTTTCATTAATTGTTTTGAAAGGCATGCTTGCGGAAGATTCAGCGTACGAGAAGACAAGTATCAGAATACGAGTTTATTCGCTCCGTAAAGCGTTTAGAATATTTCGGACTTTAGGCGTGTGTGAGAACTGAATTTATGAGACCTGATAAATTTATGAGACCTGATAGATGAACAACCCCGAAGGGGTGACGTATTATAGCCCAGCGCTTCAGCGCTGGGTGTGCGCAAAATGATGTTTAGTCCCGTAGGGACGACGCCCTTCAAGTTCTCACACAGACTCTTTATTTTTGGTTGTTGCATTAGTAATGTCCTATGGCATAGTCAATCGGATGAAGAGCAAAGACCCAACCGCTGTCATCCTGAGCGCAGTCCGAGCGACGTAGGAGCGAGGGCGGAGTCGAAGGACCCCGAGAATCTATCACTCACCATGCGGCATCAAGGCATTTTCACAAGAATGTACATAATCTTCGTGTGCTGACGAAAAACGGTTTACGCCGTCAGCCTGCCAAGATCGAATCTGCGGGAATGAGTTCTAGCTATAGGACATTACTTATACAACAACCAAATAGCCTAGAAAACTAATTCATCACCTGAAAGCCTTTTTCCGCAACCTCTTCAGCCATACCGCAAAGAGCCCCTCCATAATATATTTGTGAAACACCGCAGGTATTCGAGACTAACAAAAAAACCCGGGAGAAATCCCCCGGGTCTTTTACAGAAAAGAATTTGCGGAACTCACATTTTGACTTCCAGGGGTTTCAGCAGGCGGAAGGTCACAGCTTGCTCAGCCCCCAGGACGATGTCCTTGTTATCGGTAAAGGCCGTGCCCGCTGTGCCGGCTGCCGCTCCAGCCCCGGCGCCAATGAGCGCACCCTTGCCGCCACCGGCCAGGCCGCCTATCAGCGCTCCTAACCCCGCGCCGCCGCCGATGAGGGTTGCCGTGCGTTTCCCCTTGCCCTTCATGTAACGCGAGTCGGCGCTGGTTTCGACGTTATAGTTGCTGCTATTCACCGTGACCGAGTTCAGCACGATCTTCAGCATCGCAGCGCCTTTAAAGCGGCCGCGCGCTTTGGCATCGACGACTGTACCGGAAGCGGTCGCGCCCTGGGGAATCACGATCTTATCTCCCACCGAGATGGGCTGGGCAACTGTAGCGGTAAAGGTATCGCCGGAATGATTGGTCTTGCTGCTAATCGCCTGGTCAAGCCTCACCACAATCGAAGTCCCCTCCGGAACGGTCACAGATGAGGAACGGCTGAATAGACCTCCGGAACTCTTGGCCGTGTCCGTGGTGGTGGTATCGCTGGAACCGGAACTGGAACTATCTGCCGGTGGCTTACTGCAACCCACAATGATGCCCAGCACCGCCATGAGCAGCAAAAGAGCTGCTATTCGCAAACGCATATAAATCCTCCTGATGCAGCCGTTTGTATCAAAATTAAAGGCCAGAGGCAATTATAAAAACAGTTCTCAGTTCTCGGTTCTCAGTTGCCAGCGCTAAAGCTCTTAGCAATCAACAATTCAGCCAAAAATAGCTCGGTGCTTCGCCTTAGCCTTGGAATGCAACTCCGCTAGCCTTTTTCTGAGGCCGCCGCGGCCGCTGGTTTGGGCGCGGCCTTCTGCATGATTTTCTGCGAATTGAGCAGCGGGCGCTGCAGCGAGGCGTTATATCCCGTCCATTCGGCTTCCGGTTCGCGTTCGAAGTGCGCGCGCATGGATTCCATCTTGGAATCCAGGTCATCCAGGTAGTGAAGCATGAGCGCTTCCGGGAACATGGGCAGCTTGGGCGAGCCGAACTCGTATTGTCCGTGATGGCTGATGATCAGGTGTTCCACCAGGGTCTTCAGGTCTTCTGGAAAAGGCGCGGATACCTGCTGGTTCACAATAGCAATTTTTGCGTGCAGCATCTCCAGCTCGATGATCATGTGTCCCAGCAACTGTCCGCGCGTGGTGTAGGCGAAAGAGCGGCTGTAGGAGATCTCGTGGATCTTGCCGATATCGTGGAGGAACGCCCCCGTCAGCAGCAGGTCGCGATTCACGTGCGGATAGTTCTGCACCGTCAGGTCGCACAAGGTAAACAACGAGACCACGTGATCGAGCAATCCCCCGATAAATGCATGGTGCAGAGTCTTGGCGGCAGGGGCATTTTTGTACGCGGTTGCAATGTCTGCATCGGCCATGAAAGCTTCGAGCAGCGCCTTCAGGTGCGGATTGTTCATAGTGGCCACAAATCCGCCCAACGTGCGCCATAACTCTTCAATATCTTTGGTGGTCTTGGGCAGGTAATCGCTGAAGTCAATCTCAGCGTCTTCCATGCGGCGCAGCTTGTGGATGGTAAGCTGCCAGCGGTTGTTGTACTTATTGAGCAGACCTTTGACCTTGATGACGTTGTCCTGCTCGAAGGCGCCGATCATTTCACCGACATTGTCCCAGGCCTTGGCTTCAAGCGAGCCGCTGCGGTCGGCCAGCGTGAGCGCGAGATATGGCTCACCGCTCTTCTTGCTCTTGATCTGCTTGGAGGTAACGATAAAGGAAGAGGTGATGTTCTGGTTTTCGTGCGCGGCGCAGTCGCGAATATAGAAATCTTTCATAGGGTACAAAAATACAGGCAAATGTGCAGGGGAACTCGGGATGAGAGTATCACGAAAAGCGTCTCTCAGTTCCCGGATACCGGCTCCTCAGTACGAAAGCACTTAGCGCTCAGCTTGTAAAAGATTTAGAAGTAAGAGGTTGTACGGGGACTTAGTGTCAGGGCACGGCTTTCAGAGGCTGCGGAAAAACTCCATTTCTGTGAAATCTTTCGGAAGGGCACAGCTTTAGCTGTGCCGTAAGTCGTTGGGAAATAACCCTTCCTTGCATGCCGCAGGCATGCGCGTAGCCGGGTGAGCTTTTGGTGAGCGCTATCACGCGCGAATCAAAAGCGAGAGCGTAGCCCTTAGATCAAAGCGGAGTGCCGGAAAACGACTTTTCCCGCGGCTCCTAAGTTCTCATACCTGGTTCTTCTCAGAAAATCCCCATCTTTTTCTTCTTCTTGCTCTGAGACTGTTTGTTCGTGTCAGGAGCGGCGGCCGTCATGATGGGCTTGGTTTGGTTGGGGCTGGCGCCGGAATCCACGAAGCCGGGCTTGATATCGATGTAGGCTTCTTCGCGCAGCTTGGTGAGAAAAGCCCGCAACGCCGGCTGAATTTTCTGCAAATAAATCGCCTCTTGAATCTGCGGTTCGGCGTCTTTGAGGGCAATCATGCCGGCCTGGGTGTGCTCGTTGACCTTCAGGATAATGAAGCCCTGCTTGGTGCGAACCACGTCGCTTACCTCTCCGGGTTTCATGGCGAAGGTCTTCTCTTCCAGCTCGCGCGCGAGCATGCCACGCCTGAAATAACCAAGATCGCCGCCCTGGGCCGCGGTTGGGCCGTCTGAAGAATTGCGGGCCACATCCTCGAACTTGGCCCCGCCCTTGATTCGGCTGAGCAGATCGTTGGCTTTTTGCTCGGCCGCGGCCAGTTGCTCAGGGGTAGGTGGAATATCTTCTTTTTTCCTGGCGTCTGAGTTGTCGCCGGTATTGATGCTGGGTGTTGGCGCCACCAGGATCTCGCTCAGGCGCACCTGCTCGGGCTGGTCGAATTCTTTCTGGTGGTCAGTGTAGTACTGTTTGGCTTCGGCTTCGGTGATCTGGATGCGTGAGCCAACTTCGTGGCCAATCACCTGCTGGGTGATGATTTGGTTGCGCATGTTCTGCTTGAAGTCTTCCCAGGAAACGCCCTGCTGCTCCGCCGCCTTCTGCAGGCTCGTCTGGCCGGAGCCGTTGTCCTCAATGGAATCCAGGCCCATCTGCTTGCGCATGTCATCCAGGCGTTTAATCAGCTCCGTATCCCCGGTGATCCCCAGGTCTTTGCCCTTTTGCACCAGCAGCGCCTGGTCAATCAAGTCGCGGAGAACGTCTTTATCCTTGGCGGCAATCGCCTGGTCGGCCTGCGCTCCAAACTTTTCTTTGGATTCGTTCACCAGTTGATCGCGGCTGCGCTGCAACTCGGAGCGGGTGATGACTTCATCATTGACGCGCGCCACAATCTCTTCAATCACCGTATCGGCGATAAGCGGCACGGCCAGAGCGACAACGAGAGCAAATATAAGAAAACGAAGTTTCATAGAAATAACCAGCAATGGCCTGCATTTCCAGGCAAATTGGATTTCGTAATATTGTACCGCTAAAAGCAGTTCCCGGGTCTCGGCTAGGGAAGACAGCTTGGTATCAAAACGTTGCCTTTCGCGGAAACTGAGCCATCATTAATGATTACGGGTGGCATGTAGCCCATCGTTCTCTTGAGGTATTGGGATCCGCTGTGAAGAGCTTATTGGGAACAAGGGATGCTGCTACTCTAACACCGCCTCATCTGTGGCGTATATGGTTGATTGTGAATGAGTTAACCGCGCACCGACTACTCCAATGTAATGGGGGGAGTGGGAGCTGCGCCGGCATGGTAAAAATGAGTGCTGCATCAGAAATGTGGTATCAGTTTCTTAGACTATTCAAAGGCGAACCCATGAAAAAACTCCTCCTCTTCGGTACGGTATTGATGATGGCCTCTTCCCTCACGGCTCAGACAAAACATAGAGCTTCTTCACAGGATTCTTATCCCGGCCTGGCGGAGTTGAAGAAGATGATTGCACGCTTTGCGCCCACTGAGATCCAGGTGGATACCACCCCGCTCTCGGCTGGCGACCAGAAGGCCCTGGTCAAGCTGATCGAAGCGGCGCGCATTCTTAACGACATTTTCATGACCCAACTCTGGAGCCGCGACCATGAAATCTACGCCACGCTGCAGCGCGACAAAACCCCGCTGGGCGAAGCCCGGTTGCATTACTTCTGGATCAATAAGGGACCGTGGTCAGAGCTCGATGAACATAAATCGTTCTTGCCGGAATTTCTGCCGTCGGAGCTGAGCGAGGGGGGAAAAACGGCCGTACATATTCTGCGGCGGAAGCCGCTGGGCGCGAATTTTTATCCGGAGGCGATGACCAACGAAGAGTTCGAATCCTGGGCTAAGCCGCTCTCAGAAAAAGACCGCGAGCAAGCTACAAGTTTTTACACTGTCATCAGGAATCTTTGTTCTCCTCCCGCGATCACGTGCGAGTCGGGACCGTATTTACATGCTGTTCCGTATTCAACCGAGTACAGTTCTGACCTGAAAAAGGCCGCAGCCCTTTTGCGCGATGCGGCTGGATTCACCGAAAACGCCTCGCTGAAGAAATTTCTCAACTCCCGTGCCGACGCTTTTCTGAGCAACGACTACTATCAGAGCGACGTGGATTGGATGGACCTCGATGCGCCCCTCGACATCACCATCGGTCCGTACGAAACCTACAATGACGAACTCTTCGGGTACAAAGCCGCCTTTGAGGCCTACGTCAATATGCGGGATGAAAAAGAAAGCGCCAAGCTCGACTTCTTTGGCCGCCATCTGCAGGAGATTGAAAATAATCTCCCCATGGATCCGCAGTACCGTAATCCCAAATTGGGAGCAGCGGCGCCCATTCGTGTGGTGAATCAGGTTTTCTGTTCGGGCGACGGCAATCACGGCGTGCAAGCCGCGGCCTACAATCTGCCTAACGATGACCGCGTGGTCGCGCAAAAAGGCAGCAAGCGCGTGATGATGAAAAATGTGCAGGAGGCCAAATTTAAGCAAGTGCTGCTCCCCATCAGCAAGCTGGTGCTCTCTGCCCCTGACCAGGGCAATGTCAGCTTCGAGGCATTTTTCACCCACATCGTGGCCCATGAACTGATGCATGGTCTGGGCCCGCACCAGATCACAGTCAACAGCCGCCAGACCACGCCGCGCCTGGAGCTGAAAGAAAATTACGGCGCATTGGAAGAAGCCAAGGCCGACGTCACCGGCCTGTTCGCACTGCAATACCTGCTCGACCAGGGACAAAAAGTGGGCATCGCCGACGGCGAATCCAAGGAAGTCGCCGAACATCGGCTCTACACTACATTTTTGGCTTCTTCTTTCCGTACCCTGCGCTTCGGCCTGACCGAGGCCCACGCCAAAGGCATGGCCATCCAGATCAACTACATCATGGATAAGGGCGGTTTCGTGGCCAATCCCGATGGAACCTTTGCTGTGGATTTCAAAAAGATCAAAGCCGCCGTGCGCGACCTCGATCATGATCTGCTGACGCTGGAGGCCACAGGCGACTACGCCGGAGCCAAAAAGATGATGGAAGAGCTGTCAGTGATCCGTCCGGTGGTGCAGAAGGCGATTGACCGCATGCACGATATTCCCACCGACATCGAACCTATATTTGTGATGGCAGACAAACTCTCGCCGGCTGAGAAATTTACGCGCCCTAAAAAATAAAGGTAGAGACGTAGCCAGCTACGTCTCTACGCGTGAACATCGTTTCCGGTTAATCGTTGTCCGGCGGCTCCGGCGGCCTTTTATCATTCAGGAAGAAACTGGGTCCCAATGGCGCGGCGATCTTATTAAACGGACGCGGCGTCTGGCTGAAGTTAAAGAACCCCTGCAGGTCGCCGTTGGCGCGGAAATCGGCAAAGCCCAGCGCGCCTTCGCGGATGTTGAAAACCCCCTGGATAAACTTCAGAACGCTGCCGAAATCGTGCGGGTTCACGTTATTGATGTACCGTTTCGGCGTGTAGGTGGAGACCACGATCAGCGGCACACGGAAACCGTACTGATAATCGCCTTCGTTACCGCTCAAGATGGGCGGCTTTTCGTGGTCATACCAGCCGCCCCAGTCGTCCCAGGAAATGATGATCGCCGTATCGGACCAATAACCTTTTCCTTGCTCGCACTTGGTATCGGTGCCGATGGCGTTGACGATTGATGCTACCCAGGAAGGGCCGCCAACGGTATTCGGACTTCCAGGATGGTCGGAATTTTGTCCGATAGGAATCACCCAGCTCACGTCACGAAGACTGCAACCACTGATGTCGTTCAATACATCCGCCGGTTTGAGGTCCACATTCTTCGTCCAATCCGGTCCTGTGCAAGTTCCCCCGGTGGGAGCATTGGGCTGGCAGATATGCTTGATTGCATCCGGCGCCGTCCAGATGGAGCCGGCGCCCGGCGCGTAGTATTTCCAACTGACCCCGGCGGTATCCAGCAGGTCGGCCATGGTCTGGTGCTCGAAGCAGGGATAAATTTTCTGGTTTTCACCGCTGGGCGTCACCAGCATAACGGTCGTTCCAGCCAGAGCGATGCATCCCGCAGGACCCTTGGTGCCTCCCATATTTTCCGCGGCGAAGATGCCGGATGCGTCGTTCGATGCGCTGGGCGCAGAAGTCCCTCCGAAAACAAATTGATGGGCGGGGAAGCTGGGTCCCTGATTGGTCTGGAACATGTAATTTGCCCATCCGTACTGGGTCGCAAGTTCAAGGTAGGGGTTCAAAATTCCAGTCGAGTTATCGACAAATTTGAACTGCGGCTTGGTGGGACATGTACCTGAGCAGGGGATGTCACCGGCTCCATCCATCTTGCCGCCGTCGTACATCTTGATAAAAGCATTATGCGCGTGGCTGAGATCGTAGGTGTTTCCCAGCGGGACCGGTCCGGGTTGAGTTACACCCGTGGTTGAATGCCGGTCGAGCCAGTTTTTGGTGGAAATGTTGTATTGGGTCGCGCTTGGAGTTGTGCTGCATGAGCTGGCTGTGCCGAAAGGAGGATGGCACAAACCCTGAAAGAGATTGTCAGGCGTGCGGTTCTCCTGGAATATCACCACAACGTGCTTAAACGGATTCGGAAACTGAATACTCTGGGCATGGGCAAGTGCTGTTCCAAAACAGGTCAGTACGAGTAAAAGAAATAAATCCTGCGGGTTGCGTTTCATGTTTTTTCCTCCATGAAATGTTTGTTAAACAGAGGTGAAAGGGAAGCCTCTCGAAGTGCGGTAGGAGGTTACCGGGATCTGCTGCTTCGGCAACTCTCGTTCGAGGGACCCCGACCGCCAAGCTGGTATGTATAACCCGATCTTTTAGAATTCCACTCGGTGAGGGGGCGTTGCCAAATGTTAAATTTCGGAGAAGCAGATCCTGAGTGGATTCTACAAACAGAATCTAGAGCTGGTTGGGCTCTGTTGACAGGGTTCTTGAGCGCTGCCACTCTTTAACAAAATTGTTTGGCTGAGTGCTGACTGCTAATTCTGCTTTTTCTTGCCAAAAAGCCCGCCGAACAGACCGCCCACGCCCTTGGCCGGGTTGGTGATCATATTTCCCAGGCTCTTCCCCATATCGGGGACGAAGACCGGCTGGGAGGTTGTTCCCTGTATCAAAAAGGGAATTTCCCCTTTTGAACGGAACAATCCGCCCAAAAGGCCGCTGCCGCCGTTATTCATCTTGCCCAGCATGTGAAAATTCAGGGCATTGCTGGGGCTGATGGTACCGTTGCCGGTGAAGCTTCCCAATTGGGGAAGAATAAGCTGCACGTTATCGGCGCGGATTCCATCAGGCGCCAGGCGCAAATCGGAGCTCAGGGCCTGGATGACCGTATCACGGCCGCCGCTGGCGCCATTCAGTGCGTTGGCCAGGCCAGACGCCATACTGAAGCCCGCCAGCCGCGTATTGGCAATATTCAGAGGCCCGGTAATCACCAGCTGATCAATCGGTCCATCAATAGAGAGGTTGGCGCTGACCGTGCCGCCTTGCAATGAAGATCCCGCGGGCAAGTTAACGCCGAAGGCAGGCAGCATGCCCTGAACTTCGGGAAGCGGCATGTTGTTGCCGTTCAGCTTCATGTGCACGACCGTGAGGTCGCCCTGCTTCCGGTAGTTGCCGGCGATCTTGGCCGCGGTTTTGCCGGTTTGCAGGACTCCATGGGTCACCGTACCCACCTGCCGCTTCAGGTCATATTGCGTGGCGTAATCAAAGATTACCGGCTGCCGTGCCGGACCGCCGCCGCGTACCAGGCGCAATCTATCGGCCTTGGCTTTGCCGTTGGTGGTAAGAGTGCTTCCATCGGAATGCACGGTGCCCTGAAAATCCAGAAGCCCCGCTATTCCTGAGGAGTTATCGGCAAAACCGGTCGAAGCCAGGTCCATGTGGTTCACATGCATGGTGAGCTGGAGAGGGCTCTCGGCTGTGTCGGTGCGGCTCAGCGGACCGGCAGTGCCTTCCATGTTCAGTTTGCCGCCTCCAGGGGTGTTGGCGCTGAAGCTAAAGGGAATGGTGTTGCCGTAGCCGATATTAGAAGCCTTGAGTTCCACGTTGTCGTAAACATGTTGGCGCGAAGGATTAGCGGTGCTGGAAACGAAAACGCGGCCATTGGTGATGCTGAAAGATCCGACGGAGAAATTCTCTCCCGCTGCCGGTTGCGCGGCTGCTGGAGGAGGGGTGTTCTTGCGGCCCCGTTTACGCGGTTCGGCTACCGGACCTGCGCCCAGAGTCGAAAAATTCCATTTGCCTCCGCTGCCGCGCACCAGGTACAACTCAGGCTCGCGCAAGGTCGCAGAGTTGACGTGCAGGGAATGCGAAAAAATCAGCGGCAAAAGATCAACGCCCACATCCAGCGACTTGGCCTTGAGAAATGGCTGCTGGCTGTAGTTAGGATCATCGGCAATGCTGATGTCTTCCACGCTGATGCCCCCATTCAATATGGAAAGCCGTAAATCGCCGATGGCGACCTGCCTCCCCAAACTCGCTTGCATGTGCTGTTCGATGGTGGGGCGGAACTGATTGACATTCACGATCAGGGGGAGGAGCAAGATCAGAAAGACGATACCGAGAAGAACCGCGGCACTAATCTTTAGGCCCTTGTGCTTTTTCATGGACTACACCAGATCGCGCTTGGGGGAGGGCGCAAAAGCCTACTTCACATCACCGGAATTGTGCTCATGCTATCACTTGCAGGCGATCAAGAGCAATGCGGTTTGAACATTTTCAGAAAGTCCGTCTAGATCTTTTTTGCGTTGCCTCGCCGGTCAACCTCGGCTCCCATTGGCTGCCGCAAGCGACGCCACAGCAGAGCGCATGATGGATAACGCCGAGATGTCATTCTGCCCGGGGGTGTTCCTGGTAAACTCTTGCACGCTGTCGAGAATGCCGGAGCACACGTCGCCGGCGCTTTTGAATTCCATGGCTTCGAAGCCCTGGCGGACCCGCTCCAATCCAAACTCCTGATTACCACGGCGGCTTTCCACCAGCCCCTTGCTTACCACCAGTAGCGCTGCCGAGGGCTCCAGCACAGACATCTGCGCGTCATGCGTGGCATGGGAGAACAAACCCAGAGGCAGTCCGCTGGCCCCCAGCAGCGTGATGCCGTCGTGGTCTTTCAAAATGCCGGGAGTATGGCCAGCGTTGATGTAAAAAAGCGTGCCTAGCTCCTCTTCATAGCAGCCCAGAAACGCAGGCGCATAACGGACTCCATTGGCAAGCTGTATGAGAGTGCGGTTCAGCAGGATGGTGAAATCGCTTAAAGCGTCGGCCTCGTTGAGAGGCGAGCCTTGAAAGAGCTTGATGCCTTCGGTGCGGAAGACTTCCTGTAAACCGGCGGCAATATCCAGGGCTTCTTCGCGCTTTCCGGCAATATCGAGCAAGAAAAAAACCAGGCGGCCGTGAATGGCTTGAAAGTCAAAAAAATCTCCCCCCACCCGCGCCCCTCGGTAGAGAGCGGCAACAGTGGCGGTTTGCAAGCTGGGAGCTTGACTCGTCTCCGGCTTGCGGAGAGACCTCTGCGGTGTAGCTTGGCGAAATGGCAATTTCATACGTTCGGGGGAACGAGGAGGAAGAACTAAAAAATAACATAACTATAAAGAAATGCAATTCCTAAATTTAGTGCAGATTTCAAATTTTTAGGGCTATTTTCAGAATTCTGTGGTGTGAAAAATGAGCTTTAATATCAGTGACTTACAAGCCACCAAAACGCGCCCTCGGGCGTCGTTAAAATCCACCCTGCGCCCTTCATTTTGATGGATTCTATCGCTTATCGCTCTTTGGGCCGCAAACGTTTCAGAGACTGCATGGTTTTGCTCAGCATGGCCCAGCCAATGACCTCCACATCTTGCTCGCCGATGTGATTACGTGCCACGGCCTGATCATTCTTGATCGCTAAAATGAAAACCGAAAATGCTTCCGAACCGAGGTTGGCAATGGAATGGCCCGAGGTTCGTTCATAGAGCAGCACTCTGCTATGAGAAGGCCGCATGGGCGCCGTTTGTAAGGGTGGGGAGAGCTCAGCCAGCCAGAAGCCATCTGGGCGAAAGCCGGGCAGCGGCCCTGTCAGTTTGCATTGCATCGGTCCAAAGTCTTCGGGCTCGTACATCATTAAAAAAGGCATGGAGGCCCAGTCTAGCCGGCTGCAAGCCGATCAAATCCTAATTACCACTCGTGCTTCCATAAGTCTTTTTCAGATAATCGGTGATGCCGTCTTCCAGGTCAGCATAGCCACTGTGGATTGTGCTGCGCAAGGCAGCTTCGGTGGTAGCGCCATCGCCAAGGCGCTGCAGAATGCGCTGGATGTCGCTCATGCCGTAGGTGTCGCGGATGTATTCAACACCGGCCAATCCTTCATAGTAGGCCATGTAGGCCTGCCCATTAGAGAAGCCCATCCACGAGCCTTCAAGGGCGCTGAGCGGAATCTGGCGATGCTCCGCGTAGACGTTTGCGAGCTGCCTGCCTACCGGAGAAGTGCTCTTCGGCTCCAGTGCCTGGGCAACGCCTTCATTGAGCCATTGCGGACAGCGCCCGTGCGTGATCTGGTTAATAAATGCGTGTGTCAGCTCGTGCTTGAGCACACGGGAGAGTTCGGAGGTTACGCCGGTCAGGCCGTCTACGGGTATACGTAATTTGCCGTCATACACCGCGCCTGACCAGCCAGGCGATTGGGTCACGTCAAAAAATGACTGGGTGGTATAAAGCGAAACCGAGATGGTCTGGCGAGGGGCAACGCCCAGCTCTCCTACCAGCGTGTTGTAGTGGGATTCCAGCGTCTCCAGGATTTCTTTGCGCAGCTCAGTGGAGGTCTGTTTGCCTTCGTAATGCAACGCAAAATGGCCGCTATCAGCTTCGGAAAAATCGCTCTCCGCGTTTTTTTCGCGCAACGCCTTGTCTAACATGACCTGCACGCTGGGGTCAGGGCGCAGCTTCAGGGAACGCTGCCAGGCGCGGATGGCTTCGTCTGTGCGGTCTGTCTTGAAATAAGCCGCTCCCAGCAGGTTCCAGGCGTCGGCTGAGTTGGGCTCAAGCCGGGTGGCGCGTTCGGCGTATGGAATGGCTTCCTGGGCGCGGTTTACGGAAAGCAGTGTAGCCACGTAGAGATGCAGCATGGCTGGATTTTCCGGGGCATAATGCAGCCCCCGCAGCAGGTAGCTGAGCGCCAGGTCGCGGTTGCCGTTGTTGTATTCAAAGCGACCGGCGACATAGAGTGCGGCGGCGACCAGCTCAACATTTCCCATGGATTCGATCTGGCTGATGGCCATGGGATCAATGTGACCGTCTTTGAAAAGCTTGTCCTGAACTTCGCTGGAGCGGCTGATATCTTCAACCGGGGGCGCGATGCTGATGTCATTTTTAGCAGAGCTATATCCGGAGCGCGCCGGAGCGCCGCCGCCATCAATGCGGTCCACTGACGATTTGGGGATGGCGTAGCTGTCGTCGCCGACCTGGTACATCACCTTGCCGTTGCTTTCATGCGCACTGTCGGCAAAAATGGTGCGCCCATTCTTCAGGTGAATGGTGTCGGCCGAGGCAAACATGCACGCGATGCAGCAAAAGGCAGTTACAATGACTTTATTGAACACGCAAGCGAATTTTAGCAAATAACGCCCCCGTAGGCGCATCACCAAGGGACATGACCAGAGTTAGCACTACCGGAAAATTCGCCCGCTGCGCCCTCCTGTGTATCATCATTGTCCCGGTGTACGGATGGTGCGCCCCCCAGATGCAGGGAGCAGCCGCCACGCCATTGCCGGATGCCTCGCCCGCACTGGCGCTCTATCACCAGTTGCGCGCCGTTGGCCTGGATGGACAAAAAGTCTTTCACGTTCGCGATGCCGACCTGGACCGCGAAGATATTCACCTCTCTCTGACCGAAGGAACCATTGCTTTCACGCAGGCGGTGGATGGACGCGTAACCGGGGCCTTTTTCGAGGGCGAGGGTGAGATACTGCTGGTGCCGGCGAACCAGACCGAGCGCGCCTCGCTGGCGCTGTTTACCCACTTGGCGGTTCTGGAAGAAAAATTTGCCACAGCATACTTCCGTTTCAATGACGCGACCTATGATGAACTGCGCAGCAGCCTGCGTCCTATCTCAGCCGAGGAGTCGCAGGATTTCGTCAGCCGATGGGATTCGCTGGCGCAAAGCATGGCCGATGCTGACGCTCTGCGCTTGCTCATGGCTTTTACCAACCCGGAAGGCACAAGAATTTTCCATGCGCGCATCGGGGGTTTGAAGCTGGGAACGTTTGACGTAAACCTGGATACGAACTTTCCAGACCAGGTTTATGTGGCCCAAATCAGCGAGTCGGAGAACGGGACCCGCTATTACGACCTGTGGACCGCTTTTCCTATGCGCTCAGCCCGTCAGAATGCCGAGAGCACACACTCAGAGGAGAAGCCTGGATTTTTTGATATTTCCCACTACAAGATCAACACGCATGTTCTGCCTTCGCGTGAGCTTGAGGCCGAAGCCACTTTGCAATTGCGCTCCAGGCGCGAGGGCGTGCGTGCGCTGGCCTTCGAACTTTCGAGGTTCCTGCAGCTCACGTCGGTAGTTCTGAACGGAAGCCCGGCTGAATTTATCCAGAATGAAGCGATGGTGGGTTCTCAGCTTGCGCGCCGCGGGAACGATATCTTTGTGGTGCTGCTGCCCCGGGCTTTGCATGCGGGTGAGGAAGCTGAACTTAAGTTTGCTTATAGCGGGTCCGTCCTTTCTGAAGCTGGCGGCGGGCTGATGTACGTGGGCGCGCGCGGCATATGGTATCCCAATCAGGGACCGGACATGGCCACCTTCGATCTGGAATTTCGTTATCCTTCCGCCTGGACGCTGGTCGCCAGCGGACATCGCGTCTCGCAGACCAGTGTTGGCGGCGAGCAGGTTTCTCACTGGATTTCGGACCGTCCTGTGCCGCTCGCCGGTTTCAATCTGGGCGAATATGTAAGCAGCTCCGCGCATGCTGGCGAGACCCTGGTGGAAACCTATGCGGCGCAGGGTGTTGAGAGCCCGTTACAACATGCGCTGACTACGGAACAGCAGGTGGCGCACGTGAATCCCCGCACCGGACGAGTAGTGACGGAATCGGTTCCGGTAGCGCCACTGTTGAGTCCTGCCCAACAGGTCAAACCCCTGACCCAACGCGCGGTAGAGACCATTAATTTCATCTCCAGCCGCATCGGCCCTTTCCCATTTCCCTCGGTCGCGCTTACGCAAATCCCCGGCTCTTCGAGCCAGGGCTGGCCAGGATTGGTTTACCTTTCCAGCTATGCTTTTTTCGATCCCTCCGTCTGGGACCAGCCCCAAATGCGCACCAGTGACTTTGACCGCATTCTTTACGACAAACTGATGCCGGCGCATGAACTTGCGCACCAATGGTGGGGCGACAACGTTTTGTGGGCAAGTTACCGCGATGAATGGATGATGGAGGCACTCGCCAATTACCTTGCGCTGATGGAGTTGGAAACCGAGAGCCCGGAAAAATTCAAAACCGTGCTCGACACCTACCGCCGTGTCCTGCTGGAAAAAAACAAAGACGGGCTGGAATATAAAGATGCAGGAGCTGTGACTTTGGGAATTCGGCTGGCGTCCTCGAAGTTTCCTGCGGGCTATGACAAGGTGCTTTATGGACGCGGCACGTGGCTTATGCATATGCTGCGCATGATGTTGCGCGAACCCGGGCGCGTTAAAGCAGGCGCGGCGCCAGCCGGCGGTGATGATCTCTTTTTCCAGGTGCTGCGCAATCTTCAGCAGGAACATGCGAATTCCCGGGTTTCTACCGAAGAATTGCAGCGTGCGTTCGAAAAGGTGATGCCAGAGGGCCTCTCCTATGAGAACAAAAAATCGCTTGACTGGTTTTTTTCGAATTGGGTCAATGGCACTGCTATTCCTAAATTAGAAGCGGATGAAATCCGCGTGACGCGCAAGCCCAACGGTGAAGCAGTCGTGACCGGAAAATTAATGCAGAGCGAGATCCCGGAAGATTTTGTCACCTCGGTGCCTATCTATGGGACCTTCACTGCCCCGAACCGGCAGCCGGTTTTTCTGGGACGCGTCTTTGCCGATGGCAAGGAAACAGACTTTCGCCTCACCGCCCCTGAGGGCGTGAACCACGTTTTGGTTGATCCTTACCAGACGGTGCTGCGGCGCCCGTAGGCCCTGGCTGCAAATGCGCATCAAGCACCTCAAACCTGTCTTCACGCTCATGCTGATAACCCCTTTCCTGACCGAGGTGCTCACCACGAACGTGAGCATCACCATGATGCTGCATCCGAAGGTGCTGCTGGCTATGGCGACCATCGGCTACGGCTTCGCCGTGCTGGTGCTGCGAGAGGCCGCGGTCAGAATGCGGGCGGGCATCATCAGCATGGTTCTGCTGGGACTGATCTATGGAATGTATAACGAGGGGCTGATCGCGAAAACGTTTCTTCGCGTGCACGGCGTGCCCATCAACACGTTTGATGGTTATGGATTGTTCGGTGGGGTCGAGACCGCCTGGGCCATCTTCATTAGCATATGGCATGCCTTCTTCGCATTCCTTTTTCCCATTGTGATTGTCTACAGTCTCTATCCGCACGAAAGAGAAGAAGCATGGCTCAATAAAACGGTTTTTACCATACTGGCCGTCATCACGCTATTGGTCAGCGGTCTTGCCTTTCTCGGCAAAAACGGCCACCCGGCAGGAATTGCAGGAACACCCGGGCAATATCTCGCCATGGCAGCAATTTCTGCCCTGCTGTTCCTCCTCGCAAGACGATACTCCAAAATGGGAAGCATCGTGGCCTTGCAATCCCGGTCATTGATTCCCGCCGTCAAGGGCTTTTGCATGTTCCTGACGGTATTCCTGGTTCCCATCGTGCTGGCCGCATTAAGAATTCCGATTGTGCTCTATCTTGCGTACTTTGCCGTGCTGGCGTTGTATTTTTTCCGGCGCGTTTCCAGAAAGGGCGACATCGCCCTTGGCGGCCTGCTCACTTTCGCTTTCGGAGGCCAGATTGCAGCGGCCCTGTTTGCGCTGGTAGCGGCTTATAAGCACCATAGTGTGGAATCAGTTGTTTCCAGCTCCATTTTTATTATCGGCCTGGGCTATCTTCTTTTTCGACAAAGCCGCAGTCGCGTTTATAATGAAAGCTCAGTCTGTTCCCGCCCAAACCCGGAGAGGTGGCCGAGTGGCTGAAGGCGGCGGTTTGCTAAACCGTTATACGGTCAAAAGCTGTATCGGGGGTTCGAATCCCCCCCTCTCCGCCAGAACAGTCTGCAGCGAACCCAACTTTTCTCCAGATACGCGCGAATAATCGGCTCAATCGGCTTCAAATTTTTAGCATTCCCTCGCACGCCCCAAAAAATATTGAGAACTCCCCCTTTTGTCTACGCTTCTTAATCCTCTTCAGTTCAGGTTTTTTGCGTAATCCGAATTCCAGCTCTGGACGCTAGAGTTGTGGCGTTCATCAGCAGCCGCTTCGTCTACGAGGAGGTCGCTTGCAACCCTGGCGTCTGGCAATTCTTTGTGTCTGCACTTTGGTTCTGACTTTTGCCCTGCTCTCCTGCGGAGGCTCGTCCGCAGTTCAGATCGCGCAGTCCACTCCGTCGTCTCAACCGCCTCCGGCAGCGATCTCTAATCCCACGCCTGCCGGGGCAACGGTGATCGACAACATCGAGGACGTAAATACATGGCTGACTTGCGGCGCTTGCGGAAATGGCGGCGGCACAGGCGCGATTGCCAATTATTCGGCCACAGTAGGCATGGCTTCTCCCAGTGAAGACGGCGCCGCCACCCAGTTCTCCATCGCTGCCAGTGTTCCCTACACGAATGGCTATTTTTATCGGGTGCAGAATCCCATCCACGCCCAGATCGACCTTCTTCAATACGAATTCG
>Ga0209166_10000769_pt1 | contig 30806 bp, 32 predicted proteins | sample Coa_R1_3_FD_187151 | JGI IMG/M metagenome (GOLD analysis project Ga0209166, IMG submission 187151) | Surface soil microbial communities from Centralia Pennsylvania, which are recovering from an underground coalmine fire - Coalmine... | ecosystem: Environmental > Terrestrial > Soil >...
CCATGTGGAAATTGGGGAGCGCCGTGTAGGAGGGGATTGCCGCCGCTGAAGCAGGCGTGTCCAAGAACTCGCCCAGCGCCTTCGCGTATTTCTTCATCCAGGCGTTGAAGCTCTCGTCACGATTCAGCTGATCCTCCGGCGCCTGATCGATGATGTAGTAGACCTGGAGGTACTTGGGACGGGTTTCCGGGTACGTCGGGAGTGCCGTGACGAGATCGTCCAAATGATGCAGAAACGCTTCGGTATTCTCGATGCCCTTGAGGTCCGCCGTCCGGATTGCGCCTTCGAGCGCCGCTCGCAAGTCTGGCCGCGCCTGCAGCAGTTGGACCAGATCGTCGACGACCGGAACATGCCGAGCCGATTGCTTCGGTGCCTGATCACCGGCGCCGGAGGGCAGGACGACAAGGCAGAGAACGACTCCCAGCACGGATATCCGCCACGTGTTGCCCAGGAGCACGCTCACTACTCGGTACCCCCGCCTGAAGGTTCTGTTAGGGTTTTCGCGCCACTGTTCCCACCGGCCTTTGTCTTTTGCCGTTAAGTTTATCTCTGGCGTTCTGCTGCTGGCAATCCTTTTGTCCCATTGGCAACTATTCTGCTGGGGGCTGTTATGCCAACATTCTCATGTTTCACATTGCCATGCAGCCGGCCGGCATTGCCCCTGGCCTGATCGTATCCATCGCAGTGAAGACGGTACTGCCGGGCACTCAGTGCTGCGCATGAGAGGAGCACGATATGGAGATAAGAGACATTCTGACCGAGGCGTATTTTGTTCTGGCAATCTATATCTATGGTGGCGGCGTAATGAGCACACTGGTCTATTACAAATCTTGGAAACTGGTGGGCGAGGAAGAGTTTGCCGCTGTTCACTCATCAGTCAGCAGCCGGATGCTTCCCCGCTTTGGTCCCGTTCTTGTCATGCTGCTGCTGGTCAATATTTCGCTGATCTGGTTTCACCATCCCGCTATTTCCACATGGTTGATCGTACTCACAGCGGCGATTCACCTGCTCATGGTGGTCATTCGTTTTACGGTGTTCGTGCCCATCCATAGGAAGCTGGACAAGGCTAAGTCGATTGAACTGATCGACAGACTGTTGAAGTATGACCTATACATGGGGAGTGGCATCCCCGCATCAATCAAAATGCTTGCCACTATCGTGATGCTCTATCAGGTGGTCAGTGCATCCCCTCGTTGAGGCGGACGCAAACATCACTGTTTCATGACCTCGTGGCATTCTTCACGAACAGCCTTCAGCTTGCCTGTCGGAGGCTGAATGTATTTTTTCCCTTCGCGGACGGACATGAAGCGGAGACACTGCTCAAAGCCCGGCTGGTTAAAAAACCCAAGAATCACAGCTGGCTCTGCTGATACATTTTCGAAGCCAATCCATGTTCCCTGCGGGATAAACACTATGGCTCCAGTTCGTGCTTCAAACTGGTCATCGCCGAGGGTTACGCGCAGCGTTCCTTTGTGAACGAATACTACCTCGTCTTCGTGCAGGTGTTTGTGGATGGGGATATTACTGCCGGGTGGCATCTCTTCAGTGGATACAGTCAGAGTGCGGGAACCAGTGGTGACTGGATCGACCTTGAAGATCAGCAGCTTTTGTCCTAATAGCATCCAGCGATCACCTTCGTCCGCTTGAAACACGGTGGGAGTCGGCTCCTTCGGCGCTGGCTTTGTTTCGCTCGTCGCTTGGGAGATATTTTGCGACAACGTGGTTGGTTGGCTTTGAGCGACCAGCGGGAGTGCAGCCAAGAACAATATTGAAGCAAGACAGGCGTGAGTACGCATGTAGCCTCCATCTGGCGTAAGATTTTACGCGCGAATGTCCGGTAAGTGGGGGTGGGGAATTGCCTCTGAAACACGGTATCGTTCACACCCTTCAAAATACCTGCTGAACCCGCCAGTCAAGATCGCGCTTGCGGCGGGTTTGCCGCTACCGGGTTATGCGTTGCTCGAAACGAAAGGAAGAAAGACGGGAAGCCGCACCGTACACCCGTGGGCGATGGACACGTCGGGGATCAGTTCTGGCTAGTAGCAGAACACGGGCTTGAGGGCTGGATACGTCCTCAACATAGAACGTAATCCGCGTGTACGTCTGAGACTGCGCGAGGGGTTGAGAACTCGCTGGCACGCGGGCACTGCTCATTTGCTTTCGGACGATGATCCGCGGCGGGCGTTTTGCGTTATGTCTACGTGGTGTCAAACGCGAGGTAAGGCTACTCGCTCGGCATCGCCACGTCTGGTTGGCTGTTCCGGCACGGCTCTGATGATGTATCAGGTGCTCAGTGCGGCTTCGTGACGGGGATGGAGTGTATTTGTGCCCTTGCGGGTCGTGTTGCCACCGGATGTCACTTGGCGGGAGGGCAGTCGCTATTGGCCACGTCTGCGTGGATCAGCCATCGACCGTCTGCCTGACGACGCCACACGACCAGATATTTTCCTCGGTCGGCGGCGTCCGTGCCGTTCGGTTGCCTCATCAGGAAGCTGTATGTACCGTACTCCAAAGCAGTATCGCCAAACTGCTCGACACGGTTCGGTGCAATCCGCCAGTCACGCAATCCCGCTTCCTTTAATTCGCTGAAAACAGCAGGCAGGCTGTTGGCACCGCGGATCGCCGGACGATGCGGCAGCATCAAGGTGGTGTCAGGGCTGTAGAACTTCGCCATCTTGTCGAACTGGCTGGTTTTGAAGAACTCGCAGAAGGCTTGTATTCCTTCGCGGATGAAGCTTGCCAGTTCCTCGCTCGCGTTGCCGCTGTACCCGGCGAACTCAGACATAGCAACCTCCCCGGAGACTTTGCCTACCTTTCCCCGTCAGTCCTTCATTACTTGATGACATTGCTGTTCGGCCGCTTTCATTTTTTCTGGTGGCGGCATTGTGAATTTTTCGCCCGGACGTGCGGATCGGGCTCGCAAGCATTGCTCAAAAGCAGGCTTGTTGAAGAAGAACAAGATCATCGCGGGCTCCTTGGACGCATTCTGCACACCTATCCAGTTCCCGTGCGGAATGAAAACCGTCGCTCCCGTTCCGGCGTCGTACTCGCGGCCAGCCAATGTGACCCGCACTGCACCTTTGTGGACGAATATCACTTCATCCTCGTAGAGATGCTTGTGCGTAGGAATTATGTTTCCCGGTGGCATTTCCTCCGTACCGACGACGAGCGTGTCCGATCCAGTGGTGACAGGATCGACCTTAAAGATAAGCGGCTTTTGGCCCAGGAGCATCCATCGATCACCTTCATCGGCCTGAAAGACCGTGGGCGTCGGTTGCCTGACCACTGGCTTCGTATCGGTCGTTGTTTGGGCAATATTCTGTGAAGACGTGGTTGACTGGCTTTGAGCGAACAGCGGGAGCGCAGCCAAGGTCAGAAATGGCAGAAGCCGGGTGAGATGCCGCATACGCCCTCCATCTGACGTAAGATTCTACGCGCAAGGGGGTGAGCGTCATGAGGGTATCATTTCCGGGTAACGCGACTTTGCGCATTTCGGAAGCTAAGGTTCACCAGAATCCCCGAACTGGAAACAATTTTTCGGGTGTGTTGACTGTTTGAACGCAAAAGGTAACATGCGCCGGTATTGGGCTCGGGCGGTTCACTGCTTGGCCGAACTCCATCGTTCGAGTCGACACCCAACACGGATATCCGCCACGTGTTGCCCAAGAGCACGCCCACTGCTCGGTACCCCGCGCCGGAAGGTCGTGTTAGGGTTTTCGCGCCACGCGCCCACCGGCTTTATCTTTGTGCGTCAGGTTTATCTCCGGCTTTCTGCTACGGGCAAATCTTTTTGTCACCTTAGCAACTGTTCTGTTAGGGCTGTTATCGCCAACATTCTCATGTTTCACATTGCCATGCGGCCGGCCGGCTTTGGGCCCCCGGTTTGGTCGTATTCGCGCTGTGGTGAATCGTGAGCAAGGTTCCAGGGATAATCTGGAAGGAGCAGCACCCCTCTGGGAAAAAGGGAGGAACTCGTCCACGAGCGCTTCACCTAATGGACACGATCCTGAGATCGTGGAGCACTGGGGACCAAACGACCATCGGATCAGCTTGGCTGGACAGCGCTTTGTGGAGGAGCACCTGATACAGTGCGTCGTACGCGCAGTTCGCCTTCGTTGTTCTTTTGCAGCAGCAACGGCTTAGAGCTGCCAGTTGTGACGGACGCTGACCCAGACTCGGCAATTGCGCTCGGCAAATACATACGGCAATCAACATCGCTGCAAACGTGTTCACAACAGCACTCTGACGTAGATGGATTCTCATGCCGTTTCTCCAAGTTCTCTGAATGGCTAACAAAACAAATAACCAGAACTCGGACGGACTAGGAGTGCACAAACTGGGTTTCCGTCGCCTCTACCGAACCTCAATTTGCTGGGTGACCTTCTTCTTCAGGATTCCAACTGAAAACTCGAGCTGCAGCAGGCCGGCCGCTGTCGGCTTAAATTCAAAATCGTAGATTTCTCCGGGCAAAATCAGTTGGCGCGCCTCCTGCGTCACAGCTTGCTCCGGTGGCAAATCAGTACCGTCTTTGGCAAGTGCGCGCCACTGGAGCGGGGCTTCCGCTGCCCGCAGCGAGAAAGTACCTCCATCGAATGCGGCGATATTGATGAGTCGCAGACGGTACCGCTCCCCGATTCGCCAGTGCAACCTCGGCGGCTCCATGCTGCCATTCAAAAGCAGGGCGCCAGCAATCGGACCGGGACCGGCCCTGCTGAAAAGAGCGATGTGGTCGTGCGCGGGATCAAACTGCTGCCCGGGTTCGAGTACGATGAGTGGTCCATACAACCCACCGGCGAGTTGCTCTTCATCGTGTAGATGTGTGTGGTACATGAATGTCCCGGCACGTGGTGGCGTAAATCGGACGCGGAAGGACCCGCCCGGCTGAATTTCGGGAGTAACTTCTTTGCCGCGTGCTCCCCAACCCGCTACTCCGTCGTAGTAGCTTTCCAGTTCCACGCTGTGCCAATGCACGGTTGTGGATTGGTGGACTTGGTTCACAACGGTGATTTCGACTGGCTGTCCGCGCTCCAGAATTAGTGGCGGACCGGGCACGGTCAGATCCTTTGGAAAGAGCTTGTGTTTTTCCTCCACCTGATAGCTGAATCCCGCCGGAAGGCCGTTGCCGGCCGGTCGCTCCCGCACCCAAAGCTGCATCTTGCGAGTTCGACCGTGTGCAGCGACTGGCGGACGATTGCCGGTCACCGTGATCCCCAGCACCATGCCGGCCATGTGATTGCCATTGTGGTTCATGGTGAGTTTGTCTGCCAGGGCATTGACGACCGTCATCTCGGGGGATATGTGAGGAATAAAGTGGCAATGAAAAAGCCAACGGCCGGCCGGTGGAATCCAATACGTGGTCATGGTTCCGTTGGTGAGCAGCCGGTTGGTGGCAACGGTGCGCTGCTGTCCGGGCGCGAAAACGTGATCGGTTTCGCTGTCACCCGCGCTGTCCACGCGAAAGTACGAGCCATGCATATGCATCGGGTGCCCGCCGTCGCTGGCATTGATCCAGCGCCAACGTACGGGTTCGCCCGCTGGGTAAGTCATACGCTCGGTATAGGGCCACGACTTGCCATTGATGACCGCAATCATGTGCGGAAGTGGGGCCTCCCCTCTGACTGCAGCGACGTCGGAGCCGCTCCTCCAAATTCCTAACACAAAGATCCGGTCTGGGACCGCTTTCCCTGGCGCATCGACCACGAAGGCCCCTGCAAGTTGGCTGTCCTCTCGAATCGGACGACCGGAGTCGCCTAAGGTTCCACCCGCGCTCGCATAGTATTGATAGGTGCCCGCTGCACCTGCCGTGAATCGCAGGTCTCGCGTTTCCTGCGGAGGAACTTCCACGACCGCTTTTGCATCTCCCGGATGCTGATGCAACCCGTACACTACCGCCGTGGAGGCTAGAAAATTGTGAAGGGTCAGCTGGATCTCGGTACCTTCCGGAACGCGAAGGAGTGGACCGGGTACTTGAAGCGCTTCGCCTTCCTCACCGAATGCGTAGACTTTCATACTCGGACCGGTGTCCGCTTCCGGGTACCAGTCTCCCTGTCGCAGTTCGAGGTGAAGCGTCAGGATTCCGTTCTCCAGTTTTCCGGCCGGTGTGCGATTAGAGTTGGTTTGGATTCGCGACTGGGAAACGGGAGATTCAGATTGCCCGGACAATTCAACCGGTGCAAGGAATGTGAGCGCCCCAAGCGCTATTGAACTGAGAACGGAGCGCGAGATGGCGTATGTGGGCAAGCCAGTACTCCTCTTACTGAGGATAGCCCGCGGGGACCAACAGATTATGCGCTCCAATGTGGCTCTTGCGCCAGATGCGAAATCAGGCGGAAGACGTGCGACCTCCCCAAAGCTGAAGCAAGGATTTAATGTGGCATTCTCAGCACCCTTGAGACTGCCCCGCATCGTCGGACACCCTTATCTTACCGGATTAGGTGAGAGTCGACTGTGGTTCGGGCACAATCGTGAGAAATGGGCATCATGGCCGCATTTTCGGGTGTGGACTTTCCGTTCCGCCTTCATTCGAGTTTTGTCGGCTAGCTATTCGCTGCGATCGTTTTCAGCTTGCACACTGGCTGAGCGACCAGACGAAGTCCTGTGCCTGCCTCGCTCCGGCCGCCACGCACCCGTCGCTTCCTCGAATTGGTTATCGGTCAACTGCCGCACGTTGCTGCCGTCCGCGCGCATGAGGTAGAGGTCGCCGTATGGCTGCGGTCCCCATTCATTCAGCATTGCCTCATCCTTGAAACCCTTGCGTGAGCTGCTGAACACAATCCAGTTCCCATCCGGCGACCAGAGGGGATGCGCATCATTCCCGTGGCTGTTCGTCAGCTTCCGCACATCGGAGCCGTCCGGCCGGATGGTGTAAATGTCGTAGTCGCCGTCACGAAAACTGCAGAACGCGATGCGATCGCCGCGCGGCGACCATACTGGAAACGTATCGTACTCGTTCGTGAGAGTCGCGACTTTGCCGTCGTCAAGGGTAAGGATGCGGAGCCCTTGCTGCCCGTCTCCCATCACCCGGTAGACAAGCCGTTTGCCGTCCGGCGACCAGCTCGCGAACCCGCTGCTGGCCTTCCCCTCGGTCAGCATGCGCAGGCCAGACCCGTCCGGCCGGATCAACGCGAGCTGCGCCGGTGCCACTGGCCGCTGAAAAAAGCCGCCTATCGCGAATGCGATGTACCTGCCATCGGGCGACCACGTTGGGGACACAATCACCTTGCCGCCGCCATCCAGGACTTTGTGGATACCTGTGCCATCGGAGTTCATGAGCACTAAGTTTCGATCGTCATCCGTGAAGGCCAGCTGTTCGCCGTTGGGAGAGTAAGCGAGCATCTCGCCGTGAGCGGAAACGAGTTCGAATTCCGGATTAAGGCTGAAGGCCGGCGTCAGGCCCAACTCCCCATCGAAGTTCTTGTGGTACACCATCCTCTTTCCGTCCGGCGACCAGGAGGGGTTCCGCATCGTTCCCGGGATTCCGTTCCGGTCGCTTGTAAATCGCAGCCCCTGTTTATCCCCAAAGATCACGACGTAGGCAATTTCCTGGCTCCCGGTGTAGCGCGGTGACACTTTGACGCCCAGACCTGTCGTGTGCGTCCGCAGCGTTCCCGTTTCGACATCGATCGAAACAATCTGTGAGCTTCCTGTGTTCCCTGGAAATATTGGTCTGGACAAAACGTGCGGGGACTTGATTGATAGAAGACGATGCGCCGACCGTCGCGAGACCATTGTGGGCTGCCGCTGTATCCGCCAAGGTCTGTTAAGCGGCGCAGTCCGGTCCCGTCTGGGCGGACAAGGTAGATGGCGGTCGACTGCAGCAAGTCCCACGAAGGCGTCCCCCGGCCTGGCTTCGTGTCGCGATCGGAACTGAACGCGATCCACTGGCCGTCGGGGGACCAGCTCGGACGAAAATTGCCGCTCGGGTTCTTTGTTACATTCGTGTACCGATGGGTGGCAAGATCCAAGAGCCAGATATTCGCGGTGCCGCCGCCACGTGTCGAGACAAACACCAGCGTGCGCCCATCCGGCGAGAGCGCCGCCTGATCGTCGTAGCTGGGACCTTCAGTCAGGCGCTCGAGTCCCGTACCGTCTGGACGCACCCGGTAGATGTCGGCTGAGCCCCCCCGTTCGGACGTGAAGATGACCCATTTGCCGTCCGCGGAAAACGATGCATTGTAGTCACGACCTGTAGCCGGCAGCAACGGATGCTCGTTCTTGCCATCTGTGTCGGCGAGAAACAAGCCGCTACGCGCGGGAGCGTTCAGTGCGAAAACGATGCGCGGCCGCTCCGTCGCCAAGCCCGGCGGTGTTGCGGCGGCGAGCAACGCGGCGACCAGCAACGTTCCAGGCAGATTCCATCGATGGGAGCTGCAATTGGACCTTGAGTTCTCGCCAATCCCAGACGAGACTCCCATTTCTTGCCGCCTCTCAACTCGTCGTAGTATATCCCCTCCGTTTCAGCCCGAGGTAGAATTGAGGGAGCAGGGAGAAATCTCCTGCTCCTATCTTTTCATCGCGCTGATCAGCGACGCTTCGCCGGACGGCCAGTATCTGCTAATATCTGGCCGCACCAAAGGCATTTACGAATATTCTCTAGCTGATAGGAGATGCAGCGCCATCGTGCCCGAGATCTCAACCTACGAAGCCAAGTTTTCTCGTGATGGCAAGTCGCTTCTATACGAGGTCGGCTCACGCGGGGAGTCGGTTATCTACCGGCAGCCATGGAAGAATGGAGAAGTCGACGGGCCAGCCAAGGAGGCGCTTAAGCTTCCGTTCGTTTTCCCCGAATCGTACCAAGGCAATGCTTACGACTTTTCCCGCGACCTTTCCACCATACGCCCGGCCAGGTGGCCAGGCAGATCTTTATTATCAAAGCCAGCGCTGAGGTCTCTTCCGCAGTCGCCACTTCAGGAAGCTGCTCCGTTCGCCAAGCTTTGAAATGCTCTGCTCGCCGAGAGCGATTCCGCGCGCTGGCTCATTCATCTCGGCTTCTCGCAGCATCGCAAACAACCGCGACTCGTTTGCGGGGAAGTTGAGCATTGCACCCTTTAGACAGGATTCTAGACAGGATTCTGCGCATCATGCGCGTGCGCTCAAAACTTGCTCTTTCCTCGACCGAACAGCAGACGCGATCCGCAACCCAATTGCGGTCCGCAACCTCAGCGGGCGGTGCTACGACGTGTCGCCCGACGGGCGATTCTTGATGAAGAGCGCCATAGGGTCGTGTTCGACAGCTTTGCACGCCGGTTACAGTGCGCTGAACAGTTTTGCATGTCCGGTCAGAATACGGCTCTTAGCCGTGAGGTCTGGCTCCAGACTCCAGTCACCCCGCACATGTGTGCCGCCAAGCACAATGCCGTCTGCGCGAGGGAACATGTATAGATCGCCGGCAAGCACGATGTAATTGATTTCTGGCTGTGGCAACAGGAATGTCAGCTGCCCCTTGATAAGAACGAGTTCCACATCTGAGCACAGGTCACGTGCCCCCAAACCAGTGCAGTTCACTACGACCGGCTGCGGCAATGTGGCGATCTCGGCCATATTGTGGAACTCCTGTAGTGCCACTGTTCCACCCGCCAGGTGAAAGTCTCTGAGGAGTGCTCGCAAGTACGGATGCGGCTCGATCAGCATGGTCCTGAACTGGCGGACGTAGTGATAGGGAAACTTGTGTTCGGAAGGTTGTAAATCCCGCGACTCGGGGAAAATCTCGGGAACCGGTCCCTTGGCATTCTGACCGAACGGTTCATTGCTCATCACGTAAGTAGGCAGCCAGTGCACGCTGTAGTCGTCACCGGCAAACTGCTGAAAGTAGGTATAGGAGAACCTGAGCGATTGTAGAAACTGGTCGTGGAACTGTGGTGTTTCGCGATCGGGATCATAAAGCGAGTATGGCAGCCACAGTCCGCCGGCAGAATTGGAAGTAGTCTCGGGAGGAAGTGCTTTCGCGTAGATTGTTACTTCTTTTCCTGTCTGCTGCAGGAGCCGCGCTGTGGACAGACCGACGACTCCACAGCCGAGAACTGCAATCTGCTTCTGACAAGACTTAGAAACTTCCTCTGTCGCTAATTGCGCTGTTCCCCACGACAGCGTGATACCCGCTCCGCCATGCCCATAATTGTGAATGCAAAGCTTGTGATCGATCTTCTCAGTGGCTAAACGAAACCCAGGCGCCCGGAAAGGACGCAAGCACACCGTCGTGCGAATTTCCCGATCTGCTGACACTAACACTTTTGCCAGATGAAGCTGGGTCGCGGCGGGGCTCACGGCTGGATGGACGCGCTTCTCCGCGCACCCTTGTAGCAAGCAGCTTCCAGAACCAACAGCAAGAGCTTTCAGGAGAGTCCGTCGATTCACGGCACGCCAATATACACCTTATTTCTGCTCATGTCCTGCTACCTTCCCAGCACTAAGTCGCACGTCGTGCACGGGTGAGTTATCCGCGACTCTTCCCTCAAGGCCATAATGATAGGCTTGCCCGTCATCCGCCCCAGAAGAGTAGGAGATTAGCGGAAGTCGCCGATGCGCTGCCCTTGCAGATACTTCCTCCCAACCTCAGCGTCGATCACGACCTTCTTGTTTTGGAACAGCATCACCATGTCAGAGCCGCCGAACATGAAGAAGCCGAACTCGTCGCCCTTCTGCAACCTGGCGCCGACCTCGGGCGTCAGATTCACTGAGGAAACAGCGCCCATCCCTACCGGTATCACGGCCACGAGCCCAACCTCGGGTGAATCGATCACGATCAGGCCGCGTTCCTGGTTGTACTGGTAGGTATCTCCGTCGATAATCTGAAGGCTGCCGTCCGCCTTGCGGATCAGGTTCAAGTAGACCCGGCCCTGGATTTTGCGGACTTCCTTGATCTCCCCGCCGACAGGCACGTGGTAGCGATGATAGTCATCGACGTTCAGGAAACTGTGGGTATAGATGCCGTTCTTGAACGCATCCTGGTAGGGGCTGCCATCCAGGAGCTTCGCGATCGACCAGGTAACCCCCTTGACTGTGACCTTGGAGTTCGCGTCGATGTCCCACTTGCCTTCGAAGACCGAATCAGCCGGCGACACGATCACCTTGTCGTTACGAGGCTCTGCGATCGGCCGCTTGCCGGGCTTCACTTCACGAGCGAAGAACTGGTTGAAGGTCAGCCAGCCGCTCGGTTCGACGAAGTAGTCGTCCATGTGGAAATTGGGGCGTGCCGTGAAGGAGGGGATTCCCGCCGCCGACGCGGGCGTGTTCAGGAACTCGCCCCACGCCTTCACGTATTTCCTCATCCAGGCGTTGAAGCTCTCGTCACGATTCAGCCGATCCTCCGGCGCCTGATCGATGATGTAGTAGACCTTGAGGGGTACAGGAGGGGTTTCCGAATGGGTCTGGAACTCCGTGACGAGATCGTCCAAATGTTCCAGGAATGCTTCGGTATTCTCGAAGCCTTTGAGGTCCGCCGTCCGGATCGCGCCCTCGAGCGCCACTCGCAGGTCCGGCCGCGCCTGCAGCAGTTGGACTAGATCCTCGACGACCGGGACATGCCGAGTCGCTTGCTTCGATGCCTGGCCACCGGCACCGGAAGACAGGACGACAAGGGAGAGAACGACTCCCAGCACGGATATCCGCCACGTGTTGCCCAGGAGCACGGGTACCCCCACCTGCAGGTCTGTTAGGGTTCTTGCGCCACTGCTTCCACCGGCCCTTGTGTTTGGCGTTGAGTTTATCTCTGGCGTTCTGCTGCTGGCAAGCCTTTTCGTCCGATTAGCAACTGTTCTGCTAACAAACGAACCATGTTCGTGGAGGGCCGACAGCTCTGACTTTGGAAATACTACAACTAATATTTCACGGGTGCGTAAATCGCTGTGCCGGGATGTAACCACTATCTGGGTTACTCTCAGTGGGGTGGGGCCTTAATTAAGCTCGCGGCCACTCGTTCAAGAACGCTCCGCTCCGCCAGAGCCGGCGCCGAGTTCTACTGGTTTGCCGTGAGGCGTATGCCGGTAGGCATCTGCCCATGCTTCTTTGCGTGCCAGCAGTTCCGCAGGGTGAGACAGGCCTTTCGCTGCAATCAAACACTCCAGAGCCACCAGCCAATAGTGATAGTAGCGTGTTCCGTCATCGTTCTCACCGCGAGCCGCGGCAGCCCTAATTTCTTCCGCCAGCGTAGCTGCCCATTCCTTCCAGGTGAAATACCCTTGCTCGGAAAGTTTCACCGCAAGTGCGAAGGCCTGGGCCTCCCAAGGCTCGGCAAACACGGGTCCGCCGTCGTCGCGCGGTAATTGTGGCAGGCTAGCGAACTTCTCTCTTTGCGAATTTGAATCAGGCTGGCTCAAGGTAATCGTCCCACATATCCAAGTACACAGAGTCCTGCGGCGCAGCTTGCTCACCCCATAACTCTCGTGCGGCGAAGCGGACCGAGTACACATGCTGCGGCTTTTCGCCGAGGAAATGGGCGTTGGTGTCCGGAAAAACGAAAACCCCGTAGTTGCGATGAATCGCACCGAGTTTTCCGCGCGCATAGCGCGGCAGCCGCGTATGCCCGACCGGATTGAGGTTGCGGGCGCGGACTTGCTGGCCAAGCTTGAAACGCGGCGAGGCCGGCAGATCGCGCTGGGCGTGGATGCGGGTGGAAAGAACGACGGGGCTAATCTGATCCGCGGTCAAAGGCGGGGTCGCTTTGCCTACGCTCGCGGTCGGCACGCCATTTTCAATTTCAGAAGCAGTGACCAAGCCCCTTCTAACCAGCAAATCGCGTAGCCCAGAGAACCATTGTTCGTAATAGCTGAGGCGCAAATAATCTTCCGGGGGCAGCACCTCGCGGGTGTGGCGGAAAGCGTCCAGGTTCCACTTGTGCCAGGCGAAGGTGGCGAGAACCATCGCGAACACGCGAGACTCCCACGCGGCATGGAAGACGGGCTCGTTCCTCTCGTAGTCAATAGGGCCCATGTCCTGCATTCCGCCCATGTCATGAATGCCGTTCATGATGACACCTTGGACGGCGGCTGCACTTTGGCGACACCGACCATCGAATCACGGGTCACCAACTCGGCCAACTCGTCTTCGCTCATTCCTTCGGTTCCGCCGGGACGCTCGGGCAACACCAGGTAGCGCAATTCTGCAGTGCTGTCCCAGACGCGCACCTCAACGTCATCCCCGAGATGCAGTCCAAATTCGCGGAGCACGCCGCGGGGATCGATCACTGCTCGCGATCGATACGCCGCCGACTTGTACCAGACTGGGGGCAAGCCCAAAACTGGCCATGGATAGCACGAGCACAACGTGCAGACGATCAAGTTGTGCACTGTGGGCGTGTTCTCGACTACCACCATGCGATCGCCTTGCCGGCTGATGAAACCGAAGTCCGCCATGGCATCATTTGCATCGGCCAGCAGACGCGCTTTGTATGCCGGATCGACCCACACTCGCGCCACTACTCGCGCACCATTTCGCGGGCCAATCTTGTTTTCGTAAGCATCGACCAATGCATCCAATGCCGCCCGATCCAAGAGCCCTTTTTCTACGAGAAGTGATTCGAGAGCCTTGACACGCAAGGCTGGGTCAGAGGGAACTACTTGGTGTAGCTCGTGATGGGAGTCCTGCTCCTGCACTAAGTCGCCTGTGGCCGCGACTCCGGCTGCTGACATCGCAGTGGTCAAGAAATCACGTCTGGTTGTGGTCATCGGACCATCCATTCCCAGAACCGCCGCGGTCTCCTCGCGGTTCTGCGACCTCGACGCATGTTTTCGGCAATCTAGTTCACCGGATACGCGCTGTCAAGCGGAGTACGGAACCCGCCCAGACTGTTTTTCTCGATGTTTCTCCCGATGGCAAACATGCATTTCTTATCTCAGCAGAACAGCCCTGGAAGGGACATCTAGCATCGTCGAATCTGAACATTGCGGGCATACTTGCCGATTTTCAGAGCCAAGCACCAGCACATAATGCTGCATTGCAAATCCTAAGTCGCCACGGGTTCGGGCCGGAAGACATGTCAGCATCCGGTGAGCCGGAACTGTGCCGTGCGATTCGAACGCGCATGCATTAACTCTTCACTTTTCAATAAATCATCGAGTGCTTCCGTGCGGGTCTTGGTTATGGGCAAGATGTTGATTGCGAACGTTGTTGCAGGTTGACAACGGCTTTGCGCGGTTAATCGGCGGTTATCAGTTCTAAAGAGGCCAGCGGCTGGAAATTTGGCGGGAGCGACGGGACTCGAACCCGCGGCCTCCTGCGTGACAGGCAGACATCTAAAACAAACGAACAATGAAATTATGCCGCTAACCTGTGCAAGTGCAGGAGAGAATTACCGATGGCTAAAGGTGTGCTGAGCGCGGAAGGCTGATTGGGTCTGCACCGCAGTCCGGTGACAGGGCAGCAATGAGATGTAACTGATTGATATCAAACGGTGTCGGCGGGCGTCGTTTGATGCCAAAAGGTATCGGATGTCACTTCTTATCGTCCCCTTAACGTCCCCAGAATCGAAGCATCAAATTCAATTAGCACAAGCGCGTTTACCGGTCCTAATCCGACGGACGAACCGAAGCTCCGAGGTAGCACTCGATCCGAAAGTGGCCGCGAAGAGCACAAGGCGCCGCCGCCGATGTGGGCTGCCCTAGCCTTTACCGTTGGAAAAATGAGACGGTCCATGTTCTGAGGTAGGAGCGACGCCAATTCCTTCCAAGCACGTGCGGTAACTGCCGCATCTAATACCAACGTTTCGCCTTAGCCACTGCCAAGCAATCATGCTGACCCCCGATTGTGAAGGCAGCCGATCAACGAGCGATAGGGCTCGGAGTCCACATGTCCCCCAACTCCAATTGGATTTCCAATGGCACCCGAGACGCCAAACATCACTCCCACGACTCGCAGCAACTTCCCTGCTGTGGGTTGGAGCGCTGCGATTGCGCCAGTGCTCACGGTTTGTTCTCCTCACGAGATTCGCGGTCATCAGCTTTGGTAAGCTGCGACACACGTTTCCATGTAATCGCATATTGGCTCCGCCCTCCACCCGGACGTGTTTCATCAGCAGAGAAAATCAGGCTGTCACCTTCAAAGCGAAAATTGCGCACTTGGTCTGATCCGATGTAGTGCGGCCACTCTGCCAGTTCTGGGCGATGGATCACCTGATGTTCTTTTTCGCGTACTTCATATGTGCCGCAGTACGCTCCCATGCCCTTGTGGGTAGCAGCCCGTTCTGCATCGGTCGGCTTTGCCGGGTCTGCCCAATGCGGAGGTGAAACAGTAATAACGCTACACTCTCGCTATCGCTTACTTGGAGCACCAGCGAGAGCTTTCACAAACTCGTCGTAGAAATCCAAGCCGCCATAGAAATCGCGTTTGCGTATGCGCTCGTCGCGGCCATGATTACGGTTGTCGTCGAGGTCAATGAAGACCCCAGTCGCTCCGTAGCTCGGAATTCCTGCCCCGCGCAAAAAACGGCTGTCGCTCGCGCCCGTTTCCAAGATGGGCATTACAGCAACCCGCGCCCATTTCTGCTGCGCCACCTTGGTCAGCGTTGCCAATAGATCGGGGCGCAATTTGCGAAGCTGGCCAGTCCGAGTGCTCGATGTACTGCCACGTGACTTCCACGTCCTTGTCATTTATGGCATTCACAATGCTTCTCAGAACGTCGGCTGAGGCATGCCCCGGCAGGATGCGGCAATTCAGCACAGCTTTTGCCCTCTGAGGGAGTGCATTCACGGCATGACCTCCCTCAAGCAACGTAGGCACACAGGTGGTGCGCAGAAGCGCGTTGTAGTAGGGATTGTCCGAGAGACGCTGGATGGCAGCGGCATCTGGAAGGGTTTGCGCCACTGCCTTCATGTCGTCCGCAACTTGCCCGGATTCGAGCTTCGACATTGCAGCGAATTGAGCGCGGGTAACGTCATTTAGCATTGGAGGAAACTGGAACGTCGAAAGGCGATCAAGCGCAGCCGTAAGCTCATAAATGGCGTTGTCCTTCCGTGGCAGCGAGCCATGGCCGCCGCGATTGATTGTCTGAACTTGAATCGCTGTGCTTTTCTTCTCTGCCGCTGCGAGCGGGACAATGTATGGATTCCCTGCCTTTGACTGGAAGTCACCAATGTCGAGATTGAGCGAGTAATCTGCCTCGATCAATTCACGTCGGTTCTGCAAAAGCCACTGGATGCCATCGGCATCGCCGCCAACTTCTTCATCTGCGGTAAGGGCGAGAATCAGGTCGCGGCTTGGTATCCACTGTTCCTGCTTCCAGCGGACGAAATTGGTGGCGAGGATGGCGGCACAATCCTTGATGTCCTGCGTGCCGCGTCCGTAGAAATAGCCATCGCGCTCCACAAATTTGAATGGGTCTAAGTCGGGCGACCAGTCCTCGCGATGAGCTTCAACCACGTCTAGGTGAGCAAGCAGCAGAATGGGCTTGCCAGCGCCTTTCCCGTGCAGCCGTGCAACTAAATTCTTTTTGCGCTCGTTGGGGCCAATGACCTGTACGTCGGCAGGAGCGAAACCCGCCACGAGCAGCCTGCGTGCAATCGCCTCCGCAGCCGGAGTCGAACCTTTCATCCGCATTTAGATTCTGTAACTTACTGATTCTACGAAGGGAAGAAAGTGCCAAAAGGTCTACACTAGCCTGTCCATCGTACAAATATCGTACAATTTGCCTGTTGAAAAACCACAAATTGGTCAAGAGAAAATTCGCCCGCATTTCGCGAATCTAATGCCGTGCAAGTCCGCATCGGCAGTCTTCAGCACGGCAAGCCTACTCTTTTCAGGCCTACTACATGTTCACAAAATGACAAACCAGGCTGCCTGTCAGCAGCAGTCGCAAGGCCTTCCTTTGAGAGCTTGCCAGCCCTCCCGCGCAACGAGCGGTATGAGGCACAGCGCCACCACAGGATCAGCCCACGTGATCCCCCAGAAGGCATTCGCAACCAACCCTGCAAGGGCGATGATCGACAAGTAGCCGCAGAGTGCGGACTCCGCTGCATCTGCTCTCAGAGCAGCGCTGCCACTCGCAGCAGACAATCGGCGCTTCTGCTGTGCTAGGACTGGCATCACAACCGCTGCCACGATCAATACAACGATCCCTAGAAAGCTCGGCCTCACTTCACGGTGTCCAAGTAGCGCCAGTGCAGCGACGAGCGCTACGTAAACCGCCAACGCGAACAAAAGGCTTCCCGTGATTCTGGCTGCGAATTTTTCCGTCCGCTCGGCACTCCCCTTTGATCGAAACCGCCAATAAACGACTACCGCGGAGAGGAGTTCTATGGCGCTGTCACCGCCGAAAGCCAGCAGGGCGGGGCTGTGAGCCATCCATGATGCCGAGAGCGATACGACCGCCTCGACGGTCATCCAGGCAATCGTGATCGTTTGAATCCGACGAATGCGGTGGAGCGTGGAACCGTCAGCGACTGTCAATCCGGGCTCCATTAGGGAGGATTATGACACCCCCGAAGAGTCAGCGACTCGGGAGCAAAGCACGCAAGCAAGGGATCGGCCTACGCTGTGCCGCCAAAGATCTTGACTCTGGAATGCATTCCAGGCTTGATAATTCCTATGGTGCAAAGCAGATGTTCCAAAACCCTTTATTCTGGGGCTCTAGCCAGGGCGGCGGCGGTGAGTCCAGACACAATCCGACACTACGAGAGGATCGGCGTTCTGCCGCGAGCCTCGCGAACACAGTCTGGTTACCGAGTCTATCCTGCGAGCGCGTTGGAGAGAGTTCTTGTCGTGCAAAGGGCACTTCGGATCGGATTCACTCTGGCTGAGCTAGCTGAAGTTCTGAAAGCTCGTGATGCCGGGGGTGTTCCATGCCGTCGCGTGTACCAACTTGCCCAAGACAAGCTCAAGGGTATCGAGGCAGACATTGAGGCACTGAAGCGCACTAGACGATACGTGAAGAAAGTCTTGTCTGACTGGGAACAGCGCATCCAGAGTATGGGTTCGGGAGAGAAATCGCACTTGCTGTATGCGCTCACTGACGCAGTAAGGAAGGCTGGCACTCCAGCGAATCAGTTTCAAAGGAAGAAAATAACATGAAGATTGTAATTGCGTTCCTGATATTCGGAGTGCTGCAGTTGGCAGCACAAGACATGCAGTCTTGCCCCATGCACAAAGAACACATGAAAGAGGCAGCGCAGCATCAGGCCGATGTGGAGAAACACGGTGATGAGGCAATGGGATTTTCGCATGACAAGACCACTCACCATTTCCGTTTGTACTCGGACGGCGGGGCTATTGAAGTGACCGCGAATGACGGCAACGATTCGCAAAACATGCAGGCGATCCAGTCACATCTGAAGCATATTGCCACGATGTTCTCTAACGGGGAATTCTCCATTCCCATGTTCGTCCATGACCGGATGCCGCCCGGCGTACCTGTGATGAAAGAGAAACGCGCTGAGATTTCTTACAGCTTTGAAGAGTTACCGGCTGGTGGGAGGGTACGGATTGAGACAAACAACCCGGACGCGCTAAAGGCAATTCATGAATTCCTTCGTTTTCAGATCGATGACCACCATACCGGCGAAGCGACCGATGTTAGCTCGCTTTAGCCACCGGTCGGCACGACGCGCAGACCGGTCGCTCCGAGGTGGTTCTCCATTTTAGACTTCAACATGCGAGGCAACGTCTCCTCCCTGGTAGGCATAAGCCACCTCAAAGAAGCTCGCGCTTGACAGCGTATGCCGCTCGATCGGTAGATTCTGGAACTGTGTCTTAAACTCTGCGGTCTGATGCGCGCGCTCCCATGCCGCTTTGTCTTCCCATGTTCCGTACACCACATACTCCTGAGGGTTCTTCAGCGATCGGTGAACTTTTACTGCAATGCATCCAGGTTGACCGCTGATAAATCGGGCTAGGGCGCGATGAAGAGATTCGAACTCGGGGACCTTGGACGGCAGAACGTGAAAAGTTACGAGAGCGTAAATCATGGCTTTCCTCCTTTGCGGTTTTTCCGCGTCAAAGCGGCTTTTGACTGCTTGACGGGCACGTCGTGCAGGTCATCAAACAGCGGTACAAAGTCGCCGGACGAGGCTCCGCGCAATCGTCCTTTCCATCGAACGAACACTCGTCTCAGCTGGGTGCGCAGACTCGAAAGTTCGTCAACCTCCCGATCCAGATCAGCGAGTTTCTGCTGGAGGAGGTTTTGTACCGTGCGACATGGGGCAGTTCCTGCGCGGTACATCCGAAAGATTTCCGCCAGCTCATGAAGCGTGAAACCTGCTCGTTTTGCCGAGGCTATCCACTTGAGATACTGGACTTCTTGCGCCGTCCAGAGCCGGTACCCGGCGGGAGATCGCTCTGCCTTCGGCACAAGTCCGATTCGCTCATAGTGGCGGATACTGTCCGGCCCCACCCCGGCGATACGAGCAAGTTGGCTGACCGTTAATTTCTGAGACGACATGCGGTCCTCGTAATAAACATTATCGACCTTGGAACCGTATCCAAGGTCAAGTGTCTTGTGGATTTATGATTGATAAACCTGACGATTCGCTTATGACAAGATCCTATGAATGTCACGTTACTTAAAGCCTTAATCGCGTTTCTACCGGCGGGCACGCTGCTTTCCGGTTCCGCCGTCTTGTTCTTTAGAAGAAAATCGCTGAGATGTCTCCTTCAGTTGGTCGGCGCGGCGTGCCTAGTGGTGGTTGTCCTTGCTCACGTTTCCGAAGGGCTCAGGCTGTTTCCGTGGATCCATTGGGGAGCGGAGCACAGCATTGGTCATTATCTCGATTTCGTATCTGCCGTCTTTGGTCTCACATTATTTCCCGCGGGCTACCTGCTTCATGCGCTTACAAAGCCCGTCGATTGATGGATCGGTCAAAAGGCATAATTCTAGGCCGTCTCAATGCACCGGCAATAGCAACTTGACCGCAAGGCCAAGCACCGCCGCAATGAAAACACGCCGCAGCCAGACTGTACTGAGGAACAAAGCAATGCGGCCTCCCAGCAGCGCACCGAGAAACATGGCGGCTCCAAGGATGACGCCAAGCTTCAAATCAACGAAACCACGCCAAACAAATACTGCTGTCGCAACTCCCGAAGAAAACACGTTGATGAGCTTCGTGGTGGCCACGGCTTGCAGAAAAGTCATGCCGAAAAGCAATACAAAGGCCGCAGTGAGCATCGTGACATAACCGCCGCTGAAAAAGCCGCCATAGATTGCCAGAAGAAATGTGGCCGCGTACCCGGTAGTTACCTGACGTGTGACGCGGGAGCATCATGACTAGCTCGTCCCAAGTTCTTATTCAGCATAGAAAAAACAGCAACGCCGATCATCGCAACAGCGATTGTGATTTGGAGAGCCTTGAGCGGGACACGGAGTAATAGTAATGCGCCCAATGCAGAACCGATGATCGTGAGAACGATCAAGGGCAGCAGCCGGCTGCGGCTGAGAACTCCGCGACCGATGAACGGCAACGAGCACCCACGCTCATAAAGGTCAAAGCCAGCATGTTCGTCGCAACTGCAACGTGGGCTTCGATGCCCAGGGCGATCATGACTGGAACTGTGATCAAAGATGTGCTGCCGGTCACGACGCTGATCACACTCGTGAAGAGGAACACAGCGATTAAGACAGAGAGTTTGGCCCCGGACACGCGCCTATGGTATCAAGGCTCGATTTCTGGTCGGACTGAACCAACTCAGATGCAACTTCTCCGTGCTGGGCTCGACAATTTACCGCAGCCATTCTTCCCAGGAATAGCTATCCGCCGAACATTCATTGGACAGCATGATTGACTGAGTTTAGCTTTGCGCCAAAAGCAGACGATTTGAAGTGCTGCCGGAGGTGCATATGACACGTTGGTCCCAAATTTATCTCATCCGTCAAGTCCAGCCGCTTCTTCGGTCCAACTGCGACCGCCCAACCGCCGTTATTTCTCTTCTTTTCCTTGTGCCTCTGGCCGCGATGGCTCAAGGCTCACCGTTCGACACTGGCTTTAACGCCATCCAAAGCCTTTTCACCGGCACTATTGCGAAGGTTGCAAGTCTGGTTGCCATTGTGATCGGCGGCTACGGATTCGCGCACGGCGAACCCGGCGCGAAAAAGGCGCTGGCCGGTGTTGCCGCTGGAACGGGCATTGCGGTACTTGCGGTGAATGTACTGAGTTGGCTCTGGGGCGTTTAGCGCCCATCCTAGCCACCGTCAACCCGTGCTTAGCCGAGGGAGTTATGCCAGACAAAGCACAACATCGCACAAATCGAGTCTTCAAGAGCCTGCACAAGCCCCTCACCTACTTGGGCGTCGAACGGACGGTGTTCTACTTTGTATGCGTCGGCGCAGTGGGGGCCTTCAACCTCTTCAATTCCATCCTCGCAGGCATCGCCGTCTTCATTGGCGGCTTTGCCTTTGGCCATTGGGTGACGAACAGCGATCCGGCATTCCTCCGCATCCTGGCAAAGTCCGAACGGTACATGCTGCGCTATGACGCAGCGAAGCAGCAAGTTCCCAGCGTGGAGGTCGTGTGATGCTGCGTCTCGATCAAGTGATCAAGCCCTGGAAGGAGACTGCGGCTCTCAACGACCACATCAACCTCTATGGCTTCTGGAATGAGACCGCCTTCCTTACCAAAAGCGGCGATCTAGGCATGACTCTCAGCGTTCCCGGTGTGGACTACGAGAGTTTGGACCGCTCGCAGCAGGAGTATGCGGTAAAGCGGTTAGAGGCAGCGCTGAAAGCCTTTGGCCCAGGCTTCCATGTTTATCAATACCTCTTCAAATCAAACCGCCCCGACATACCGTTCGCGACCTATGATGACCCGATTGTGGAAGCGGCGATCGAACAACGACGAAAGTTCTTTGAAGCGAAGCGGGACCATCTCTATCAAGTGGAAATCTTCTACTGCATCCTGCTCGAAGGCTCCCGGTCGAAGACCGGCGTCGGCACGGCGCTAGCTCGCCTCTTGCGCGATCCAGAGGGCGCGATTGCCGAACTCAAATCGCAGTTCACCAACGACAGCATGAAGAAGTTGTTGCGGACGCATATCGAGCGCGATCTTCAACGGCTCGAACAGCAGGTTCAGGCATTCGCTCGGCAGCTTGTGGATTTCATGCAAGTCCAGGTCTTAAATCGCCAAGGGCAATTCACGTTTTTCCGCCGCTTGCTGAATTACGACGACTGGCGTGTTGCCGGCCGACCGCAGTCCACGCAGTTCCTCGATTATCAGGTGGTCAACTCCGACATCGAAACCGAACGCGATCATCTGCGCGTAGGCGATCACATCGTCCGTGTGTTGACCCTGAAAGAAGCAATCACAGAGACGCGCCCTCTCGTGCTCGATGCGCTGCTGAAGATCCCCGCCAACTTCTATGTCGTCACCGAGTGGACGCCGCTCCCCGCGGACAAGGCCCGCAAAGAGGTGAACAAGCGCCGACGCCACTTCAATATGTCAAAGACGGGATTCGTCTCGCAGATGGGCAACGACGCCACCAAGACGAACCCGCGCGATGTGCTGGTGGACGAGTCCAAGCAAGCCGACATCGAAAATCTTGGGGATTGCCTTCGCGCTCTGGGTGACGGTCAATCGCTCGGCGACTTCTCGCTCACGATTGTGCTGTATGGCCGGTCACGAACGGACCTCGATCAGCTCGTGGCGGAATTTACAGGCGTCTTCACCAACGCGGACGGCAATCTGTTTGTGGAAACCTACAACCAGCTGAACGCTTACTTCGCCACTGTGCCGGGCAATTATGCGCTCAACCTCCGCCGGTTGTATCTGCTGAACACGAACTACGCCGACCTGTCTTTTCTGTTTACGATCCTGCCGGGCGAAAAGACCAACCCATATCTCGGCACGGAGTGCCTGGCAATCGTCGAAACTGACAACAGCACGCCCTACTTCCTCAACCTGCACACCCGCGACGTTGCCCATACCCTGATTCTCGGAATGACAGGCAGTGGCAAAAACATGAAATTAGAAGAAGTCAACACACGAACCAAAGAGGCAGTAGATTTCCTCGTTGCAGCATTGGAGTCCGGTCACAGTGAAGTCCTCACCGCATACCTCGGAGCAATGGCGAAGTTTCACACCTACAGCTTCGGCAACATCATGCTCATCGCACGTCAGAAGCCCGATGCTACCCACGTTGCCGGACTGCGGACATGGAACTCGCTTGGCCGCTTCGTTAAACGGGGAGAAAAAGGCATTTTCATTCTCGCCCCGATGGTCGGAAGACGGAGCGCGAAGGATGTAGCGACCGACGAGGCCAGTGAAGACGCAACAACGGAGGGTCAGCGGACGCTGTACGGATTCCGGGCCGTCTACGTTTTCGACAGATTATCTCGTGATTTGTGGCCGAGCCTCTGCGCGCTCGATGGAATCCGCCAGTGCCACTTTAGAAAGTCCCCTCGATAGCAGCAAGCACATCATCGCTCAACTCCGCTGCCCTGCGCAACGCTCCCTGATGCAGGGGTTTCCAGTTATCGGCATCTTTTGTTCCCAATCCGGGTTCTGAGCGCTAACGCTGTTCTCAACAGTTACCCGACGCCCCGGATCTCCCCCAGTTGAACTGTATGATCCCTAACTGAAAAAGCCCCCGCCAAGTGCGGGGGCGAAACGGAGCGAGGTCTTTTCACTTGCTGCCAGACATACCGCCGGTCGCACCCTCGTGCGTATCGATCGAAATCAGAAAAGCGTTCCGGTCAGAGTAGGAGAATTTGTGTCCCTGTACATTGGCGCTGTGATCGAGGGAGCGGTACATTTCGAAGCCGTCATTGTTCTGGGCCCCGAAATAGTTGACGTTCTTTAATACGACGCCTTTGCCATCGGCGCCCCCCTCACGCTTCAGCTTCATGGAGGCCATCTGACCACCACCAAGGGTAGCGTTGACGATGTCCCCAGCCCGACTGACCTCAATCGGCGCTTCCTGTACTTTCAGTTCGCCCCATTCCAGACCGTAGGTCTTGAGAATCATGGGGGCTAGAGCGTCCCGTTGTTCTTTGTTCGTGGATGGATCAAACGATACTACTACCCATTCTCCTTTCTTGTTTGTACCCCACTCGTCGCCCAGATCTCCGGTCAGCCAATATTTTGACCCTGCCAGGTTCGTGCTGCCCGAGTACCCTTCGCGCACTTTAACCGCCATATTGAACTCGCAGTGCGGGTGCTCGGCGTGTTTGTTGAAATAGCAGGGACAGAACAGATGGCAACTGCAGGCTTCCACGTAATCTGCTTTCATCTGCCACGCAGGTTTTCCAGGAGTCGAGGCCAAGAGAACAAGCACGCACAAAATGAGAAGGCTTATCTGCTTCCAACTTCTCATATCCACCTCCTTCTTTTGAACCACAATTTCCGAAGGGACCTGACTTGCTTTGGTGAGCGAAGGGATTCTACCGTGGTTGACCAGATTTAGCCAGCCGTCTCTGCGAAAGGCCGGATGGTTGTATACAGCCTTCACTCGCCGGTGCATGCCCTCAGCACCTTCCGGTTTTTCCCAGCCGCACTGCAACTCGGAAAGCTGTTGTAACATCGCGGTTACACTCATCGACAGGTCAAAACGTGTAATCGCCTGTGGCTGTTGAAAAACTCTTGCTCTGGAAAATGCTCGAAAAAACTTTGCGCTAGGATGACCTACAAACGACTTTCTCGGTTTTCCTAGACATTTTCTATCCCCCAAATTTCGGCTGTTTTGAGAAAAATGGACTTTTTCAACAGCCACGCCTGTTAACAACAGTTACTTCCGAACAGGTTGTCACCCGGCCAGAAGCATAAGGCAGTCGGGGCAGTACTCGATTCTATTTTCGTTCCGCGACCGGTTTCGGCTTGGTCTTGACTGAGCCAACGGGGATCATCGCGTGTTCATAGGGCGTGCCGACCCACATCATGTATGGTTTGGCAGGGTCAACGTCGGTCGTCGAAGTCAGTCCCAGAGACTTGCTGGCAGGACCGAGAATCATCACATGAGGACCGGTTACCACCCAGTGATTATCCGCAGTCTTGCTCATCGCATAAGGATCCGTGTTGCTCCCGCCGACGTCATATCCCGACAGCATGTATGTGAGTCCTAACTTGTTCGGCGGAGGCTGGTGCTTCGCCCATGCGTCAAAGAATTCCATGCTGTTGGCATCAGCACACATTTTTTCTCCACCGCCAATCACCATGCACGAGAATCCGTTCTTGCCCTCACGAAGCGTGGTGATCTTCCCATCTTTCTCCATGCGAACGACCGCCGCGGCTTTGGCCACCGCTTCTGGGCCAGCCGACAGAGCTTGAGCGATGTATTCGGCGTCCGAAGGACCCGTTTTCTGTGCCGAAACAAGAGTGGCAATGAGGATGAGTAAAAGCGGCACTGCAAATCCTGTTCTCAAGGTGGGCATAATCGTCTCCTGATTTGGTCTGATTTCGGGACTGAGGCAGGAGCATTGTACGTTCGGGACCTCGCTGTCAAGCCCTTGCGTCTGACCCCTGGCCGGGGTTTTGAGTGTAAGCGCCTTCCATGAGAAGGCCGGTCGGTGTCAAGTCGGTTCTTCTTGTTGTTTGTTGGTCACAGTTTTTCCGCCAGCCAAGGCCCGCCGCTGTCGCAACCCTTCCATCCGCACTCTAGAACTCGCTTCTCCCAAGAATCGGTCTGCAAAACACCCGGCATCCGCTTACAAAAATTCAGGGTCGATTCGCTTGCCCGACTCAATCATTGGCCCATACTAAACCACACAGCCCTGGCCCGACGTTGACTGTTGCAAAATCGCGTTAGCACTCATCGACCGGGTCCCGGGCGTGGATTGAGGAGCTTCGCACGAACCATCGCGACGTTCGTCAACCGTGTAGATCCTCTGTCGCTCACAAATCGACAGTTATCCGACTTCAGAGAGCCCGTTCGATAGCAGCGGCCACATCATCGCTCAATTCCTCCGCTCTCTGCAATGCTCCCTTGATCCTTACAACTTCCATCTCGCGGGCCGCGATCTGTCCGGCAGGTTCGCTGTGACCGCGCGCAGCCACCAGGCTGCGCTCGTGGCTGGCCAGCATGCGCCGAAAGATCGGCACTGCACTTTTCTTCGGCTGCGCATGCGCACAGCCGAGGCAGATCAATCCCTTCGGACAATGCTCTCCGGTTGGCAAAGCGCACAGGTGCGTGCCCATATCGCGCAGGTTGCAGCTCGCCGCGAAGGCCGCCCATTCTTCGGCGGTCGGGTTCTTCAACCCTTCTTCGCCGTAGTAGGCGTTATAGAGACTGCGCACGGTTTTGCGATACTCCTCGATGAGCTGACCAGGATAGAGCTTCGCATAGATCATCACGGTGTCGAGCGAGGCATGACCGAGCAGCGCTTGAATGACGTGCACGGGCGTGTTGTTGTTGAGATGTTCGGATGCGAAGACGCGCCGACAATCGTGCGGCAGTAGCACGAGGGGAGAACCGTCCGAGCGGCGGGCTTCCGCGGCGATAGAAATCTCACGGACGCGGCTGCGAATGGTCTGAATGCCAGCGGTGCTGGGATGGCGAATGCCCTGGATCAAGTACGGTGCTGGAGGGCGAGGACGCTTCTCCACCAAATCCCAATGGTCACAAACCGGGACCGATTCGCTATTGTAGAAGCGTTTTACATATCGGATGATCTCGGCTAGGACACGGCCGAGCCCGTCGCCGATGGGAATGACGCGAGCGCGATCAAACTTCGACGGCTTGATGTGCAGGAGATAATAGATGCGGCCGTCGGGCATCTTTCGCTTGAGAATGTCGAACGTAGTCAGTTCGCTCGCCTCTTCGATGCGCAACCCGCTCTGTACGAGCAGTTCCAAGAGGGCCCAATCCCAGAACGTGTCCACCTCGTCTGACCACGGGTAGCCGCGCGTGGTTGCGACCTTGGGCGCCGCGAGCGCAGCTTTCCATCGCTGAAGAGCGAAGGCGCGAATCTTCGGCATCTCGCGCTCAAGATCAAGCACCGTGGCCGTGATCCGGGCTCGGACGCGTTCACGTGCTTTTTCGAAACCGTATCCAACAAAGGTGTGCCGCGTCACCGGAATCGTGCGCGGAGCGAACCGCTTGAAAGGAGAGTCGGGTTCGGTTGCCCAGGCGCAGAGGTCGGAAAAGAAAACGCGCAGCTCCACTAGCCAGCTGTGTGCGGTTGGACGTACCTCTTCGCCGGCTCCGTGGCCGCGCTGAACGGCGCGCGCCCGTGTGATGGCATACGGGATGTAGTCGCGGACGTGCCGCGGAAGAATCGCGGAGCAGTACTTCACGTCGGGATGCTTATCCCGAATGAACCGCCAAAAGTGCGCTAGGGCGATAGCTTTATGTCGCAACGTCCGATAGACATCGCTGACTCGGGCCTCGTACGTTTCCAGATAAAGAATGACGACCTGCTGGAAAAGACCCGGCACGCCAGCATTCTCAACCAGTTCCGGCGCCGTCATCCGCCGGGTTCTGCTGTGGCGGGCGGAGCCTCGCTTCGGCGTCCGAGAAAACACGCCGACTGAGCAGAGTGCGGCGTCGAGCGCGTCCGTCCCCTTCGACCACCGAGCGGACAGCAGCTTCAGGTCGTCATCCTTTATAGAGTGGAGGCTGTCATAGCCGCGAGCGAGCAGGAGCCGCAGTCCGTTGCAAACAGCGAGGTGGCGATTAAACGATGAAGTCCAAGTTATCGGCGCGGTTGCTCCGAGCAGCGCACGGTGTTGCTGCGCAAGTGGATGATCTTCTGGTAAGTGCGCGACCCACTGGTTGACACGTACGTTGGCCAGCATGTCCAGACTCGGAACGATCATCCGCGCGGATATCAGGACGCGTGCACCCCAAGTCCAATACGTACCGCCGCGACGGTCGATCCCGGCCTTCCACTTCGGCCAAAACCTCTTCTCGAAATCATTCCAGCGCTGTTGCAGGGTTGATCCGCTGCAACGATCAAGAGCATCGGCCAAGTATCGACAGACCGCCCGCATCTTCGACCTCTCGAAGCTGTTCGGCATACGGAAATGTGTCGTGACCTCGTCCACCACCGCGAGCAGCTTGTCTCGATCGTATCGTTGACCTGCCAGCGCCTCTGCTTTCTGGAATGCCGTCATCTTCATTATTAGGCTCCTCGTTCTCTCCGCGTTTTAAACCCCTTCATTCCCTCGTTCGAAACCCCTAGCAGAGACGGCCCTTTCCGCCGTCAAGGGTAAAGCTGTCGCCAGCCACACACCGGCTGCCCTGTGACTGCTCGGGCCGCTCTTCACAACACCTCTCCACTACGAGGGAATGAAGTTTTTTAAACGCTCGTAAAGGAGAAACACAATGCAGCGAACCGAAAAGCAAGACATCTACACCCGGATTACCAACCAGATCGTCAGCCACTTGGAAAAAGGCGTGAGGCCGTGGGTTCGGCCGTGGAACGCCGAGCATGCAGCCGGACGGATTACGCGCCCACTCCGCCACAACGGGAAGCCCTACAGCGGAATCAACGTTCTCTCTCTGTGGGCAAGCGCGATGGCGCAGAACTTCGCGGCTCCCATCTGGATGACCTTCAAACAGGCATTGGAGCTTGATGCCCACATCCGCAAGGGCGAGAAAGGCTCGCTCGTCGTCTATGCCGACAGCATCACGCGAAAAGAAACCGACGAAAAGACTGGCGACGAAATCGACCGGGAAATCCCGTTTCTCAAGGGATACACCGTTTTCAACGTCGAGCAGATCGAAGGCTTGCCGGGAGTTTATTACGCGAAAGCTGCGCCTACACTCGACCCTGTGATCCGCATCGAACACGCGGAAAAGTTCTTCGCAGCCCTGGGAGCAACCATCCGACACGGCGGAAATCGTGCGTTTTACAGCATTGCCGCCGATGTGATCCAGATGCCGCCATTCGAGAGTTTCCAGGACGCCAACAGTTACTACGCGACCCTTGCCCATGAATGCACCCACTGGACAGGCAGCAAGACCCGGCTCGACCGTGACTTCGGCGGGCATCGCTTCGGGAGCGAAGGTTACGCGGTCGAGGAACTGGTTGCCGAACTCGGGGCCGCGTTCCTGTGCGCCGATCTGGAGCTCAATCTTGAGCCCCGCGAAGATCATGCGCCCTATATCGCAACCTGGCTGAATGTGTTGGCTGTTGACAATCGAGCAGTGTTCACCGCCGCCGCTCACGCACAACGCGCCGCCGAATTTATCAACCACAGAGCCACACAGGCCGCCGCGCAACACTACGACTTGCGCGGCATGATGTGACTGCAGACGTCGACGCCCCCATCAAGAATCTCCTCTGGGTGGCTCGACCGCGGAAGCTTGCGCAATGGTGCGCTCCAGTTCTGCGATCGTTTCATCGTCATAATCGAAGGCGTACTGTGCAGCCTTAACTGAGGGCCAAGAGTTTTGTTTCTTGACTCGCTCGGTGCTGGACTTCGCGGCAGCCAATGCTGTGACCATCGCATGCTGATCGACGCGCAGGTACAGATCGGCTGTAGTGCTCAGGTGTGAATGGCCGAGAATCTCCTGCGCGACCTTGATGTTGCCGGTGGTGTCGAGTACGCCTTGCGCGAGGGTGTGACGGAACAGGTGCGGATGAGCCGAGATGCCTGCCTTTCGACCGATGTAGCGTAGGGCCGACTCAAAACTGGCATAGCGAAGGGGCTTGCCTTGACCTTTCCGCGAAGCGATCCAAACGGCATGAACGTCCGGCGCCGCGCGGCGCTCGCTGCACAGGTACTCTTCGTAAATCGGCCAGAAGTCGTCGGTGACGGGCACGCGGTGCTGATCGCGCGCACCCTTCAGCCGCACGGTGATGAAGCGCCGCTTGCGATCGACATCCTCCAGTGCCATGCCCAAAATCCCGTGTCGGCCGGCGACCGGACTCCAATCGCCGATGCGCTGACCCGTGCGAGACAGCAACATCAGAATCGCTTTATCGCGATAGGAACCGGCGCTGTCGATCAACTTCTGAATCGCTGTGGGCTCCAGGACTTTCGGAAGCGTTCTCGGAATACGGCGACGGAATCCATCACGTTGTCGCTGGCGCGCCGGCAAGTCGCGCCCGATCATCCGGTGACTCAGTTCTTCGGTGAGAGGGTTCCCGGAGGCTGGATTGATGCGACCCTTCCAAGGGCCGCGCCCATCTTCCGTATCGCGGCGAATGCAGTACTCAAAATAGGACGCGAGCACGCTCAGCCGATGGTTGATCGTGCGTGGCTGGCGCGGCTTCTTCGCAGAGTGCGCGCTGACAGCGCCTTGCCTCGCGCCTCGCGTGAACTCCGTGATGTAGCTGCCGACAGCCTGCCGCGTGACGTGGTCGGGATCGCCTCCCGAGGCGTGCAGCCAACCGAAGAAGTGCGCGAGGCCAATCGCGTAAGCGCGCTGCGTGTAGACAGAACAATCGCGCAAGCTCAGCTCCGTTAGAAACTGATCGCACGATCCAACACCGGCGTCCTTCGAGTCACAAACACGGAATGAGGCGCCGAATCGTTCGGCTTTTCTTCGGACCTTGTAAATCGACATAGCAGCCATCTTCGCTTGACCGCTATCGAGAAGTACATCTACTGGCGGATTCCATCGAGCGCGCAGAGGCTCGGCCGCAAATCACGAGATAAGATGTCAGCCAAACCGAAGGCAAGGAACTCCCAACACTCACCGAAGTCAATGGCGACGTGAGCGGATACCGCGAACGCCTGTTTAAGTTCGTCGAATCGCAAAGCGTCGAGATCAGCTTCTCCGAGAGAATTGCTCCCGCGAAGGGTCTTTCGCATGGCGGGAAGATCACGCTGCTTTCAGGGATGCAGCCAGCAGAAGAATTTTCCACGCTCGTGCATGAGATCGCTCACGAAATGTTGCATCGTGGCGACCGCCGCACCCTAACCACCAAACAAGTCCGCGAGACCGAGGCCGAAGCCGTGGCCTTTGTCGTCTGCCAATCGGTCGGGCTTCAGAACGGAACTTCATCCCAGGAC